>Ga0207671_10005109_pt1 | contig 12236 bp, 12 predicted proteins | sample KBSC24metaG_FD_184352 | JGI IMG/M metagenome (GOLD analysis project Ga0207671, IMG submission 184352) | Corn rhizosphere microbial communities from Kellogg Biological Station, Michigan, USA - KBS C2-4 metaG (SPAdes) (version 2) | ecosystem: Host-associated > Plants > Roots > Rhizosphere > Soil... | reverse complement strand
GTTCGGTGGATCCTTCTCACCATAAGGGTGTTGTGTTCTGGGTCCCACGCCGCGTATGCGGGGCTTGCCCAAGCAGGCCGGGCCGGTGGTGTCAGGCCGGACGCGGCTGGACCACAGCAGCGTGTGATCCGGCTTGATGCCACCGGACCGGTCTGCTTCCGTTAGGCGCATACGTGGCGTGGGGCACAGAACACTCGGCGACCACAAGCAGCACCGCTGCCCCCACCACAACCCCGCCCCATACGACACGAGGGAAACAAAGCCGAACCGCCGCGGACCGCAGCCCACAATCGGACCGCAGCCTCCCCCCACGCTGTGGTGCCCGCCGGAGGCCGGCATTTGATCTTAGGCACCCACCAAACGCGGCCGCCGGCCGCCCGCCCAAACGTGTGCGCAGTGACTCGGACCGCCGCGCGCTCTTGATCATGCAAACCGCCGGCCGCCAGCGCAACAAGTGGCGCTCAACCGAACTGCGCCACCATGCGAGGTCATCCAACCGTGCGCGAAGCCGTAAAAAATGCCTGTAAACCACGGATAAACCGCACTGACCTCCGCGCTCACCTTCCGCCTAGCCCGGCACGCCAGGCAATCAGCTGCCGCCGGCTGAGCTTCCGGCACTGCGGGGCCCGCCGTGGCCGTAGGATCGCAGGGTTCTGACCCGGCGCTTCCCGCCAGGGGCGCCGGGTCCGGCATGCCCAGACCCAGAACCGACCCAGACCCAGACCCGACCCAGAACCAGACCCAGACCCAGACCCAGAACCAGAACCAGACCCAGACCCACAGCCGGCCCAGACCTACCCCACGCCGCGAGGCCGCCGCGCCCGCTTCGGCCGCCGCAACCCGGCCGCGGTCAAACGCTGCAGCAGCTCGCGGGAGCGCACCGGCGTGGCACCAGCTGCGATCGCCTTTTCGTAGAGGTGCGCCGGCAAGTCGTAGTGGTCGCGCTCGAAGCCCCGTGGCGGGATTCCGAGCTGCTCGGCGAATGCGTGCAGCTCAGTGAACGACGTGTCGCTCACCAGATGCGACCACAGCCGGCCGTGGCCGGGCCAGGTCGGCGGGTCGATGAGGATCACCCGGTCATCAAAGCACATCAGCTCCGCCGGACGCCTTCACCGCCTCAGCCCTGACCGCCTCAGCCCTGACCGCCTCAGCCCTGACCGCCTCAGCCCTGACCGCCTCAGCCCTGACCGCCTCAGCGCTCAGCCTCGACCGCCTCAGCCCTGACCGCCTCAGCGCTCAGCCCCGACCGCCTCAGCCCCGACCGCCTCAGCCCTCGGCCCCTACCGCCTCAGCCCTCACCCTCCACCGCCTCACCCTCCACCCCCTCCACAGCCGCCACCGCAGCCTCCACATCCGCCTCCACCAACACCGCGTTGATCTGCGCGGCAATCGCCGACGCGGCACCCGCCGCCGCGATGACGCCGTTCGTCGGATCGGAGACGTTGCCCGCGACCCACACCCCCGGTACCGAGGTGCGACCGCCGGCCCCGGTCGTGACCCAGCCGGTTTCCGCATCCTTCTCGCAGCCGAGGGCGTCGAGCAGCGCGCTGTTGGGCTCGAACCTCGGCACCAAGAACACTGCCTCGCGCGGGACGACCGTGCCGTCCGCGAGCTCGACACCGCTCAACCTGGGACCCTCGCCACCTTCGCCATCCCCACCCGCCGTACCCGGCCTGCCGTCCCCACCCGCCGTACCCAGCCTGCCGTCCCCACCCGCCGTACCCAGCCTGCCATCCCCACCCGCCGTACCCGGCCTGCCGTCCCCACCCGAAGCACCCAGCCTGCCCTCATCCCCCGCCGCGCTCAGCCCGCCGCCGCCGTCCCCGCCACCTTCGCGATCCCCGCCACCATCCCCCACCCCAACCACCCGCCGCACCAACCGCTCCTCGATCCGCACGCCCCGCGCCGTCAGCTTCATGCGGTCGGCAGCGTCCAGCTCGTGCCCGTTCAGGAAGTACACCAGATCGTCGGTCCACTGCCGGAGCAGCAGCGTGTGGTGCGTCGAGAACGGCCCGGTCGCCAGCGTCGCCAGCATCCCGTCCTGCACCTCCCAGCCGTGGCAGTACGGGCACACATGCACGTCCGTCCCCCACAGCTCGGCCAGCCCCGGGACGTCCGGGAGCACGTCGGTCAGCCCCGTGGCGACCAGCAGCTGCCGCCCCGTCGCGTCGCAGCCGCTGGCCAGCGTGACGTGGAACCCCTCCTCGCTGCGCTCGGCCTTCTCCACGTAGTCCGTCACGACCACCCCGCCGTACGACAGCACCTCGTCACGGCCGCGCTCCAGCAGCTCCAGCGGCGGCATGCCGTCGCGCGACAGGTACCCGTGCATGTGGCCGGCCTTGGCGTTGCGGGGCGCGCGGGCGTCCACGACCAGGACGCGGCGGCGGGCTCGGACCAGCATGAGCGCCGCGGACAGCCCCGCCGCGCCGCCGCCGACGATGATGACGTCGTAATTCGCTTCGTTCATGTCACCAACATGCGCCGCGGCCGTGCCGTCGGCCAAGAAAAGTTGCCGTCTTGGCAAACTGGGGCCATGGACGACCACCTCGCCGCGGCCATCGGCACCCGCCTGCGCACCGCCCGCCGCGCCAAGCCCCTCACCCTCGTCGAGGCCGCGGGCGCGACCGGCATCTCGGTCAGCACGCTCTCCCGCCTGGAGACCGGCGGACGCCGCGCGACGCTGGAACAGCTGCTCCCGCTGGCCGACCTCTACGAGGTGTCGCTCGACGAACTCGTCGGCCGCACCGAGCCGCCCCGCAAACAGGGCGACGGCCGCGTCATCGTCCCGCTCACCAAGGAACCCGGCGGCCTGCGCGCCTACAAGATGACCCTCCCGCCGCGCGCCGACGACGACCCCGCCCCCGAGCTGCGCACCCACGAAGGCTGGGAGTGGATGTACGTCCTCAGCGGCCGCATGCGCGTGATGCTGGCCGAGCACGACCTGTCGCTGGGCAAGGGCGAGGCCGTCGAGTTCGACACGCACGTCCCGCACTGGTTCGGCGCCGCCGGCCCCGCGCCGGTCGAGGTGCTGACGCTGTTCGGGCCGCAGGGGGAGCGGGTCCATGTCCGCGCCCGGTCGCGCGGACAGTGGGGATAGTGGGGATAGTCAGGAGGGGCGGGGCTGGAAACAGAGCACAGACCGAGCTACCCCTACACCTCCAACGCGGCGATCTCAGCAGTCAGATTCGCCCGCGCCCTGGCCTCGTACCGCTCCACCGCCACCGGCGTCCGGAACAAGTGCGGCAGCTCCAGCAGCCCCTTCAGCACCGCGGCCCGTCCCGGCCGGAAGACCTCGTCCGGGAACTCGGCGTACTCCTGCCGGATGGCCTCGGTGTAGGCGTGATACGCCGCGGCGTCGCCGCCGAGCACCGCGAGATCGGCATCGCAGAGCACAGCGCCGTTCCGGTCCCCGTCGGCCACCGCGTGCCCCTTCGTCAGCCGCACCAGCCGTGCGACCTCGGCGATCCGCGCCTCGGGCACCCCCAGCTCCGGCAGGTCGGCTTCGGCCAGCTGCGCGCTCAGCTCCTCGTTGTCCGCGCTCGCCTCGCCGCCGTCGTACACCGCGTCGTGGAACCACGCCGCGTACCGCACGGCCGCGACGTCGTCGGCGTAGCCGCCGAACTCGTCGACCCCGTCCAGCACCCGGACCAGATGGTCCAGAGTGTGGTAGCGCCGATGCGGTTCGGCCCAGCGCGCGACCAGGTCGTCGCCGAGGCGGATGCTCTCCGGGGTGATGCCCGCCAGGGTCAGCCAGCGATCATGCAGCGACAGCGCCATGGTCGCAGCCTACGCCGATCGATCACGTCCGCAACGCCGCCTTTCGGGCGTCCCGCGCCGTGGCCGCGCCTGTCGCGCGTGCCGCCATCGCGCCGCATTCCTCGACCGTCCGGGCGGCCAGCGCGGCCCGCACCTCCGCGATCGCCGAGGGCGCCATCGACAGGGATCGCACACCGAGCCCGACCAGGACACACGCCAGCAGCGGATCGGCGGCGGCCTCCCCGCAGACGCCGACCGGCTTGCCGGCCGCCTGTCCGGCGGACCCGGCCGCGCCGATCAGCTTGAGCACCGCCGGATGCCACGGGTCCTGCAACGCCCCGACCGCGCCGAGCATGCGGTCGGCGGCCATCGTGTACTGCGTCAGGTCGTTGGTGCCGATCGAGGCGAATCCGGTGCGCCCGGCCAGGATCGCGCCGGCGGTCAGGGCGGACGCCGGGGTCTCCACCATGATCCCGACCCGGCCGCCGGCCACGTCCAGATCGCAGGCCGCCGCCAGATCGCAGAACCACTCCGCCTCGGTCGCCTCGTTGACCATCGGCGCCATCACCCATACTTCGGGGGCGCTGGTCCCGGCGGCTTCATGGATCGCCAGCAGCTGTGTACGCAGCACCGCCTCGTTGCGTCCGCCGAAGGCCCGGAACGCGCGCAGGCCGCGAACACCCAGCGCGGGGTTCGGTTCCTCGCCGAGCGGGACGAACGGCAACGGCTTGTCCGCTCCGGCATCCAGCGTGCGCACCACCACGCGGCTGCCCTGAGGGAACGCGTCGAACACTTCCTTGTAGACCTTGACCTGAGCCTCGAATGCGGGCGCCTCGTCGCAGCCCAGATACAGGAACTCGGTCCGGAACAGGCCCACGCCCTCCGCGCCGGCCGCCAGCGCCGCCGGCACGTCGTCGGCGCCCCCGATGTTGGCCAGCAGCTTCACCGCGGTGCCGTCGGACGTAAGCCCAGGTCCGGTCAGGGTATCCGCGGCCGCCGCGGCGCAGGAGCGCGCGACCGCCGCTTCCATCGCCTCGGTCGAGGGATGCGCGGTCACGATCCCGATCGACGGGTCGACCAGCACCGTCGTGCCATCGGCCAGCGCCCGCACCCCGGCGGCGCCGACGACGGCCGGGATGCCCATCGCACGGGCCAGGATCGCGGTGTGCGAGGTCGGGCCGCCCTCGGCGGTGACCAGCGCGAGCACCAGGTGCCGGTCCAGTAGTGCGGTGTCGGCCGGGGCGAGGTCGGCGGCGACGAGCACGTACGGCTCGGACCGGCGCGGCAGGCCCGGCATCGGCACGCCGGAGGCGGCGGCGACCGCGCGGGCCGCGATGTCGTCGAGGTCGGCGACCCGGGCGGCCAGGTAGTCGCCGAGGCCGGAGAAGGTGTCGTGGAACTCGGCGAAGGTTTCGTGGATGGCGCGGGCGGCGGTCTTCCCGGCGTCGGTGCGGGCCCGCACGCCGTCGGCGAGTTCGGGGTCCTCGGCGATCATGGCCTGGGCCTCGAGGACGTCCTCGGTGGTGCCGCCGGCTGCCGAGCCGCGGGCGCGCAGGTCCGCGGCGACGGAGGCGAGGGCGGCGAAGGCTTTGGCGCGCTCGTCGCCGGGGCTGGCGGTGGCTTGGATGTCGGGAGGCTCCGGCGGGGCCTGGCCCATGAGCGCGACCGGTCCGGCCACCGCGGAGGTGCCGACGCCGACACCCTCGTAGGTGGTGGAGCTCGCCGAGCCCTCAGCCATCGAGGTCGGTCTCCAGCAGGTCGGCCAGCTCGTCCACGGCCGCCGCCGCGCCCTCGCCGTCGGCCGCGGCGAGCGTCACCCGCTCTCCGCCGCGCACGTCCAGGGACATCACCGCGAGCATCGACTTGGCGTTCACCGGCTTGCCGCCGTCCTTGGCCAGGGTCACCGGGACCGGCTGCTCGCCGGCCTTCTTCACGAAGACCGCCGCGGGGCGGGCGTGCAGCCCCACCTTGGAGGCCACGGTCACGGTGCGCTGGGGCATATCGGGGTCCTTGTCGTCCTTCGTTGCCGGGCGGGGTGGCTCAGCGCCAGTGGAACAGCTCGTCGCCGGCGGTCACGGCGCCGTTGACGATCGCGTCGATGGCCGCGGACTCGGCGTCCAGCGCGATCACCGGGCACACCGGGGACAGTCCGCCGGCCTCGACCTCGGCCGGGTTCCAGGTGACGATCGGCTGGCCGGCCCGCAGCACGTCGCCCTCGGCCGCGATCAGCTCGAAGCCGCGGCCCTCCAGGTTGACCGTGTCGATCCCCAGGTGGACCAGCACGCCGCGGCCGTCCTCGGACTGCACGACGAAGGCGTGCGGCTTGAGCTTGATCAGGCGCCCGGCGATCGGGGCCACGGCGACCTGCGGCGCGCGCTCGGGGTCGACGGCCGCGCCGGGTCCCACCATGGATCCGGCGAACACCGGGTCGGGGACCTCGGCCAGACCGATGGCGGTGCCCGTCAACGGAGAGGAGATGTAGATGTCCATGGTGCTCACTCGTGGTGCTCGGGGCGCTGAGGCCGATGGGTGCGCACTCGCGGAAGCCGGTGCCGTGCCGCGGGCGCGCGCTACATCAGGTCCTCGATGTCGTTGGCGATCGAGTCGGCCTCCGGGCCGACCACCACCTGCACGTTGTTCCCGACCTTCATCACCCCGTGGGCCCCGGCGGCCTTGAGCACGGCCTCGTTGACCTTGGAGCCGTCGCGCACCTCGGTGCGCAGCCGGGTGATGCAGGGCTCCAGCTCGACGATGTTGTCGGCGCCGCCCAGCCCGGCGATGATCTGCTCGGCCTTGTTCACGCCCAACTCTCCTCTTAGTAGCACCGGGCCCGCCGGTGAGGCGGGCCCGGGTTGATGACAACTCGGACATTATCCCACTAAAACCGTCAAAGGCTTGATGGCCCGTCGGGCGGTCGCGCCGTCGGTGGAGCACGGCGGCGCGGCGGGCTCCGCCCGGCGGTACGGGGCCTGTCTGTAGTTGACACCGATGTGGCGCCGGTGGTCTAGTCCGGTGACATGAGCGATGAGCCCGCGGGTATCGACCCGACCAGCTCCGTGCCCAAGCATCTGCAGCTCAAGGACCTGCTGGGCCGGATGATCTCGGAGGGCTTGGAGCCCGGCTCTCCGATCCCGTCCGAACGCGATCTGGCCGAGCAGCACGGCCTGAGCCGCATGACGGTGCGTCAGGCGATCAACGCGCTCGTCGCCGACGGCCGCCTGGAGCGGCGTCTGGGCCGCGGCACCTTCGTCGCGCAGCCCAAGATGGACGTGCAGATCCGCCTGGTCGGTTTCACCGAGGACATGCGCCGGCGCGGCATGACCGCGAGTTCGCGCACCCTGTCCTTCGAGCGCATCCACGCCTCCAGCGCGTTGGCCGGACACTTGGAGGTGGAGTCCGGCGAGCCGGTGGTCCGCCTGGTCCGGCTGCGCTACGCCGACGGCATCCCGATGGCCATCGAGCGCACGCACCTGCCGGAGCGCATCGTGCCAGGGCTCGTAGAAGCCGGCGCTCCCGAGTCGCTCTACCAGTATCTGGCCGAGAACTATGGGATCGTACTCACCTGGGGCGAGCAGTCGATCGAGGCCGCCACCACCGCCGCGGAGGACGCGCCGCTTCTCGGGATTCGCTCTGACGGCGTAGTCCTGGTCATGGCGAGGCGCTCTTTTGCGGAAGATGTGCAAGTGGAATATGCGACGTCTGCTTACCGCGCGGACCGGTACCAGCTGTGGGTGCCCCTCGCGCAGGCCGCGCGTCCGATCGTCCGCAACCCTTAACCGGGCGGGGCACTCGCCGGCTTAGGGCCGGCCGGGGCTGCGGGGCTTGGCATTACGTGGCACACCGAGAGGACCACCTGATGAGCGCAGAAGTCGCAGCGGCGGCCCCGAAGGAGCCGGGGTGGGGGAGCAAGGCCTTCGCCGTGCTGCAACGCATCGGCAAGTCCCTGATGCTGCCGATCGCCACGCTCCCCGCCGCGGGCCTGCTGGTCCGCTTCGGGCAGGACGACATGCTCGGGCGCTTCAACAGCACGTTCCTGAAGAACGTCGCGGCCGTGATGTCCACCGGCGGCAACGCGCTGCTGAACAATCTTCCGGTGATCTTCGCCATCGGCGTGGCCATCGGCTTCGCCAAGAAGTCCGACGGCACCACCGCGGTCGCCGCGATCGTCGGCTACCTGGTCTACAACGCCGTCTCGATGCAGATGTTCGCCGGCTCCAAGCTCAAGTCCCAGGTACTGGGCCTGGTGATCAAGAACCCCGACCAGGGCGTGAACCAGGCGGTGCCGGCCGGCGGGCTGAAGTTCGGCCTGGACATGACCAAACCGAACCCCACCGGGGTGCTCGGCGGCATCCTGGTCGGGATCATCGCCGCGCTGTTGTGGCAGCGCTACTACCGGATCAAGCTGCCCACCTGGCTGGCGTTCTTCGGCGGGCGGCGCTTCGTGCCGATCGCCACGGCCGTGGTGTGCCTGTTCCTGGGCGTGCTGATGGGCTGGGTCTGGTCGCCGATCGGCCAGGGTATCAACGACCTGTCGAACTGGATCACCCGCAACAGCTCCATCGGCCTGTTCATCTACGGCTCGCTGAACAGGGCTCTGATCCCCTTCGGGCTGCACCACATCCTGAACGCCTTCCCCTGGTTCCAGTTCGGCACGTTCACCAACGCCAACGGCACCCATCACGGCGACATCGCGCGCTTCCTGAACGGCGACCCCACCGCCGGACTGTTCATGACCGGCTTCTTCCCGATCATGATGTTCGGCCTGCCCGGCGCGGCGCTGGCCATGTGGCGCTCGGCGCTGCCGCCCAAGCGCAAGGTGGCCGGCTCGATCCTGATCTCGGCGGCGCTGACCTCGCTCGTCACCGGGGTCACCGAGCCGCTGGAGTTCTCCTTCATGTTCGTCGCGCCGGTGCTCTACGTGATCCACGCGTTCCTGACCGGCATCTCGATGTCGCTGATGTGGGGGCTGGGGTGCAAGGACGGCTTCAACTTCTCGGCCGGCCTCATCGACTTCACGCTCAACTGGGGCAAGGCGACCAAACCCTGGCTGATCCTGATCATCGGACCGATCTATTTCGTGGTCTACTACGTGCTGTTCACGTTCTCCATCAAGTTCTTGAATCTGAAGACACCCGGGCGGGAACCCGATCCCGAGCTCGACGAGTTACCGGCGTCTCCGTAGCGCGGGATGTGGCAGGCTGCCACCCATGTCTGATCCGACACCCCTGCTGGAAGTCATCGCCGTCGACGCCGACGACGCCCGTGCCGCGGTCGCCGGCGGTGCCGACCGCCTCGAACTGGTCTCGGCGATGGAGCACGCGGGCTTCGACCCGTCCGTGGAGACCTTCGAAGCCGTCCGCGCGGCCGTGGACGTTCCGCTGCGCGTGATGATCCGGCGGCGCGCCGGGTTCTCGGCCGGCGGTGTGCAGGGAGTGGCGGAGCTCGTGCACGCGGCGGAGGCGCTGCGCCGGGCGGGGGCTGAGGAGTTCGTGTTGGGCTGGCTCGACACCGACGGCACGGTCGATACCGAGGCGGTGCGCGCTGTGCTGGACGCGCTGGGCGGGGCGAAGTGGACGTTCCACAAGGCGATCGACGCCGCTGCCGACCGGGTCGCGGTGTATGACGCGGTTCGGCGGATGCCCGGCCTGGACACGGTGCTGACCTCGGGCGGGTTCGCCGCTTCCGGGGACGGTGTCGAGGTGCTGCGCGAGGAGGCGGAGCGGGAGCGGGAGGTCGGCGGGCCGCGGGTGCTGGTCGGGGGCGGGCTGACGGTGGAGGCGCTGCCGGGGCTGCGGGCCGCGGGGCTGGACGCGTTCCATGTCGGGACCGCGGTGCGGGCGGATGGGACATGGGATTCGCCGGTGGATGGCGAGAAGGTCGCGATGTGGCGCAAGCTGCTCAGCTAGCGCGTTCACCCGCCGTCCTTGTGCTAGGCTTCTTCGCCTTGCCCGGCACGTACGGCGGTTCCGACTCTTACCGAACCGCGCGGACCTCTGCCTGAAGAACATCCAACGCGCATCGGCGCCTATCTGGCGTGCGCGCGTTCCTTCCGCTATTTCTTCAGGAGTCCGGCATGCCCGAATTCAGTGACGCCGCCGACCCCGTTGTGGGCGCCGAGCAGTCCCATCTCGACGAGTCCCGCGCTGCGCTGAAGGCTATGCGCGAGGAGGCTTTGACCCTGCGGGCCGAGGGCGGCAACGCCGTCTCGACGGAGAATCTTCTCGCCGCGCTGCGTTCGCGGGCGAAGGCGCTGATGGACGATCCGAATGTTCCGCTGTTCTTCGGTCGCCTCGACTACGGCGACACCGACGAGGCCGGTGAGTTCCGTGCTGAGCGCTACTACATCGGGCGCCGTCATGTGCATGACGCGACCGGGGAGCCGATGGTCATCGACTGGCGCGCGCCGGTGTCGACGGCGTTCTATCGGGCCACGCCGAAGGTGCCGATGGGGCTGGACCGGCGGCGGCGGTTCGGGTTCGGCCACGGGGTCATCACAGGGTACGAAGACGAGCCGTTGTCCGGTTCGGGGGCGGCTGGTGAGGCGGGTACGGCGGGTGCAGCTGGTGCGGCCGGTGGCGCTGTCGGCGCGGCTGGTGCGGCTGGTGCCGGGGGCTTGGCCGGGCAGCCTGGGGCCAGCCGGATCCTGACCGATGAGATCGAGCGTCCGCGTTCCGGGCCGATGCGCGACATCGTGTCGACCATCCAGCCGGAGCAGGACGAGATCGTTCGCGCGGATGTGAACACCAGTGTCTGCGTGCAGGGGGCGCCCGGGACCGGGAAGACCGCCGTCGGGCTGCACCGCGTCGCGTTCCTGCTGTATGCGCATCGTGATCGGCTGCGGCGTGGCGGGTCGCTGGTCGTCGGGCCGAACAAGGAGTTCCTGAAGTACATCGAGCAGGTGCTGCCGGCGCTGGGGGAGATCGAGGTCGGGCAGACGACGGTCGACGACTTGGTGGCGCGGGTGAAGATCACCGCTTCGGACCCGCCGGAGTCGGGCGTGGTCAAGGGCGACGCGCGGATGGCTGAGGTGCTGCACAACGCGATCTGGTCTCGGCTGCGCACTGCCACGGAAGCGCTGCCCGACGGGATCATGATCGTGCGCGGTTCGCGGCGGTGGCGGGTCCCGGCGTACGAGATCGATGAGCTGATCGCGGCCACGAAAGAACGTGATGTCCGCTATGGCGCTGGTCGTGCCATGCTCGCACCGCGCATCGCGCACGCGATCCTCTATCGCATGGAGGTCGCCGGGGAGACCACCGATGACCGGACGCAGAACGCTGTCGCGCGGACGAGCGAGGTGCGCAAGGCCGTGGATCTGCTGTGGCCGGCCATCGATCCGGTGAAGGTGGTCTTCGAGCTCTACTCCGACGCCGAGGCGCTCGCGGCTGCCGCTGAGGGGATTCTTACGGCGGAGGAGCAGGCCGCGATCCTGTGGACGGCGACGCGTCCGAAGGTGCCGCGGACCCCGGGGACGGCCAAGTGGTCCAGCGCCGACGCGGTGCTCATCGACGAGGCGCATGACCAGCTGGACCGGCTGCCGTCGCTGGCGCACGTGGTGCTCGACGAAGCGCAGGACCTGTCGGCGATGCAGTATCGCGCTGTCGGGCGGCGGTGTTCGACGGGGAGCGTCACGGTGCTGGGGGACATCGCTCAGGGGACGACGCCATGGGCGACGCCGTCGTGGTCGGAGACGCTGAAGCACTTGGGCAAGCCGGAGGCGGTCGTCGAGGAGCTGACTCTGGGCTTCCGCGTTCCCCGGCAGATCATCGACTTCGCGGCCAAGCTCCTGCCCGACGCGGCACCGGGGCTGCTCCCGCCGACGTCGGTACGCCAGCAGGGCGGGGCGTTGGAGATCGACGCGGTCGCGAGCGAAGCAGACCTCGTCGATGCGGCGGTCACGGCGGCGCGGCTGGCGCTGGAGCTGCAGGAGGGCTCGGTCGGGCTGATCACGGCCGACGCACGGGTCGCGGAGGTCGCCGCGGCGTTGGCGGCCGCGGGCGTCGAGCACTCGGTGCTCGGCTCGGAGCCGGCGGCGCCGGCGATCGAGGGCGCGACGGAGACCGAGGCGGAGCTGGTCGAGTCGCTGCTCGCCGAGACCGTCGGCCCGCGCTTGGTCGTGGTGCCCGCGACGCTCGCGAAGGGTCTGGAGTACGACCAGGTGCTGGTGTTGGAGCCGGCCGAGATCGTCGCGGCGGAGCCGCGGGGGCTGCGGCGGTTGTATGTGGTGCTGACGCGGGCGGTTTCGCGGCTGCATGTGGTGCATTGGGGGGCGCTGCCTGCGCAGTTGGTGGGGTGAGGGGGTGGGCACCACAGCGTGGAGTGCTGCGTTTGCTGGCGATCTTTACGGCTTCGCGCACGGTTTGATGGCCTCGCGGGTGGCGCAGTTCGGGTGAGCGAGAAGAGTTGCGCTGGCGGCTGGCGGTCGTGGCTGGGCAAGAGCGCGCGCAGGTTCAGTCGTTGCTTGTCGCGCTGGGGCCGCG
>Ga0207671_10005101_pt1 | contig 12251 bp, 12 predicted proteins | sample KBSC24metaG_FD_184352 | JGI IMG/M metagenome (GOLD analysis project Ga0207671, IMG submission 184352) | Corn rhizosphere microbial communities from Kellogg Biological Station, Michigan, USA - KBS C2-4 metaG (SPAdes) (version 2) | ecosystem: Host-associated > Plants > Roots > Rhizosphere > Soil... | reverse complement strand
TGGTTGCCATCGGCATCCCATAAATGGCAGCCATCACCCTTCTCAATAAAAAGCGGTGTACCGTAAACTGATTTAAAAGCCCTTACCGGTGAATTTACCCCACCCGGAAAAAACGTCTTCGCCTTTTCATACAACTCGGCAGACTTCTCCCGACTAATATCAGGCTTCCCTGTAGTACTTACTGGTTCATCACCGTCACCCGAAAACATCTTTTTTATTGAATCAAGCATATCTTTTAGTCGATGGACCATTGTCAATAGTCCATGGTTTAATTTAATTCTTACTATTTCATCTATGGACTATCGACCATTGACTATGGCCTTTTATAGCCAACCATTCTCCAAAACTTCCTTCGCATGATACGTGAGTATCGCTGTGGCGCCTGCCCGGCGAATGCTGGTAAGCACTTCAGTAATGGCGCGCTGCTCGTTCAGCCAACCTTTTTGGATGGCCGCTTTGATCATAGCATACTCGCCGCTTACATTATAAGCCGCTATCGGAAGTTCGGTATTATCTTTTAATAATTTGATCACATCCAGGTAAGCCAATGCTGGTTTCACCATTAAGAAGTCGGCGCCCTCTGCTTCATCCAGGTCAGCCTCGATCAAAGCTTCGCGTTGATTGGCCGGGTTCATCTGGTATGATTTCTTGTCTCCAAATTTCGGCGCAGAATTCAAAGCATCCCTGAACGGACCGTAAAACGCGCTGGCATATTTAGCGGTGTACGACATGATCGACACGTGCTTAAAGCCATTCTCGTCCAGTACATTTCTGATATAGCCCACACGTCCGTCCATCATATCCGATGGCGCGATAATATCTGCTCCTGCACGAGCATGCGCCAAAGCCATCTTACCTAAAACTTCTAAAGTCTCATCGTTCAGTATCTCACCATTCTCTACAATGCCGTCGTGTCCGTCGCTGCTATAAGGGTCCATCGCTACATCAGTAATCACACAGGCTTCTGGGAAATTCTTTTTCACCTGGCTGATAGCGCGCAAATACAAGCTTTCTTCACGGTGACTTTCAGTAGCATATTTATCCTTTAATTCCTCGCTGATATTTGGAAACAAGTCGAACGACTTCAGACCCAATTTCAAGCAGCTTTCTATCTCGCGCAGCAAATTATCTATCGAATACCTGAAAATACCCGGCATAGACGATACTTCGCTTTTCTGGTTTTCACCGTCGATAATAAACAAAGGAAATATTAAGTTGGCCGCACTTACCTGCGTTTCCTGCACCATTTGGCGGATAACTTCACTTTTGCGGTTTCTTCTTGGTCGTTGTAACATTATTGTTATACTACTGTTCCGAACTGCCTTTTAGGCCGGAGGAACGCAAAGTTATACAAACCATGACAATTATCTATCGTATAAATGCCTTAAAGGTAATTTATGGCGCAGGGATGATTTTTAGCCGGGCGCTTGTATATTAAAAATATTGTTTAGCTTTATAACACCTAAGAGCCTCATGAGCAATGAAATACAATAGATTGATCCTAATATTAGCGCTGGCATGCTTGTCTGCAATAAGCGCTTGCCAAAAAGCAAATGTTGCACCTACCCCAGCTAAGACCCCAGATACAACCAAGACAATCACCGAAGCAATAGCGGTAGCAGAGTCAGATGTAACGATCACTTTGCCACAGGATTCACTCCAATTAACCGGCAAGAGCGGTAAACCAGGCGATGTTATTGTGGGTTATCTGTGGAGCCAGATTTCTGGTCCCAATGAAGCTGTTATTGTGAACGAAAGCTCGCAATCTGCAGAAGCCAAAAAGCTTATTGAGGGGAAATACCTGTTCCAGTTTATGGTGATCAACAAAAGCGGTTCCGCAGGGGTTGATACATTAACGGTGACCGTTAAAGGTTCGGATATAAAAACGCTCGACCTGTCGCCAACAAACAATCCTTACGAGATCAATATTGGGCTATACAACGGGCAGGATGCAACTAACCGCACTTCGATAGAGGAACCTCTTTGTGCCTGGACCATCAACTATTTACCCATCACCTGCCGCGATTTGCTGAAATTTGATTTAAGCAGCATCCCGGCAAACGCGACCATTATATCGGCTGAGCTCCACATGTATTCTGATACCATACCGCAAAACGGCGACCTGATACATGCAAATTACGGCGTCGATAATTCATTTGTAGTACAACAGGTAGCTACCGATTGGGATAGGGGAACGGTAAACTGGTTTAACCAGCCGGCAGGCTTAACAGCCAACCAGATTGTATTACCAAACACCACTCAGCCTTTCCTGAACATGGATATTAACGTGAAAGATATGGTAAGCTCAATGGTAAGCAACAATGCCAACTATGGATTTAAGCTATCTGTTCAGAATGAAGTGCTGTATACCAGCCGAATATTCTGTTCAAGCTATTATTCCGATGTTACGAGGCACCCAAGATTGATCGTTAAATACACGAAACCTTGATTAGTTGATGGCCCATGGTTAATAGTTCAAGGCTATGAACTATTAATTAAAAATCAGCACCTGTTGGTGTGGCAAATAGTTCCAAATACGGCTTCGGCTAAACCTACTTCGTCGGGCGAAAAAGGCAGCGTATATTTTGTACCCATCTCATCAAATTTCCGCCCGGTTGATTTACCGATGGCGATCACTTTCTGACCGGGTTCTAACAAGTTATCATTAAAATAGGCTTCCACATTTGAAGGACTTGTGAATACCAATATTTCGGCGCCGCTTCCTTCAACACTTTCTTCTAAAACGGTTTCGTAAATGGGCAGGTCTATCACTTTGGTATCTGCTGATAGCCCCTGTTGTATACTTCTAAAAGAACCTTCTGCGCATGGGAACAGCACTTTTGTGCCATTGGCCAGTTTTGAGAATTCATATGCTACATCAACAGTATCTATGCCAACACCAGTATAATTGGTAAAGTGTCCTTTCAACCGCAACATCTCCTCCGATCCGCTGCCCATCACGCCAAACTTTACATCAGCGGGCAGTTGTGGATTTAACTGGAAAAAGTATTCGATCGCGTTTTTACTGCTGAAAAATATCCAGTCGATATCTCTTAAAATGTATGGATCAAGTTTATTTATGATTGGTACTGTACGGATCAGTGACCGTGCATCGATATCGATATTATGTTTCTCCAGCGCTTTGCGGAAATAACTTTGTTCAGAAAGCTCACGGGATATAAATACGCTAAGCGGGAATTTCCGCTGCGTATCAAAATAACCAACCACTTTGGCAGCAAGGCCCTCTGTGGTGTTCGACTCTAAAAATAATCTATCCGGGAAATCATCCCCATTATCGGCCTTCGATGTAAATACCTGGAACACACCATCATCCCTGCTGCAATAGCAGCCCAAAGGCAAATGGCAACCACCACCGAATAATTTTAATACGGTGCGTTCAACGGCAAGTTCTTCGGCTACTTCCGGGTGATTTAATATTTGTAAAGCCTGGAATAATTCCTGATCATTCTCTTTTGTCTGTATGGCAAGCACACCTTGCGCTGGTGCAGGTATCAGTTCTGTTGGTGTTAATTCTTCTACATGAAATTCGCTCAGATCGATATTCAACCGTGATGCACCCGCTTTGGCGATCATAATGGCATCGTATTTTTCGTCGCGTAATTTACCGATGCGCGTAGGCACATTACCCCGCAAATCGGTAATTTCCAGGTCGGGGCGGTAAGCCAGTAATTGTGCTTTACGCCGGTTGGATGATGTTCCCACCATGGCCCCATATTTCAGCGACATCTTTTGGCGAACATCCACACAGTCTTTCAAAATCAACAACAGTTCAGAAGCGTCCTCCCTTTCTGAAACTGCTGCGATGATGAGTCCCGGAGGGTTTTCAGTGGGCAGGTCCTTGTGCGAGTGCACAGCAAGGTCAATAGTGCCTGCCAATAGTTCTTCTTCAAGCTCTTTGGTAAAGAAGCCTTTACCTTCCAGCTTATCAAAACTCAAATTTAGGATACGGTCGCCCTGGGTTTTAATGATCTTCAGTTCGGCGGAGATATTATTTTCGGCAAGCCTGTCCTTAACAAAATTAGCCTGCCAAAGCGCCAATTCGCTGCCGCGTGTTCCGATTATCAGTTTTCTGTCCAAGTGATCCGTTAATTGCATCGCAAATTTAACTTTTTAACGACACGATTTAAGGAATTATTAATGAAATGAGAGTAGGCTGACTAACTGATGAGGTGAAAGGGGAAAGGTAAAAGGAGAAAGGTTGTCTTTTTCTATAGTATGTGCCCACGGACCACTCAACAGAGTTTTCCTCAATAAATTGCGCTTTGCCCAATATCAACAACTTCTTTACTACCTTTTAGGGGAAATTCTTTCTGCAGTTACTAATCCTATTAAAGCACCCACAACGGGAACACCAAAAGCCGACCTACTATAAAGCCGACAGCTCCTAAGGCAATCATATTATTATTCTTTATTTCTTTTTTCTTTGGCCCACTCAAAGGTGCTCTAGTTAAATAATTTAATTTTCTGATTTTTTTGGCATGAGAAATGCCTTTTTTCAAGTTACATGGAATACAAGCGGGCAATAAATTATTAAGATGATCAGTCCCACCTTTAGCCTTAGGTTTTGAATGCTCAATGTGCCATGAACCTTTCTCACCATTTTTACCATAATTTGCAAATGCCAACTTTTTATGGCAAAGATGACAGCAGCCATGTGTTTTGTCGTAGACCGCATTTAGCAATTCTTCCTTGTTCATATCCTTGTTCATATCAGAGGCTTTTAAATAGTAAAATTAATAGGTTAGCTAATCTACCAATTCAAATTATAAAATGCCAAATATTTTAGCAAAAATATTCTTGCGCCGTGGTGGTCTGTGAGAATAAAATATGCAGAACGGCGATCAATCCCAAATCTCAGGCCTGTCAACGCCAAGCGTTCGGAGATAAGAAAGCATTTGCCCGGTATGCACTCCTTCGTGGTAAGCAATACGCAATAAATAATCACCGAGCTTTCTCCTTTGGTTTCTTTCGGGGCGGATTATTTCAATATTATCAATATCTTCAGGAGTGAATGACCTGATCGTTTCATAGAATTTCTCATGATAAGGTTTCACAAAATCCAGTTCATCCTGCAAAGTAGTATAGGGTCTTCCTTCCCAGGGCGAAGTAAAATCACCAAGGGTTCCCCGGTTGTTTACAATAACGTGGTAGATGTGCTCTGATTCTAATACATGCCTTACCATTTCAATGCAAGTCATGGCATCTTTATCAGGTTTCCAAAAATAAATTTCGGGTGTAATAGCCGACCATAGCTTGATGCTTCGTCTCCTGATCTCTTCGAAATTGAGAATGATGAGTTCGGCTGATGTCATAGCGATCAGCTATTGATGAGGATCTCCTTAGCCATGATCATAGGCACGCTGATGTACTTCTTTTCCATGTAGTTCATCACCTTTTCAAGTATCTCGCGTGATTGCTGATCCATACCCTGCACTTCGTCGGCAAAAACGCTATTGATGGCATTATTGCGTATCTCTTTGATCTTTTCGGGCACTTCACGCATGGCAACTTCAATGCGGCGCTGTTTCATCAGTGGTAAAAACTCAGCGATATTTTGCTCGATAATCTTTTCGGCATGTACCAGTTCCTGGTAGCGTTCCTGGAGGTTATTTTTGGCAACCTCATTCAGCGAGTGTACTTCGATAAAATTAACCGGGAATTGCTCTAGCACTTCAGGCGCGGTATCATTCGGTATCGCCAGGTCGACAATCGTTTTCTTGTCGGTATCGCCGTTCAGTAAAGTTTTATATATCTCGGTGGTAATTATAGGTTCCACGCACGATGTACAGGTAATGATGGCATCGAAACCTTTGTTGTAGGTTTTTAATGCTTCCAGGTCGAACGCTTCTCCGCCGAGGTCGTCGGCCAATTGTTTGGCTTTTGATAATGTGCGGTTAAATACCGCGAAGTTGGAAAACTTATGCTTTTGAAGGTATTTTGAAATATTGCGGTTGGTTTCGCCTGCACCGATGATCAGCACGCGGGCGTTGGTACACAATTTAAGATCTTTAAGTTTTCGGTAAGCGAGGGAGACAACGGAGATGGGATTGCGGGCGATGTTGGTATGGGTATAAACCTCTTTGGCGGTTTTGACGACAGTGTTCATCACCATTCGTAAATAATCGCCGGTAAGGCCCGCCTCCTTGCATTGTTCATATGCCTTTCGTATTTGCGGTAATATCTCCTTTTCGCCAACGATCATGCTTTCCAGCGAACACGAAGTACGCAGCAAATGGTTCAATGCCTCGTTATCTTCGTATATCGACGCGCCCTGCATAAACACGTCCATGTGCGCAGAACAAAGGCCCATATCCAATTCACCGATAAACTGTTCGGCAAAGGTCCTGTCAACAGCAAAGTTGGTAGCCATGATAAATTCCACCCGGTTACAGGTAGCCACATAGAATATCTCGGGGATATGGAATTTGGCTTTAACCCGTTGAAGCTTATCGGTCAGATTCTCCTGGCAGATCACCAACTTTCCCAGTTCCTTCAGCTCGATCTGCTTATGTGTAAAAGCAATAACTTTTAAATACTTCAACTCCGTTTTATTTTTAGCCCAACAAAAGTAACAGGATTACTCAGACGCAATGTCAACACTTTGTCAAACACGTCAATTTAGAATGCTTATAAATAGTGTGCTAAAACTCTCATAAACCCATTTTTACTATTACGTTAGCTTGATAATTAGTGTTATATTAAACGATGCGAATGTTTAAAAAGATCAGCCCGGTTATCCTAATCATATTCTATCTTATAGCCGGCTTTAACCATTTCCATGCTCCAGCATCCTATTACCGCATTATTCCGCATTATATTCCTTATCCAGTACTTATAAATATCCTCGCGGGTTGCTTCGAACTATTATTTGGTATTCTGCTGATATTTCCAAAAACAAGAACCTTAGCCGCCTGGGGAATTATTTTAATGCTGATCGCATTCCTGCCAGTGCAATCAGTATGATCGGGGACGCACCGCTAAAGCTGGGGAATCTTACCGTAACTCCTTTTATAGCCTGGGTAAGGCTGGTTGTTTTGCAGCCTTTGCTGATCTTTTGGGCGTGGTGGTACACGAAGGTGAATTGAGTTGGCCCTGTTAGAATAAGTTGATTGAGTTTGGAACGTAAAAGCAGAAAATGATTGTCTTGAATTCTCTACATTTAGCCAATAATACCACAAGATGCTAATCCGAAGAGTAGAACCTAAACGATACATTTGGCCGCGAATATTTGCCACCCTAATAGATTATGGTATTTACTTTGTTTTACTCTATTTGTACATTATCAAGTTTGGCGACCAGACATCTGACGGAACTTACGAAGTAAACGGTTCACTTTTTCTACCGGTACCAACATTCTGGTTTTTATATTTTGTTGTTACGGAGGCATTCAATCAGGCCACTCCTGGTCATGATATTTGTAAATTAATAGTTGTTAAAGCAAATGGCGAAAAAATTGGTCTTACTGATGCATTAAAGCGTAGGATCGTTGACCCAATCGATATATTCATTTATGGAATTCCGGCGTTAATCTGTATTTATAAAACTCCAAAATTTCAAAGGTTGGGCGACCTGCTTGCCGAAACTGTTGTAGTTAAGAAATCAGATATAACTGAAACCGAAGTTGTGTTTTAAGCTATGATTAATAAACAATGATTACAGGTCATATGATAAGAAGCCAAAATATCTGATTTATTAATCTTGATAATATTTATATTTGTACTATGACGAGCTTAACTGTTAAAATTCATAATGAACAGGAAGAAAAAGTTTTAATAGCTTTTTTGAATAGTTTGAATTATGAATATGATGAGGATTTGATTGAGGATAAAGTTGATACAACCGAATATCTTTTATCCAATGAAGCTATGAAAAAACATTTGGAGCAAAGCATGAAAGAAGCAGAGGATGGCAAGGTAAAATCTATTTCACTGGATGATTTGTGGAAATAGTTTATACTGAATCAGCATTGGCTGACTTAGCCTATTGGAAAAAGTCAGGAAATTTAAAAATTCAGTCCCGCATCGCTTTATTACTGCAATCAATAACTGAAGATCCTTTTAAAGGAATAGGCAAACCTGAGCCATTAAAACATCAACTGTCCGGTACCTGGTCAAGGCGCATCACTCAAGAGCATAGGTTGGTTTATAAAGTAGATAAGAATATTATTACTATTCTTGCCTTGAAGCATCATTATCAATGATCAAAAAAGAAACATTCTCCATCCCCGGCGCCAAAGGCAGAAATATGCTGATGGATCTGACTTATGATGACGGCAATCCTAAAGCACCCCTGGTAATTTTCGCGCACGGCTTTAAAGGGTTTAAGGACTGGGGCAGCCATAATCTGGTCGCTCAATATTTTGCTGAAAATGGCTTCCGATTTTTAAAGTTTAACTTCTCGCACAATGGCACCACTCCCGACAAGCCGATAGATTTTGCCGACCTGATCGCTTTTAGCGAGAATAATTTTTCTATTGAACTGGAGGACCTCAATGCCGTGATCGATTTTGCATGCAGTGGTTCTGCTATACCGGCTGCTAAGTCTGTCAATCTCATTGGGCACAGCATGGGCGGCGGCATCAGTATCGTAAAAACTGCCGAAGATAAGCGCATCAGCAAGCTGGTAACCATGGCATCCATTTCCAATTTCCACAATCTTTGGCCCAAAGAAGCGGAAGCGCAATGGAAAATACAGGGTATCATGTACATCCACAACGCACGCACGGGTCAGCAAATGCCGTTAAAATCATCCTTGCTGGATGATTTAGAAGCTCATCCCGGAAGGTTGAATATTTTAGAAAAAGCTGCCGAAGTACAACAACCCTGGTTAATTATTCACGGCGAAGATGATACCTCGGTACCGGTCAGCCATGCTAAGGAGCTTAAAGCAGCACAACCAGCTGCCAAATTACTGATCATTCCAAAAGCCGACCATGTTTTCGGCAGTAAACACCCATACGACCAAAACACTTTGCCCTCGCCGCTTCTCGAATTTTGCGACCAGGCAATTGATTTCTTCAGGCAATAATGACTTGAAAGTCATTTTATAAGCAACTGTTATTCTTTTTAATACGTAGGTTATCAATAATTACGATACTTGTGTATGAGTTTAGAAAGTGCTTCAAAAAAGGGGAGCAAATTTGTTAATCCTATTCCTACCAGTGCCGGCGGTTTTAGCAAGATAATTCCTATACTAAGGGAGTATGCCCGGAACGATGCTGAAACAGTGCCGGTGCATCCTTTGGGGCCCTTCAAAACCGATGTATCGATTTATAAAAAGAAACCTGCAAGCGGCTTACGCATCACCCTTATAGGCCACTCGAGCTTGCTGATAGAAATTGACGGCAAGCGTATCCTTACAGACCCGGTGTGGAGTGAAAGAGCTTCCTTCTTATCATTCATGGGACCAAAACGCTTTTTTGAACCACCCTTGTCACTGGATCAATTGCCAAAACTGGACGCAATATTACTCTCGCACGATCATTATGACCACCTGGATAAAGACACCATAAAGTATTTTGCCGGTTCAACCAACCAGTTCTATTGTTCTTTAGGGGTTGGACAGCATCTCGAAAAATGGGGTATCAATGCAAATTATATTACCGAAGTGGATTGGGGTGATAGCGTAATGATCGGCAACGATATTATCCTAACCGCTACCCCTGCGAGGCATTTCTCCGGTCGTGGTATTATAAATCGTAACGAAACATTATGGTCGTCATTCGTAATCAAAGGGCCTAAACACAATATATTTTTTGGTGCTGATTCAGGTTGGTTCCCGGGCTTTAAGGAGATTGGCGAGGCCTTCGGGCCGTTCGACCTTACGATGCTGGAGATTGGCGCGTACGGTAAATACTGGCCCGATATCCATATGGGTCCCGATCATGCTTCAAACGCACACATTGCGCTCAAAGGCAAGTTGATGATGCCTATTCATTGGGGTACCTTTAACCTGGCAATGCATGCCTGGTATGAGCCTATAGAACGGCTGCTGCAATATGCCAAAGAGAAGAAGATAGACTTATTTATCCCGGAACCTGGCAAACCCACCGAGGTCAATGGGCCTTTTAATTCTGAATGGTGGGTTTCGTCTCGTAAGTCCTGAGCCGGTAAGTTTGGAGTTAAAACCTCAATATTTAAACCTTTCACTCACGACTCAAGACTTACGAATTAGAAAACCTCCTTCAAATGTTTATAGTTTGCTTTAACGGTATCCAGTACCTCATCCATACGGCCGTTTAAGACGAGTTTAGTCATAGATAATGCCATCCCTTTTACCTGTTCAAACTCAATTTTTGGCGGCATAGCCAACGCGTTAGGATCGGTCATGATATTAACGAGCGCCGGGCCCTTAAACAGAATAGCCTCTTTCAGTGCTTGTTCTACATCATCCGGATCCTTTACGGTGATGCCTTTTATGCCCATTGCTGTTGCCACCATTGCAAAATCAGGGTTTACCATATCCGTTTGCCAGTCGGGCAAGCCGGCAACTTCCATTTCCAATTTTACCATACCCAATGACCGGTTATTGAATACGATTATCTTCACCGGCAACTTGTATTGCATGATGGTCGCCAAGTCGCCCAATAGCATCGACAAACCACCGTCACCGCACATCGCTATCACCTGCCTGCCAGGGCAAGCCAGTGCAGCGCCGATAGCCTGCGGCATCGCATTAGCCATAGAGCCATGATTAAATGAGCCGATCATCTCGCGTTTACCAGTCGCCTCGATATAACGGGCACCCCACACGCAGGACATGCCAGTATCTACCGTAAATATGGCATCACTAGCGGCCAGGCTATTCAATATGCTGGCGACAAATTCAGGATGTATTTTATCACGATGACCGCTGTCATCCACATAAGTGTGCAATTGCTTTTTTACTTCTCCGTAAAATTTCAGTTGGGCCTGCAAGAAACTATCATCGGTCTTTTGTTCCACCGATGGCAGCAGGGCATCCAGTGTATCCTTCACAGTTCCATGCAATCCTATCTCCACTTTGGCCCTACGCCCTATGCGTTCAGGTTTAATATCCACCTGCACAATCTTACAATCGACCGGCATAAACTGGGTGTATGGAAAATCCGTCCCTAAAAGGATCAGCAGGTCAGACTCATGCATGCTATGGAAGGCTGATGGCAGCCCCAGTAAACCCGTCATACCTACCTCGTTCGGGTTATCATACTGGATACTCATCTTTCCGCGGAAGGAATAACCGACCGGCGCATTCAATTTTTTTGAAAGAGCTACCACTTCGTCATGTGCGCCTGCGGCACCTATACCACAAAAAATAGTGATCTTATTGTGATGACCAATTAATTCAGCTAATTGTTCCAGATCGGCATTTGATGGTTTTACCTCAGCAACCGGGTTATAGGTCTTTAGCGATGTTGTAATATCTACCGCCTCCATTTTGGTCAGGTCGCCGGGCAAGCCTATTACCGAAACTCCTTTTTTGTTAAGTGCATATTGAATTCCGGCCTGCAGCATCCGTGGGAACTGTGCAGGGGTCGTCGCTATCTGGTTGTAATAGCTGCAATCATCAAAAAGCTTGATGGTATTGGTTTCCTGGAAAAATTCAGAGCCAAACTCAGGCGTCATGCAGGTGGATGCGATGGCCAACACCGGGGCGCCCGCCCTGTGCGCGTCATACAACCCGTTGATCAGATGCACATGCCCCGGACCGCTGCTGCCTGCACAGCACGCAAAACCATTTAGTTGTGCTTCGGCACTCGCAGCAAAAGCGCCCGCTTCTTCATGACGGACATGGACCCATTGAATACTGCCTTCGCGCCGTACCGCGTCGTTCACTTCGTTCAGGCTATCGCCGGTTACGGCGTATATCCTTTTGATGCCGGCATTCACCAGCATTTCTACCAATTGGTCGGCTACGCTTTTGGCCATAGGATGATTAATTTATCTTTATCAACACCCGTTACATTTGAAAGTTTGTAAATTGCATTGTAAAATTTTTGTCGCTATGAACCAACCGATCAACGCCGTAACCATTGCCGTTAAAGACATCAAAGCGATGCGGAAATTCTATCATGATATCCTGGAATGGCCTATACTGAATGAAAACCCCCAGGTAGTGATGATCAGGATGAATAACGCAGTGCTTACGCTATGTGCATTTGAGGTATTTACGGAATATACGGGCCTGCATCCGGATAGCAACTCTGGCAAAGGATGCTACCTCACTATCAATGTCGACTCGCCAAAGCGGGT
>Ga0207671_10005100_pt1 | contig 12252 bp, 8 predicted proteins | sample KBSC24metaG_FD_184352 | JGI IMG/M metagenome (GOLD analysis project Ga0207671, IMG submission 184352) | Corn rhizosphere microbial communities from Kellogg Biological Station, Michigan, USA - KBS C2-4 metaG (SPAdes) (version 2) | ecosystem: Host-associated > Plants > Roots > Rhizosphere > Soil... | reverse complement strand
AAAACATAAAAAAATTTTTTTTTATAAATTATGTAATGTATATATTATATTACATTAGTTATAGTAATGGTATATATAAATCTTCTTTATAATATTTACACCCTTTTTACTTTACGGCTTTTACTTATAAAAAATAAATATAACTTCTAAAATTTTTATCTCTTATTAGCTTAATGGTAGAGCAGAATTCTTCGGAAATTTTTATTCGAGTTCAAGTCTTGAATAAGAGGTATCTAACACATATTTATGTAGTTAGATTATAATTATCTTTATTGATTCAATTATTTTTATATAATCTTTTATATAAATGTTAATTAACTTATTTCGACTTCTGATAATTAAGTGGATAACAAGTAATGCCTGGCATAAATTATAGTTATATTTTTATAGTTTATGCCTAGTAGCAATTACAAATAATTAAGGTTTTATTAATTAAATTTAATAAATTAAAAATATGTTACAAGCAGCTAGAATTATAGGTACAGGTATTGCAACTACAGGATTAATCGGAGCCGGTGTAGGTATTGGTGTAGTTTTTGGAGCATTAATCTTAGGTGTAGCTAGAAACCCTTCATTAAGAGGTCAATTATTTTCATATGCTATATTAGGGTTTGCTTTTGCTGAAGCTACTGGTTTATTTGCATTAATGATGGCATTCTTATTATTATATGTTGCTTAATTTAATAATCTCGCTTTGTTTTTCTCGCCAAAAAACACTATAATAAAAAGAGAAGTATTTTTTTAATTTTAAATAGTATTACTAGGCTTGCCTTTATTTACTATTTAAATTAAATATTAATTAGATAAAATTATCTAATTAATATAGTATAAATATTATACGTTTCTCTAGTGTAGATTGACACTAGAGAAACGTATAGTAGTATTTCCTAAATATTGTATTTTTACCTGTTAATAAAAAAAAAATAATAAAAGCAGAAAAAATATATATATAGGAAATATAAGGAATTAGCTTTATGGTAAAGTTAATTATTGTTAAATGTATATTTAAAAGTACCATACTTTTTTACTATATATGTCTTAAATTTTATTTAAAGGTATATTTAAAGTAAATATAAAATTTAATCGTAATTTAAAAGTTCGAATCTTTTATTCTTTAATGTTAATCGTTTCAATAATGTTTTTATTGTTTTCTAATGCCGTCACTTTAAGACGAGATAAATCTATACTTTTTAGTAGAGTAGCTATTTTAGTTTTATTCTACTGTTCTTTACTTGGTTTAAATAGTTTATATATTACCTCTTTAGACAGAGGTATTGGTTTGTTTGGTGGTTTATTTCATGCAAGTAGTACTACGCATATCTTCCAAATATTTGTATTTTTAATTAGTATGGCAATTATACAGTTAACTGGTTTTTATCCTAGAAAAGTTTGAAGACCAGAATACTCTTCTATAAGCAAATTATTTACTTATAATTTACTTTATTACAGAACAAAAATACAAGAAAAAATGGCTGAACAGTTTAAAATAATCGAATATCCTTTAATATTATTGTTCATAATAAGCGGGGCAGTATTTTTAATATCTAGTAGTGATTTAGTTTCTATATTCCTTTCAATAGAGCTACAAAGCTATGGTTTATATTTACTAAGTACATTATATAGGAATTCGGAATTAGCCACAAGCGGTGGTCTTACTTATTTTTTACTAGGAGGATTAAGTTCTTGTTTTATTTTATTGGGTACCAGTTTATTATATGCAAATTCGGGTACAACCAATTTAGATGGAATATATGTTATAACAAGCATAAGTGAAGTAGCCCAATCTTCGCCAGATTTATTAAATTTAGCCAATATAATCCCGACGCCAGAATTACTTTGATATAAGTCAGATTATATAAATATATCATTATTAATTTTAAGTGTAGGTTTTTTATTTAAAGTAAGTGCGGCACCTTTCCATTTTTGATCACCTGATGTTTATGATGCTATACCTACAATAGTTACCACTTTCGTAGCTATAGTGGCGAAGATCTCCATATTTATTTTTTTCCTAGAATTAGTACATTATAGTAGTAATTCATTATTTAATTATGAATTTACTTGAACTAGCAGTTTATTGGTTAGTTCTTTACTATCCTTAATAATAGGAACAGTTTTGGGTTTAAGTCAAGTAAGAATAAAAAGATTGTTTGCATATAGTACAATATCACACGTAGGATTTATATTGTTAGCATTAAGTATAAATAGTATAGAATCAATTCAAGCATTTATATTCTACTTAATGCAATATTCTATTAGTAATTTAAACGCTTTTATAATATTAATAAGTATAGGTTTTTCTCTGTTTAGTTATATTAATAAAACGCGAGAATATCTTGAATTAGCCGAAACAAATAATTCACCCATACAGTTAATAAGCCAATTAAAAGGATATTTTTATATAAATCCAGTGTTAGCATTAAGTTTAAGTATAACAATATTTTCTTTCGTAGGTATACCACCTCTTATAGGTTTTTTTGCCAAACAGATGGTATTAAGTGCTGCCTTAGACAGTGGTTATGTTTTTATGGCTTTAATCGCCATATTAACAAGTGTAATTAGCGCTGTTTATTATTTAAACATAATCAAACAAGTTTTCTTCTATAAACCAGATTATGATTTAAACTCAGAAGTAACTACTTTAAGTTTACAAGGTAATATCGCTCAGCCAAAAGTCTCGCTTGCGCAAACAAATCAATTTTCATTTAAAGTAGATAGTATCTTATTATCTAGTCATTTATCTATTTCTATATCAATATTATCTCTGATAATTCTTTTATTTATGTTTATTCCCCAAGAATGATTAAGTATGGCTAATATATTAGCATTAATAATATTTAATCCATAAATGACAACGTCAACTTTCTTTTTTGTTTTTATACCTTTATTAGCTATAATTTTATTAGCAGTAAATTTAATATTTGCTCCACATAACCCATATCAGGAAAAAGATAGTGTATTCGAATGTGGTTTTCATTCATTTTTAGGTCAAAATAGAACACAGTTTAGTATATCTTTCTTTATTTTTGCGCTTCTTTTTTTATTATTTGATTTAGAAATTCTGCTAGTTTATCCTTATGTAGTTAGTGCACATACTAATGGGATATATGGTCTAGTTATAATGTTAATCTTTTTTTTAGCATTAACATTAGGATTTGCATTTGAGTTAGGTAAAAATGCTTTAAAAATAGATAGTAGACAAATGCTTACTCTAATTAAGAAAGAAACAGTAAAATTATTAATAGTATAAGTGGTTATAAACTCCACCAAGCGTCTAGCAACGCCTTGAAACTCTTTTGGGTCATTTTTCTTTATATATAATTATACTATTAATAAAGTACAATTTGGACCATAATTATTCTGAGTTATTAATACATTAATATAATGACTTATTACCAAATTTAAAGGGGTAATAAGTCATAAAAAGAATTAGCTTAATGGTAAAGCTACTTTTAAATTTAAAAGTAATATAAAAGTTCGAATCTTTTATTCTTTTCTACTAATATATTAGTAGAATATATTAGTAACAAATAAGTTGTCCCTATTTATTAGATATATAAGTAGACTTATTCCTTATATATGGAGAAAGCTATAAAACATAAATTATATATTTAGTACTTATGTTAAAGGGCTTGCTATTCGCTTCGGTATATATTACCATTTGTAGGTAAAGTAATTTTAGGTCTATTATGCTGTTCTCTACTTGTAAAATAGTTTATATATTACCTCTTTAGACAGAGGTATTGGTTTGTTTGGTTAAGTAAAAAATAACTTTGTATATTTATAATAATATGTATTATCTATGCTTATATCTTACTTTTATATTTATTAAATATTTTCTATATCTTTATTTAATAATAGATAACTTGTATATTAATAATATTTAGTATGCTTATAAGTTATTTTTATGTTTATTTGCCTATAATGATTAAATTTTTCCCTATATCTTTATTTAATAATAGATAACTTGTATATTAATAATATTTAGTATGCTTATAAGTTATTTTTAACCTAATATTCCCTTATGATTTAATTATATTAGATAATATAATTAAACTATTAATATTAGAAAAAAAATTTTTTTTATAAACATGTTATATTTACCGACTTTAATTTCAATAATAGAAGTTTTAATAGTAACTGTGCCTGTGCTACTTACAGTAGCTTTTATAACCTTAGCAGAAAGGAAAACCATGGCTAGTATGCAAAGAAGATTAGGTCCTAATATAGTAGGTTATTATGGACTACTCCAAGCGTTTGCCGACGCCTTAAAACTGCTTTTAAAGGAATATGTATCACCAACACAAGCAAACTTGGTTTTATTTTTTTTAGGTCCAATTATAACTTTAATTTTCTCATTATTAGGTTACCTAGTTATACCATATGGGCCAGGTTTAGCCTTAAATGACTTAAATTTAGGTATACTATATATGTTAGCAGTTTCTTCTTTAGCTACATATGGGATACTATTAGCCGGATGAAGTGCTAATAGTAAATATGCCTTTTTAGGTTCACTAAGAAGTACTGCACAATTAATTAGTTATGAACTAATATTAAGTTCTGCAATATTACTAGTTATAATGCTAACAGGGAGTTTAAGCCTTACTGTTAATATTGAAGCTCAAAGAGTTATATGGTTTATAATACCTTTGTTTCCAGTATTTATAATATTCTTTATTGGTTCTATAGCAGAAACCAATAGAGCTCCTTTTGATTTGGCCGAAGCTGAATCAGAATTAGTTAGTGGTTTTATGACAGAGCACGCCGCAGTTATATTTGTGTTTTTCTTTTTGGCAGAGTATGCTAGTATTGTATTAATATGTATATTGACTAGCATATTGTTTTTAGGTGGTTACCTATACTATTCACTACCCTTATTCAGTCTAATGGAATATATTGATATCGAATATTATATGAATAATATACATAAGGAAAGCTTATTTGACGATGCATTGGTAGTAGGGTTATTATATGGTCTAACTCTGGGTGTAAAATCATGTATTATGATTTTTGTATTTATTTGAGCTAGAGTTTCATTTCCTCGTATACGTTACGATCAATTAATGTCATTCTGTTGAACTATATTATTGCCAATAGTTATAGCTTTTGTTATATTAGTTCCTTGTATTTTATATAGTTTTGATATAATACCCACTAATATTTATTTGCTTTAAATAATCTCTTGCATGTAGGTGTGTATGTATATGAAATCTGAAACACACACGAGTATATACAAAACTATGCAGAAAAAGCAGCAAAAACAAAATAAAAGTGAGAGATAAATCTATTTAATATAGTTATACTGGCTTAAATATAAGCCAATATAAACCGCCAAGAAGTCTTTTATTTTTAAATATTTATTTACTACTTCTTATAAGAAAATATCATATAAATATGATTAAATAAATAATTTAAATAAGAGAAAAAAATAAAAATATTATGCTTAATTTATTAAGTTTAAATTTTTTTAATTCTTGTGATAGTCCTAGACCTTGGGGTCTTTATTTTCAGGATAGTGCTACACCTCAAATGGAAGGATTAGTAGAGTTACATGATAATATTATGTTTTATTTAGTTATTATATTATTCGGTGTAGGTTGAATAATGATATCTATAGTTAGAAATTATACTAACGTTAAATCACCTATATCCCATAAATATTTAAATCACGGTACATTAATAGAATTAATATGAACCATTACACCAGCTCTAATATTAATATTAATTGCTTTTCCTTCATTTAAATTATTATATTTAATGGATGAAGTAAGCGATCCTGCCATGTCCGTATTAGCCGAAGGCCACCAATGATATTGAAGTTACCAATACCCAGATTTCTTAAATACAGAAGATGAATTTATAGAATTTGATTCATATTTAGTACCGGAATCTGATTTAGAGGAAGGTGCCTTAAGAATGTTAGAAGTAGATAATCGAGTGATTATTCCCGAACTAACACACGTAAGATTTATTGTTACTGCTGCCGATGTAATACATTCTTTTGCTTGTCCTGCTTTAGGTATTAAATGTGATGCCTATCCAGGTCGACTGAACCAAGTTTCTGTGCTTATTAATCGTGAAGGAGTTTTTTATGGTCAATGTTCAGAAATCTGTGGTATTCTACATAGTTCTATGCCAATTGTAATAGAGTCAGTTTCAATCGAAAAATTTTTATCTTGATTAGAAGAACAATAATATAATTAAATCTAGTTAATCTAGTTATACTGTTTTATATTTTAAATTCTAAAACAGTATAAGCTCGAAAATGTTTTATATTGTAGTTTTACAATATATTATAGTTTCTAAATATAAACTTGCTTTACTCTATTTCGAAGTTTATATTAAAATACTTTTTATATCTATATATATAGGTATAAAAAGTTTCATTGCTCCTTATCCTTTTTAAATAAGAAGTAACAGAAGGATAAGTAAAAGGCATAAAAGTCGAGTATAGAAATAGAGGTATATCAAGTTTATGCAGTTGTGCATACAATAAATAAAGATTAAGTAAATTAATCCTGAGGTAAAAAAATTTTTTTATTCCTTTCATATATAAATAATATGCTACTTACACTTTTACTAATAGTACCTTTATTGGGTATATTTGCTATTTCAACGGGCATGTCTTATCAACTAGATAGTAACCGTATAAAAAAAATAGCTTTAACTACATCTATATTTAATCTTTTTATATCATTAATTATATTTATATTGTTTGATTTTAGTAACAATCAATACCAATTCGTGCAAGAATACCATGAAATAAGCTCTTTTGATTTTTATTTAGGTTTAGATGGATTATCCATATATTTCGTTTTATTAACAACTATAATAACTCCTATAGCATTATTAAGTAATTGAAATTCTATCCATGATAATGTTAGATCATATGTGGTAATAATATTATTATTAGAAACTCTTTTATTAGCCGTTTTTTTAGTGCTAGATATTTTATTATTTTACATTTTCTTTGAAAGTATATTACCACCTTTATTTATATTAATAGGTCTGTTTGGTTCAAGTAATAAAGTACGAGCTAGTTTTTATTTCTTTTTGTATACATTAATAGGATCATTATTTTTATTATTATCGATATTAACTATGTCATCTATAATGGGAACTACTGATTTTGATGCATTATGCAAAACAGACTTTAAACATTCTACACAATTATTTTTATTTTATGGTATATTTATAGCATTTGCCGTAAAAACTCCTACTATATTTTTAAACGCTTGATTATTAAAAGCTCACGTGGAGTCACCTTTAGGTGGTAGTATCATATTAGCTGCCATTGTTTTAAAATTAAGTTTATATGGTATTTTTAGACTTATATTACCCCTATTACCTAAAGCTTCTATAGATTATACTTATATAATCTACCTTATAGGAGTTATAACTATAATATATGCTAGTTTTAGTACTTTAAGAACAATAGACTTAAAAGAACTTATAGCTTATAGTTCTGTATCACACGCAGCTGTATATTTAATAGGTGTATTTAGTAATACAATACAAGGAATAGAAGGTGGTATCGCTTTAGGTTTAGCACACGGGTTTGTTTCAAGTGGTTTATTTATTTGTGCCGGAGGAGTGTTGTATGATAGATCTGGAACTAGATTAATTAGTTTTTACAGAGGTATAGCACAAATAATGCCTTTATTCTCTATTTTATTTTTCATTTTATCTTTAGGTAATTGTGGAGTACCACTAACTTTAAATTTTGTAGGGGAGTTTATGTCTTTATATGGTGTATTTGAAAGATTACCATTATTAGGTATTTTTGCTAGTTCATCTATAGTATTTTCTGCCGCATATACTATATATATGTTTAACAGAATAGCTTTTGGAGGGTATTTCAGTAGATTTTTTGAAGCTAATATAAGCGATGTAAACAAACGTGAATTTTTTATATTACTAACATTAGTAATATTTACTGTAATTTTAGGTATATATCCTGCTCCTATACTAGACGGTTTACATTACTCAGTTTCAACATTAATATATAATAACTTATTCTAACAATAATCTAATAAATTTAAATTTATTTTTTACTTTTTTCTTCCTTTATACCATGCTCTGTTTCCTTTTTCTTTTATGCTTTGTTTTATGGCTTTGTTTTATGGCTAAAGCCATAAAACAAAGCACTTTTGCTAACACTGGTCCTTGAACTAGGTTCGGTATGTATAATGTATATATTTATAAATATACTTTTTCATAATTTACTACATTACTTATAGTAATGGTGTATATATATTACATTATAAATTAAATAAATGTCTTAATGTAACTGATATTACTATCTTATTGATACATATATAATAAGTATATACACCAGAGGTTAACATAAATAGAGTTTGATGATGGCTCTGAATGAACGCTGTCCAAATGCTTGACACATGCTAATCGTACGTCTAATTTAATAAAAATAGCCGCAGGTTTGTTATCTTTAACAAATTTGTAATATTTTTATTTCATTAGAAGTGGTGTACAGGTGAGTATATAATATTTTGGCTGCCTTAAAGCAAGGTTTATAAATACCTTATATGTTAAACTATCTAGATAGGTCTTTACTAATTTTTTTTTGTAAAGGTTTTATTATACAGCTAGTAAAAAAAGGAAAGCGATTTCCGCTTTAAGAGGAAAATAAATATTTCGGATAAGTAGTAATTAAGGTAATGGCTTAATTAGCTTAATATTCCGTAGTCGAGGCTGAGAGGTCGATCGATCACATTGGGTCTGAAAAAACCCCAATACGTATAGTACAGCAGTGGGGAATATTGGTCAATAGCCTAACGGCTGAACCAGCAATTTGGGAGAATGTATAGTTTCGGCTGATTATACTTGGTAGTATAATTTGTTATATATAAGTAACCTTATATATATATAAGTTATTCGTTTATTCCTTATGGTTAACGGGGGTTAATCGGGGATAATTTGTTTGTCTATTCTTCGTGATTAGGTGAATAAGGTAAAGAGTATATCTTATTTGCACGGACAGGTGTAAAATCGATTTTATCGAATAAAGTTCTAGATAGGATACTGATTATGACAATTTTCTATCTATATGTCTTGACCAAAATACGTGCCAGCAGTCGCGGCAATACGTAGAAGACTAGTGTTATTCATCTTTAATAGGTTTAAAGGGTACCTAGACGGTATAATTAGTCTTAAATAGGAAACGGTTATGCTAGAGTTATATATGAGGAGGTGAGTATTTATGGAGTAGAGTTGAAATTCTGTCATACCATAAGGACTGGTAACGGCGAAAGCAACCTTTTATCTAATAACTGACGTTGAGGGACGAAGGCTCGGGTAACAAACAGGATTAGATACCCTAGTAGTCCAAGCAGAAAATTATGAATGCCATAGATTAGATACTTTTTTTTTATATTTTAGCAATACTACAAAAAAGTCTTTTTTAATTATAAAAAATTATCGGTATATATTTAGTCTATAAATGAAAGTGTAAGCATTTCACCTCAAGAGTAATGTGGCAACGCAGGAACTGAAATCATTAGACCGTTTCTGAAACCAGTAGTGCAGTATGTTATTTAATTCGTAGTCACGCGAAAAACCTTACCACAATTTGAATATTATTTTACCTAAGCATTGTTTATAATGTTTGGTTTTATATTACAAGCGTTGCACGGCTGTCTTCAGTTAATGTCGTGAGATATTGGTTAATTCCATTAAATTAACGGAAACCCTTGCTTTATTTGTATTTTAATGTACTAAAGCAGCACACCTTTATAACGGATATGTTAATAGGGACCAAGACAAGTCATCATGGCCTAAATATTGTGGGCTATAGACGTGCCACATATTCCTATACAAAATGATGCGAAAATGTGAATTTTAGCTAATCTAATAAAGTAGGATATAATAAGGATTGTAGTCTGAAATTCGACTACATGAATAAGGAATTACTAGTAATCGTGAATCACCACGTCACGGTGAATTTAATCTCAGATAGGTACTAACTACTCGTCAAGCGCCGAAAGAAGTGTGTGCAATAAGTTTGGTCTCTATTTTATTTCTTCTAGATAATCAGTTCTAGTTATATTATGGTAGATCTTCGTATGCGTGACTTTGATTGGTGTTAAGTCGAAATACGGTTCGTGTAGTGGAAATTGCACGGGATTAATTAATATTAACAATATATATATATATATATCGATAGTTAAATCATTTTATAAATGTATAACTTTATAGCAGGTATATATATATATAAAAGAAAGTTCCGTATATTGGTATAACGGATTGAGCTGTAAACTTAGTAGCATTTAGCTATAAGTTCAACAGTAAAATTATAAGAGTTCGATTCTCTTCTTTCTTTTATTAAAAAGTCTCTATAAAAAATAAAGGGCAGAGATAAATATTTAGAAGGTAAAACAAAATAATATTGGTTCTAAATACTTCCTGTCGTTTGTATAAAATATTAAATCGAGATAAGTCTAGTTAAAAATAAGCAAAAAAGCCAAAAGGAAACTTCCGTAATTGGTAAGACGGGTTGAGCTGTAAACTCAATAGTAATGTACTTTTAAGAGTTCGAATCTCTTGTTTCCTATAGAGGTACTTATGTCCGACCCTCACCTTTTATATATTTTTTATATATTCTTGCCCACTAAAAAAAAAATGCCATAGTCAGAAAAACAAATCAAGAATAAGATCAGTAAAATAAATAAAGCATGTTTTTAGCCCTTGTAGCTCAAAGGTAGAGCGGGATACTGTTAATGTCTAGGTTGTATGTTCGATTCATACCAGGGGCTATATATAATTTAAGTGTGTTAGTTCAATTGGTAGAACATTGTGCTACGGCCACAAAGATTATAAGTTCGAATCCTGTACACACTATATTATTATATATATAATAACTACTGTATCCTCAAATTTGCTTAGCATAGGTAGTTATTTTTAATTTCTGATTAATCATATGAGATTTTTAAATGGTAAAGTTTATTTTATAGAGATAAACTGTTTTACAAAAAGAATTATCAATTAATGTTAATAATCTAAAATATACCTTGTATAACAATTAAATAATATTGTTATTTCTTTTGTTGTTTAAAATTAAACTATGCTTAATAAGAAGTGTGAGGTAAAACTTTATTTTTTCGTCTTTTTTTTAATGAATAGTCTATATATTATATGTGAAACATATACAAATGGTTATAAAGTAGAATTTTTAGATATTGTTTCATTATTAGCGATTATCTCTGGTATATTAGTAATAATAAGTAAAAATCCGATAGTTTCTGTTTTATTTTTAATTGGTTTGTTTTTAAGTATAGCTGGCTACCTTATTATATTAGGTATAAGTTTTATTGGTCTTTCTTATTTATTAGTATATGTAGGAGCTGTATCTATACTATTTCTATTTATTTTAATGTTAATTAATGTAAGAATAAGTGAATTATTAAGTAATACATACAATAGTATACCTTTGGCTATACTTATTTCAATTTCATTTACTTATCCTGTATATGAAATATTACCTTATTGTATTACTATAATTAATACATTCATTAATAACTTAAATACTACATGTAGTATTATTTTTAATTATATAATTAGCACATTTTTGGAATTAAGTGATCAGGAACTAGATAACGGTCAAATATACTTTGTTACTAGCAAAACATGAGATGCTAATTTATCTGAAACTAGTCATATTACAACTTTAGGTAATATAATGTATACTAGTTATAGTATATGATTAATTTTAACTTCTATTATATTATTACTAGCTATGGTAGGTGCTATTGTAATAACAATTAAACCAAAGAATTTACCTGTTTCTTAAGTAAAAGGCTAAAAAATATTTTTTAAGGCTTACAGGGTTAATAAGTGTACTAAGAATAATATATATAAAATTAATTTATAATAATTTGAATAAGAAAAAATATATTATTTGTTTCTTATTCAAAAAAGGAATTAGCTCAACGGTAGAGCGACCGTTTTACACACGGTCGGTTAGGTGTTCGAATCACCTATTCCTTAACTGTAATTATATTTTAATTTTTATTATAGTATATATACTATAATATATAGCTAAATTATAGTTTATACTCTTCATAATATAAATTTATATTATGCTTTAATTATATACTTTTGGTATGCGTAAATAATATATTATATTAATTATTAACATGTTTTTACCTGTGCGGAGCAATAATTTATTTAAGCCAAACTGCATATAAATATGTTAAATGTTATATTTATAATACATTAGAGATATTTTCCGTAACA
>Ga0207671_10005097_pt1 | contig 12257 bp, 11 predicted proteins | sample KBSC24metaG_FD_184352 | JGI IMG/M metagenome (GOLD analysis project Ga0207671, IMG submission 184352) | Corn rhizosphere microbial communities from Kellogg Biological Station, Michigan, USA - KBS C2-4 metaG (SPAdes) (version 2) | ecosystem: Host-associated > Plants > Roots > Rhizosphere > Soil... | reverse complement strand
ACGTAATGCAGCATCGTACAATTCGTCATACATTAAAGCTACTGGGTTAACCCACTCTAAGCTTGGTTTTGATTTTGAACCTAAAGTGAACTCTAAGCCAGCATAACCGTAGCTGTATTTATCTTTAGTAGGATAAGCTCTGTTAAGACCATCAAAGTTATCACCATCAACAAATGTTTCGGTGTAACCTAAGTTTAAGGCAACAACGTCACTTAATCTGAATTTAACACCTGCACCAACAGGGATGATCAGTTCTTTAACAAATTTGCTTGTTCCGGTACCATCAGCATTACCTGCGTGGCCATCCCAATCAACTACAGTACCGTTTTTGTAAGTAACTTTAGGAGTGTATAAAGCTAAACCACCACCGGCTGTAACGAAGAAGTTAACTGAATTTTTGCGTCTTAAGAAGTCGATTGTAGCAACGTTTACTACACCGCTTAAAGTACCTGACCAGAATTTGGTTTGGAAAGACTGAGCAGTATAAGCTCCGCTTGTACCAGGTGCTTTAGTGTTATCACCTTCTACTTTACCACCATGCAAATCCAATTGTAAACCAAATGAGTGTGCTAATTGCTCTCTGAATGAAATGCCGTAACCTAATTGAATTTTATTGTGTGTAAAGTCGTTTGAACCACCAGTGGCAACTGAAGGAGCGGTAGCGCCAACGTTTACACCGATGCTAAACTTTTTGTACTGACCTAAACCACCAAATACCTTGGGGGTAGTAGTTTCAGACGACGTTGTAGTTGCTGTGGTGGTTTTGGTAGAATCCGTTTGTGCATTTACGATTCCAACAACCATCAAAGAAGCAAATGACAATGCGACTGTTTTCTTTAATGTAGAATAATTCATAGTTTTTAAGATTAAACGATTTTAATTGTGATTTTTTTCAAATTTAGTAATTATGTTTGAAACCCTGACCAAACATTGTTCCAAAAATTGTAATAGTTATACAAATAAAGAAAAAAAAAAGATAATCAGCAGATAAATATGAAATATCCATTAATCGATAATAGTTTATTTATTATTAATAGAAAAAATTTCGTCTCAGGAACAAAACATAACTCCATAGCTATCTTTCATGCGAGTGATGAATTCCCCAGGAGTGGCGATCAAACCTTCCTGTTTAAGCAGAATCCCGATTTTTTTTATCTGTCAGGCATAGACCAGGAGCAGAGTATTCTGGTTTTATTTCCGGATTGTCCTAATAAAGCATACAAAGAAGTACTTTTTTTAAGACAAACCAATGAACATATAGCTATCTGGGAAGGGCATAAATATACTAAAGAAGAAGCCAGGGCAGCCTCGGGTATTGACAGCATTTACTGGCTGAGCGAATATGAAACTATTTTGCAAAATATTATTTATTACGCGGAGCATATTTATATCAATACCAATGAAAATGACCGTTATAGCCACCATGTACCCTACCGCGACCTGCGGATGTACGAAGCTTTAAAAGCAAAATATCCTTTGCATAAATATGAGCGTTCGGCGGTGATCATGCGCGACCTGCGCGTTATCAAATCGCCCATTGAAATAGCGCTCACCCAAAAGGCATGTGACATTACGAATGACGCGTTTGTACGTGTGCTGAAGTTTCTGAAACCCACTGTTACAGAGTATGAGATAGAAGCCGAAATTACGCATGAATTTTTACGGCAACGTGCTACAGGGCATGCTTATAACCCCATTTTGGCCTCCGGTAAAAATGCTGTGGTGCTGCATTATACTGATAATAACCAGGTTTGTAACGATGGTGATGTTATACTTTTTGATTTTGGTGCCGAGTACGCCAACTACAATGCAGATATGAGCCGTTCTGTGCCTGTAAACGGGCGTTTTACTACACGGCAACGCGCTGTTTATGACGCTGTTTTAAGGGTGATGCGCGAGGCTACTAAAATGATTGTCGCCGGAACCAACTGGAACGATTATCACGAAGAGGTTGGTAAAATAATGACCGGCGAATTAATAGGTTTGGGCCTGCTGGATAAGCATGATGTGGAAAAACAAGACCCCAATACGCCCCTGTATAAAAAGTATTTTATGCACGGCACCTCGCATCATTTGGGTTTGGATGTGCATGATTTTGCAAGCCGTTATAAGCCATTTGAGGTAGGTAATATACTTACCTGCGAACCGGGAATATACATACCCGAAGAGGGTTTAGGTATCAGGATAGAGAACAATATTTTAATTACCAAAGATGGTAACCGCGATTTGATGGCCAACATCCCTGTAGAAGCCGCTCATATTGAAGAATTGATGAACGGTTAACCGGAATTTGTGACAAATATTTTACAATGAATAACAATTGAGCTACATCTTTCAATTGTTATTGAATTGTTAATTCATCATAAACTATACATAAGTATCTACAAAACTATACAGATTGAATTTTTCATCTTTCGAAGCTTTAGCAACATCATGCTGAAGCTTTTTTTTATCAATATGTTGCGTTAATTTTTGCTGGATCAGCTTGTATGCTTTTTCGGTCAGTAGCAATTCCCTGCGGCGATGTTGCGTTTTTACTGGCGATTTAATGAAATCTGCAATTTCCCGGACCCCTCCCGCCTGCGAAGCGATGGTTTTAAATACGGGTGCTTGTTCTCCTTGCTTTTGGCCTATTATCTTTTTTAAATTATTGGCAAATACATCCGCGTCGGCCCTGTCGGCTTTGTTAATAATAAAGGCATCGGCAATTTCCATCAGGCCCGATTTAATATGTTGTATCTCGTCGCCACTTTCGGGTACCAGTACCACCAGGGTAATATCGGCAAGACCTGCTATCTCAATTTCCGACTGGCCCACGCCCACCGTTTCTATCAGTATATAATCAAAGCCTGAGGCTCGCAGTACATCGGCCATTTCGATGGTCTTGGCTGATAAGCCGCCTAAAGAGCCGCGTGTGGCAAGCGAACGTATAAAAACATCGGGACTGTTGAAATGTGCAGCCATCCTGATCCTGTCGCCCAGTAACGACCCAAAATTAAATGGAGAAGTAGGGTCGATGGCTAAAACCGCTATTTTGCTGCCATCAGTTAAAAGCAGATCGATCAGGGAATTGACCAGGGTGCTTTTACCAGCCCCCGGCGGCCCGGTTATACCTATTATAGGTGCATTTTTTTCAAAATGAAGGTTTTTTAAGAGTTTACCGGCACCGGCCAACTCATTTTCAACAATGGTTAATGCTCGTGCAACCGCCTTGAAGTTTATAGCTGATGATTTAATATGATCTTTATGCATGAGTGTAATACAAATATAAGGCGATTTGCCGGAGTACACCAAGAAAGTACAGGAACACCTTATAATTCATCAAAATTGTATATTTGTTTTTTCAACATCACCTGTAAATTTTCCTGGCCCAGTTATGACGAAGCCAAATTGTAAAATTACAGTGGTAATATAAACATACACGCATTTGAAACCCTCCATTCTTATTACCTTCGATTCGTTAAAACGTGCAACATCGGGCATGTTTTTTTTTGAAAGAAGTTTAGGAGAGGAGATCCTGAAGCAGAATAAAGACCGGTTCACCATATCTGGGTACTTACATAAAAAGTCTATTTATTGGTTTCAGCAGCTCGCCGGTACCCTTTTTATATCGCCCTTGCATAAGGTCTTTTTTCCGGCATATAAACAGTTTGACCTGGTACATTTTACCAACCAATATTGTAAGCTAAAACCTAAGCGGGTAAAAGCAAAAAAAGTACTTACTATTCATGACATGAACCCCGTTCATGAAAAAACGCGTTCACCTGCACGTTATAAAAAATACCTTAATCGGCTTGGCGGTTATATAGATAGTTGCGATAGGATAGTGACCATATCAAATTTTGTAGCAGGTGATATTATTAAATATTATCCCCAGGCGGCTAATAAGTTAACTGTTATTTATAATGGTGCGGATAAGCTTGTTTTACCGCAACAGCATGAACCGCTGTACAAGCCAACAAGTAAATTTATATTTACCATAGGTAGTCTTGCTTCCAAAAAGAACTTTCATGTTTTGCCGGCCCTATTGAATGATAATGATCTGGAACTGATCATCGCCGGAAAAATAACCGATTACCAGCAGCGAATAATGGAGGAGGCCCAAAAACATCATTGTACCGGGCGGGTGAAACTCATCGGTCTGATCAGTGATGACGACAAGGCCTGGTATTACAAAAATTGCGAAGCTTTTGCATTTCCGTCCATAGCAGAAGGCTTTGGGTTGCCCGTTATTGAAGCCATGCATTTTGGAAAGCCTGTTTTTTTATCAAAATATACATCCCTGCCAGAAGTTGGCGGCGAGGCTGCCTGGTATTTTGATAACTTTGAGCCAGAAAGCATGCAGGCAACTTTTGCCAAAGGATTGGAACAGTATGCAACTAACAATATGGCCGAAAGTATCATGCAACATGCTGCTCAATTTAATTGGGAAAAAACAGCCCAACAATATCTCGATCTGTATAGCGATTGCCTTAAAATGTAATCATTAATTATATAATTGCACGTTGATTAAGGCAAATTCTATTGTTGTATTTTTGCATATCTGTACTCATTATTTTAATAAAGTAGATGCCAGTAATTGATAATAAAGAGATAAAGCATATTTTAATAAGCAGGATTGACGCCATTGGCGATGTGGTACTACAGCTACCTACCTGTATTTATTTAAAACAATCATATCCCGATGTGATCATCAGTTTCTTGGGGCGAAGCTATACCAAACCCATTATTGACGCTTGCAGGACCATAGATCATTTTATTGATTATGACGAGATAAAGTCTTTATCTAAAAAAGAAATAGCTGCCCTGTTTAAAGAAAAAAACATTGATGCCATTGTGCACGAATTTCCTAAGAGCCAGATTGCCGGAGCCGCTAAAATGGCTGGCATCAAAATAAGGATAGGGGCAACCAGTAAGATCCACCACTTTTTAAATTGTAACAAGTTAATCAAGTTAAACCGGGCAGAATCAAATTTGCACGAGGCTCAGCAGGATATTTATATGTGCGGGCCCCTTGGCATTACCCATATCCCTACCATTGGCACTATCGCCCATTACTATAAAAATAATTTTAAGCCGGTTGTTGAGTTACCTACTCAATTTAAAGCTTTGTTAACGAACGATAAATTTAATCTGATCATTCACACCAAATCAGGCGGTAACGGGCGCGAATGGGATATGGATAATTTTACTGCATTGATTAATGGTTTGTCCGAAGATAAATTTCGCGTTTTTATAACCGGCTCCCCCAAAGAGCATGAGCTATTTAAAACCTGGATACCTCAATTACCGCCTTCTGTAATTGATTTAAGCGGCAAAATGGATCTTGATGAATTTATAGCGTTTATATATCATGCCGATGGTTTGCTGGCATCCGGGACCGGTCCACTGCATGTTGCCGCAGCTTCGGGTATCTATACGCTCGGTTTATTCCCGGTTTCCAAATCGATCAATGCTACCCGGTGGGCTCCATTGGGTGTAAAAGCCGAACATTTGGAAAGCGACTCCGACGATCTAAGCAGCATTTCTGTTGATATGGTTAAAGAGAAAATTGAAGGTTGGCTGCAATAAAAAGAGGCTAATGGCCTTTAATAAACTATTGTTCTATTTTTGCTGTATTGATATATGCTACATAAAAGTTAGATGCCAGTAATTGATAACAAAAAAATAACCCATATTTTAATAAACAGGCTTGATGCCATGGGCGATGTTGTGCTTCAACTGCCAACCTGTATTTATTTAAAACAATTATATCCCGATGTCATCATCAGCTTCCTGGGCCGGAGCTATACCAAACCCGTTATAGATGCCTGCAAGGCCGTTGATCATTTTATCAATTATGATGAGCTTAAAGCTTTATCAGTTAATGAAATAGCTACTGTTTTTAAAGAAAAAGCTATTGATGCCATTGTGCATGAGTTTCCGCAAAAGCAAATTGCCGAGGCCGCGAAAAAAGCCGGTGTAAAACTAAGAATAGGCGTAACGAGCAGAAATTACCACTTTTTTACCTGTAATAAATTAGTAAGGCTAAGCCGCAGGAGGTCCGACCTGCACGAAGCACAGCAGGATATTTACCTGTGCAAACCGCTTGGGGTTACGCATGTACCTACATTGGGCACACTTTCAAATTTGTACACTGGTAATTTTAAACCAACGGTAACGCTGCCCGCACAGTTTAAAGATCAATTGAAGAATGACAAATTCAACCTGATCATCCATGCCAAATCAAATGGTAATGGTAAGGAATGGGATCTGGATAATTTTACCTCGCTCATTAAACTTTTACCCGACGAAAGGTTCCGGATTTTTATAACCGGGTCACAAAAAGAGCATGAACTTTTTAAAACATGGATACCACAATTACCTGCATCTGTAATTGATTTAAGCGGAAAGCTAACGCTAGATGAACTCATCGCGTTTATATACCATGCCGATGGCTTACTGGCTTCCGGAACAGGGCCATTGCATGTGGCAGCTGCTTCTGGGATACATACATTAGGCTTATTCCCAATTACAATAGGTATACATGCTACCCGCTGGGCCCCATTAGGTATAAGAGCCGAGCACATTGAAAGCAACTCTGATGATCTGAGCAGTATTACCGTTGATATGGTTTTTGAACGGATAAATGGATGGCCTAAAATTAACCCTTTATCCAGGCTTTAAATAACCTGAACATATACCGGCTCCATATTTTAACACCAAAGTTTTTTAATATTAAGGCCGACTTGTCTTTTTCAAAAACCTTGTCTACCTCTGTTCCTGATATACCCAAGTGGTTAAAATTAGCAATGAGGTGATCTTTATACTGAAAGCTGAATGTTTTATCGCCATAGCATTGCATATTCAGCACATTATCAGCAACAATTTTATATTGGGTATTAAACCGGTATTTATCAAAAACAGCTTTCGGGTAAATAATGGCCTGATGATAAATACCGCCTTTTGCCATGTAATACGGGCTTAACTCTCCGGATCTTTTTATTCCATCAGATAAAACATTGCCATAATATATCACATGAGGGTCATTTAACTCGTAAGCCATATCAGAAAACTCCGGACGTAACTCATCATCGGCCCCTAAAAAATAAACCCAGTCGCCGGTAAGGTGTCGTACGGCTTTGTTCATGGCATCATAAATACCGCTGTCTTCTTCGCTTTTCCAGTAGGCTAGGTGCTTAATATTGTTTTGCAGTAGCTGAACTGTTTCATCTGTGCTTTTACCATCAATTATAATAATGTCAATGGCGGGGTATTGCTGACTATAAATGCTGTCGAGGCATTTTTGTAAAGTTTTAGCCGCATTATAAGTAACAATTATTACGTTAATTTTTGTGGGGATATTTTGCACGCCGATTTAATCATTTGAATTGTAAAAATACAATTCAAATGATTAAATCGGGTAAGTTTAAAAATCAGGGTGTTGAAACGATGTACTGCTCTTGGAAACGCAGTGGTTTTAAAGTACATGAGGTACATCAAAACAACATCAACAAATATTGCTCGCATATAGTTACTTTTGCACTCTTATAAATTTTTTAAATGAAGACTTATTTCAGACTTCTTTCTTTTGCCAGACCAATTGGTAAATTTGCTTTACCATATTTTATACTTACTATATTTTTAGTGATATTTAATACGCTTAACCTTACCTTACTGGCTCCCTTACTAAAGACAATTTTTTATCCCACGCCCGCAAACCAGGTATTAAAAAAGCCTGAGCATATGCTCGACCTGGTAGAATACTTTAACTATTACGCGCAAATGGCCAATCATCAGTATGGTGCATCCGGGGCCTTAAAGTTTGTGTGCGTGTCTATTGTGATCTCTGTATTACTAAGCAATATATTTCGCTATTTCTCGCAACGGATTATGGAGAACCTGCGGATCTATACCCTTTTAAATTTAAGGCGTACAGTATTTAATAATGTTATGAATTTGCACCTGGGCTATTTCAGTAATGAGCGTAAAGGAGATATTATTTCAAAAATAGCGGCTGATGTTCAGGTGGTACAATTTTCGGTAACGGGTACGCTCCAGGTTGTATTTAAAGAGCCGTTTCAGTTAATTACTTATCTTATCGCCTTATTCGCCATTTCTGTAAAGCTTACATTGTTCTCCATGCTGATCATCCCAATTTCGGCATTCGTTATTTCGCGGATAGTAAAGCGTTTAAAGGAACAGGCTGTTGCATCTCACCAAACCTACGGTAATATGATCAGCTATCTTGATGAAGCCTTATCTGGAGTAAAAATTGTAAAAGCGTTTAACGCCGTATCTTTTATCAAAGACAGGTTCAATCAGGAAAATGAGCGGTATTCCAAAATTACCCGGTCAATGGCTAAGAGACAACAAATGGCTTCGCCGGTATCAGAATTTTTGGGCGTTTTAATGGTATCTGGTATAGTTCTGTATGGGGGATCATTGATCATCAATCATACAGGTTCATTAACGGCCGAAAAATTTATCCTGTATATTATTATATTTTCACAGGTTATGCGCCCGGCAAAGGCCATATCTGATGCGTTCAGTAATATTCACTCGGGCATAGCCGCCGGTGAGCGGGTACTGGCACTTATTGACGAAAAACCGCAAATAACCGATGCTCCGGATGCTGTGACAATAACTGATTTTACAAAAAATGTAAGATTTGAAAACGTATCTTTTGCCTATAAAAACAAGGTTGAGCTCAATGAAAATGGCGTTGATACCGAGCCTGATAAGTATGTACTGAAAAACCTCAACCTCGAAATACCTAAAGGTAAAACCGTAGCCCTGGTTGGTCCTTCGGGCGGGGGGAAATCAACCCTGATGGATCTGTTGCCCAGGTTTATTGAACCGCAGTTGGGTACCATATATATTGATGGTAAAAATATACGGTCAGTTACGATGGAATCATTAAGGGCGCAAATGGGAATTGTGAACCAGGAATCGATATTGTTTAATGATACCATATTTAACAATATTGCTTTTGGCAAAACGGGAGTAACACAAGAGCAGGTAGAAGCAGCGGCGCGTATTGCCAACGCGCATAATTTTATCATGGAAACGGATAAAGGCTATGAAACCAATACCGGCGACAGGGGAACAAAACTTTCTGGCGGGCAACGGCAACGGATCTGTATTGCCCGGGCCGTATTGAACAACCCACCTATTATGCTGCTTGATGAGGCTACTTCGGCATTAGATACCGAATCTGAAAAACTGGTGCAGGACGCGTTGAACAATTTGATGAAAAACCGTACTTCGCTTATCATCGCGCACCGCCTCAGCACGATACAAAATGCCGATATTATTATTGTATTGGAAAAAGGCTGTGTGGTTGAACAGGGCTCACACCTTGAACTGTTACAAAACAACGGGCTGTACAAGAAACTGATAGATATGCAAACCTTTAATGCCGATTAATAACAGTAGGTAAAAGGTGTTTGTATTTTAAATTAATCCCTATAATGATGCATAGTGCAGTTGTTGTCATTCCGGTTTATAAGCCCGAATTATCGGAGTACGAAAAAATGGCACTGATGCAGTGCCAGGCCGTTTTATCAAAATATAACATTGTATTGGTGAAGCCCCAGAGCCTTAAAATTGATTTCAAGATTGCTGAGGTGCAATTTTCAACCTTATCATTTGACGATCATTATTTTGAAGATATACATGGCTACAACCGCCTGATGCTATCGTCCGGTTTTTATGAAAGTTTCCGGGAGTATGAATACATGCTTATTTATCAGCTGGATGCTTTTGTATTTACAGACCAACTAGATTATTGGTGCAGCCAAGCCTATGATTATATAGGTGCTCCCTGGTTTGCAGTGAAAGACCCCTCCAATGTTTTTGATCAGTTAATAAATCAGATCAAGAATTATTTTTATGTAAGGTATAATGTAAAGTATAAGGATGGTATGCCCAAAATTGGTAAGCAATTGGCCGGCAGAGTGGGCAACGGAGGGTTTTCATTAAGAAAAACCGAAGTATTTATTAAGTATTGCATCCAATACAAATCATTGATAGAATATTACTGTTCTTTACGGCACGCCTGGTTTAATGAAGATATTTTTTGGAGCATTGAACTAAACCGTAAAAAGCAACAGCTCAGGATACCCAAATTGAAAAAAGCCTTAAAATTTGCTTTTGAAACCCGCCCGGAAAAAGCTTTAGAAATAAGTAAAGGCCAATTGCCTTTTGGATGCCATGCCTGGGATAAAAATATTGATTTCTGGCGCCCGTTTTTTAAAGCCTATGGATATGAAGTTTAACTTTCTGCAAGTTGTTTATTATTCACCCGGGTACTATCTAAAGTCAAGTACTTTTTAAGAATGTAAAAATTCAACTTCAGAAAAAGCTTCAGATCAAGTGTTAGGAATTTGTTGTTCTTCCATAGCATATTAAATGCTGTAGAAATGGGATATTCAAATTTAATCAGCTGCTCTATAAAATCCTTAAACGTTGTTTTTTCGATATAAATAACCTGTTTAGCGGTAAGTGGTTCGATATTTACAGGTAAATGCTCACTCCATTTATCATGCAGTTTTAAATTCTCGTTCATCCATGTTCTATCGTAATGCCCTTCTGAGAAATGGTCAAGCAAAATCTCAAAAGTAACGGCAACTTTATATTTTTGGCCAACTGATAAGGAAAAGTCGATATCATATCCGTGGAAACCCCAAAAAGTATTTTCGTCAAACATGATTTCCCTTGCAATTTTTCTGGTAGTGCAAAGCCACACCCCATCAACGCAAGCCACTTCGGATATTGTTTCATTGTTAGGATTGCGGTGAACGTGTTTGGTTTGCTTTTTCTTATGCTTAAAAGATTGTAATAAATTGGTGTAGGTAGTATCAACGCCCATGCCGCCCCACCCCGAAGGTGTCACTGGTTTGTAGCTGCTGCCAGCTACGCCAACTAAACCTAAGTCCGGATCGTTATGAAATGATTGAATGATCTTTTGCCCCCAGTTATTGGTTTTAATCAGCACATCTTCGTGCATAAAGCATAAAATATCATATTGGGCCTTTAAAATGCCTTTATTGTAAACAGTGCAGATCCCTTGTTTTCCCTCACTGTTATCGGTGGCAATAATTTCATACGGAACGCCGATGGTTGCTGAAATATTTTCACTTACCTGGCTAAGGAGATTTTTATTGGCCGAACAAATAATTACAGATATCATGGAGTAAACGGCAAATGTAAGGTATGTTTAATAGTTAATTAAATTAAATAACTCGTTAAATAAACTTTTGTTATACAGTAAAGCTATAAATACGCAAAATGCTGCAGGTTCGCTACAGCATTTTGCACTATTTTCCGGAAATGTTCTAAAATATACTTTTACTGAAACTTAAATCCCAATCCGATCTGCCAAACCTGGTTGCGGAAATCGGGCAAGTCAGCTTCATTAGAGCTGTTTCTGGAAAGGTCAATGTTATAACGACCCCTGATCTCTACATTGCGATTAATATCAAAGCTAAGGCCTACTACACCAGCAACATAGCTTTGATCGCCTTCGTGCCCATCATAACGGGTTTCAACGTTGGTGCCAAAATCCCGGTAAGTATCCCGTTGCGAAGTTAAAAAGGTAAGCTGCGGACCAATTAAAAAGTTAAACCCGGGTACGATCTTGAATTTTGCCAGTAACGGAATATCAATATAGTTGGTACGTTCGGTAAAATGGGCATTTTCAAGATCGGCGCTATAGCCCTTTTGCGAAAATAATATTTCGGGCGCGAACGAAAAATAATTGGTAACAGGAACATCCAGTGTAAGCCCGACATTGAAAGCTGCAATACTGTTGGAACTAAAACGGGAATCATAAGCATCAAGTGAGTTCGCCACGTTCAGGCCGGCAGTAAAACCTACTTTGATCTGATTATCGTTGTACGGTCGGCGTTGTTCATGCCTTACATAACGGCGTGGCTTGCGTGGCCCGTAATAAGTTTGTGCACTTGCCGCGCCTGCAGCAAATAAACATATTGCAAAAAAGATAAATTTTTTCATTTTTTTATTTGTTTTTAACGGTAGCGGAACAAATCACAGGCACTCTCTTTTTATTACGGCCTGTAACCGTTCCTTGATTATTTTGATTTATACATGCATAGAGTAAAAATTGGTACAAAGGTTTATTTTTAATATCCAATAATTAGTATTAGTTGTATTTCTTCATGAAATCTTCAAAATCCAGGTGCCCGATACTAATTACGTAATACTATTTTGTACTACATTTGACCATGCCAAAATTCAATAACGGTATTTGCTGC
>Ga0207671_10005093_pt1 | contig 12265 bp, 8 predicted proteins | sample KBSC24metaG_FD_184352 | JGI IMG/M metagenome (GOLD analysis project Ga0207671, IMG submission 184352) | Corn rhizosphere microbial communities from Kellogg Biological Station, Michigan, USA - KBS C2-4 metaG (SPAdes) (version 2) | ecosystem: Host-associated > Plants > Roots > Rhizosphere > Soil... | reverse complement strand
ACCACTATGAAGAGATTTTTTACTATTTCGGGGTTAATGTTATTGTTCTTATTTTCTTATGACGCGGCGTTTGCACAAAACGTTACAGTAAAAGGAAAAGTAATTGACAATACCGGCCAGGCCTTAATAGGCGTAACTGTTTCGGTAAAGGGAACAACAACAGGAACACAAACAGATGTTAATGGGGCATACTCCATTAGCGCCCCCGGCAACTCCACACTAAGATTCACTTATTTAGGATACGCCAATCAGGAAACACCGGTTAATAGCCAAACCAGTATCAATATTACACTGTTACCCCAAACTAACGAACTGCAACAAATTGTAGTTATTGGTTATGGCACCCAGCGTAAGCTCGACGTTACCGGCTCTATAACCACCGTTAAAGGAGCCGATGTGGCCAAACAGGCATCGCCAAATGCTATAAGCGGTCTGCAAGGTAAAGTAGCAGGCGTACAGATCACCAACAATGGTACGCCCGGCAAATCTCCGGATATCACCATTCGCGGTTTGGGTACTATTTATGGTAACACCAAACCCCTTTTTGTGGTCGACGGTGTGTGGTATGATGATATCAGCTTTCTTAATCCACAGGATATCGAAAGCTTCAGTATCCTGAAAGATGCCTCGAGCACAGCCATTTATGGTATCAGGGCAGCTAACGGCGTGGTGCTTATCAGTACAAAACGCGGTGTTAAAGGTGCCCCGGTTATCAACTATAATGGTTTTGTGGGCTTACAGGCGGTTACCAACCAGGTGAAAGTTGCCAATGGTACAGAATACGCTACTGCGGTAAATGAACTTGCGGCATTAAACAATGGCAAACCCGTATTCAGCGACCCGGCCAGCTTTGGTACCGGTACCGACTGGTATAAGCAGATCCTGCGCAAAGCTTTTATCACCAATCATGAAATATCAGTTAGTGGCGGTACAGACAAGTACACTTACAACTACTCGTTTGGTTACCTTGATCAGGATGGTTTGGTACAAACCAACAATTACAAACGCTATACCCTGCACTTATCAAACGATTTTAAATTAGGGAAAGCGGTAAAACTGGGCTATACTGCCAGCGGACTGTCCAGCACTTCAAGAGATATCCCTACTACTACCATTTTCAGTCAGCTGTTTGGCGCGGCACCTACCCTGCCAGTACGTAAGGCCGATGGGAACTACGGCGACCCGAATGATTATGGTACAGGTGATGGTAATAACTATAACCCCCAGGCAACAATTGACTTTTATAATCAGCGCTCTAAAAACAAACGCGTTACCTATAACGTGTATGGCGAAGTTTCGTTCCTGAAAAACTTTAAATTCAAATCAAGCTTTGGCGGCGACGTAAGTCAGGCCGAGGTGAGGTCATTTGTACCCATGTACCAGGCTACTGTTAAACAGTTCAGCAACAAAACCAATCTGAATGTTGATCATACCGATGTACGCAACTGGATCTGGGAAAACACTTTAACCTATGATGTTAAAATAAACGACGACCATAAGTTAACTGCCCTGGTAGGTTATAGCGCGCTTGAAAATGTAACCAGGCAAAACGATGCACAGGCCGATAATGTGCCCTACAAGGCCAACGGCAATCTGCAAACATCATTCCCTGATACAGCGAAGGTAACTTACCTGGCTACTCCGGGCAGGCAGATACGCTCCCGTGCATTATCGCAGTTCGCCCGTGTTAATTACTCCTACAAAGACAAATATTTGCTAAACGCCTCTATCCGTCGCGATGGTGCCTCACAATTTTATGGTGCCCATACATACGGCTACTTTCCTTCTGTAGGTGCAGGCTGGGTGGTTACCAACGAGGATTTCATGAAAGATCAAAAAGTGTTCAGTAATCTAAAATTGCGCGGAAGTTGGGGTAAAGTAGGTAACTCTGTAGTACCTATTAACCCTACTGTTCAGGTTATAGCGACAGATCCGTACCTCACAGCCATATTTGGAAATCCGCAGGTGGCTTATCCGGGTGCAAGCATCAACAGCATTGTACCTCCATCTATTGTTTGGGAAAAAACGGTATCGTCTGACTTTGGTTTAGAAGGCGGTCTGCTCTCTAATAAACTAACCTTTGAAGCCGATTATTATAATCGCGAAACACAGGATGCTATTTTCGCCATACCGGTAGCAGGTTCGCTGGGTACCAACAACAGCTCCATCATCGGCAACCAGGCCACTATCCGTAACCGGGGCTTTGAGTTTTTAGTTAGTTGGAAAGATAAGGCGTCCGAAAGCTTCTCTTACAGCATCAGTGCCAATTTGGGTATCAACAACAACAAGGTACTTAACGTAATAACCGGTCAAAACCCTATTTATGATGGTGGTGCCGGTATTGCTAACGGAGCGCTCGCAACACGTACTGTTGTGGGCCAGCCTATAGGTCAGTTTTATGGCTACAAGGTAACCGGGATCTTCCAAACCGCACAGCAGGTGGCAAACTCCAAACAACCAGGAGCGGCCCCCGGCGATTTTATCTACCAGGATACCAATAACGACGGCATTGTTGACAGTCGCGACCGTGTAGCGCTGGGCAATCCGTTGCCTAAATATAATTATGGTGTCAATGCTTCCTTCACTTATAAAAACTTCGACCTGGCCCTTGATTTCCAGGGAGTAACCGGTGTAGACGTTTATAACGCCAATATTGCTTACCGCTTTGGTAATGAGAACTTCACCCAGGATTTTTATGACCACCGCTGGCATGGCGCAGGTACATCAAACACCTACCCCTCAGTAAATGTGGGCAAAAACTCTAACGCAGCGCCAAATTCATTTTATGTGGAAAGCGGTGCATATTTCAGGGTGAGGAATGCTCAGTTAGGTTATACGTTACCAGCAGGTTTGCTCAACAAATGGAAAGTATCCAAAGTAAGGATATTTGCCAACGCTCAAAACCCGATCAACATTTTTGGCTATAAAGGCTTCTCGCCTGAGATAGGCGGAACAGTTGGCGATGGCGGCATTGTTACCGGTCGCGGCATTGATGCCAACGTTTATCCATTGTATGCAACCTATAATTTTGGCGTTAACGTTACTTTTTAATCAGTATAAAGATGAAGAACAGTAAAAACTTATTCATGCGTAAAGCCCTTGTTTTAGGCCTTATTGCATCCACCATATCCATTCAAAGCTGTAAAAAGAGCTTTCTAGATGTTAACCCGGCTCAAAATACGGCAGCTACCCAGTTTTTTAAAACACAGGATGATGCCAGCAAGGCCGTGAATGCTATGTACGCCAACCTGCACGAGTGGAACAACATCGCGTTTGCCCCTATCGCTGTAGAAAGCATGGGTTCTGACGATGTAGAAAAAGGAAGTACCGCCAGCGATGCTACCTTTTTTAATGATTACCACAACTTTACCATTACCGCAGGCGATGCCCAGTTGGGCGGTTTCTGGAAAGGACAGTATCAAACCATCAACTTTGCTAATCAGATAATTGTTAATGTACCAGGCATCAGCATGGACGAAGCATTAAAAGCCCGTTACGTGGCCGAAGCCAAATTTATACGGGCCTATGAATATTTCAGGCTGGTTAGGGCTTTTGGCGATGTGCCTTTACGTATAACCCTGCCCAAAGATGCCTCTGAATATAACCTGCCACGTACCCCAAAGGATCAGGTATGGGCACAGATAGAGAAGGATCTGACCGAAGCAACTACTGTATTGCCGCAAACTTACAGCGCTGCCGAAATTGGGCATGTAACCAAAGGCGCTGCTTTAACCCTGCACGCCAAAGTTGCCATGTATTTAAAAAAATGGAGCGATGTGGCCACTTACACTACGGCAGTAATGGGCATGGGCTATTCGTTATATCCTGATTATGAGCAAATGTTCAGGACAACGCACAAAAACAACCAGGAATCTATTTTCGAGATACAGTGTAACCTTATACCCAATAACCCACCGGCCTCCAACTCACAGTACTCACAGGTACAAGGTGTACGCGGCCTAACCGGCGGAGGCTGGGGCTTTAATGTACCAAGCCCGCAACTGGCGGCAGCTTATGAAACTGGCGATCCCCGTCGTGATGCCACCATCATATTCAGAGGCGAAACCACACCTGAGGGCGACAAAATTCCGGCAACGGGCGATAACCCGATGTATAACCAGAAGTCATACGTTCCCTTTGCACTTTATGTATCGGGCTTTAATGAAGGTTGCCAGCAAAACAAGATCGTTTTGCGCTATGCCGATGTATTGCTGATGAATGCCGAAGCCAATAATGAACTGGGTAATTCGGGTGCAGCCCTTGCTCCGCTGGAGCTGGTACGTGCCCGTGCCCGTGGCGTAAATGCAGGTGTATTACCCAAGGTAACTACTACAGATCAGGCTACGCTTCGCACAGCTATCTACAACGAACGCCGCTTTGAATTCGCGATGGAATTTGAACGATATTTTGACGTGTTACGCCAGGGACGAGGTACTGCTGTTTTTGGTACAAGAGGTTGGAAAGCCGGCAAAAACGAAGTTTGGCCTATACCGCAAACAGAGATTGACCTGAGCGGCGGCGCTTTAACACAAAATCCAGGATATTAATTCTTCTATTGGTTTATTTACCGGCTGTCTGTTTCATGGGCAGGCAGCCATTTTTAACCGCTCCTCCGGCTTTGCAAACAAGCAACCCGCATATACTATCTACATGAAAAAAATACTGTTAACCCCCTTTTTATTATGCCTGGCCCTATACTGCCTGGCGCAAAAACCCGCGACAGCCAATACTGACACCATCAAACCCGTCGGCATTATCAAAAACCTGAGCGATAACGCCCTGCTCGATGTGGTACAACGCCAAACCTTTCGTTATTTCTGGAATTTTGGTCACCCGGTGAGTGGCCTGGCCCGCGAGCGCAGCAATACTTCTTTTGACTATGGCACTGAGGTGGTAACCACCGGCGGATCGGGTTTCGGCATCATGTCTATCATCGTGGCCGATAGCCGCAAATGGATAAGTCATGAGCAGGCTGTTGACCGTATGGCTAAAATTGTTGAGTTTTTGTATAAAGCCAACTCTTTTCATGGCGCGTTTCCGCATTGGATGAATGGCGAAACTGGTAAGATCATCCCATTTGGCCGTAAGGATGATGGTGGCGATATTGTGGAATCAGCCTATCTTTTCCAGGGCCTGCTTTGCGCCCGTCAATACTTTACAGCCAACACCCCGGACGAGCGACGCATCCGCGATGTGATCAGCTGGATGTGGGGCGAAATGGAGTGGAGCTGGTATACCCGCGATGGCCGCGACGCTTTGTACTGGCACTGGAGCCCTAACAATGGCTGGGCCATGAACTTTCCCATACATGGCTTTAATGAATGCCTGATCACCTACGTACTGGCCGCCTCGGCAGAACGTTACCCGGTAAGTGCCGATGTATACCACAGGGGCTGGGCCCAAAGTGATTTCTTCAAGAACGGCAAAACATTTTATGGCGTAAAGCTGCCTTTGGGCTTTGATTACGGCGGACCGCTTTTCTTTTCACAATACTCTTTCCTGGGCTTAAACCCCAAAGGCTTAAAAGACCAGTATGCCGATTACTGGGAGCAAAACAAAAACCACACGCTTATAAACCATGCCTACTGTGTAGACAATCCTAAAAAATTTAAAGGTTATGGCGAAAACTGCTGGGGACTTACCGCTAGTGATAATTTTGAGGGATACAATGCCCATTCGCCTACCAACGACCTGGGAGTGATCACACCTACGGCGGCTTTGTCGGCATTTCCATACACGCCAGAATACTCCATGAAAGCCCTGCGCCATTTTTATTATGACCTGGGCGATAAGATCTGGGGCGAATATGGTTTTGTTGACGCCTTTAGCGAATCGCATAACTGGTATGCCAAATCATACCTGGCCATTGACCAGGGACCTATCATCGTGATGATCGAAAATTACCGTACCGGCTTGTTATGGAAACTATTCATGAGCTGTCCCGAAGTACAGAAAGGTCTTACCAAACTGGGTTTTGAGAGCCCGGCTATAGCTAAAAAATAAAAAAAACTGTCATTTCGAACAGAGAGAGAAATCTTTTACGTCTTGCGAAACTCGCATGAAAATCGCAGAAGATTTTTCGCTTCGCTCAAGAGATAGTTTCTCCTCGTACCTCGTTCGAAATGACATGAATAGTTGAGTAATAAAAATTATTAAAAAAATGTAAATCAAAAGGCATTAAATTTGTTTAGCTAACTATAGCATAAACAGATCTTAAACATAGCCCATGATCCACAAAAAATTTATTATAGGAATGCTAAGTTTACTCTTAGCATTTTCTTTTTCGGCCCGTTCACAAAATTTATCATCTTTTGATCGCGGCAGCTTTGCTGTAAAAGGCGATACTTTGCCTTACCGCTTGCTGTTTCCCAAACATTTTGACCCTACCAAAAAATATCCACTGCTGTTTGTACTGCACGGTGCAGGCGAGCGCGGTAATAATAATGAGGCCCAGTTAAAGTATGGCCCTTCGCGCCTGCTGCAGGATAGTGTGCGGGAAAAATATGAAGCTATTGTGGTTTTCCCGCAGTGCCCGGCAAACAGCTACTGGTCAAACGTACAACAGGAAACAGATCCGGCAACCCAGAAACGCAAATTCGTTTTCCAGGTAAATGAGCAGCCTACTACAGCCATGCGCATGTTGATGGGCTTGGTCGATCAATTTTTGGATAAACCCTTTGTTGATAAACACCGCGCTTATGTGGGCGGCCTGAGCATGGGCGGCATGGGTACGTTTGAAATTATTGGTCGCGAACCAAAAATATTTGCCGCGGCTTTTGCCATTTGCGGCGGCGATAACACGTTGAACGCCAAAAAATACGCCAAAAAAGTGCCACTCTGGATCTTCCACGGAAGTAAGGACAGCGTTGTTCCATCTGATCATTCCGAAGTAATGGTAGCGGCTATCAAAGAAGCTGGCGGAAACCCTAAGTTTACCCTTTACCCCGGCGTTGACCATAACAGCTGGGACTACGCATTTAAAGAACCGGAGCTGTTTAGCTGGCTCTTTTCGCATAGTAAATAGACACTCCTGTTATTTGTCATGCTGAACGAGTGAAGCATCTGTTATACAACTAGCATATCGAAGAAGATCCTTCGTACCTCAGGATGACAAATTTTTACGTAACGAGCGCAAGTCTTATAGTATGGGTTAAAGCCCAAGGTTAACCCATACTATAATTTCATCAATGCGTTCAGTTCTTTTTCGCTTACTTGGAAAATAGTACCATGCCTGATACCAGCTGGCAGACTGATCTTATTGGTAATATCAGTCCAGTTTTTAAGATCGGTTGAGCTGATCGCCCCATAATGGTGATCCATATACCGGTCAAAATAAACCCGCCATTCCTGACCGATCTTTAAAGTGGTAGGTCCTTCGGCCCAATAATCACCTGTAATTTTATCGCTTGCTGCTGAGTACGGACCTGTTAAGCTATTGCTGTAGGCCAGTTTTATATTCTTTTGCGGTGGCGTTCGGGTCTCGTCTTTCAGGAACATGATAAAACGTTTACCATCCTTTACAATCGTGGCATCTATGGAATTAAAACCTGGGTCATAAAGCAGTTTGGTTTTGCTGTACGTTTTAAAATCTTTGGTAGTAACGTAATAAAGCCTGTGGTTATACTTACTATCCCCTTCAGAATCTGTAGCGGTAAACCTGCCTGGTATGGTTGTAGCCCAGTAGATCATATAGGTTTTTGTTTTACTATCATAGGTTATCTCGGGCGCCCAGCAATTTCGGGCTTCGGGTTCATCGGCCATTACGGATACAAATTGTTGTTCACTCCAGTGCATCAGATCAGCAGATGAGGCGTAGCCGATTCCCCGGTCGTTCCAGCTCACGGTCCACACCATATGAAATAAACCATCGGCACCACGGATAATACAGGGATCGCGCATCAGTTTATCATTAGCTACGGTAGGTTTTAAAAATGAGCTGTCCTTTTTTAATGCCGTCCATTGATAACCATCGCGACTGTAAGCCAGGTGCAAGCCATCCTGTCCGTTATCTTTAAAATAACAAAACATATAAACCGGTTTTGCACCAGGTTGCTGACCATATGCTATCGAAAAAAACAGGAGTTGAAAAAGGAGAAGGAAACAACGTTTCATGGCAGAATTATAATTGTATTTTTCACAATTATAATCAATTGTTATGGCAAACGAAAAGCCGGTTTAAAATTACATCTGCAATTATTCGTCAGTTGCCTTTGGGGGGATATTTTTCATATTAAACCGCGGCTTGTAGGCCGGTTTAGCTGCGGGCTCTTCGGCTGGCTGCGGCGTAACAGGTGGCTGTTCTTCTTCCGGGTCCTGTTCAGCTGTTGGCTCGTTTTCGACAGGCTTAGGTTTTACCATTCCCGGATCAAAACGTGGCTTAAAGCCAAGTTTGGGAGCGGGAGTTTCGGCAGATGTCGCTGGTTTTTCTTTCTGCGGTTCTTCAGGCGTAGGTTCATTTTCAGCAGGCTTCGGTTTCATTATGGCAGCGTTAAACCGGGGTTTAAAAGCTGGTTTTGCCGGGGTTTGTTCTGTAATGGAAGTCGTATTTTCTTCTTTCTCCTCTGGCTTTTCCTGTGATTCCGCCACATCTTCAGCAGGTTTCGGCTTCATCATCGCAGCGTTAAATCTGGGCTTAAATGCCGGTTTCGGAACGTCTGTAGCTGGGGTGGAATTTTCTTCTTGTGCTACGGGCTTTTCCTGTGCTGCTGTAGTATCCTCTGCCGGCTTTGGTTTCACCATACCGGGATTAAAACGTGGTTTAAATGCAGGTTTTGCTGTGGATTGATCAGCAGCCAGTGTAGTTTCCTCTGGCTTGGTTTCCTGTTTTTCTTCAGCAAGTTTGGAAACCCCACCAGCCCTGAACTTGGGCGCGAAACCCAGTTTGGGTGATGGCGCTGCAGGTTCTGTGAGACTTTCGGTAATGGTTTGTTCGGCCAACGAGTTTTCTATCCTTACTTTTTCTGTTTTTATTTCAGGTGCTGCAGGGAACTGTCGCCTGAGCTTATTGAACCAGTATTTTTTAGTATGGTCGAAGCTCTTTTCGCCCATTTGTTCAAAATGAGTTTTAAATTCAGAAAACAGAGCCGCCTCAGCCGCTTGTAAAGCAACCAGGTCGATCTTTTTCTTTTTAAAAAACTCTTCGAATAACATAGGGTTAGATTTGAGATGTGAGATATGAGATGTGAGACAACTTTATGTTTCCCAATCTCATATCTCACATCTAACTTCTCATATCTGTTAAAGATCCACGTCCACATCCAACTGGTTAAAGTGGATGCCTTTGTCGGTTTGCTTCCAATCCTCACGCTCCTCATCGGTGGCGTTCATCAGCTTCGGGAACCACTCCAGCGGAAAAGCCTGCTGTTTACCATCAGGTTTTTCAACAAAAAGCAAGCCATTGGCAAAGGTTACTTTTACCTTTTTTTCTTCTTTACGTGAACTGAATAGTGGCATAATATTTTTCTTTTTATGTCATTGCGAGCGATAGCGTGGCAATCTCGTAGTATACAGGGTTGAACTGCAAAGTTCGCGATTGCTTCGTACCTCGCAATGACGCTTAGTGAAAAATAAAATTACTCCGCCATATTGTGGTAAACCGCCTGCACGTCGTCGTCCTCTTCCAGGCGATCGATCAGTTTCATGATATCGGTAACCTGTTCTTCGGTAACTTCGTGGAATGATTGCGGTACGCGCTCCAACTTAGCCGATTTTACTTCGACACCCAATTCTTCCAGTGCTTTTTGCATTTTACCAAAATCTTCAAAAGCGGTATGGATCACACCGATATCGTTTCCTTCTTCATCAGCCTCCACAAACAGGTCCTCTAAACCGGCGTCGATCAATTCAAATTCCAGTTCTTCCAGGTCGCGATCGCCCGGCTCAAATGTAAAAACAGATTTACGGGTGAAAATAAAATCCAATGACCCGGTTTTACCCAACGAACCACCATATTTGGTAAAATAACTGCGTACATTGGCTACGGTACGGTTGGTATTATCGGTAGCGGTTTCTACCAGTACGGCAACACCATAAGGCGCGTATCCTTCGTATACTAATTCTTCATAATCCTTTTCATCGCGACTGGTAGCCCTTTTTATAGCAGCTTCCACACGATCTTTAGGCATGTTTACCGCTTTGGCATTTTGTACCGCGGTGCGCAGGCGCGAATTGGTAGTAACATCACCACCACCTGCTTTTACGGCCATTACAATCTCTTTGCCTAAACGTGTAAACTGCACGGCCATTTTGGCCCAGCGCTTAAATTTTCTCTCTTTGCGGAATTCAAATGCTCTTCCCATGTTTTTAGTTCATTGTTCATGGTTGATAGTTCATAGATCAACCTGAGTGTTTTATAACTGCTTACCCAAGCAGGGTAAAGTGGTTAAATATAATATTTGTTTTATATAAGTGTCAAACCCTTAGCTTTTTGCTTTCGGCCTTCGGCTTTATATAACGGTTTTTAAATTAGTTAGCATATCGTTGGTCATAGCGGCCAGGTCATATTCCAGTTTCCAGCCCCAGTCTCTTTCGGCATAACTATCATCAATTGATTTTGGCCAGCTATCGGCAATGGCTTGTCGCGGATCATTTTCGGCATAGCTTATTTCAAAAGCCGGGATCTGTTTTTTGATCTCCTCGGCCAATTGAGTTGGTGTAAAACTGATGCCCGCCAGGTTGTAGGATGAACGGATCGTCAGCTGCTCGGCAGGGGCATCCATTAAGGATATAGTGGCCCTGATGGCATCATCCATATACATCATGGGTAAAGCTGTATCTGCCGATAGGAAACTGGTGTACTTGCCTTTTTTTAATGCTTCGTGGAATATATGCACGGCATAATCTGTAGTGCCGCCACCCGGATTAGCCCGCCAGCCAATGAGACCCGGGTAACGGATGCTGCGTACATCCAATCCGTATTTGGTAAAATAATATTCGCACCAGCGTTCGCCGGCCAGTTTGCTGAAACCATAAACGGTGTTAGGATCCATTACGCAATATTGCGGGGTATGGAACTGCGGGGAATTTGGCCCGAATACCGCGATGGAACTTGGCCAAAAAACTTTGGCGGTTTTAAATTCCACCGCAAAATCAAGTATATGGATCAGGCCGGTCATGTTAAGGTCCCAGGCCAGTTTGGGTTTTTGCTCACCTACAGCCGATAATATGGCTGCCAGCAGGTAAACCTGGGTAGGGCGGTGTTTATCAAATATGTGGTGCAGATTGTCCTTATCCAGCACGTTCACCAGCTCGTACGGACCGCTATGGCGTATGGCATAACCCGGATCATTGATGTCGGATGCTATAACGCTTTCGGCTCCATGTATCTTTCTTAAAGCAACAACCAGTTCTGTCCCTATCTGGCCGTTGGCTCCTATCACTAAAATCTTTTCGCTCATGTATTTTTGAGTTTAGGCAAAGGTAAAAATTTGGGCGAAATGTGTTGAAGGCGTTGATGAAGTTTATTCGTGCTTGAATTGCGGTTTTGAATAGTTCAAGACCCGCTCTTGGCCGCGGGAGGGCCAGTCACTTTTGTCGCCACAAAAGTAACCAAAAAGGCTGTCAGCAGAGAGGCTTCTTTGCCGCACATGGCCTTTGCCCCGCAAATCAGGCAGAACCACGGGCTACAATTATTTTGCGCTACTGCGTTCGCCTATTTCCCTCCGCTTCAGCAAAAACTTGCTATGCCCCTGCAACCGCACAGGCCTGCATCGTTCTGCCCGCTTTCGCCCGAAGCTTATCTGCTGACGGAGGAAAAGAATTCTTGTATTTCACTCAATAAATCAATAATTAACCTGCGTTAGCGATAGTAGCGGATACCGGCCCGTGTCTAATGCCTTGTGGCGTATGAGTGGATAGCGCGGGCCGAAGGCAACGCCATATTGCAGACATGAGAATCAAGAAACAAGAATCAAGACAAACCCCTATCATTCCAAGACAACTAATACCTCAAAAACAAATACAATATCAATAATCCCGTAGCTATTATCATCAATAAGAACGCGAGGAGATTGCCACGCTTCGCTCGCAATGACAATTATATTAATTGCATAAACTACCAATCTGATAGATTAAATTCAAATCCTCAAAAAAAAATCGCATATTTGGAGTTTAACAATTTATTATATAACAAATTAACAAAAATGAAACTTCCGAAGGAGGCTTCATTACAGATCAAAAACAAATAACAACAAAATGAAAGTCGCAGTAGTAGGTGCTACAGGATTAGTAGGCACCAAAATGTTGCAGGTTCTTGCAGAACGCAACT
>Ga0207671_10005080_pt1 | contig 12290 bp, 9 predicted proteins | sample KBSC24metaG_FD_184352 | JGI IMG/M metagenome (GOLD analysis project Ga0207671, IMG submission 184352) | Corn rhizosphere microbial communities from Kellogg Biological Station, Michigan, USA - KBS C2-4 metaG (SPAdes) (version 2) | ecosystem: Host-associated > Plants > Roots > Rhizosphere > Soil... | reverse complement strand
GGAAGGGCTGGCGCACCTTCTCCGGGAGAAGGAGACCGGCGGCGAGGACCACCTGTCCGACGCCCTGGACTGCACCATCGCCCTCTGCCTGGCCACGCTTGGCCGGGAGCGCGAAGGACTGTCGCTGGTGCTCGTCGCGTTGGCCAAGCACCTGCCGCGCTACAACCGGTCGATGGCCAACTATGGCAGGGCACTGGTGGGATGATCCTTCCTCTACCCCCAGTCGGTGGATTCCCTGCTGCGTGGCACCAGCCAATCGGCCTGTTCGCCGATATCCACAAGATCGTTTGGGCAGGATTACTGCATGCGTCTGGACCGACACCCCGCGAACCCCATCCTCAGCCGTAACCAGGACCGGCCATGGGAGGCCGGTTCAGTTCTGAACGGCACGGTGATCCGTGGCGCGGACGGCATGATCCACATGCTGTACCGCGCCACGAACGACGTCCACTTCGGCACCGCCGGCAAGTACGTCTCCTCTATCGGCATCGCCGACAGCACCGACGGAGTGCACTTCACCCGCCGGCCCGAACCGCTCATCGTCGCGGACCAGCCCTACGAGCAGGGCCTGGGATGCGAGGACCCGCGCGTGGTGTTCCTCGACGGTGAGTACTACATCTACTACACCGCCGTGGAGGGCACACCGCCGGACATCAGGGTCCGGATCGCCCTGGCCACCTCCCCCGACCTGCGGGAGATCACGAAGCACGGCATTGTGGGCCCAAAGGGCGCACCATCCAAAGCCGCGACACTGTTCCCCGAGCCCGTCGGCGGCAAGTACCTGTGGTTCTTCACGTGGTGCTCCGATACCCCGGGTGCGGCGATCCTCCACACCACCTTCGACGACTTGGCCGCGGTCAAGAGCCCGGCGCCGGGGCACATCGCCTCCGCCGTCGAGGACTACGACGATTCCGCCGTGCTCATCTCCGGTGACCGCGCCGAACTCGCCAAGAGCCGAGTCCGCCGCGGTCCCGAACTCGGCGCCCCGCCCATCCGCACCGACAGCGGCTGGCTGTTCTTCTATAGCAACTCCGACCACGAGGAACAGCCGGAGTGGCAGGTCAGCGCGGTGCTCCTGGACCTGGAGGAACCCTGGCGGGTGATCGCCAAGACCCCCGCGCCGCTGCTCGCCCCGGAAACCGGCGAGGAACTGCTCGGCGTGGTGAACCGCGTGACCTTCCCGGCCGGCGCCATCGTCATCGATGGCACGGTGCATTTGTATTACGGCAGTGGCGATCAGGGGATCTGCCTGGCAACATGCGCTTTGACGGAACTTTTGGAATACCTGGCGCGCAATCCCGTGAAGAAGGACGGGCCCTGCGTCGGGTAAAGGGGATTCTCAGGGGGCGGCGATGGGGTGGCTGCGTTTTGGGCGTACCAGGTACTTCGAAGATCATGACGTCTTGGGCGTACCACGTGCCGCCGAGGCCGAGAATCCGTCCCTGAACGCGTGCCTCGCGGAGTTCCACGCGCTCCGCGAGGAGATGCGCTGGCTCCGCGAGGAGGCAGCGCAGTACCAGGCTTTCGCGCTGGCGCTCGTCGCCGCCGCCGGCCCGCTGATCGGGTTCGAGTTGTCGAGCCACAAGGCGTGGGTACTTCCGACGACGGTGATAATCCCGCTGCCGTTCACCGTCCTGGGATTCCTGTTCTTCCATCAGCATCTGGAGGTCTATGTTGTCGCGGGCTATATACGGGACGGAATAAAGCCCCATATAGAGCGGCTCTGTGGTACTGAGAGCAACAAGCACCCAGTTCTGCCCGAGTATGCGATCTGGGAATGGGAGCGCTATAAAGCGGAAATCTTCGCCCGCCTCCCCACTGCCCGCTGGCTCGACTTCGCAGTCGGCCACCGCACCACCCATTTCATGCGCTCGGTGCTGTTCCTCGGGCCGGCGCTGGCCTCGATCGCGGCGAACGTCGTGGTCGTCAGGCACTACGGCTATGGCCGGCTGCGGGACGCTTACGGCGCGACCGGGCTGACATTGCTGGCCATCGGGTTCGCCGCAGACCTGCTGTTCGCGGCGTTGTTCATACTGTCAGCCTGGCGGCGTGGGGACTTCGCACGCTTCGTGCTGGGGCCCCTGGTGCAGTGAGCCCCGGCACGACGACGACACGCGCCGAGGCTTTGTCTACAGCGGGATGTTCCCGTGCTGCCCGCGCACCAGAGCGTCCCCGCCGATCCCGCCGGGGGCCGCGGCGATGGCCGCCGCGAGCGCGCTGCGCGAGGCGCCCGGCTCGACGACCTCGTCGACCACGCCGATCTCGATCGCCCGCTGCACGCCGCCGGACACCTTCTCGTGCTCGGCGGCGAGTTCCTGCTCCATCTGGGGGCGGATGTCGTCCGAGACGTCGGCCAGCTTGCGGCGGTGGATGATGCGGACCGCGGCGACGGCTCCCATGACCGCGACTTCGGCGGTCGGCCACGCGAAGACCTTCGTCGCGCCGAGAGCGCGGGAGTTCATCGCGATGTAGGCGCCGCCGTAGGTCTTGCGCGTCACCAGGGTCACGCGAGGGACCACGCACTCTGCGAAGGCGTGCAGGAGCTTCGCGCCGCGGCGGACCACGCCGTCCCACTCCTGGCCGACGCCCGGCAGGTAGCCGGGGACGTCCACCAGGACGATCAGCGGGACGCCGAACGCGTCGCACATGCGGACGAATCGCGCCGCCTTCTCCGCCGAAGCCGAGTCCAGGCAGCCGCCCAAGCGCAGCGGGTTGTTGGCGACGACGCCGACCGTGCGGCCGCCGAAGCGCCCGAGGGCCGTCACGACGTTCGGAGCCCACTTCGGGTGCAGCTCCACGCCGGCCTTGTCGAACACCGCGTTCACCAGCGGGTGGACGTCGTAGGCCCGCTTCGGGGACGCAGGGAGCAGATGTGCCAGGTCGCGGTCCTCGACCGCGGCCACGTCCAGCGTGCCCTGGTTCCCCAGCAGCGAGGCCAGCTTGCGCGCGGTGGAGTACGCCGCGTCGTCGGTGTCGGAGACGACGTGCACCACGCCGGAGCGGCGGCCGTGCGGCTCCGGTCCGCCCAGGCGCAGGGCGTCCACATCCTCGCCGGTGACCGAGCGGACCACGTCCGGGCCGGTGACGAAGATGCGGCCGGCCGGGCCCAGGATCACGATGTCGGTCAGCGCCGGGCCGTAGGCCGCGCCGCCGGCCGCCGGGCCCAGGACCACGGACAGCTGCGGGATCTTGCCGCTGGCGCGGGTCATGGCCGCGAAGACCTGGCCCACCGCGTGCAGCGAGGCCACCCCTTCCTGCAGCCGCGCGCCGGAGGAGTGGAAGAGCGCGACGATCGGGTGGCCGCCGGCCAGGGCGTGCTCGTAGGCGGTCAGGATGACCTGGCAGCCGGTGGCGCCCATGGCGCCGGCCTGGATGGTCGCGTCCGAGGCGTAGGCGACGGTGCGGACGCCGTCGATCAGGCCCGCCGCGGCCAGGAATCCGGAATCGCCGACCGGGGTCAGCAGCTCCGTGGTGCCCGCGTCGAACAGGCGCTCCAGGCGCGTGACGGGGTCGCGGCCATCCTTTGAATCGGACCCGGTGTCTTCGCGGGCCGGCTTGGCCGGCGCCGCCACGGTTTCGGCTAATGACATGTCAGCGTCCTCAGACGGACCGGAAGGCCACGACCACGTTGTGGCCGCCGAACCCGAAGGAGTCGTTCAGCGCCGCGATCTGGCCCTCGGGCAGCGCCCGCGGCTTGTCGCGGACGATGTCCAGGGTGACCTCGGGGTCCAGCGTCTCGATGTTTATCGTCGGCGGGGCCTGGCGGTGGTGCAGGGCCAGGACGGTGGCCACCGACTCGATGGCGCCGGTGCCGCCGAGCAGGTGCCCGTGCATCGACTTGGTGGCCGAGATCGCGACGTCCTCGGCGGCCGAGCCCAGGATCTTGCGGAAGGCCATGACCTCGGCCAGGTCGCCGCGCGGGGTGCTGGTGGCGTGCGCGTTCAGGTGCTTGACGTCGCCGGCCGACAGCTCGGCGTCCTCCAGCGCGAAGGCCAGCGCCTCGGCCACGCCGCGGCCGTCCGGCTCGGGCTGGGCGATGTCGTGGGAGTCCGCGGAGAAGCCGACGCCGGCGGCCTCGGCGTAGACGCGGGCGCCGCGCGCGGCGGCGTGCTCGGCCGACTCCAGGACCAGGATGCCGCAGCCCTCGCCGAGGACGAAGCCGTCGCGGCCCACGTCGAAGGGCCGGGAGGCGTGCTGCGGGTCGTCGTTGCGCTTGGACATCGCCATCATGTTGGCGAAGGCCGCGATCGGCAGCGGGTGGATGGCCGCCTCGGTGCCGCCGGCCAGGACCACGTCGGCGCGGCCGGAGCGGATCATCTCGATGGCGTGGCCGACGGCCTCGGCGCCGGTGGCGCAGGCCGAGACCGGCGCGTGCACGCCGGCGCGGGCGTCGAACTCCAGGCCGACGTAGGCCGCCGGGGAGTTCGGCATGAGCATGGGGACGGTGCGCGGGCCGACCGCGCGGGGGCCCTTGTGGATCAGGTCGTCGTAGGCGTTCAGCAGGGTCGTGACCCCGCCGATGCCCGAGCCGACCATCACGCCGAGCCGGTTGGGCTCGGCGAACTTGCCCGCGAAGCCCGCGTCCTTCCAGGCCTCGCGGGCGGCGATCAGCGCGAACTGCGCCGAGCGGTCCAGCCGGCGCATCTCCACCGGCTTCAGGTGCGCCGAGGGCTCGACGGCGACCCGCGCGGCGAAGCGCACCGGCAGGGCCTCGGCCCAGTCCTCGGTCAGGTCGCGCACCCCGGAGCGTCCGGCCAGCAACCCGTCCCAGAACGAGGCGGCGTCCCCGCCGAGCGGCGTGGTCGCACCGACCCCGGTGACGACAACAGACTTGCGAGCAGTCACGAGCCTTACCTTCAATCCTGGAGTTCTACGGGTTCTGCCGGCCGGACGGCCGTGGTGCGGTATTACGAGTACTGCGTTACAGCGTGCCTAGCGCGCGGCTCAGGCCTGGTTCTTCTGGATGTAGCCGACGGCGTCGCCGACGGTGGACAGGTCCTTGACCGCGTCGTCCGGGATCTTCACGCCGAACTTCTCCTCGGCGGCCACGACGACCTCGACCATGGTCAGCGAGTCGACGTCCAGGTCGCCGGTGAAGGACTTGTCCATCTGCACGTCGTCCTTGTCGACGCCCGCGACCTCTTCGACGATCTCGGCGAGGTCCGCGAGGATCTCTTCCTGGGTCAGAGCCATTGTGTGGCGCTCCTTCGTTGTTTTCTTCTCTGGGTGGGTGGGATCCGCGAGGGCGCGGGGCCCGGAACGAATTTAGTGGCTGGGGCAGGGCATTCAGCGGCTGGGGCAGGTCATGGAACGGTCAGGGGAGAACGACGACCTGAGCGGCGTACACCAGGCCCGCTCCGAAGCCGATGAGCAGGGCCAGGCCGCCGTGCGGCGCGGACCCGTCGGAGAGCATGCGGTCCATGGCCATCGGGATGGTGGCCGCGGAGTTGTTGCCGTACTCGGCGATGGTACGCGCGACCGGCACGTGCTCGGGCAGGTCCAGGACCTTCACCAGGCGGTCGGTGATGCGCATGTTGGCCTGGTGCGGGATGAACGCGTCCAGGTCGCCCGCGGTGATGCCGGCCTCGGCCAGCGCCTTCAGCGAGACCTCGGCCATCTGGTAGGACGCCCAGCGGAAGACCGCCTGGCCCTCCATCTGCAGGAACGGGCCGCGGACCTCGCCGTCCTCCTCCTCGGGCTCGGGAGCCTCGCCCCAGGGGAAGGTCTGGGTGATGGTGCCGTACTTGTCGCCCTCCGAGCCCCACACGACCGGGCCGATCCCGGGCGTGTCGGACGGGCCTATCACCACCGCGCCCGCGCCGTCGCCGAAGATGAAGGCGGTGCCGCGGTCGTGGATGTCGGTCAGGTCGGAGAGCCGCTCCACACCGATCACCAGCACGTACTCGGCGGTGCCGGCCTTGACCATGTCCGAGGCCTGCGCCACGCCGTAGCAGAAGCCCGCGCAGCCGGCCGAGATGTCGTAGGCCGCGCCGTTGGTGCCGAGGCGGTCGGCGACCAGGCAGGCCAGGGCCGGGGTCTGGTGGAAGTGCGAGACCGTGGAGACGATGATCGCGCCGATCTGGTCCCCGGCGATGCCGGCCGCGGCCAGCGCCTTGCCGGAGGCCTCGACGGCCATCTCCAGGACCGTCTCCTCGGCGGTGGCCCAGCGGCGCTCGGCGATGCCCGAGCGGGTCCGGATCCACTCGTCGGAGGAGTCGATCCAGGTGATCACCTCGTCGTTGGTGACGACGCGGCTCGGCACGTAGCCGCCGACACCCATGATGCGGGTGTGCGCCGCGCCCTGCTTCTCCCTGATGGTTGCCATGATCGGATCCCCTTTACCGAGTGTCGGGCCGGCTCAGTTGAACGAGCCTGTCGGGTGGACGCGCAGCAGCGGCTGCCCCGGCGCGACCGGATCCCCGTCTTCCACGAGCCATTCGAGGACCTGGCCCTCGTGCCGCACCGTGATCTCGTGCTCGTCGCCGCGCGCGACGACCGTCGCCACCGCGGTGTCCCGCTCCAGCGTGTCCCCGGCCTGGAAGGCGCCGCGGCGCACCGTTCCCCCGTGCGGGGCGATCACCAGACGCCAGGTCGGGGCGGCGTCCAGCGGGTTGGCGTCGTTGCTCTCGTCGTCCTCGGCGTGCTTGGCGACGAACTCCCGCGCGGCGTCCAGCTGGTCCGGCGTCTTCAGGGCGAAGGTCTCCACACCCTTGAGGGCCCGCTTGGCCAGGCCCGTGAGGGTTCCGGCCGGCGGTACCTCAAGGATGCCCGTTACCCCGAGTTCGCCGAACGTATCCATGCACAGGTCCCAGCGCACCGGGTTCGACACCTGGGCGACCAGGCGGCGCAGGACCTCGTTGCCGTCGTGCACGACCGCGCCGTCGGCGTTGGACACCAGGCGGGTGCGCGGGTCGCGCGTGGTGATGCCCTTGGCCAGCCGGGCGAGCTGCTCCACGGCCGAGCCCATGTGCTGGGTGTGGAAGGCCCCGGCGACGCTCAGCGCGCGCAGGCGGGCGCCGGACGGGCCGTCGTCCTGGAAGCGCGCCAGGTCTTCGAGAGTGCCGGCCGCGACGATCTGGCCGGCGCCGTTGTTGTTGGCCGGGATGAGGTTGTGCTCGGCGATCTTGGCCAGCACCTCGTCGCGCTCGCCGCCGAGCACGGCGGTCATGCCGGTCGGGGTGACCGCGGCGGCCTGGGCCATCAGCCGGCCGCGCTCGCGGACGAAGACCATGGCGGCCTCGGCGCTGATGACACCGGTCCCGGCCGCGGCGGCGATCTCGCCGACGGAGTGCCCGCCGACCGCGCCGACCGCCTTGAAGGCGTCGGCCGGGTGCGGGAACAGCGCCAGCGCCGAGGCGATGCCCGAGGCGACCAGCAGCGGCTGCGCGACCGCGGTGTCCTTGATGGTCTCGGCGTCGGCCTCGGTGCCGTAGTGCACGAGGTCCAGCCCGGCCACGGCGGACCACCAGGTCAGCCGGTCGGCGAAGCCCGGGACTTCGAGCCACGGGGTGAGGAATCCGGGGGTCTGGGCACCCTGGCCCGGCGCGACGAGAACTAGCACGCCATCAACTCTGGTTCGTCCACCGCGAGATTGCCTTTAGCGGGGCGGACGAAGATCATGGTCCGGATCTTGGAGGGTTCCTACAAACCGTTCGCGGGCCCGGCGAGCCTTCCCAAGGCCAGCGCCATATGGAGGGTGAAAGCGGCGCGCGGTTCGGCGGGATGCAGACCTGTGAGGTCGCTCACCCTTTTGAGCCGGTAGCGCACGGTGTTGGGGTGGACGAACAGCATTCGCGCGGCGCTCTCCAGCGACGCGGCCTGTTCCAGATACGCCGAGACGGTTTCGAGCAGTGCCGCGCCGGCGGACTCCAGCGGACGGTAGACCTCGGCCACCAGTTGAGCCTTCGCCGCCTCGTCCCCGGCCAGGGCGCGCTCCGGGAGGAGTTCGGCGGCCAGCACCGGGCGCGGCGCGTCGGGCCAGGCGCCCGCGGCCCGCACCGCGGACAGGGCGGCTTGGGCGGAAATGCCCGCCGACAGGAGGTCTTCGACAACAGGGCCGATGACCAGCGGTCCCGGTCCGAACTCGTTGGCCAGCGCGCGGGTCGCGGTCAGCGGGTCCTCGGCGCCGCCGATGATCACCACCAGCCGGTCCGACTGCACGCCGGTGAGCACGGTCAGCCGGGCCCGGCGCGCGGCGCGGTGCACGGCGTCGGCGACCAGCGCGGTGTGCTGCCGGACGTTGTCCCGGTTGTCCAGCGGCTTCGGAGTGGTGCCGACCACGACCACCAGGCCCGAGGCGCTGTCCCAGCCCAGGGCCGCGGCGCGGGAGCGGACGGTGTCGTCCAGCACGTCGCCGCGCATCAGCTCGTCGACGACCAGCGCCTCCAGCCGCGCGTCCCAGGCCCCGCGCAGCTCGGCGGCCTGCGCGTAGACCTGGGCGGCGGCGAAGGCGATCTCTCGGGAGTAGCGCAGCATGCCCTCGCGCAGCGCCGCCTGCTCGGTCGGGCCCTGCGCGATCTGGCCGATGCCCTCCTCGACGACCTCTATGGTCGTGCGCACCAGTTCGACGGTCTGGCGCAGCGTCACCGAGCGGGTCAGCTCGCGCGGGGCGGTGCCGAAGACGTCGGCGCTGATCGCGGTGCGGTCCTGCGGGTTGCGGAACCACTCCACGAAGGCCGCGATACCGGCCTGCACCACCAGGCCGATCCAGGAGCGGTTGTCCGGCGGCATGTTCCGGTACCAGGCCAGGCGCTCTTCCATCCGCTGGATCGCCACCCCGGCCAGCGAGCCGATCGCCTTCTCCAGGCGCCGGACCGCGGCCGCCCGTTGCGCCGGGGTGAGGTCGTCAGTGGTGCCGATGGTCATCTCCTCATTCTCGCTCACGGAATGGGACGGGTGTGTCCACGTCCGCGAGGGCGGGATCCGGGCGCGGACGATCCATCCATGTCGTGCGGCTCCGTCCGTGAAGCTGGTTGACGCTTCGCACAACGTTGGTGCGGCTCGATTTGTCGATGGTGCGCAGCGACTCCCCGGCGGGTGTGCGTATGCATGACTAGTCGCGCCGAGGTGCGTCATGAAACGGTCATTCATGAGCAATCTGGTATACGTGGGCTGTGATGGACATGTCCCACCCGGGCCCCGCTACCGCGATCACCGAGCTTCAGGGCACCGCCGAGCAGGGCCGCCTGGTGCTGGCCGAGGTGCTGGACCGGATCGAGGCCGCGTTCCCGGCCGCCGCGCGGCGGCACCGGCTCGGGCCGGGCGCGTGGCTGGTGCCGCTCGGGGTCGGCGGCGAGGGCGGGGAGGGCGGCGAGGGCGGGGAGGGCGGCATGCTGATCGCGATCGCGCCGACGGGCCGGCCGCGTGATCGGGAGGGCGCGCAGCTGGTGCTGTCCGCGACCCTGCTGGACCGCGCGGAGATCAGCGAGGCCGACGCGGCGCGGGCGCTGGGCTGTCTGGAAGGCGTGCCGTTCACGGCGTTCGAGACGGAGGCGTTCGCCAACCAGGTGCCGTTGCTGGCCGGGCTGCCCGAGCGCGTGCCGGACAAGCCGCTCTGCGGGTGCGGGGTGGTCCTGGTCGGGCATCTGCTGTCGGACCTGGTCGTGCAGGCGCAGACGCTCATCGCGCTGGGTGCGCGGCCCGAGGCGATGACGGTTCTGAAGAAGGACTATCCGTACAAACTGCGGCAGCGCGTCGAGGCGCACTTGACCACGCTCGGGATCGCGGTGCTGCCGGTGTCGGACGCCGAGATCGCGCTGCGGCTGCACGCGGCGCGGGTCGACGAGCCGAGCGTGGTGATCGACGACGGCGGGCATGTGGTGCCGGTGCTGATGAAGCTCGCACCGGATCTGTTGCCGGGCTTCCAAGGCCTGGTCGAGCAGTCGTTGCCGGGAATCGAAGAGCTCGAAGCCGTCGGGAAGGCGGTGCCGCTGCCGGTGTTCAGCGTGGCTCAGAGCGCGGTGAAACGCGGGATCGAGGCGCACTGGATCGCCGAGTCGGTGGTGCGCTCGATCCGTGACCTCGTGCCGGGGGAGGGCTTCGACGGCGCGCCGGCGTTGGTGATCGGATACGGCATGGTCGGCGAGCAGCTGGCGGCGGTGATGCGGGCGCAGCGGATGCGGGTCGCCGTGCACGACACCGAGTGGCGCAAGCTGGTGGCGGCGCACGAGGCCGGATACCTGACGGCGCCGGACCTGCCGGCGTTGCTGGACGGGCATCGACCGGCGCTGATCGTGTCGGCGACCGGGCGGACCGGTCTCGGCGGCGAGGATCTGGACTTCCTGCCGGGCGACTGCTTCGTGGCGAGCGTTTCGTCGCGGGGGTCGGAGATCGACCTGGCCGGGCTGGCCGAGCGCGCCGAGCGCGTCGATGAGGCGGAGCGGGCCGGGATCCGGTACGTGCTGCCGAACGGGCCGGTAACCGTGCTGGCCGGCGGGCGGCCGGTGAACATCGCGCGCGGGGACCGGGTGCCGGCGCGGCAGTCGGATCTGACGATGGCGGCGCTGGTGTGGGGAGCGTGCACGTTGGCGCGGCCCGGGAACGGGTTCGCGGCGGGGCACGATGTGGCGCGGACCGATGCCTCGATCGCGGGGAGCGGGCTGGTGGAACGGTATTACGAGCTCTATGGGCCGGACTGCTGAGGTCTCCCTCAGCCGTGCTGTTCGGGCTTTCATGGCCGCGCCGGGAGTTTCCCGGTCCCGGCGCGACCTTTCGGCGTCAGCCTGAGTGCGCGGCCAGCGTGTTGATCGCCGCGGCGGTGGTCGGGCCGCAGACGCCGCGCGGGTCCGCCGTGATGTTGAGCATGTTCTGGACGTAGGCGACGGCCTCGGTGGTGCGGGTGTCGTAGACCCCGGTCACCGGGACCCACGTGGGGGTGCCGAGGCGGTCCAGGAGGGTCTGCAGGATGGAGACGTTCGGGCCGGTGTCGCCGGCCTGCAGGGTGCCCGCGCTGGGGGAGATCTGCGGGGTGCTGGGGCTGGAGGAGCCGGGGGCCGACGGGGTCGACGGCGGCGGGCTCGTGGGCGTCGGGTTCGTCGAGGTCGGCGTCGTGGGGCCGGGCGAGGACGGGGTGCCCGGCGTGGTCGAGGTCGGCGGCGCCGGCGTGCCGGGAGGCGTCGTGGTCGAGGTCGGCGGCGCCGGGGTGTCCGGCGTGGTGGAGACCGGGGACGTGACCGGGGTGCTGGGGGCCGGGCTCGTCGGCGGCAGCGGGGTGTTCGACGGCAGTCCCGGCGCCGAGCTGGCGGGCGTGCCCGGTCCGGACGGCGCGCTGGTCGGGGTGGTCGTCCCCGGCGCCGTGCTGTGCGTGCCGGGCGGCGCGGCGGTGGTCTGCCGGCCGGGGTTCGACGTCGAGTGCGTCCCGCCGCCGTCGGTGGTCGCGTCCAGCGGCGAGGTCGCCGGATCGGTGCTGGCGCCCTGGTTCGAGCCGGAGGTGGAGCCGTCGTAGGCGGAGGGGGCGTTGCTCAGGTCGGTGGTGATGGTCCCGTTGTTGCCCGAGGCCATGTCCACGGCCGACCCGGGAGCCCCGGAGGAGACCGCGTGCACCAGCCCGAGTGCCCCGCCCCCGGCCGCGAGCACCGCGGCGATCGGCACGGCCGCCCGGAACGAGGGACGGCGCGGACCCCGGTGCCGGCCGCCGGAGCCGCCGCGGTCGAAGGGGCGCAGGTCGTCGTCATCGCCGCCGCCGCTGCCGCCATAGCCGCCATAGCCGCCGCCATACCCGGAACCCGAGGTGGTGGCAGGCATCAGCGCGGTGTCGTTGGGCGGACGCTGGATCAGGTCGCGCCCGGTCGCGCGGTCGGACAGGCGCGTGACCTCGGTGCTGCGCTCCTCGGCGCCGGGTATTCGGCGCTCGGGAGCGGGGCGCAGCCACTCCGGCTCGCGGCGGCGCGCCGGGGCCGGGGTGCGCAGGTCGCGGGTCAGGCCCTCGGCGCGCTGGGCCGAGGGGGCCGCGGACTGCCGCTGGGGCAGGGCGCCGGTCGGCTGCTGCGGCGCGGCGCTCGGCCGGGGCTGGAAGGAGGGGTGCTGCGCGGCGGGAGCTCCGGTCGGCTGCTGCGGTCCGGCGCTCGGCCGGGGCTGGAAGGACGGGTGCTGTCCGCCCGCCGCCGGTCGCGGCTGGAAGGAAGGATGCCGGCCGGTCGGAGCTGTGGGCTGCGGCGCGGCGGGCCGGGGCTGGAAAGAAGGGTGCTGCTGAGACGCAGCGGCCGGTCGCGGCTGGAACGAAGGATGCTGCCCGGTCGGAGCTGTGGGCCGTGGCGCGGCGGGCCGAGGCTGGAAGGAAGGGTTCTGCTGAG
>Ga0207671_10005078_pt1 | contig 12293 bp, 8 predicted proteins | sample KBSC24metaG_FD_184352 | JGI IMG/M metagenome (GOLD analysis project Ga0207671, IMG submission 184352) | Corn rhizosphere microbial communities from Kellogg Biological Station, Michigan, USA - KBS C2-4 metaG (SPAdes) (version 2) | ecosystem: Host-associated > Plants > Roots > Rhizosphere > Soil... | reverse complement strand
CTGGGCCTGTGGCTGGCGAAGGCGCCGGGCATCGAGGCGTGGCTGGCCCTCCCCATCCTGCTCCATCGCCTGGGCCTGACGCAGGCCCCCCTGCCCTGCCTCGTCGCGGGCGACCGGCGGCTCGCCACCGCGCCGGAGGATCCCGCGGCGCGGCGGCGGCTGATCGACGAGCTGGCCGCCCGTGCCGAGGCCGGCCTGGCGGCACTCGACGGACTGGAGCGCGCGCGCGCGACGGCGCTCGATGCCATGGCGTCGGAACATCGCCCGGGCGCGCTCTCCCGTCTGCTGCCGCTCATGCTGGCCGCTCCGATCCAGACGCCGGAGGGCGTTGGCCGCGCGCTTGGCCTCACCTTGTCCGGTGCCGGCAAGCTGCTGGATCGCGCGGCGCGGCTGGGCTTCGCGGTGGAGATCAGCGGGCGCCGGTCGTGGCGGGTCTATGCGACGCGCGATGTCGCCATCCAGCTCGGCCTCATCGAGGCGCCGCGCGGCCGGCCGCCGGTCGTGCGCCTGCGGGAGGCGGATGTCGGCGATGTGGTCGCCGCGTTCGATCGGGAGATGGCGGATCTCGCCCGCCGCTTCCCGGGGATGCTGGACGAGGCGGGCGACTGACCCTTCTCTCTTCCCCTCTCTTCGGGAATCTCGGGGGTTAGAAGCTTTAGTGAAAAGGTTAGAAGGTTACGCCCGCACCGACTCGCGCAGCCGCCGCGAGTCGTGCGCGATTCGCGTACCCGATGTGTCGAGCCGGCGTTCCGGAAGTGTCGAAGCGACCGTTCCCGATGTGCCGAGCCTGCGTTCCCGGAAGGTCGAATGGCGTTCCCGGAGTGTCGAAAGCTGAAGCCAACGCCCGGTTATTGGCGGGCGATTGAATCAATCTTTCGGAAGAGCCGCTGAAGTTCGTTCAAATTCTGGGGACGGGTACGGCGGTATGGACGCTTTCCACCGGGCGACCGGGGTCGGCCCGACACTTCGGGAACGGCCTCAACGGCCGAGCGTGTGGCGGTTGCGCGCGTCGTAGCGCTGGACGAAGCCGATGAAGGCGTTCTGGTAATTGACCGGCGTGCGCGCCGCGTCGCCCGCGATCCATTCGCGGAATTGCTGGTGGAGCGTCTGATAATCCCAGCCCGGGCATTCCGCGCGCAGCCGGTCCAGCGTCTCGTCGGTGACGAAGCCGGCGGTCGCGCGGTTGGAGAGGCCGACGAGCGTGCGGCGGATCATCGCCGAGGCGTCGACCTCTGTCTCGTCCGCCTTGGCGGGGCGGGCCGGCTTCGGCGCCGGGGCGATCGCCGCGGGCAGCGGGGGAGGGGCCGGCATGTCGCGCCGCCGGGCCATGCGCAGCGCCGGCTCCCGCTTGCCCTGCGGCTGTTCGACGCTGAGCGCGTAGCCCGGCAGGTCGTTCTTCTCCGCGATCTTGAGCAGCTCGAACTTGAAGCGGCGATACTGGCCTTCCGCACCCGATTTCTCGAACAGCGTGGGCATGGAGATGGCGAAGCCCCCCTCCCCCGCCCCGCCGGCATGCTTGCGCGCGACCTTGTAGAGCCAGCGCTCGCGCCCGCCCGAAATGTCGAAATAGGCGCGATCGATGGACAGCACGCCGCCCTCCATCATCAGCCCTTCGTAGAACCAGCTGGCGAGGCTCAGCGACATGCCGCGCGAGCGTTCGGTCTTCTCGTCGACGAGCTGGGTCCAGCTGTCGAGCCAGGAGAAGGTCGCCTCGCGGCGATTCTCGGCACGGATGTTGGTCTTCACCGTGGTGGATTGCAGGCGATCGAGCGCCTGGCCGAGCAGCTCGTAGGCGCGCCCCGTCGTCGGCCGGCCGATCGCGCGCAGCAGATCGTAGGGCATGAGGTGGAGGGTGCGGGGGATGTCGTTCACGCCGCGCCGCTTCATGTCGGAGATCATCGACGCGCAATAGATCAGGATGTCGGCATCCCAGATCGTGGCCATGCCATAATCGGGATTGGCCGAGACATGGACCCAGAATTTGCCGTCCGGCGAGCGATAGTCGATCGGCTTGAGCCGTTTCGACTTGGCCAGGCTGAAGAAGGGGCGTTCCATCACCTCGCGCTGGTCGCGCAGGGGAACGTCCGAGATATAGGGCAGGAACAGATCGAACTGCCCGTCGATGAAGCTGCGGTTGGCGCGGCTCATCGATGCTGTTTCCTGCAGGAAACGGGGCGGGCAGGGGGCCCGGTCCGGCGATGTTTCCCGCAGGAAACGCGACCCGTCACGATGCCGTTTCCTGCAGGAAACACGAGGCCGGGTTCATCGGCCGGGCAGGGGGCGGGGGCCACCGTCAGCGCTGCAGCCCCACGCCGTTCTTCTCGAGATCGCGCAGCGCCTCGCGCAGCGCGTCCGCGAGATCAGCGGGGCTGGCGCCCGAACCCGCATGCAGCCGGATCGTCACGCCCTTGCGGTTGGCGGACAGCACGGACAGGCCGGGCCGGCCGAGCTTCGACAGCCAGGAGAACAAAGCCGGCCGATCCCTGTCGCCGCCGTCCGGCGCCGCCATCAGCATCCGCATCACGTCCGCGGCGGGGAGGGACGGGCGGCCGGCCCTGCGGCGGTCCGTCTGCTCGCTCTCGATCCGGCTGGCGGCCGCCTTGATCGGGCGGGCGCCCGGACCGTCCAGCGCCTGGGCCAGCAGATAGGCCGGCCCGAGCGCGATCTCGTCCGGCGAGGCGAAGGCGGCGATCACCGCATCCGGGATCGTGGCTACCTTCACCATCTTGGACAGCCAGCCCTTCGACAGCTTCAGGCGCTCCGCCATGCGGGTCAGGTGCCCGCCATAATGATCGCCGAGCGCGGCGGCATAATTGCGCGCGCGCTCCAGATCGGAGACGTCCTTGCGCGCCCGGTTCTCGAGATCGGCCAGGCGGAAGGCGGCCTCGTCGTCGAGCTGGGCGACCTGCGCCAGGAACATCATGTCGGGATAATTGTGCGCGCGCAGCCAGCCGATGGCGAAGTGGCGCCGGGTGCCGGCGATTACCTCGTAATCGTGGGCGCCGTCGCCCTCCACCCGGCGGACGACGGCCGGCACCTTCTGCCCGCCTTCGGCCAGGATCGAATCGATCAGCTCGCGGCAGCCATCCTCGCTCAGATGGGCGTAGACGCGGGCATTGCCCGGCCAGATCCGCACCCGTGCCGGATCGAGCAGCAACTGGGTGACCTGCTTCACCTCGCCGGAGGCCATGCGGGCGAGCGCGGTCTCGCGCCCGAGCAAGGCGGCGGCGGCCGGCCGATGCCGGCCGATCACGGTGACCCTCGGTTCGGGCAGCGGCGCGCGGTCTCCGTCCGGGGCGGCGGTCTCCACCGGCGCGTCCGCGGCCGGCTGCGGCTCGTCGCCGAGCAGGCCCGACAGGTAATCCGATTGCTTACGCGCCATGACGGCCCTCCCTCACGGCGGAACATAACCAGAACGGTTCACTGTAGGAAAGTCTTTTCTCACGCCGCATGGACGATCGCCTCCTCGGTCAGCGGCTCCACCCGGCCCCAGCCGCGCCGGACGAGCTGCTCCACCTGGCTCAGCGCCTCGTCGAGATTCGATCGGCAGCGTTTGTGGGTGCGCGCGGTGCCGATCGGGCGTTCCAGCTCGTAGATGGTCATCATGCGCAGCGCCGCGTGGCTGATCTCCGCCGAATCGAGGATCGGCACCGGCAGCAGGGCCGGGCCGAACGTGCCTTCCATGATCTGCCGCAGCATGGCGTGGCTGGGATCGTTGGCGTCGAACTTGGAGCAGATCAGGCGGACGAAATCGTAATCCACGTCGATCCCGGCGGCGGCCAGCTGGCCCAGCACCTGGTCCATCATCGAGAGGAACTGGACGGTGGAGCAGAAATCGGGCGTGGTCGCGGCGAGCGGCACCAGCAGCGAATTGGCCGCCTGCATCACGGCGAGGCTGATCGTGCCGAGCGCCGGCGGCGGATCGAGGATCACCACGTCATAGGCGCGGGCGAGATCGGCCAGCCCCTGCTTCAGCTTGCGGAAGCGCGTGGCGAGGATCGATCCGCCGTCCGCGCCGGCCGCCGCCAGCTCATATTCCACGTCGAACAGCTCGAGGTTGGACGGGATCAGGTCCACATTCGGCCACGGCGTCTTCTGCACGGCGTAGAGCAGGTCGGCCTGGGTCGGGTCGATCGAGAGATAGGGGTAGAGCGTCTGCTCGCGCGTGATGTTGAAATGCGGGTTGAAGCCGAACAGGGTCGTCGTGGTCGCCTGGCTGTCGCAATCGACGACCAGCACGCGATAGCCCGCCACCGCGAAATAATGGGCCAGGTGGCAGGTGACGGTGGACTTGCCGACGCCGCCCTTGAAATTCTGCACCGCGATGATCGCCGGCTTGTCCTCGGCGGCGCGGCTGGGCGAGGCGCCCAGCACGTCGCGCATGTTGAGCATCTCCTCGATGCTGTAGCCCAATCGGCGCCCCGAATCGGACGCGGGGGAGGGGGGCAGGCGCCCATCCTCCTCGGCCATGCGGATGCGGTTGGTGGAGCAGCCGAGCAGCTGCGCGGCCTCGGCGATGCCGAAGCGCACCGCCAGCCCCTTGCGGCTTTCCGGCAGGAAGGCCTTGCGGCGCAGGCGCTCGACCATCCGCTCTCCAGCTTCAGCCAGATCGGCGAGACGGGCAACTTCTGAATGCTGTTCGCTCACAAAATCATCCCCTGAACGACTTTGTGCGAATAGCAGCAATAAAAGCTTCAGGCAATTGAGTCGGCGGCCCCGCGCCGCCGGGGCCGCCGCTCATCCGCCGTTTATGAGGCCGGGCGTTCAGGATGTCAGGTGGGCGATCGCCTCGGGCGGCATCACGCTGAACAATTCCCGCCCGGTCGGATTGCGGCGCAGGGTCAGCCCGCCATTCACCTGCAGATTCTGGCCGGTCATGAAGCATTCGTCGCGGGCCAGAAACACCGCGGCCTCGGCGATATCCTGGGCGGTGCCGATCCGGCCGAGCGGATATTCCTTCACGAAGGCCTCCATCACCGCGGGATAGCGCAGCGAATCGCCCGCCATCGGCGTGTCGGTGACGCCCGGCGAGATGGTGTTGGCGCGGATGCCCCTGGCGCCATATTCGTTGGCGACGGTGCGCAGCACATGGTCCGTGCCGGCTTTGCTGCCCATATAGGCCGCGTGATTCTCCAGCATGATGGTCGCGGTGGCGGACGAGATCTGGATGATCGATCCGCCGGGCCCCATCGCGCGGACGAGCGCCTGGAAGAAGAAGAAGGGGCCCTTGAACTGGATCGCCAGGATCTTGTCGAGATCGGCCTCGCTGGTCTCCTCGAACGGGCGCAGCAGGCCCCAGCCGGTGGCGTTCACTCCGATATCGACGCGGCCGTAGCGATCGCGCGCGAAATCGACGATGCCCTCCACCTGCGCCTTGCTGGTGATGTCGCATTCGAACGCGGCGCCGCCGATCGCGCGGGCCAAATCGTCCATCCGTTCGCGGCCGCGCCCGCCGACCACCACCGTGGCGCCCTCGCGCGCCAGCGTGCGGGCGATCACCTGCCCCATGTTGCCCTCGCCCGCTGCGCCGAGGACGATCGCGACCTTGCCTGCCAATGCTTCCACGCTCCGTCTCCAATTAGTATTGATGCATACGAATCGCACGGTCACCTTATGCGCAACGGGCCGTCTGGCAAGCGCGTCGCTCCGGTTCAGAACAGCCCGCGCGTCCACCCCCCGTCGACCGCGATCACCTGCCCGGTGACATAGCTCGCGCGGGTGGAGCACAGGAACGCCGCCATCGCCGATATCTCTTCGGGCGTGCCGGCGCGTTCCATCTGGATGCGGGGCTCCGGCTCGCGATACGGCATGCCCGCCTCCCGCCCGCCGGCGTGGATCGCCTGGTTGAGCCCGGTGTCGATGCTCCCCGGCGCGATGGTGTTCACGGTGATGCCGAACGGCGCGAGCTCGTTGGACAAGGTCCTCGCCAGGCCGAGCGCCGCCACCCGATAGGTGTTGGACAGCACGATGCTGAAGAAACGGTGCGGTTCCTTGGCGCAGACCGATCCCAGATTGACGAAGCGGCCCCATCGCCTGGCCTTCATCGCCGGTATCGTCTCGCGCGCCAGGTGGGCCATGCTGAGCACGACCTGCTCGTTGCTGTCGCGGAAATCGTCCGCCGAGGCATTGTCGAAGCCGTAGCGGACGACCGAGCGGACGTTCCAGATCACGATGTCGGGATCGCCGAAGGCCGCGCGCGTCGCGGCCACGGCGCGGATCACGTCCGCCTCGCGCGCCATGTCGGCGCTCACCCAGGCCGCCCGGCCGCCGGCCGCCGCGATCTCGGCCGCGACCGCGCGGAGAGGCCCCTCGCGCCGCGCGGCGAGCATCACCGAGGCGCCTTCGGCGGCCAGTTCCCGGGCGATCGCCCGTCCCATCCCGGCACTGCCGCCGGACACCAGCGCCACCCGCTTATCCAGTCCAAGGTCCACGAATCCCTCCCGAATCCATCGAGGCCGCGAGCAGGATCGCGGCCCGCGCGCGGCCGATCCCCCCCCGGTAAAATTGAGGCATAGCCTTATCGTTCGCAAGTTGTTAGTATGCTTGGCAACGGACCAGCGAAGACTGACCGGAGAGGAAGGGGAAGCCATGAAGAGCAAGATGGGAGTGAGCGCGCGCGTTCTGGCCGTGGCGCTGTGTTTCGGCGCCGGAAGCATCGCGACCGCGCAGACGGCGACGAGCCCCGCGCCGGCCGCGCCGGCCGCGCCGACTCCGCCGCCCGCCGCCGTGCCCGAATCGTCCGGACTGGGCGACGACATCATCGTGACCGCCCGCAAGCGCGACGAGACGCTGATCTCGGTCCCCGTGGTGGTGTCGGCCGTCTCGGGCGCGCAGCTCGCCAAGCAGGGCATCGTCAACATGGACGGCGTGGCGCGGGTCGTGCCGCAGCTGCTGATCGGGCCGCAGGGCGGCGCCGTGCAGGGCGGCAACATCGCCATTCGCGGCATTTCCGGGCCGGACCAGAATCCGTTCGGCGACCAGGCCGTGTCCTTCAACGTCGACGGCGTGCAGGTCGCCAAGGCGACCGTCCGCCGCATGAGCGATTTCGACACCGGCCAGCTCGAGGTGCTGAAGGGCCCGCAGGCCCTGTTCTTCGGCAAGAACAGCCCGGCCGGCATCATCTCGGTGCGGACCAACGATCCCACCCGCGATTTCGAGGCCGGCATCAAGACCGGCTACGAGTTCAACGCCCACGAGATCCGCACCGAGGCCTATGTCTCGGGCCCGATCAGCGAGTCGCTCGGCTACCGGATCGCCGGCTTCTACGATCACATGCGCGGCTATCTGGACGACGCCGTGCCGGACGATTCGCCCTACAAGGACGATTCCCACAATCCCAAGCAGCATGAGTTCGGCCTGCGCGGCACCCTCAAATGGGATCCGACCGAGCGCTTCAACGCGCGCCTCAAGTTCAATTTCGGCAAGCTCAACAGCAACGGCCCCGCCGACCTCACGGGCTATGTCAGCTGCCCGGACGGCGCCCGCCAGAGCGGCAGCGGGATCGACCAATGCTCGGTCGGCCATCGCAACACCAATCCGGGCTACGGCACGTTCCTGAGCACGATCCCCGGCACGCTCAACAATTTCCGTTCGGACGGCCAGAACTTCATGCACCAGCGCCAGATCCTGACCGGACTGGAGATGAACTACAGCCTCACGGATCATCTCAAGCTGACCTCGGTGACGGGCTATTACGATCTCAAGCTCAACCAGTGCCAGAATTACGAAAATGATCCGGTCGTCCTGCTGCCGAGCTGCAACATCCTGAAGGATCATGAATTCTCGCAGGAGCTGCGCTTCTCGACGGATTATGATGGGCCGCTCAATTTCACCGGCGGCGCATATTATTCCCACACCAGCGCGACGACCGGATCGGTCACCTATCTGTTCGGCGGCAATTTCGACCTGCTCGGGCCGGGCTTCGGCGGGCCGACCACGCCGGCGCTGGTCAACGCCTATCTCTTCAAGCAGATCGGCACCGCTTATTCGGGCTATCTGCAGATGCAGTACAAGCCGATCGACGTGATCGAGATCGACGTCGGCGGCCGCTATTCCTACGAGCGCAAGCGGCTGCCGATGGTGCGGACCGGCGGCGGCCTGTCCGATTCCGTCCTGCCGGGCACCACCGTGCTGGACGAATCCACCGAGGTTCCCGCCAGCCTCCTGCCCAAGCGCAAGGACAATTGGAACGACTTCTCGCCGGAGATCACCGCTTCCTATCGCCCGAACGGCAACCTGACCTTCTTCGGCTCGTACAAGCACGGCTTCCTGTCGGGCGGGTTCAATTCGGGCTCGGTGACGTTCAATCCGGCCGCCTATCCGAGCGGCACCCTCGATCTCTCCTACAAGCCGCAGAAGGTGAAGGGCTTCGAGGCGGGGATGAAGGGCGATTTCTTCGGCCGCACGCTGCGCATCGATCTCGCCGCCTACACCTACAAGATCATCGACCAGCAGGTGTCGGACGTGATCAACGCCACCAACACGATCAGCAACGCCGGCGGATCGCGGGTGAAGGGCGTCGAGGCGGATTTCACCTGGCGGACGCCGGTGCGGGGCTTCATCCTCAACGGCAACATCGCCTACAACAAGGGCACCTACACCAAATATCCCGATGCGCCCTGCTATGGCGGGCAGACCGAAGCGACCGGATGCAATGGCGGGCTGGTCGGCGGCGTCTTCACCACCCAGGATCTGGGCGGCACCGAGCTGATCCGCGCGCCGAAGCTCAACGTCGGCGGCGGCTTCGATTACGAGACGCCGATCAACGAGAGCTGGCGGTTCGGGCTGCACGGCAACGTCATGCACAGCTCCAGCTACCTGACCGACGCCTCCTCGGCGCCGAACGGCCGGCAGAAGCCCTACACGCTGCTCGACGCCTCCGCGCGCATCTTCCAGCAGAGCGGGCGCTGGGAGCTGGCGCTGATCGGCCGCAACCTAACCGACAAATATTATTACGTGGCGTCGAGCGTCGTGCCCTTCGCCGCGAGCGCCAGCGGCAACCTGACCGACCGCTTCGCGTCGTTCAGCCGTGGCCGGGAGATCTGGCTGCAGGCCACCTTCAAGTTCGGCGGCCGCTGAGGGGGGAGGGCCCCGGCGGCGCGATGCCGCCGGGGCCGTTTCGCATGGGGCCGGCCCGTGCCCGCTTATCCCTGGGGAGCCCGACGACATGAGCGTACATGGTGATGCGAACCCGGTGCTGGCGGAGGCGTGGGACAGGTTCCACGCGGCGCAGGCGGAGGTGCTCGGCTGGATGACCTCCAGCGATCGGTTCCGGGACATGCCCCAGCACCGCGCCAAGGCCTATCACACCGCGATCGAGGCGGTCGCCATGGCCTATAATTTCGCGATCGCGCCGCGCATGCTGCATCCCCGGCTGTTCATCAACACCGCCTGGCAGACCGACATGTACACGCTCGGGCAGAACGGGCCCGATCTCTATTACGCCACCTGCTTCCTCGACGGCACGCAGGAGTATCGCCTCACCGGCCGGTTCAACGATTGCGTGCTGATCCTCGGCCAGGTGATCAGGCACCTGTCCGGCCATCCCGATTCGAACGTGGTCGGCAATTTCGACTTTTCCGAGTTCGACATCGCGCCCGACGGATCGTTCGAGTTCATCGTCAGCGCGCGCGAGCATCCCGGCAACTGGATCCGGCTCGATCCGGAAAGCCGCTACCAGTTCCTGCTGTTCCGCCGCTTCATGAACGACTGGAACGACGCCAGGCCGGAGATGCGCCTGGAGCGGATCAGCCCGATCCCGGACGATTTCTACGATGCCGAGGAGTTTGACGAGGCGGCGATGGCGGCGCGCATCGACATGGCGCGGGCGTTCCTCCGCTACCTGATCCGCGATTTCAACATGAACCTCTACGAATGGTATCTCGGCAACGCCTCCCAGGGCGACGACCGGCCGGTCGAGGGATCGGAGCGGGGCTTCAACCGGCTCGCCTTCCTGCCGGGCACGATCACCAGCACGGTGGGCAGCCCGTCGTCCAACTACGCCATGGCGATCTACGACCTGGCCGAGGACGAGGCGCTGATCGTCGAGCTCGATCAGCTGCCGGACGGGGCCTATTGGTCCTTCCAGCTCGGCGACGTCTGGTCGCGCTCGCTGAACTACATGTACCGGCAGACCTCGATCAGCGGGCATCATGCGGCGGTGGACGGGGACGGGGGGTTCCGTGCGGTGGTGGCGCACAGGGATCCGGGCGTGAAGAACTGGCTGGACACGACGGGCCGGCGGCAGGGGACGGTGGTGTTCCGCAACTACCGCGCGACGCGGGCGCCGGTGCCGAACAGCCGCAAGGTCAAGCTCGCCGACGTGCGCGACCATCTGCCGCCCGACACCGCGCCCTTCTCGCCGGAGGAGCGGGCCGCCGCCCTGAAGGCGCGCCACCGGGGCGTCCTCGCGCTGCACGGAGAGTGAGATGACCGATCATCCCAGCCGCCGCGACGAATGGATGCCGCCGGCGCGGCCCGACTGGGTGGCGCGGGTGAACGAGGAGGGGCGGCATCTCGACATGGCGGGCGTCGTCCCGCTCGATCCGGAGTCGCTGATCCGCACGGCCGTCGCCAACACCGGCCTCTCCGATTTCGGCGCGGACGACTGGCGGGCGCCGTTCGAGGCCCTGCTCGACGCCTATGACCGGGAGGCCAACCTCACCCTGATGGGCCGGATCATGACCCGGTCCGACCTGCTGATGTTCCTCGAAGGGCGGCTGCGGCTGGAGGATCTCTACCGGCGCCATCCCGAGATCGAGGAGGAGCGGATCGCGGCGCCGATCTGGATCCTGGGGCAGGGGCGGTCCGGCACCTCGATCCTGCAGAAGCTGATGGCGATGGACCCCGGCTGCCGCACGCTCAACACCTATGACGCGCTGTTCCCGGTGAAGGAGCCGGCGCCCGGCGGCGGGCCGGATCCGCGCATCGAACGGGCCGAGCATCGCATGCGGATGTGGGACCGGGTGACGCCGGAGACCGCGACGATCCACGATTTCGGCGGCGACGAGCCGATCGAGACGATCCTGGCCGAGGCGATGAGCTTCCAGACGCCGGCCTGGCTCAACCTGCTGGGCCTCACCCCCGGCTACAATGCGCTGATCGCGGGCAATCCGCAGGGCCAGCTGCCCTCGCTCCGCTACGGCCTGCGCGTGCTGAAGGCGATCCAGTGGCAGACGCCGGGCGGCCGCTGGGTGCTCAAGTCGCCCGATGCGCTGAGCTACATTCCCGACGTGCTGCAGGTCTTCCCCGACGTGCAGTTCGTCTGGGCGCATCGCGATCCGGTGCGCGCGCTCTCCTCGGCGGTGAACATGATCGGCACGCTGATCTGGATCCGCAGCGACGTGAAGCCGAGCGCCGGGATTTTCGACTTCCTCACCGATCCCGCCAATTCGGCCGCCAACCTCTCCCAGCCGATCGACTGGATCGAGCAGGGCGCCCTGCCGGAGCGGCAGCTCCACAACATCCATTACGATGCGCTGATCGCCGATCCGGCGGGGGCGATCGGCGGTCTCTACGCCGATGTCGGCATGGCCTTCTCGCCCGCCTTCCGGGCGCGGATCGAGGCGCATTTCGCCGCCCACCCGCGCACCGCCCGGGCGAAGCACGGCTATGCGGTGGGCGAGGCCGATCGCATCGCCGCCGAGCGCCGGCACTATGAGCGCTATCAGCGCTATTTCGGGGTGCCGAGCGAGGTCTGAGGCCGGCCGAGGGCGCGGCCGCCCGGCTCAGCTGCCCGGTTCGAACGCGACGATGCGGGCGAGGCCGCCCTCCACCCAGGCGAGCGGCTCGGTGTCGTCGTTGAGCATGATGCCGGTCACCTCGCCGATGAACAAATCGTGGGTGCCGAAGCTGGTGCTGTGGCGGACCTTGCAGGCGATGCTGGCCGTCGCGTCGCGCAGGCCGGGAAGATCGCAGCGCTCCTCCCAGATGTCGTCGGCGAAGCGGCGGTCGCGCAGCTCGCCCGAGGAGAAGAGCTTCACCAGCGGGTGCTGGTCGACGCTCAGCAGGTTCACGCAGAAGCCGCCGGCCGTCACGATCGTGGCATGCGCGCTCGAGCTCCGGTTGATCGAGACCAGCATGGAGGGCGGCTCCATCGTGACGGGGATCACGGCGGAGGCCACCAGCCCCATCGGCTGGGCCGTCCCGGGATGGCGGGTGGTGATGATCGAGACGGCGCTCGGCATCCGGCGCATCGCCGCCTTCAGGTGCGTCGAGAAGTCCGCATCCATCGCCCGGTCCTCGTGATGCGTGCCCTGCGTGCTCATAAACCGGTTTCGACCCTTTCTCGCGTT
>Ga0207671_10005076_pt1 | contig 12297 bp, 5 predicted proteins | sample KBSC24metaG_FD_184352 | JGI IMG/M metagenome (GOLD analysis project Ga0207671, IMG submission 184352) | Corn rhizosphere microbial communities from Kellogg Biological Station, Michigan, USA - KBS C2-4 metaG (SPAdes) (version 2) | ecosystem: Host-associated > Plants > Roots > Rhizosphere > Soil... | reverse complement strand
GTGACCCTTGCGTGCTTGTTGACGGCAAGCGCTGGGTCTTTTTCTATTACGGCTTCGACAGGAAAGGCAAAGCCCGCGACTTGCTGGCTTTGGGCGGCGACCCGTTCCATCCGGTGAAGACCGACGAAATTCTGATCGACACCGGTCCGCCTGGTTCGGTCGACTCAACGTTCGCGCACAAGCCGGGCGTGATCTTTCACCAGGGCTCGCTTTATCATTTCTACTGCGCCGTTTCCGGGAAGTGGCCAAACGAAACACGCGGCATTTCCGTGGCACGGTCGCGGCCCTGGCCACCAGGCTGATTTAGAAGACCAGCTTCATAGATGCCTGCATGATGCGCGGATCGGACGCGGTGGTGATCTGCCCGAAATTGCTGGCAGAAATATTCGAAACCGGCCCGTTGAAATTCGGATGGTTCAGCGCGTTGAATGCTTCCACCCGCGCGCGGAGCGTCATCCACTCACGTAATTTGAACTCGCGGCTGATCGCCAAGTCGACGTCGAAATACCCTGGACCACGCAAGCTGTTGTGACTCGCGTCACCAAACGTACCCGTCGGGTTGGCAGTGTAGAGATTCGGATTCACGTATTGATAGAACAGACCATGACTCGCACCGGTATACATCGTGTTAGCGATTACGTTGGGCCGGTCATTGCCAACACCCGTAAGCGAATTGTCTTTTCCGGATACGGGATTTACCGGCAATCCGCTCTGGTAGCGCACGAGAGGTGCGATGGTCCAATTGCTTAGAAGATGTGACACCAGGCCGCCATGCCCGAACTGGCTTGAGTAGACGATGCTTGCGTTGAAGAGCTGTGGCACGTCGTACGTGCAAGGACCGTAGTCGCCACGCACGTTGTAGGGATTTTGAATTACGCCTGTGCCCAAGGAAGACATCGGGGCAATACCCAGGCATTTCGACCATGTGTAATTCGCAAGGAACGTGTAGTTGTGCGCAAAACGATGGTCAATGGATGTGAGCAGCGCGTTGTAGTTCGCTCCGATGCCGTCATCGGCTATGGTCATTTGGGAATAGTATTGGCCGGCAGAGGGGTTTGCCAGGGACAACACACGTCTTGCCTGAGTGTTGCTGGTGGATGAGCAGGGCTTACCTGCGCAAGTGCCGGGGATATAAACGGCCGGGTTGATCTCATTCCCTATCCACAAGTGGGACGTCCTGTTGCCAAGGTAAGAGGCGGAAAATATCCAGTTGTCGCTGAACAGGTGCTGTACGCTGGCATTCCATTGCGAGATATTCGGGGAATGGATATTCGGAGGTAAAAACACCTCCGCGTTGGCCAGTGGGAAGGCCACATTTTTGCCCGGCGCAGGGAGCGGGAACGGATTGCCCCCCGGTACAGTCGCCCATGGATTGCTGAACTGGTAAGGGCCATTGGTGAGGGTAACCTGAGGGCCGAAGGGCGGATTTTGAGCGACCATTCGGTAGGGGATGAAGGTCCCGACTGAGTCGTAGAGGAGTCCCGCGCCAGCGCGGAAGGTCGTCCTGCCTCTGCCGTCCGGGTTGTAGACGATGCCAAGACGAGGCGAGAAGTTTGCAAGCCTTTTGTCAGTGAAGGATTTTGAGATGCCCGGGTCGCCATAGAAGAGAGATCCGACAGGCGCATTCACGTAGACCTGACTGACCTGGCCTGCATTAAAAGCCGCTTGGGAAAAGGTGCTGCCTCGATTAAAGTGATCGTAGAGCGGCAGCATGGGCTCCCAACGCAGACCTAGATTGACCACCACTTTGGAAGTCATATGATAGGTGTCCTGCACATAAAGCCCAAACACGGTTTGGCGGAGATCATTGAGCTGCGGACCGCTCTGACTGAAGGAATTCATCTTGCCCGTAAGGAAGTCCAACAACGGATCGTTGCTATACTGCCCCGAGAAATTGAACACTCCGTCGTCTTGATAGTGATTGTTCTGGGTGTCCCGTGTTCTGATCAGGTCTATGCCGAACGCAAGCTGGTGTTTGCCGAGCAGGACATCCATGTCGTCGGCGCCCTGGTAGCTAGTGATGTTGAAAATCCCCAGCGCACAGGTGCCGCAACCCACGGCGAATCCGCCATTGTTGACGGCTACCTGTAAGAAATCCCCCGTGCCCTGGTAGAGGTTTGTGGCTCCAAGCGCGGCGGCATTGACTCCGCTCGTATTGGGGCCCCGGTTGTTGCGCACGCGCCCGAACGTGAAATGGGCGGAGTTCACCGTGGATGAATTTATGGTATTGGTGTAGCCGAGAACGAAGGTCTGGGCACGTTCCGAGTTTCCGGACGTTGAGGTAACCAGGATGTCGTGAGGATCGAAGAACGCGGCGAGAGTGTAGTCATCCAGAAGATACCGTCCGTAGATGGAATGTTTGGGGTTGATGATCCAGTCGACGCGTCCCACGTACTGGCTTTCGTTGGATTGTACAGGGATACCATACGAAACTTTGCCGCACGGGTTCAGCGTCTGGGGTAAATATTTGGCGAGCGCGACCGCCGCAGGATCGAAGCGTGTTGGGCTGATCTGGTTGTTTGGCAACGGGAGACCGGTGGTCGGATCGTTCACAACGCGAGTAACACCCTTCGCCTGGCAACCGGGGCCGTCGAGCACGCTGAAGTCGCCTCCAAGCGCTGCCGCAGTGGGTACGAAGGCGTTGCTCGCGGATGGATCCTGGCGAATATCGGACTGTTTGAAATCCACCGAAGAAGAAGAGCTTGTCACGAATGATCCTGCCTCCGAACGTGCCGCCGAATTGATTTCTTTTCAGGCTGTCTTGCTTCGGTGCAAAATAGTTGATCGCGTTTACGTCCCCATTGCGTAGGAACTCAAAGAGGTCGCCATGCCATCGATTCGAGCCGGACTTGGTGACCGCATTGACGACGCCACCCGGATGCAGGCCGTTGCGGGCGGGCAGAGTGCTGGTTTCGACGCTAAATTCGGCCAGTGCATCGGGAAAGGGAAACGGCATGTTTACGTTGGTAAAGCTGTCGTTGTTGTCTCCGCCATCGAGCAGGTAGTTGGTGGCGTTCCCAGCGCTACCGGCGATGGAAATGGATTGTGAACTGAAGAAACTTTTACTGCCGGTGTTGGTTCCATCGCTGTGATTGACGGATGCACCGGAGATCGTAATGAGCTGAGTGGGATCGCGGCCATTGAGCGGCAGATCAACGATGCGCTGTTGGTCGACGACTTGAGAAATTGTATTTTGCTGGGTCTCCACCATGCCGGCGTTGGCGTGTACCTCGACCTTTTCCGACACGGCGCCCACGCTCATGGTGATATTGATCTGCACGTAGTCGTTGACTCTCAGAAAAATGCCACTCTGCACATACGTTTGAAATCCGGAAACAGTGGCTTGGAGCGTGTAGGGGCCGATCGGCACACTTGGGATTGTGTAGATGCCATCCGAGTTGGTGACCGCGTTGTAGACCGCGCCGGTATCGACGCCGGTCATCTTGATCTGAGCGCCGCTTATCAAAGCGCCTTGTGCGTCCGCGACACGACCGGTCACGGATGCGATGGAGACTGCTTGCGCATGCATTGCCGGTGCGCTTCCGAGCGCCACGAGGGTCAGGAACAGATTACCGGCCACACTCACACTTCGTAATTTCTTGTTGGGCATAACCACTCCAGAGGCTCCGTCGTGCCATCTAGACTACAGATGGGGATCGCAAGCGGTTACATTGACATCAGCGATTGTACATCCAACTGCCTCCGTTGGAACAGTCTTTTTTTTGAACTTTTTTAGCCTGCCGGCTCCGGCTCTGGTAACAATCAGTTTCAGAGTTGTCTAGACTTCGTGCGCGAAATGAAATTGGGGCTCGGGCGCCTTCGAGTAGGATTTGTCTAGCATGCTTTACCACTTCTACTGCGCCGTTTCCGAAAAATGGCCGGAAGAAACAGGCGGCATTTCCTCGTAAGGGCGGGCAAGATCGGTAGCGGCGGGGTGGCCATGTTTGCGCGAAACTTGGGTATAGTAGAGCCAAAGTGAACATGACCCGCCGAAATTTCATCGCCGCGGCCGCCGCTCTGCCGGCACTCGCCCAGACGAACACACGCCTGCCGATCCACAAAGCGGTGCTCTGGAGCATGCTCCCCAAGGACCTCAGCCCGCTGGAAAAGTTCCATCTCGTACGCGAGGTTGGCTTCGAGCAAGTAGAGTGCCCCACGGAGCCGGACGAGAAGACCGCCGAAGACATCCGCAAGGCAGCTGACACCGCCAAGGTCCGCATCCACTCCGTGATGAACATGGACCACTGGAAATACCCGCTCTCTTCGAGCGATCCCGAAGTCGTTGCCAAGTGCGTGAAAGGCATGGAAACGAGCCTCCATAACGCGAAGTTATATGGCGCGGACACGGTGCTCCTCGTTCCGGCCGTGGTGAATCCACAGACCAGCTATCACGATGCTTACGTGCGCTCCCAGGAGCGGATCAAGCGCATGATCCCGCTGGCAGAAAAGCTGAAAATCATCATCGCGGTCGAGGAAGTCTGGAACAAGTTCCTGCTCAGTCCCTTAGAGTTCGCGCATTACATCGACGAGTTCCAGAGCCCGTGGGTACGAGCTTATTTCGATGTTGGCAATGTGGTCCTCTACGGCTACCCGCAGGATTGGATTCGTACACTCGGCCCGCGGATCGTGAAGCTTCATATTAAAGATTTCCGTTTCAGGAAGGGTGTCACCGAATGGGTAAATCTCCGCGAAGGGGACATCGACTGGAAGGAGATCTACAAAGCGCTCGGCGAAATCGGCTACAAGGGATCGGCGACCGTCGAGCTCTCCGGCGGCGACAAAGCGTATTTGCAGGACGTCAGCCAGCGCGTGGATCTGATCTTCACCGGAGCCTAATAATCCGTCGCCGGATTGAAGGTTTTGGTCGGGAACGTGGCCGCAACTGCTGGAGGTTTGATTACCGGATTCGACCGGCCGGCTTTACTCGGATCGAAGACCACGAATCCCACCCCAGGAGACCCTTTTGGCAGGGAGTAATCGTCCGCCGGATAAGCCGGGTTGTTGAACCCGGGATTCTGCACCACGCTCTGAACGTCTTCGCCCACCATCTGCTGCCACGCGGAAAACGTATAGAACGTCCATGTCGATTTGTCGTCGGAACAGGGCGCATTGGGGCCAGGCCCAGCGGCGGGCTGCACATGGAAGGCCTTGCTGTCGCTGGCGAACCCGCCGTCGGTACGCCAGTAGAGGTTACTGCTGAACTGTTGAAATAAGGGGTATGCCACGCCACCGCTGTAAACGCATCCGCCTTGCACGCGGAAGGGCGGGTTGGAGCTGGTGGACTGGTCGAAATAGAACAGATTGTTGGTGACGGCAAATTCCTGCGGGATACTGGCAGGCACACCGTTCCCGTAGGGGAAACCCATGGCGATCATTGCAAGGCGCGCGAACGCAAGAATATTGTTCTTGATCGTATTGGCTTGGCTAGGCGCGGCCGGACCGTGTGGAGTGTAGACGGCATATCCGGAGACGCGATATACGAGATTGTTTTCCACATCCACCAGCCCCGTGTTGTCGTCCATATAAATTCCGTGGCCGCCGTACCCGTTGGAATCTATGATGGACGCGTCGGTTACGTCATGAATCTTGTTGTTCAGGATTTTGTTGCCCGCTGCCGTGAAAACCGAGTTTCCTCCATCAATTCTGATGGAGCCTCCATCGTTCATAATCCCCTGCAGCAGGTTGTAAACGTGATTGAAGGAGATCACGTTATTGGCGTTTCCGATCCCGCTCGGCTTGACCGTATCGCTGATGCTCTGGGATGTCGAGATGGCGCAGTGGTAGCCGTCGTAGACATCGTTATGGGTGTAAAGATTGTCGTGGCCCATTCCTTGGCCGATGCCGAAGGCGGCGGGAATGACCCGCCCATACCCCTCCACCACGTTATTCTGAACAACAGTCGACTGCGGCACATTGGCGTCGGTGTCCGCCATCTGAAACTGGTTACCAATCCGGATACCCACCGCGCCAATGTCATAAAAAGCGCTATTTTCAACCAGGTTATTGGCGACGACCGCGTTGATATTCGTGGACACGCAATAAGCCGGCGATGATCCGTTAATGCAGGGGATGAATTCGATGCCTGAACCCGAAGTCTCGGTCACCCTCCCCGAATCGAACGTGATGTGCTGAGAGTTCTGAAACGATACTGCGGCGCCTACATCCTGCTCCAACTCCGCCGATACGTGTCCGAGTACTGGGAGGGTGTAATTATCGTGCTCGAACGTCAATCCCTGAAACGTGACGTATTGCAGATTCGATGCAACCAGCACCTGCGGTAACTGCGGAATGATTATGCTGTCGTCGTTCGGATTTTCGCCGTTGTTGGCGAGGTAAGTGAGCGTCCAGGGAGTCGTGGAATGGTCCAGAAACCACTGCCCGGGCTGTGTGAGCTGGTCCTGAACGTTCTCCACCAGATATCGGTTGCCGGCGATGAAGCCGACCTCGCTGGAGTTGGCTTGTGAAATCCCCGTTGGTCCGGTCAGATAAACGATATGGTTCGCCGCATCCACGCAACTGATGCGTAGCTTCGACGTGCTGAATTGTTCGAAAACCACTAGTTGAATGTCGCCAACCAGCGCCGGATTACCGGTGGGCTCGCCGCACGGGTTGCCTGCGGCTGGGGCGAGGTTCTTCCACGTATTCGCAATCGGGTCCGCCGGGTCGTACTGTAACCGGTCGAAACATTCCCATCCGCTGCCGGTGATATAGACCGAACAGTTGGCATTCGGCGCCTTTGCCGGCGGTGCCGGTGCATTCAAATAGACGGTTTTCGCGATGCGATAATACGCGCCTAAAGCGCCGCCCAAGCGAGGCCGGAGCCGCCGCACGCCGTTGTAAAACAGGTTCTCGAAATACTGTGTGGACGCAGGCAGCGTGGCTTTCCAGATGTTGCCGCTTGTATTGGTCCAGTTCTGGACGCTCACGCCCCCGCTGAAGACGGGTGTTTCGCCTGGATAATTCTGGTAGACAATCTTAAGGGTTGCCGAACCCGAATCGGCGGCAGTCAGCATTTCGGTAGCAGGAAGATAATAAGTGCCCCCGCGGAATTGAACGCTCACCTGGCTCACTCCCGCTTTGTTGGTGGACTGCACCGCTGCGCGAGCACGTTCGAAGGTGGCAAACGGGCCGTCCGTCTTGGCGGAATTGGGAGCGGGAAGCCGGCCGCTCCACGAATCGCTGCCGCCCGGCGCGACGTAGAAGGTCACTGACACCGGCGGCGCAGAACCTTGGATAGTAATGAGCGCCGCGGGTGCTGCACTCGCGCCATTGTACGTTGCCGCTAGCTGGTTGTCACCGCTCTGCGCGCCGGGTGGAATCACGACGTTGAATTGAAATTGACCGGGCGCAACCAGTCCGGCAAACAGCACGGCCGCCGGGAGGCCGCCTATTGTGACGGCTGGTGGTTGCGGAAGAGTTCCCCCTTGCACATTCGACCCGCTGACTAGTGGCGTCGAAGTTGGCCCGAAGCCGTTGGCGTACAGCACCACAATTTCACCGGGCGTGGCGGGTGTCGTCGCACCGGGATAGAGACTGGTTGGGCCGATCAGGCTTCCGTCAGCGTGCGTTGCAGCGGCGTACGGTCCCCCGTTGAACACAAAAAACGATGGCGCGAGCGGTTTCGCCTGCACAGTGAAAGCCGGGCTGGAAACACCGTTGTTGCTGACCTGTACGGCCACCGAGCCCGGCATCGCATCGGGTGGCGTCAGAATATTGATTTGTGTTGGGCTGATGTAGTAGACGAAGGCGCTCTTGCCGTTCACCGTAACACTGACGCCATCAAGGCTGGCGGGCAACTGGTAATTGACGAAATCCGATCCTTGCCAGACGCGCGAATCGCCGGTCTTGGCCAGATTCTGACCCTTCACCTCGACCCAGGTATTCGGGGCGATCACAGCGTTTTCGCCCTCGGCATTCGCCACCAGCGTGATGACTGGAGAGTTCTGAGCCCACGTTACGGGAAGGATCGGCAGAAAGGCAAGAGTCAGCAGCCTTCGAGGGAAATTCATCCCCTCTTGAACACTCTTCTACGCGAGGAGTTGCTGCACCACACTGCCGTGTACATCGGTGAGCCGGAAATTCCGCCCTTGGAACTTGTAAGTCAGCCGGGTGTGATCGAACCCGAGCAGATGAAGAAGGGTCCCGTGCAGATCATGCACGTGAACGCCGTCCTTCACTACGTTGAAGCCCAATTCGTCGCTCTCGCCGATAGTGATTCCCGGTTTTATACCGCCGCCGGCCAGCCACATGGTGAACGCATTCGGATGATGATCGCGGCCATCCACACCGCCTTGCGCCATCGGCGTTCGTCCGAATTCGCCGCCCCAGATTACCAGCGTGTCGTCCAGCATACCGCGCTGCTTCAGGTCTGCAATCAGGGCCGCGCAAGCCTGGTCCGTATCCTTGCAGTTGATCTTGATGTCCTTCACCAGGGCGCTGTGCTGGTCCCACGCTTCGTGGTAAAGCTGTACGAACCGGACTCCACGTTCCACCAACCGCCGCGCCAGCAGACAATCGTTGGCGAACGAAGGCTTGCCCGGTTCGGCGCCGTACATTTCGAGGACGTGCTTCGGTTCCTTGGAAAGATCCATCAACTCCGGCGCGCTCGATTGCATGCGAAACGCCATTTCGAACGAGTTGATTCTGGTGGCAATTTCCGGATCGCCTACGGTGTCGAGCCGCATCTGATCGAGCCGGCGCACGGAGTCGAGCGAGTCGCGTTGGAGTTCTGTATCCACACCTTTTGGATTCGAGAGGTACAGCACGGGATCGCCGCTGCCCCTGAATTGCACGCCCTGATACACCGTGGGCAAAAAGCCGCTTCCCCAACACGAATTGCCGCCGCTTGGCCCTTTCTTCCCGGAGCTGAAGACAACGAATGCTGGAAGATCCTGCGACTCGCTGCCCAATCCGTACGTTACCCATGCGCCCATGCTCGGCCTGCCGAACTGCTGCGTTCCGGTATTCATGAGCAACTGGCCAGGCGCGTGATTGAACGCGTCGGTGTTCATCGACTTCACAATGGCGATGTCGTCCACAACGTTCGATAGGTGCGGTAGCAATTCGGAAAGCTCGGCGCCGCTCTGGCCGTATTTCGCGAACTTGAACTTCGGACCCAGCAGCTTCGAGTTGGGGTTGATGAATGCGGCCCGATATCCTTTGAGCAATTCCGGTGGCGGCAGCGTTCCGTCGAATTTGGCCAACTGCGGCTTGTAGTCAAACATCTCCAGATGGCTCGGCGCGCCGGCCATGAAAAGGAATATCACGCGCTTTGCCTTGGGCGGGAAATGCGGCTGCTTCGGCGCCAGTGGACTCACCGGCGCAGCGGTCGCGGCACGCGCCTGATCGCCCATCAAATGGCCGAGCGCAATCGCTCCCAGGCCGACGCCGCATTGTTCGAAGAACCAGCGGCGCGCGATCGATTTTGGATTCTGAGAATTCATTGCCTATTCCTTGGTAATCGTTTCGTCCAGATTGAGCAGCACGCGCGACACAACGGTCCACCCTGCAAGCTGTGGCGAGTCTTCTCCGGCCAGATCCGCGGACTTCAATTTGCCGTCCGCGAACCGCTTGGTCTGGCGGTCTAGCAGCCCTAACAATTCTGCCGATTCCTGCGGTGTTGGCATTCGCGACACACAACGCCGGAATGCGTACGTGAGGCGCTGCGCATCCGTCTTGCCGCCATCCTCGAGTACTCGTTTCGCCAGCGCTTTAGACGCTTCCATAAACAGCGGCTCGTTCAATGTGGTTAGCGCCTGTAACGGCGTGTTCGACCGCGAACGTCTCACGCACGCCGCGTCGCCGTTCGGGGCGTCGAAGGTTTGCAGCATCGGGTACGGCACAGACCGGTAGCGGAACGTGTAGACCGCGCGCCGGTATCGATTCGCACCCGTCTCTTCTTTCCAGATCTTCGGCCCATAGCTCACCGGTGGTTGAAACAGAAAGTCCGGAGCCGGCGGATAGACGCTCGGACCGCCGATTGCCGGATTCAGTAGACCGCTTGCGGCCAACGAGATGTCCCGCACCACTTCCGCATCCACCCGGATGCGGGGTCCGCGCGCCAGCAGCCGGTTGTATGGGTCGCGAGCGTAAAGATCCGGCGTGACATTCGACGACTCTCTATAAGTTGCCGATGTCACTATCAACCGGTGCATCGTCTTTAGACTCCAGCCGCGATCCATGAATTCGACGGCCAGCCAATCGAGCAATTCGGGATGTGACGGCGTCTCGCTTTGCGTGCCGAAATCTTCGCTGGTAGCCACAATGCCTGTTCCGAAGTATGACTGCCACATGCGATTGACCATAGTGCGCGCGGTAGTGGGCGCGCTTCTGTCCACCATCCATTTGGCGAAAGTCAATCTGGTGGGAGGTGCGTTCGGCGGCAGCGGATTGAGGAACGCCGGCACGCCCGGAGTGACCGCTTTCAGAGGTTTTAGGAAATCGCCGCGCTGCAGCATGTGTGTTTCCCGCGGAGTGTCACGCGCTTCCAGCACGAGTTGCGAACTGCCTTCCGGGTGTTGTTTCCAAAGCGCCGCGATGGTTTCGTTCTCGTCACGCCATTCGGGGACCGTGGTGCGCCAGTAGCTGAATAGAGCCTGTACCTGCGCGGGAGAGCGCTGTTCGCGCGGAATCGCCAAAATCTCGCGCGCATTCGATGGCAAAGGATCGGCGACCGCATTCGCGGCTGTCGTAATCGAAAGCCGCATACGGCCGAGGTTGTTGTTCTGGTTATCGTCGCTGTTCCAGCCGCCGTGCTTCTGACTCAAGTAAAAGATCAGGATAGTGCCCTTCGGATTCGAAATCGGCTCCTCCGCATCGAACACCGCTTTTCGCGGCTGATTGCGAAGACCGGGACCGGCATCGATACCCCAGGCCGTCTCGTCCTTGCCGTCGATGGCGTATTCAATCGGCCCCGTCACGCGCACCTTCTTGGTCTTGTCGTTGAACATCGGATCGAGCGGTGTCTCGGGTAGATTGATGTCCGCCGTTGCCTTGGCGATTTTGATCCGCGTCACTTTGTCGGGCGCATCGGCCGGCGCAGCTTCCACTTCGAACTCCGTCAGTGCGCCGGTGCCCTTAATCGACCGGCCGGGACCACCCAGCGGCAGGTTCGGATCGTTCATCAACTCGAGACGGAACGCGGCGATATTTTGAACGTCCGTCTTCAGCGTCATCTTCACCCGATGCTTGGTCGGCGCGTAACCCTGGGCGAGAAACGAGCCGTCTTTCATCGGCAGGTATTTCTGTCCACCGTTCGAAATGTCGTCCACTTCCGGCTGCACAACCGTCCACTGCGGCTGATCGTTCTTCACCTGCTCTTCCCAGGCGGCCATGCGCGTTTGCCAATCCGGATTCCGCTCTTGCAGGCTCGCTTCGATTTCTTTCGTCTTGCTGAAGATATCCGCGCGTTTCATCTGCTCTTCGGGAGTGTAGACGGCAACGTTCGCCTCGTGCGAATTGTTGAGGAACGCGAACATCCGGTAATAATCTTCATGCTGAATTGGATCGAACTTGTGCGTGTGGCATTGGGCGCACTGGATGGTGACGCCGAGAATCCCTTTGCCGATCGCTTCCATGCGATCGAACATCGCCTCCATGCGGAACTGTTCGGGATCGACGCCGCCTTCTTCATTGATCATCGAATTTCGCAAGAAGCCGGTGGCCACGAGTTGATCCTGCGTGGCGTTCGGCAACTGATCGCCGGCGATCTGCTGAATGATGAACTGATCGTAAGGCAGGTCGCGATTCATCGCGTTAATCACCCAGTCACGATAGAACCAGACGGACCGCTGCTTATCCTTTTCAAAACCGTCGGAATCCGCGTAGCGCGCTGCATCGAGCCAATGCCGGCCCCACCGTTCACCGTAGTGGGGCGATGCCAGCAGCCGGTCCACCTGCTTTTCGTACGCGTTCTTGCTCTTGTCGTTGAGGAACGCATCCACTTCTTCGATGGTCGGCGGAAGGCCGATCAAATCGAGACTCAGCCGTCGCAATAGCGTCACGCGATCCGCTTCCGGCGACGGAGCAAGCCCCTCTTTGTCCAACCGCGCTAGCACGAAGTTGTCGATCGGGTTCCTGCACCAGGCTGCGTTGCTCACCGCCGGCAGTTCGGGACGTTTCGGCGGGATGAAGGCCCAGTGCTTCTTGATTTCCACCGGAGCCGCGGAGATGTTGTCCGGCCAGTTCGCGCCTTGGTCGATCCAGTTCTTGATAACCGCGATCTGTTGCGGCTCTAACTTTCCGCCCATTGGCATGCGCGCCTGATCACCGATGCCGGCCACGCGCTGGTAGAGTACG
>Ga0207671_10005063_pt1 | contig 12310 bp, 10 predicted proteins | sample KBSC24metaG_FD_184352 | JGI IMG/M metagenome (GOLD analysis project Ga0207671, IMG submission 184352) | Corn rhizosphere microbial communities from Kellogg Biological Station, Michigan, USA - KBS C2-4 metaG (SPAdes) (version 2) | ecosystem: Host-associated > Plants > Roots > Rhizosphere > Soil... | reverse complement strand
GATGGGACGCCATTTTGATTGTCCCCTCCAGCGTGTGAGGGTAGCCTTGTCGGTTACCTAATTGGATCACCGCCATGCACGCTCGCCTCTTTCCATCCCGCGAAGATTTTCGCGAACTGGCCCATCAGGGAAACCTGATCCCGGTTTACCGCGAAATCATCGCCGACATGGAAACGCCAGTCTCGGCCTTCCATAAGATCGATACCGGCGATCACTCCTTTCTCTTCGAGTCGGTGGAGAAAGGGGGCAAGTTCGCCCGTTATTCATTTCTCGGTGCCAGTCCTCATCTCATCTTCCAGACGCGTGGGAAAAAGATCACGTTGCGCGAAGGTACCCAGGCACGCGACTACGCCATCGAAGGCGATCCGCTGCACGAGCTCGAGCGGCTGATGGCCGGCTACAAGCCGGTTCCGGTCGAAGGGCTGCCTCTCTTTTACGGCGGTGCGGTAGGGTATCTTTCTTTCGAGGCGGTCACACTTTTCGAGCCAACGGTCGGTCGGGCAAAGAAGGACGACCTCGATGTACCTGACGCCTATTTCTTTGTTACCGATACGCTTCTCATTTTCGATCACCTCGAGCGCCGGATCAAGATCGTCGCCAACGCCCATATCACCGACCCGGCGCAGCCTGACCGCGCCTACGACGAAGCCGTGGCCAAGATCGAGGAACTCGAAGCACGCCTGGAACGCCCAGTCCGCTCCAGCCTTTTGCCCAGCTTTACGGACGTCAAACCGCTCGAGCCTGCGGTCAACATGACTCAGGACCAGTACGTCAAAATGACCGAGGCGATGCAGGAATACATCCGCGCGGGCGACATCTTCCAGGTCGTGCCGTCGCAGCGCTTTGAGGTGCCGTTCGATCATCCGGCCATCGATCTTTACCGGGCGCTGCGGTTAATTAACCCGTCGCCCTACATGTTTTGTCTCAAGCTCGGCGGCATGGCGTTGGTCGGTTCGTCGCCCGAGCTCCACGTTCGCTGCGAGGAGGGCAAGGTGCAGATCCGTCCCATCGCCGGGACGCGCCCTCGCGGCAAGGATCCGCAGGAAGACGACCGCCTTTGCGAAGAGCTGCTCGCCGATCCCAAAGAACGGGCTGAGCACGTCATGCTCGTCGATCTCGCCCGTAACGACGTGGGTCGCGTCTGTAAATTCAACACCGTGCGCCTGACTGATTTCATGATCACCGAGCGCTACTCGCACGTCATGCACATCGTCTCCAACGTCGAGGGCGAGCTCAATCCCGGCCACACCGCCTACGACGTCATGCGGGCTACCTTCCCCGCCGGGACGGTCAGCGGCTCGCCCAAGATTCGCGCCATGCAGATCATCGCCGACCAGGAGCCAACCTGTCGCGGCACCTACGCGGGCGCGGTCGGCTACTTCGGCTTCTCGGGCAATCTCGACTCGTGCATCGCCATTCGCACCGTTCTGCTCAAGGACGGCAAGGCCTACCTCCAGGCGGGCGGCGGACTCGTCGCCGACTCAACTCCCCTCGGCGAATACCAGGAATCGCTCAACAAGGCCAAGGCGGGTCTCAAAGCCCTTGCCATGGCGAAACAGTTTTAAAAATATGTCGTCCGGAACCTACCTCGGCATCTTTTTACTGATTCCGGTACTATTGATGAATGGCTGCGCTCATGCGCAGAGGGATGCGTCTGCTCAGGAAAAAAATGTCGGAATGGCGGAAATGGCTTCGGACGGAACGATCACCCTGCATCTGCGGACGGAAGGAAAGCCCGACCTCGGCGACGGGCTGCTGGTTTATCGGGAGGATGACCCGAATTATAAAAAAATACTGAATCATCTGGGAGGAATGCGTCCCGGTGAGATCAAGTATGTTAAGCCGTGGCCTGAAAAAGAAGGCGACTCCTAGTCTTATGCTCCTCATCATCGATAACTACGATTCGTTCACCTACAATCTCGTCCAATATTTTGGCGAGCTCGGGGCAGAACCGGTCGTGAAGCGCAACGACGAGATCGATATCGCCGGAATCGAGGCGTTGAAGCCGGAGGCCATCGTCATCTCGCCCGGCCCCTGTACGCCGAAGGAAGCAGGCATCTCCAATGAAGTCATCGCCAAGATCGGCCCCCGGTTGCCGGTATTCGGCGTTTGTCTGGGGCACCAGTGCATCGGTCACGTTTACGGAGCCGCGGTCGTCCGTGCGGGACGGCTCATGCACGGCAAGACCTCGCCCATCCTGCACGACAGCACCGGCGTCTTTGCCAAGCTGCCCAGCCCTTTTGAGGCAACGCGGTATCACTCATTGCTCATCGATCCGCCCACCGTTCCCGAAACGCTTCTCGTCAACGCCCGCACGGCGGAAGGCGAGATCATGGGCGTCCGTCATCGCGATTATCCCATCCACGGCGTCCAGTTCCATCCCGAGTCGATCCTCACCCGCCATGGCAAAGACATCCTCAAGAACTTCCTGAGCATGACCGCCGATTTCCACGCGAAACAGAAAGCGGCCTGAGCATTTCCGCAGATTACATCCCCATGCGCCATCTCCTCTCCAATCCGGTCTACAAGATGGCCTGTGACCAATTCGATGCGGTGGCCGAATTTCTCAATATGCCTGAGACCCTGCGGGAACGAGTCAAGCTTCCCAAGCGGCTCGTCACCGTTTCGATTCCCGTGCGGCTCGATTCGGGCGAAGTGAAGGTCTTCGAGGGCCATCGTGTGCAGCATCACCTCACACTCGGTCCCACCAAGGGCGGGCTCCGTTACCATCCCGGTGTCGAACTGGGAGAAGTTGCCGCCCTCTCGATGTGGATGAGCTGGAAATGCGCCCTGGCCGATCTCCCCTACGGCGGAGCCAAGGGCGGCGTCGCGGTCGATCCCCGCAAGTGCTCCATCGGCGAGCTCGAGCGGATCACCCGCCGCTATACCAGCGAAATGATCCCCTTCATCGGCCCGCAGACCGACGTCATGGCGCCCGACATGGGCACCAACGAGCAGACCATGGCCTGGATCATGGACACTTACTCGCATCAGGTCGGCCACGCCGTGCCGAGCATCGTCACGGGCAAGCCGGTCAGCATCGGCGGTTCGCTCGGGCGCAAGGAGGCGACCGGCCGCGGTGTCGCCTTCCTCGTCGATCGCGCCATCGACTTGCTCAAACTGCCCGACGACAGCCGGGTCATCGTCCAAGGCTTCGGCAATGTCGGCAGTTACGCGGCCATCGGCCTGGCCAAGTATGGCGCGCGAATCGTCGGCGTCAGCGACGTCAGCGGCGGCATTTATAATCCCAAGGGACTCGATCTCGACGCCCTGCAGGAGCACGCCAACCGCACCGGCGGCGTCACTGGTTTCCCCGGCGGCGACAATGTTTCCAACGACGATCTGCTGATCCAGCCCTGCGAAGTTCTTATTCCCGCTGCGCTCGACCAAGTCATCACCGAAAAGAATGCGGGTAAAATCCAGTGCCGCATCCTCGCCGAGGCGGCCAACGGTCCCACCACCGTTGCCGCCGACGCCATCCTGCGCCAGCGACCCGAGATTTTCGTCATCCCCGACATCCTCTGCAACTCGGGCGGCGTCATCGTCAGCTACTTTGAATGGGTGCAGGACCTCCAGAGCTTCTTCTGGGCCGAGACCGAAATTTTCGACAAGCTCTACCGCATCCTCGGTCGCACCCTCGACACCGTCCTCAAGGAGGCGCGCAAGCACAACATCGACAACCGCACGGCGGCCCTTTCCCTCGGTATCCAGAAGGTCGTCAACGGCAAGTCCATTCGCGGCCTGTTTCCCTGATCCAACTCCTCTTTTCTATGAATCTTCCTCCCACTTTTTTTCTTCGCACCTGCGGGCTGATTCTCCTGATTCTGGCCGGTCTCACCCGGAGCGACGCCGCTCCCGCCTCCGGTCAGCCAGTCGGACGCATGATCACCCTCAGCGATTTCGGGGCCGAGGATCTGGCCTATCTCTCCGTTCCCTCGACGCCGCCGACGCTCGGAATCGTTCTCGTGCCCGACGCTTTTGGTCTCGATGATTTCACCCGGCTCGAGGCAGATCGTCTCGCGGCTCTCGGTTACCTGGTCGTCGCCGTCGACGTCTATAACGGCCGCCAGCTGGGCGATCCCGGCGAAATCGCGAACATGATCGCCAATCTCAACTCCGATTCGGTCATGAAGACGGTCAACGCCGGCGTCCGGCTTTTCCGCGAAAGCCCCAAGTTTCGCACCCCCCATGTCATCGCCATGGGCTGGGGCACCGGGGCCACCTACGTCTTCCAGGCCGCACGCGAAAACAAGGGCCTCGATGGGGCCATCACGTTCTATGGACCGGTCGAGACCAATGAAAACACGATCGGGAAATTCGCCGCGCCCCTTTGCGCCGTCTATCCCGAAAAAGATCCCGTCATCACTCATGAAAGCGTCCAGACCTTCCAGCACCTGATGAAGAACTCAGGCAACACCTGCGAGGCCTGGTTCATCGACGCCCAGCGCGGCTGGTCTAATCCCCGCAGCAAAAGCTTCAACCCGGTCGAGGACAAGGAAGCCTGGAAAGTGGCACTCCCCTTCATTACCCGCATTGCCACCGTTCCGGAGAAAGCCAAGGACGACTCGATCATCGACAAGGCCTCCGACAGCTTCAAAAAGATCTTTAACTAGTCCTGGTCCTGCGGACGGCAGTTGGACGCATGCGCGTAAAAGACATTTTTTCTTAGCCTCCGTCATCCTGAGCTTGTCGAAGGATCAGACGCGCAACCGATTTGGCGTCACGCTGAAAAAAATACCCCGGATCGATAGTTTTTGTTTCGGTCTAATCGATTGGATAATCGAAATGCGTCTGATCCTTCGACAAGCTCAGGATGACAGACGGGGAACGGGAAGACAGCTCCCCGCGAATATGCTTAATTAAGCCATGACTTCCTGGCGCCTTCTCGTCCACGGCTCCGCCTCCCCGGCGCGGAACATGGCCGTCGATGAAGCGCTCCTGCGTGAAGTCCGCGAGCCGGTCCTGCGCCTCTATGAGTGGAGTGTCCCGGCGGTCAGCCTTGGGTATTTTCAGCCCGCGGCGCTGGTTCCGGAGGGCCGCCCTTTCATCCGGCGTTATACTGGTGGCGGCCTCGTTGATCATGCCAGCGATGTCACCTATACCGTCATCCTGCCCCGCAGTCATCCCTGGATGGAACTCTCCATGCCCGAGAGTTACCGCCTCATCCACGACGGGGTCCAGGCTGCCTTGGCCGCTTGCGGTATCGAGGCCGAGATTACTCCCGCTGCCGGAACAGAGGAATCGGAGGCCTGCTTCCAGAAACCAGTCCGTTTCGACATCGTCGCCACCGGGAAAAAATTGAGCGGAGCTGCCCAGCGCCGCACCCGCGAAGGGCTGCTCCACCAAGGCAGTATCCTGCTCCCGGATCCGGCGCGCAATGGCGACCTGCGAAAGGCTTTTTCAGAGGCTTTCACCCGCCGTCTGGACATGGTTGCCGTGCCGGGGGAACTCACTCCTGCGGAGACCACCCGTGCCGCCGATCTGGAGCGGGACCGGTATGCCACCGAGGCTTGGAATCACCTGCGGTAATACCGTCGAAAAAACTGTAAAAAGGACGCGAAAAAACCCGGATTACTTGTTGTGAAAAAAATCCTTTTTCGGGTACAATTTTCAGCTTATGGCAGACCCGAAAAAACCAGTTTCCTCCGAAGACGGCGATGAGATGCTCGCCTTTGATTCCAAAGTCAGCGAAGGCAGTTACGACGCCTCAAAATTAGGCAAACTGGAGGGGTTGGAAGCGGTCCGGAAAAAGCCCGGCATGTACATCGGTGGAACCGATGAGCGGGCGCTGCACCACTGTATTTCCGAAGTTCTCGACAACTCCATCGACGAACATCTCGCCGGCTACGGCAAGAAGATCGAGGTTCGGGTTCATGTCGATGGTTCCATCTCCATCCGCGACGAAGGCCGCGGCATCCCTGTCGACATCCACCCGCAATACAAGATTCCCGGCGTCGAGATGGTGCTCACCACGCTCCACTCGGGCGGCAAGTACGGCCAGGGCGGCTACATCTTTTCCGGCGGCACCCACGGCGTCGGCGCCAAGTGCGTCAACGCCGTTTCCGAGTGGTTCGAGGTCGAGGTTTCCCGCGACGGCAAGGTCTACCACATGGAATTCGAGCGGGGCAAGACGACCAAGAAGCTCGACGTCATCGGCAAAAGCAAGTCGACCGGCACTCTCATCACCTTCAAGCCCGATCCTGAAATCTTCAAGGAAACGGTCGAGTTCAAGAAGGAACTCATCGTCGGCCGCCTGCGTGAACTCGCGTTCCTCAACCCCGGACTCGAGATCGCCTTCGTCGACGAGCGTACCGAGCAGACCGAGCCGGAGCGCTATTTTTACAAGGACGGCGTCGAGGAATTCGTCAAGCAACTTGGCAAGAGCAAGCAGGTCATCCATCCCAAGCCGATCCGCGTCTCGCGGGTGAAGGAAGGCGCGGTCATCGTCAACGAAAAGCCGCAGCCGGTGAAGGTCGACGTCGTGCTTCAGTACAACGATTCCTACACCGACCAGATCCTCTGCTTCACCAACACGATCAACAATCCCGACGGCGGCTCACACTTGGCCGGGTTCCGCTCCGCGCTCACCCGCGCCATCAACCAGTACGCCAAGTCGAACAATCTCCTCAAGGAGAAGGACCCCGCCATTTCCGGCGATGACGTGCGCGAAGGCCTCGTCGCGGTCATCTCGCTCCTCCATCCCGATCCCAAGTTCGAGTCCCAGACCAAGGTGAAGCTCCTCTCGCCCGAGGTGGAAGGCATCGTCTCCTCCGCCACTTACGAGAGCCTCATGAGCTTCTTCGACGGCAATCCCGGCATCGCCAAGAAGATCATCGACAAGTCGCTCAACGCCGCTCGCGCCCGCGAGGCGGCCCGTCGGGCACGCGAGGCCGTCCGTAAGACCGCGCTGACCGGCGGCGGTCTCCCCGGCAAGCTGGCCGATTGTTCCAGCCGCAATCCGGAGGATTCCGAGCTCTTCATCGTCGAGGGTGACTCCGCAGGCGGCTCGGCCAAGCAGGGGCGCAATCGCCACAACCAGGCCATTCTGCCCATCCGCGGCAAGCTCATCAACGTCGAGAAGGCGCGTCTGGATAAAGTTCTCCAGAACAATGAAATTCGGACCATGATCACCGCGGTCGGCACCGGCATCGGCGATGGCGGCGAAGGCGCATTCAACATCGACCGCCTCCGCTACCACAAGATCATCATCATGACCGATGCCGATGTCGACGGCTCGCACATCCGCACCCTGCTCCTCACCTTCTTTTTCCGGCAGATGCCCGACCTGATCCGCAAGGGCTACGTCTACATCGCCCAGCCGCCCCTCTTCCAGGTGAAGCGCAAGAAGCGCGAGGAATACGTCGAGGGCGAGAGCCAGCTCAACAAGATGCTGATCAAGTTCGGCAGCGACGACGTCCAGCTCAAGAACCTTTCCGACAACAAGGTCGTCGCCGACAACTCTCTGGTCGAAATCCTCGAGATGCTCGACTCCCTCGACAAGTTCACCCGCGCCATCGCCCGGCACGGCGGCGACTTCGCCGAATACCTGGCCAAGCGCGACGCCAAGAGCCACGAGTTGCCTCGCCACTTGGTCAAGGTCCGCGAGGGCAACTTGGAGACGGTCCATTACTTCCACACCGACCAGCAGCTCAACGAGTTCGCCAAGGCGAACGCCGATCTCCGTATCTTCGGGGAGGAAGCGGTTGATGAGGTGACGGCTTTGGCCCCGGCTGAGACTGAAAAACCGGCGGCGAAGGCCAATGGCAACGTCACCCGCCGCCGCTGCCTCCACGTCGAGCTGCATGAAAGCAAGGCGGTCGCCGAACTGCTTAACAAACTCGAGCGCAAGGGCCTTTCCATCGACCAGTACCGCGCCTCCGACAAGCCGCTTTTCGAGCTGCTCGAAGGCGAGGGGGACAGCCAGAAGAAGCGCCCCATCTCCTCTATCCCCGAGATTCTCGAGGCGGTGAAAGAGGTCGGCAAACGCGGCGTGCAGATCACCCGATTCAAGGGTCTTGGTGAAATGGACGCGAAGGAACTCTTCACCACAACTATGGACCCGATCAAGCGCCGCCTGCTGCGTGTCGAGGTTTCCGATGCCGTCGAGGCCGAGGAGATGTTTTCCCGCCTGATGGGCGACGAGGTCGAACCCCGCCGCCAGTTCATCGAGGACAACGCCCTCAACGTCCGCAATCTGGATATCTAGGTTCGCTAGGTCCGGTCATCGAACTACCCTTTCGCTTCGTCATCCAGAGCGGAACCGAGGCGAAAAGGATGGCGATCCCTCTCGCTAACTGTTCCCTTACGGCTTGGGAGGTACTGGAGTGGGATTCGGCGGCACCGGAACAGGATTGGGCGGTGTCGGTACTGCATTAACGGCGGCAGCCGGTGCGGGCGTGGGAGGAGGCGCGGGGGCCGGGGGCGGCGGCGGATTCAATAACTTCAGCCGTGAATCAGCATCTTTTGCAAAAGGCGATTCGTTGCCCAGGCTCATCAGCTCGGTCAGATACTTTTTCTCGTTCTCCTTGTCGTCGCGCTGCTGGTAGATCGTCGCCACGGCCTGATAGGCAAAGGGGGCGTAGGCGCTGCCACTTCCGCGATGAGCCACGGTCAGGTAAGCCTGGATCGCATCGTCGACCTTGCCGTTCGTTTCCAGGGTCGAGGCCGCCCCGATCTGTGCCGAGTCACGCAGGTCCGAACTGATGTCAGAAAGGTTGAGCACGCGCTGGTAGGTCTTAAGGGCGTTGTCGTAATCCTTCTTGTCGAAATAACCGTTGGCCGCGCTCAGCAGGGCCAGGATCGCCTGGTCTGTCTTGGGAAATTGATCAGCCACTTTGACTAACTGATCGGGAGTTTTCGCCTGCAGGACGGCCGCGTGGGCCTGGTCCTCCAACTGGATACGTTGGCTTTGCTGATAGTAGTAATAGCCGAATCCGCCCAGTACCGCGACCACCGCCAAGACGAGCGGATAAACGACCATCCGCCAGTTCATTGCTTCCGCCTCGAGAATGTTCGAATCGTCGGATTCAGGAAATGCCATCTCGAGAGAATAAAAATCCCGGCTCCGGGGTCAATGGTTAATTCGGGCAGGGGAAAATCAAGCCCGGCCCAATGCCGCCAGCGCCTTCTGCTCCAGCCGGGTAAATCGCTCTGCCACCGCTACGTCGGCCCTGTGCACCGGCTTGGCCTCGGTTGCGAGGTAAAAGAGGAAATCGTAGAGCCCCTGCCAGTCGCGCAGTGAGATCGATTCGGCCCGGATCGAGGTGCCCGGTCCCATGTTATGATAATGATTCAGCGCGACGCAAAGCGCCCCGGTCGGAAAACCCGCCCGGGCAAAAACCGAGCCCTCGCAGGTGCCGCCCCCCATCAGCAGCCGCTGGAAGGGGCGGTCGGGGCGCATTTTTTGCAGGTCCTGAAAAGCCGTTTCGAGCCAATGGGTCACCCGCAAATCGAAAACGCTCAACCGGTCTCCTACGCGCACAATGGGTCCCGCGTCGACCCGGGCGAAGCCGCGGGCCTGGCTTGTTTCGAGCGACAGGGTCGGGATCGGTGCCAGCTTTTTCCGCGCCTTCAGGGAGGCCAGTGCCCCGGCGAAACCGATTTCCTCCGCTCGGGTGAAAAGCGCCTCAACGCAGCTCCGCGTCCCGCTTAGCGCGAGGCGGCGCAGCAGGGCCAAAACGGTTGAGACCTGGGCGAGGTCGTCGCAGGCCGGACTGAGGAAAAGCTTCTTTGTGCAGCGCGCGGCAGGCAAGTCCCACCGGGCAAATGTCGCCTCCTTGGGGATCGCGCCGTCGAGTTTCACGATTCTCGACTCGTCTGAAAATTGTGTCTTTCGCACCGTGGCGCGGCCCAACGGTTCCCGGGTCTCTTCGTTATGGAAAACGATCTTCTTGCCCGCGAAATACTTCTCCTCCACCCCGCCGGCGAAGCGGACCTCGCCCCGATCAATCACGAATCCGGGATGATCCATGTGGGCCACCACTCGGAATGCTTCCCGGCCTCCGGGCTGATATTCGTAGCGCGCCAGCAGATTGCCGAATTCGTCCAGCCGCGTGGTTACATGGGGTAAATCGCGCAGCCGTTCCTGCAGACAGGCGCGGACATGACCTTCGCGGCACGGCGCCGTGGGACAGGCGGCCACTGCCATCCCGGCCTGGTAAAGCTCCTCGTCAAGGATGTGCATTTTTCAAATTGTCATCCTGAGCTTGTCGAAGGACCTCTCATTATTTCGCTCGGAAGGCGCGTTTTGAGCAAATAGTTAGAGGTCCTTCGACAGGCTCAGGATGACGTTTTTTAAATTAAAGATCGAGAAGAGATCAGGTTCGGGCTGGTTTCCTTAAGAGCGAGGCGATTACCGCAATGGCCAGGATGCCTCCGACGATGCACAGCGACACCTCCGTCGAGACATGGATAAAATGTTCGCTCACCATCTTGCCACCGATGAAAATCAGCACGCTGGCCAGACCGGTGTGGAGATAGACCAGGTTCTTCACCGCGCCCGCCAGCAGGAAATAGAGCGAACGCAGGCCGAGGATCGCGCAGATGTTCGAGGTGTAGACGATGAATGGGTCGCGCGTCACGCCGAAGATTGCCGGGATCGAATCGAGCGCAAAGATCAGGTCGGTGACCTCGATCACCACCAGCACCAGGAAGAGAAGCGTGAACTTGATCCGTCCTTTTTCCCGGATCACGAAATGGTCGCCCTTATGACTCAGGCTCAGGGGCAAAACGCGCCGGGCCAGTCGCACTACCATCATTTTTTCGACTTCCACATCGGCCTTGTGCCGCAGCATGTTCACACCCGCGTAGAGAATGTAGGCGCCGAAGATGTAAATCAGCCACTCGAAGCGCTTAAGCAGCGCCACTCCGGCACCAATCATGATCCCGCGCATCACCAGCGCGCTCAATACGCCCCAGAAAAGCAGCCGGTGCTGCTGTTCCGGCTTCACCTTGAAGGAGGCAAAGACGAGCACGAAGATAAAGATGTTGTCCATGCTCAGCGAGTATTCGATGAGGTAGCCGGTGAAGAAGGCGGTCCCCAGGGCCGTGCCCTCCTCGTACGTCACCCAGGCACCGAAGCCGAGGGCCAAGGCGACCCAGACCAGCGTGGTCAGCAGCGATTCCTTGATCGAGACGGCCCGCTTTTCCCGATGCAGTACCGTCAGGTCGAGAATCAACAGCACCAGCACGACGACGTTGAATCCAATCCAGAAGCTGAGCGGCGTTTCCATGAAGAGGAAACTGTAGCGGCTGCCCGGGGGAAGGCCGCAAGAACTTTGCGGGCATGGGAATCGTCCTAATTCCATCGGACACTCCTCTTGGCACGGCTCTTGCGGAAAAATCGCGTTTACAACCGGCAATACGCGCACACTGTTTCCTTCCGATGGCTTCTTCTCCTCCCGAATCGACTCCCGACATGCTCTCAGCGGAAATCCGCAACCTGGGCCGCAGCCTCGGCGAGGTGATCGTCAAACTTGAGGGCCAGCCCATCCTCGACCTGGAAGAAAAACTGCGCCTCCTCGCCAAGAGCAGCCGGACCGGCGATGCCCAGGCCGAGCGCGACCTGAAAAGCGCCGTCGAAAAGCTCTCCGTCCCCGAGGCCGCCTGCATGGCCATGGCCTTCACCGTCTACTTCGAACTCGTCAACCTGGCGGAGGAAACCCACCGCGTCCGCCTCCTGCGCCAGCGCCGCCGGGCTCAGTACGGGGCGCTTCCGTCCCCGCCCATGCGCGAATCGATCGGCGCCGCGCTACGCGAGCTCAAGGCCCGCGGCGTTCCAGCTGAAACCGTCCAGCAACTTCTCGACAAGCTCTCCATCGAGCTCGTCTTCACCGCCCACCCCACCGAGGCGAAGCGCCGCACCATGCTCAACAAGCTCCAGCGCCTCGCCCAGCGGCTCCACAATCCCGAGGCATTGATCGAGGACGAGATCACCGGCATTGCCGATCCCCGTGCCATGGAGCGGGAGATCACGTCGCTCTGGCTTACCGACCGCTCCCGCACTGCCCGGCCCGAGGTCACCGACGAGGTCCGTACCGGCCTCTGGTATTTCGACACGACCCTCTGGCAGACGCTGCCGCTGTTGCAGGACGAATTCGAGCGTGCACTGAAAGAAACTTATCCCACGGTCAAGGCACCCTCGCGCTGGATCCGCTTCGGCTCCTGGATGGGCGGCGACCGCGATGGCAATCCCTTCGTCACCCCCGCCGTCACCGCCGAAACGCTCCTGCTCCATCGCAAGCTTGCGCTGGATAAGATCCAGATGTCGCTGCGTGAGCTTTCGAAGCTCCTTTCCGTCTCCTCCCATCAC
>Ga0207671_10005062_pt1 | contig 12312 bp, 15 predicted proteins | sample KBSC24metaG_FD_184352 | JGI IMG/M metagenome (GOLD analysis project Ga0207671, IMG submission 184352) | Corn rhizosphere microbial communities from Kellogg Biological Station, Michigan, USA - KBS C2-4 metaG (SPAdes) (version 2) | ecosystem: Host-associated > Plants > Roots > Rhizosphere > Soil... | reverse complement strand
GTGACGATGATCTCGTTGGCGTCCGATGCGGCGTCGACCGGTGCGGCGTCTTGCGCGAACGCCGCGCCGGATGCGCCGAGAATGGTGGAGGCAAGCAAGGCAGCTGCGCCAGCCCGGCGCAAAGGTTCGAGGCGAGCCATCATCAACGTCCCCTTACATTGGTGAAAGCTAAATCGGCTCAAACTTTGCTGCGATGCAAGAGAGAATTGAAGGCCCGCGCGGACCGATTTATTTTGTATGAGATTGTTGCATGTCCGTCACAGCGCCGGCGTTGCCGGATATTGAGTGAGGACGCTCCCCAATGCGGTTTTCAATGGCATAAGCCAAGGCTCGTAGGGTAGCCATTGGCCGACACCCTCGCGATTGATCGGGCGGCGCACCTGCTCGCTGCTGGCGGTACGCACGGCGCGCTTGTTGTGGTGGAAATTAAGGCAGGCGTCTTCGAACGGAAGATCAAGCGCTTGCAGCAGCGCACTGATCTCGCCTTCCGGATCGTCCAGCAGCCGTTCATGGATCACCCGATGCACGCGCACCGGCAGCACGGCATCGAAATGCGCGGTAAGCCGGACATAATCGACATAATAGCGCCCCACATCCTCGAGGCCGTAGCTGAAGCCCTGCCCGCGCGCGAAATGCTGCTTGAAGTTGGAAAAGCAGCAATCGAGCGGATGGCGCCGCGCATCGATGATCTTCGCGTTCGGAAGGATCAGATGGATGAAGCCGATGTGCAGCCAGTTGTTGGGCAATTTATCGATGAAGAAGGGCTTGCCTTCCTTGCGCTGAATATGGGTGCGATCGAGATAGCTTTGCCCGAGCCGGCGCGTTTCCTCCGCGCTGAGCGTGGCCAGCGCTTCGGGATAGGATGCGCCGCCTTCCTCGATCTGATTCGCAAGCGCGGGAATGTCAGGCAGCTCCATCGTGCCTTCGACCTGCGAGTGGCTCGACAGGATCTGCTCGATCAGCGTCGAACCCGCGCGCGGCATGCCGAGGATGAAGATCGGATCCGGCGCGTCGCAGCCATACGCCGCACGGCTTGCAAAAAATTGCGACGTGAATGTTTCGATCGCGCGATCGACCTGGCTGCCGATCTCGTCCGGATCATAGCGCATCTGCGCGCGACGCAGGGCGTTGCCCGAGGCATAATGGCCGAACGAACGCGCGGGATCCTTGCGATCTTCATAAGCCTTGCCGAGCGCAAATTCGAGATGGAAGCGATCCTCGATCGCAAGGTTGCTGCCCGTCAACGCCGCTTCCATCGAGGCGACATCGGCATCACTGAATCGCACCGTCTTGAGATTGGCAAGGCTCCACCACACCTCGCCCAGCGCCGGCTGCAACGCGACCGCACGGCGGTACGCCTCGATGCTCTCCTCCTGCCGACCGACTGTCTTCAATGCATGGCCATAGCTCATCCAGACCTTGGGATGTTTCGACCCGCGTTGCAGCAACATCTCATAAAGCGCGATCGCTTCCTCGAACTCGCCGATTCGCCCGAGGGCCGCGGCCTTGAGATTGGCGTAGCCCGGATTGTCGGGATCCACGACTGACAGCTTCGCAAGCTCGTCGAGCGCCTCTTCCGTCCGGTTCTGCCGATGCAACACGAGCGCGAGGTTCGATCGCGCGGCATGGAAGGCAGGGGCCAGTTCCAGCGCGCGACGCAGCAGCATCTCAGCGTCGCGGTTACGCCCGATCCGGCCTGCCAGCTCGGCCAGCATGCGAATTGCCGCGACATCCTCCGGCGTCTCCTTCAATCTCGCGCGCAGGATCGGCTCGGCGACGTGGAGCACATTTGCGGCCAGCGCCGCCGCCGCTTCCTGCAATTGCGGATCATGTACCGAAGCTTCGATCGCCGCGATTTCCATGCGCTCGGCCTCAACCACCTCGCCAAGCACGCGATAAGCGCGGGCAGCCAGGCGATAAATATCGGCGCGATGCGGATCGGCGGCGATCACACGCCGGCAGGCCGCGAGCGTGGCTGCCGGATCCGTCGCCGCCTGCCCCCTTACCCGTCGAAGATCCGCGTCGGACATTGCCTGCTGCTGCATCGGATCAATCTGGAAGCACGCGCGCGGCTTGTCCAGTGTCGCACAATATGCGGCTGATCGCGTGGTTTAACTCGGCACAGCGTAGATATTCGTCTCTTATGTAAAGTAGAACACATATGTTCATCTTCCGTACATCTTATAACTATAGTTATAGTATTGTTTTAAAACGACAATTTGGAAAACTTTACGACGATTTCTCGGAACCCGCTTAGAACTACTTTGTTTATTGCTCCACCGGCATCGAGCGGTGCCAGCGTAAGTAGCTTGGTGTGGTTGCCGGGCGGACATGGCGTTGCGAAAACCAAAAACCAACCCCGCGTCCGCCCCGCATTATAACAGCCGGGAGGCCCTCGGACGCAAAATGAACACTCTATCCTATTATCGCCAGCGCGCGGAAGAAGCGACGCTGCGAGCGGAAAGTGCGAACGAACCATCCATTCGCGAGTTTTTCAAAGGTGTCGCCGAACGCTATGAGAATATCGCGGCCAATCTGGTCCGCGCGCGCCGGCCGACGCTCTTGCTGCGGCTCGATCGGACAAGGCCTGTCCCATCCTGCGACGCACATGGCTCAACGCGCTAGGCTTTTATATCGCTGGTTGAATTGACCGGGGGCGACCCCGTTCGCATCATCCCGCCATGAGCGTGGCGCTGTCTGAATGGGAGCTTTGGGCACAGGTTCATCTGCTTCGCCGGCTGCACGGCGAAGGGGCCGTTCGTGTGATTGCGGACCGTATCGGCGAATTCCTGCTGGCGGGCGACGAAGGCGGCGCGCGAACCTGGCGTGCGATCGAGGACCGGCTGGGAAAGCTGAACCGCGGCGGCTCGTTGCACTAAGGAGCCGTACGGCGCACAAAGATCCGTACCCGATGCGGATGCGGAACAAACTGCCCGATTGCGCATAGATCCCTACATTATGGATCCCCACAATATGGCCGATCGAAAGGACGACAGCGGATGGCCGATCCCCCTGAGCCAAAGCCGTTGCGCCAAATTCTTTATGAGTTCGGCTGCCGCATATCGGATCGCGGCGCCAACATTGCAGGGCATCCGACCGCCATTCTGCTGGTCATCATCTTCTGCGCGATCTGGTTCATCGATCTCGGCCCCGCGTCTCAGAACACGCTGACGCTGATCCTTTCGGTCGCCGCGATAACGCTGACGCAGATGGTGCTCAACCAGCAGCGGCGGCACGAGGCGGCGCTTCACATGAAGATCGACGAGCTGATCCACGCCATCAGCGGCGCCCGCGACGAGATCGCCGGCATCGAGAACAAGAGCGAAGCCGAACTGGAGGCGCTGCGGGCGACCGGCGATGTTGCTGAACAGCTATTGGAAGAACGACGCCGGCCGAAGCAGGCGAATGAGGGCTGAACAGCCTGTGCCACCTCCGCACAGTTACGGATAGCCCCCGCTCCCCTGATCTTCTAACTGGAACCATGCGCATCGGATGCCGCAGTAATGGTTGCTTCTAGTGTCATGAACAGTGAGATCGTTCCTCCGCGCGACAACCGCACCCACATGGTGATGCATGCGGCCATGTCGAGCGAGCGCTTGAATCCGCAGGAAATTCTGGTCCGCAATATCTCGGCTTCCGGAATCGGCGCGCGAGCGCGGGGCGCGCCGCCGCATATCGGCGAGCAGATCGTGATCGCGTTCGATGGCATCAACCGCTACCAGGCGTCGGTGCGCTGGGTAAGCGGCAATCTGTTCGGGGCGGAGCTTGCCCAACGGATCGATCCCAGCGTTTTTCATTTCTCCAGCGACTGGCACAATCGGCCGCTGCCCAAGCCGGAACCCCATTTCGTGCCCGAACGCTTCAGGCCGGTCAGCCGGGCGTGGCGTCCGGGGCTCAAGGTTCCAGGTTGATAGCCCAGCTTTAGACCGCGGGTCCGAGCTCCATCAGGTAACGCTGCCGCAGCACGTCGATCGCTGAGAGCGCATCCGCCTCCTCGATATGCCAGAAGCTCCAGCCGTTGCAGGACGGCGCCCCCTGGAGCTCAGCGCCGAGCTTGTGGATCGAGCCGTTCTGCTGGCCCGCCGCGAGCGATCCATCGGCCCGCACCTCCGCCCGCCAGCGCCGCTTGGCATCGGTGAGGAGCGTACCGGGCGCGATCAGCCCCGCTTCGACCAGCGCGCCGAATGCCACCCGTGGCGCGCCCTTTTTCTCGGGCATCACGGTCATCGCACTTTCGTCGAGCGGCAATGTGCTGTCGATCCGCGCGCGTGCCGCCTTCACATAGACGGGCTCGCGCTCGATCCCAATCCAGCGCCGCCGCAGCCGGCGCGCGACCGCGCCGGTCGTGCCCGTCCCGAAGAAGGGATCAAGCACGATATCGCCGGGCTCGGTGCACGCCAGCAGCACACGATAGAGCAGCGCCTCGGGCTTTTGGGTCGGGTGCGTCTTGTGCCCGGCTTCGTCTTTCAGCCGCTCGCCGCCCGCGCAGATCGGCAAGGTCCAGTCCGAGCGCATCTGCACATCATCGTTGAGCGCCTTCATCGCGCGATAGTTGAAGGTGTAGCGCGCCTTTTCGCTCTTGGCACACCAGATCATCGTTTCATGCGCGTTGGTGAAGCGCGTGCCCTTGAAGTTCGGCATCGGGTTGGCTTTGCGCCAGACGATATCGTTGAGGATCCAATAGCCCTCGTCCTGAAGCGCCGCGCCGACCCGGAAGATATTGTGATAGCTGCCGATTACCCAGAGCGTGCCATCGTCCTTCAAGATGCGGCGCGCCTCGCGCAGCCAGGATCTGGTGAAGCGATCATAGGCTTCAAACGTATCGAACTTGTCCCAATCGTCGGTGACGGCATCGACATGGCTTCCGTCCGGCCGGAACAGTTCGCCGCCGAGCTGGAGATTGTAAGGCGGATCGGCGAAGATCATGTCGACGCACTTGTCCGGTAGCGACGCCATCGCCGCCACGCAATCCTGCTCGATGATCTTGTCCAGTTCCAGCAGGGAAAGTTGCGGCGCTGCCTTCGCCGACGCGCTTCGCTTTGCCCTGATCGGTTGCACGACCCCCATCCGCACCCCGTTTGTTAACCAAGATCCCTATGGTGAGTCCTCCGGACTCCGCGGTCAAGCACAAAGACTTAGCGGCTGGTGTTGAGAAAATGGTTAACGCAGGAGAACGAAAGGAGTCTGCCACAGCATCTTGCGGCCGACACGCGCACCGGGGCTCAACTGCTTGTGGTGTGGCGGACGGGACTCAATGTCGAGCCAACTCATCATTTCCGCTTTGTCCTAAGGCCAGCGCTTGCTGCATGGTGGATGCTGAAACAAGTTCAGCATGACGGGCTAGAGGTTCAGCATCAGTTGCGCGACCGGCGCAAAGCTCCTACGGTGCAGCGGCGTCGGGCCGAGCCGGGTCAGGGCATCGCGATGATCGGGCGTGCCATAGCCCTTGTTGCTGGCCCAGCCATAGCCGGGATGCTCCTGATCATAGGCGATCATCATCGCATCCCGCTCATGCTTGGCGACGATCGACGCGGCCGCGATCGAGAGGCACAGCGCATCGCCATCGACCACCGCGCGCGCCTGATAGCGCCAGCGCGGCAGGGTGTTGCCATCGACCAGCACGTGCCCTGGCTCGATCCCCAATGCATCGACCGCGCGCGTCATCGCCAGCATCGTCGCCCACAATATGTTGAGCTGGTCGATCTCCTCGACCGTGGCGATGCCGACGCCAACCTGAGCCTTGAGCCGGATCTCGCCGCAAAGATCGGCGCGGCGCTCGGCGCAAAGCTTCTTGCTGTCATCGATCCCCTTGGGAACCCGCCGCCGGTTGAGGATCACCGCCGCCGCTACCACCGGACCGGCAAGCGGCCCCCTGCCCGCCTCGTCCACGCCGACCACCGGCATGACATGCTTCTTCTCGATCGTGAAGCAAGGGGGCATCAGCCGAACCATCCCATATGCTGCGCCAGGACCCGTACGCCGAGCAGGATCAGCACCAGCCCGCCGGCGACCTCGGCCTTCTTGCCGAAGGCGGTGCCAAGCCGAGCACCGGAAAGTGCGCCGCCGAAGCACAGCACCGCCGTGACGATCCCAATCACTGCGCTGGCGAGCAGCACCGGGACACCAAGCGTCGGTAGCGTGATCCCCGCGGCAGCGGCATCAATGCTGGTGGCGATCGCGGCGGCGAACAGCGTGCGCCCGCCGATCAGAGCCGGCGGGCATGGATCGGGCGGGGCGAAGCCTTCGCGTATCATCTTGAGCCCCAATAGCCCAAGCAGGCCAAAGGCCACCCAATGATCATAATCGGCCATCGCGGTGGCGAAGGCGGTTCCCAGCAGCCAGCCGCCGATCGGCATCAGCGCCTGCGCGAGACCGAACGCGCCCGCCATCGGCAGCGCAAGCACGGGTGTCGGCCGCGCCGCCGCCCCCTGGCACAAGGAGACCGCGAACGCGTCCATCGCCAGCGCCAGCGCAAGAATGAACAGCGGGATCATGCCAGCAACTCATCGACCCATGCCGGCACCAGCGCGCTCGCCGGGCCGAGCCGCGTCTCATCGAAAAAGATACTGCCTTCGGAGGGATCGAGGTTGAGCTCGAGCGTCCGCGCGCCGCGATGGCGCGCGGTGCGCACGAAGCCCGCCGCGGGATATACCGCGCCTGAAGTTCCGATCGAAACGAACAGGTCGGCGCGCGATATCGCCTGCTCGATCCGCTCCATCTGATAGGGCATCTCGCCGAAGAAGACGATGTCAGGGCGAAGCGCGGGAGCACCGCACGCCGCGCATTGGGGCGCGGCGAACGCGACTGGGGCCGAGCCGGCGGACAGCATCGGCCCCTCCCAGAGCTGACGCGCATCGCAGGCGGCGCAGAGCGCAGATCGTAGCTCGCCATGCATGTGCAGCAACCGCTTCGCCCCCGCCCGCTCGTGCAGATCATCGACATTCTGGGTGACGATCAGCAGTTCGCCGGCCCAGTGCGCATCGAGCCGGGCCAGGGCGAGGTGCGCGTCATTGGGCTGCACGCTGGCCAGTGCGACACGGCGGGCGTCGTAGAATCGATGCACCATTACCGGATCGCGCGCCAGCGCCTCGGGCGTGCACACATCTTCGACACGATGCCCTTCCCACAGCCCATCCGGCCCGCGAAAGGTCGCCAGCCCGCTTTCGGCCGAAATTCCGGCGCCGGTCAGGATCACGATGTTGCTGATACCGCCCACGCCCGCCGGATAGCCGAATGGATATGGCTGGGAAATAGCGGCCCGTCGCAAAATCTTATCGACGGCCTTGCACGATCTGGCTTGGCGCAACCGCGCGGCACGCGGTTCGTTCAGCGCCCGCAACAGGCGAAAGGTTGAGGAATGCGGCTGCGGCCCGCCGAGGACGAATGGAGCTTCATCCGCCGCCTGCTCTATGTGATCCTGGCCGTCGCGCTCTGCTATTTCCTGTACAAAGTCGCCGATCTCATCCTGCTGGCGTTCGGCGCGATCATCGGCGGCGTCTTGCTTTCAGCGATGGCCGACATGATCGCCGACAAGACCGGCTGGCGCCGATCGATCGCGCTCGTCATCGCCACCGCCATCCTGTTCGCTCTGCTCGGGCTGATGGGATGGCTGTTCGGATCGCAGACGAGCCAGCAGATCAGCCACCTCAACCAGACGCTGCCGGGCCAATGGGCGAGGGTCCGTGCTTCGCTGATGTCACATCCGGCGGGGCAGATGCTGGTTGCCTCGCTCGATCGCGGCGCGCGCGGCAGCGGGCTCGCCCGGCGTCTGTTCCATGCCGGCTGGGGCGCGTCGGAAATTGTGGTCAACTTCATCATCATCCTGATCGGCGGCATCTTCTTCGCCGCGCAACCGCGGCTTTACCGCCGCGGCCTCGTACTGCTGGCGCCGCCCACCTATCGCGACGTCGCGCGCGATGCGCTGAGCGACGTCGCGCGGACGCTGCGGCTGTGGCTGCTGACCCAGCTTATCTCGATGGCGCTGATGGGCGTGATGATCAGCTTCGGGCTCTGGTGGTCGGGCATCGAAGCATGGGCAGCACTCGGCCTGCTCGGCGGCCTCTCCGAATTCATTCCCTATGTCGGGCCGACGCTGGCGATGATCCCGCCGGTGATCATAGCGCTGGCGGGCGACGGCTCGGTCTGGGGCGTGCTCGGCACCTACGCGATCGTGCGCGTGGTCCAGGCCAATATCATCACGCCGCTCATCTCGCAGCGGGTGGTTTCGGTGCCCCCTGCGCTCTACCTGTTCCTGATCCTGGCCTGCGGCTATGCGTTCGGCACCTTCGGGCTGTTCTTTTCGGGGGCACTGGCGGTCACGGCCTACACGCTCGCCATCCGGCTCTATTCGCGCGAGATTCTGGGTGATCCGGTGGAGCTGCCTGGCGAGGATCAGCCGCCCGCTCCGGCCCCGCGCGGAAGCAGTTGTTAAAAGGGCGGCTGCTGCCTAGACCGCACAGCATGTCCGACCAAATCGCCGATCTTACCTCGCACACCTTCATTTCGCAGAGGCTCCGCCTGCATTATGTCGATTGGGGCAATCCCGAGGCGCCGCCAATGATCCTGCTGCACGGCGGGCGCGATCATTGCCGCAACTGGGATTGGGTCGCCCAGCGGCTGCGCAAGGATTATCACATCATCGCGCCCGATCTGCGCGGCCATGGCGACAGCCAATGGTCACCGGATGGCAATTATTCGGTCAGCGCGCACGTCTATGATCTGGCGCAGCTCATCCACCAGCAGCGGCTCGCACCGGTCACGATCGTCGCGCATTCCTTCGGTGGCTTCATTACGCTTCGCTACGCCGGGCTTTATCCGGAAAATATCGCCAAGCTGATCGTCATCGAGGGTCTCGGCATGCCGCCCCAGATACTCGCAGAGCGTGCGCGCAAGAGCCTGGACGAACGGCTTCGCGACTGGATCGAAGATCAGCGCAGCCTGAGCGGGCGGCAGCCCAAACGCTATGCCTCGATCGACCAGGCTTTCACCCGCATGCAGGAGGAAAACCGGCATCTTACGCCCGCCCAGGCGCGCCATCTCACCATCCACGGCATCATGCAGAATGAGGATGGCAGCTATAGCTGGAAGTTCGACAATTATGTCCGCTCCTTCGCGCCGGTCGATCTCCGCGAGGAGGAAGTCGCCTATCTCTGGTCGCGCATCACCTGCCCCACCTTGCTCGTCTACGGCCGCGAAAGCTGGGCGCCCAATCCGCTCGACGACGGCCGCATCGTCCATTTCCGCAATGCACGGGTCGAAAGCTTCGACGATGCCGGTCATTGGGTCCATCATGACCGGCTGGAGGCATTCATCGCAACAACGCGGGCATTCCTCTCCGAATAAGCTTCCGGCGACCGCGCCGCGTTAACGTCTGGAATATATTTGCGCGATCGCTCCCGCTTGCGGATGGCGCGCCGCTCGCCCATGAAGCGCCAGCTTGAAAGGACGCGCGATGACGAAGATCGGCATATTGGGAGCCAAGGGCCGCATGGGACGCGCCATCGCGATCGCGGCCAGCGAGGCAGGCGCGACGCTTTCGGGCGGGATCGATCAGGATGGCGCGGTGCACGGCGCCTATGCGAGCGCCGCGGAGCTGGCGGCGGCGAGCGACGTGCTGGTCGATTTCACCCGGCCGGATGCGCTGGCCAGCCATCTCGCCGCCGCTGCCGGGGCGCAATGCCCGATCGTGGTCGGCACGACCGGGCTCGCGGCCGAACATCATGCGGCGATCGAGGCGGCGGCGCGGCAGGTCGCGGTGCTGCAGGCGGCCAACACCTCGCTCGGGGTCAATCTTCTCGCCCATCTGGTCCGCGAGGCGGCCGCGCGGCTCGGCCCCGATTGGGATATCGAGATCCTCGAAATGCATCATCGCCACAAGGTCGACGCCCCCTCGGGCACCGCCCTCCTGCTGGGCGAGGCCGCGGCAGCGGGACGGAACGTCGAGCTCGCCGCCGTGGCCGATCGCGGGCGCGACGGCATCACCGGCGCGCGCCAGCCCGGCGCGATCGGCTTCGCGGCGTTGCGCGGCGGATCGGTGGCGGGCGATCATATGGTGATCCTCGCCGGCGACGATGAGCGGATCGAGCTTGGCCACCGCGCCGAAAGCCGCGCCATCTTCGCGCGGGGCGCGGTCAAGGCGGCGCTTTGGCTGAGTGGCAGACCTGCCGGGCGCTATCGGATGGGCGATGTGCTCGGCCTATGAAGAAGACGGACGTCTTCGAATTCTTCCGCCGTCTTGCCGAGGACAATCCGGCGCCGGAAACCGAACTGGCCTATGTCAATCCCTATACGCTGCTGGTCGCGGTGGTGCTCTCCGCCCAGGCGACCGATATCGGCGTCAACAAAGCCACCAAGAAGCTGTTCGAAGAGGTGAAGACCCCGGAGCAAATGATCACGATGGGCGAGGAAGGGTTGAAGCGGCACATCCGAACCATCGGGCTGTTCAACATGAAGGCCAAGAACGTCATCGCACTCTCCGAGCGGCTGATCGCCGAGCATGGCGGACGCGTGCCCCAAGATCGCGACGCGCTGGAGCAGTTGCCCGGCGTCGGCCGCAAGACCGCCAATGTAGTCATGAACGTGGCGTTCGGGGCCGAGACGATCGCGGTGGACACCCACATCTTCCGCGTCTCCAACCGCACCAGCCTGGCGCCGGGCAAGACGCCGCTGGCGGTCGAATTGAAGCTGGAAAAGGTGACGCCGGCGCCGTTTCGCCGCCATGCTCATCACTGGTTAATCCTGCATGGCCGCTATATCTGCAAAGCGCGGCGGCCCGAATGCTGGCGATGCATCGTTGCCGATCTTTGCGCGTTCAGGCCCAAGACGCCCGCGCCTGATGGCAAGGCGGCGCAAGCCCCGACCGATGGAGACGGAAATGAGAAAGCATCTGCCCTTACTCGCCCTGCTCGGGACGCTGGCGCTCGGCGCGCAGGCGGACGCCAAGGCTGACAAGGATGCCTGGAAAGCCGCCCAACCGGCCGGCAAGCCGGTGAGCTGCATCCCGCTCACGCAGATCCGCGAAAGCCGCGTGCGCGATGATCAGACAATCGATTTCTATATGAATGGCGGCAAGGTCTATCGCAGCTCCTTGCCCAACAGCTGTCCGCAGCTGGGCTTCGAGAAGCGCTTCGCCTACAAGACCTCGCTTTCGGAGCTGTGCTCCACCGATATCATCACCGTGCTGCAGGAAGGGCCGGGGCTGATGCGCGGCGCAAGCTGCGGGCTCGGCCAGTTCCAGCCGGTGACCGGCGCCGGCAAATAAGCGCGCGAGACCCCGCTGGAATTAAATGGCCGGAATAAAGTGGGCCGGAATAGACTGGCGGCGGGCAGCATGCTTTGCTAAGCGCGCTGCAACGCACCCGTAGCTCAGCTGGATAGAGCGTTGCCCTCCGAAGGCAAAGGCCAGGGGTTCGAATCCCTTCGGGTGCGCCAACCAGACCCTAAGTACTTGAGATTCCATGATATTACGCCGGGCACGAAATTGTCCCCGCAATTCCGGGGCTTTGCGTCCGTCACTGTAGCGGCGCGTGGCCAGAGACTCTTTTGGCGGCGCTGATATCGCCAAATCTGGCATTTATCTCAGACCCCCGAAAAAGTGGCTTTGCGGATGCATGGGTCCTTCGGATGTAGATGGGTCGATCAACCATCGGAGCCAGAGCGAACTGGCGTGTTGATGGGGACGCCGATGAGTGAGCTCAGGTGAACCCGAGAAGGCGCCGCTGCTCTTTCCAGCTGATCGGAAGATTGGGCACCCGTAAAAGCTTGCGTGCGGTGAGCGCCTTGGGCTGCTGGCCCTTGAGAATGGGCCGAGATAATGTCGGGCACGAGGAACCTAAGCCGGGCCAGCCGTTCGAGATAGCGCTGATGGAAGCCCGCATCGATCAGTCCAGCTGACCCTTCACCCAGCAACAGCCTGCGCGCATCGAGCGCCTTCAGGACCAGGGTGACCAGCGCTGGATCGCGCTGCTGAGGGTCCAGCTCAGCTGGTGCGATCGCAAGACGATCCTCCTTGCCGCGGCGGACGCACCCCGGGTGAAGTGCCCACCGCCCTGCCGGCTTCCCACTTTCCATGGCTGGACCTTGGCGCTGGTGACCACCTACGATTCGATGGAGTGGATATTTGGCAGTCCCCGGCGGCTTCAGGTGCCGGCCGTGCGGGTGGTCAAGCCGGCTCCCTCACGCGCGGGACGGCGACCGCCTGCGTGTCGCGGCCGGATCGTAGCACCCGACCGGGTCGTGCTTGCGTGACCTGGTTGTCGCGTATCAGCACCTCGCCGTTCACCATCACCGCCGCAATCCCGATCGCTTCCGCAT
>Ga0207671_10005058_pt1 | contig 12315 bp, 11 predicted proteins | sample KBSC24metaG_FD_184352 | JGI IMG/M metagenome (GOLD analysis project Ga0207671, IMG submission 184352) | Corn rhizosphere microbial communities from Kellogg Biological Station, Michigan, USA - KBS C2-4 metaG (SPAdes) (version 2) | ecosystem: Host-associated > Plants > Roots > Rhizosphere > Soil... | reverse complement strand
CATGAATCAGGAAGATGCACGTGATGATGCGGCCATGAGCCCTTGTCATGGTACCGCCCGAAATGGAAATGTCAAATGGCCTGGTACAGCAGAGCACTGGCTGATACAATATGATTATATGTTTAGCAACCCATTAGCAATGAGAGAGTATTTTATTCCGGGTTCCAGTGGCAAGCTTAACGGCAACCCAGGTTATGCCGATATTGTCAATCCGGCTAGTGGTGAAATGTTTGAAATTAAACCATTCAGCACTACTGGACAAGCTGCTGGGGCAGCTGAAATACAACTTTATGTAACACAGGCAAATGCTTTATGTCCAAGAATAGTTGGTGGTGGTTGGTCCGCAGGCACCAATTATACACAACGTTATTTACCTGACCCTAAAAACCCATCAAATCTGTTATGGTCTCGTTTATCGAGCAGTGGTGTTATTGTCTATAGCTCTGTGTCTCGTAATGGAGCTCCTCAAGTAGTCCCTGTCTTATTACCTGAGAACCTCACTGAAAAACTAAAAAAATTAGTCAAAGATATACAGGCAAACCCATCCATGCAACAACAATTGGTTATTAACTTTGTCCGACAAAACCCTAAAATTGTACCTTATCTTAAAGGGGCTGCTGCTGGTGTAGTTATCGCTTCGATATTGGAAGATTTTGCTTCGGAGGGGCTTGGAATTTTAGATGACTGGCAAAGTTTTCTAATAGCGAGGATGTTATGGCGAGTTGCCAACGGAATTGTACTAATTTAACAATTAAAAGAAATTTATGCCAACATTATTTTTCGACCCGCAACTTGTCGCTGACAACTTTAAACAACTGTATCAAATATCAATGTCCCTTGAATTTGCATATTGTGCGGATTTGCAGTTAACTGGCCGTTTTGAGTTGAAAACAGGTTTGAAGATTAATAAACAGATTTCATTATCTATGAGGCCGGAATGGGAGTTTTTTGTAGAAGTGGGAGAGGTTTCAAAAATTGCCATTTCCATTTACGTTAATCACAATTGGAATCCTGTTACTGTATTATGGAAATCAAAATCCGGTCGCATCTACAAATTGGAAGATACTGATATTGATTGCGACGACATAGAATTTTGGTTTGAAGAGTTGGATGTAGCTTTGATACACCGGCAAATGTTCCCTAACGTAAAACTGCCGTTTAAACTTAAAGACCTGAGCTACGAATTGGTGGTTACCCGCATCAATATGGATGCAACAATCGAATTGCAACTAAAAGCGGATCATTTAAAAGATGGAAAAAAAATAGAACTAGAGATTGATAATTTTATTGCCGGGTTTAATGAAAAGTCAGAAAAAAAGGATCGCATACATGGCGTAATCCATAACTGGAAAACCAGGATGGAAGACGATAAAATGATCTATGATATTGACCTGGGATCAACCGGGCCTTATTTTTTCAAGAAGCTTTTACCAGAGCTTTCGAAAATGAATTATTTTACAAGAGTAGAACTCTGTTAACGGGCTTTTATGTCAACATTAATCGGTCAATTATGAAAGTCCTTTTCATCGTAGTCTTGTTTTGCTGTGCAGTAAGTTTCAAAGCAACGGCACAGGATACAACCATATCGGATAAAGAACTACCTGCTTATATTAACAGGAAGGTAACATTGCTTTTGCCTGTACTTGATTTTGATGTGAGAAGGGACTATATCTATCTTTATATGGGTGGCTGGTACCCTGAGCAGAAATTTACAGTTATAATTAAAAGGAATAATGGCAAACACCATATAAGGCTTGCCAACGACATTATACTTGGCCGAGTTATACCTTCCATAACCGGCTTTGTTACAACTTACGATGAGGAACCTGATACCACCAAAAACTATAATGACGCGGACATAAAAAAGGAATTTGAAAAGGGGCGGCCAATGGAAGTTTACGCTTTCCACTTAAAAGGAATGATGTACCGGAAATATGAGCCAAGAACAACTCCTATTGATTTAAGGGGTAAACTGGTGATGTTTGTAACCCTGCAAAAACAAATAGGCACCACTACCTATGAAATACGGCAAGGGCCTCTTATCGATTTCCCCCCAATGTTATTCGACAATTCAAATTAATTGCGCCAAGACTATATGGCCGCTATTAAATCAATAAAAATCAAAAAGCTCTCTTCAAATTCCGCTCTTTAGCTGATATTTGGAGGGAGCTTTTTTGATTAAAACACTATGAGAAAATACATTTTACTATTGAGCGTCTTGGCGATCTTCCTAACCTCCTGCGGTGGTTCCCTATCGGGCCAGATGGCGCAGCAGGCCAAAGTTGATGACTCCCTGATCCGGGTATACCTGAAAGCCAATCCGCAGATCAAAGCGGTGAAAGATCCATCGGGCTTATATTACCAGATCATCAAACCAGGCACAGGTGTTGCCCCTACCGAAGGTTCAACCGTAACCGTTAATTATACCTGTTCTCTTATGGGCGGGCAGCTGTATGATAAAGGCAGCAATTTTTCGAGACCCTTATCGAGCCTGGTTAAGGCCTGGCAAATAGCGGTGCCGCATCTAAAGCCCGGCGGGAACATGGTACTATACGTGCCCTCGCACCTGGCCTATGGCGCAGGCGGTGCCGGCCCAATCCCCGAAAACGCGGTACTGACATTTGATATCGATCTTATCAGCGTTCAATAAAAACGGAGGATTGTTTCTCTTTCCTGTGGTATTATCGTTAGGCTAATTATGTGATTTGATAGCGCCTTAAATTACAAATACGCATAACTGTTTAATGTTGCGGTATATTTATATCTCTGCTAAATTCATAAGTAAGAAAGGATTTTCCGTTTGGCAAAGTATTTTCTTCCGAACTAATCAATTCAAATCCAACCTTTAATGCGTTGACTTGCAAATTACCTTTGTCCACAGTTTTAAAAATCTCCTTCACCGACTTAATTGATTCAACTCCTGTTTGACTAACAGATTGGTTTCCATTGTTAGATTGTATGGTTATGATCAACTTCGCGCATTCACCAATGTTATTAGCAATGAATTCAAAACCTTTTTGAATGTCAATATACTCGAAAATTAAAGCAGCCCAAACAAAATCCGCTTTTAAGAAAGATTCATTTGATGTCGAAATATCTGCATTTACAAGCACCAATTGTTTGATTTTTTCACCAAACCTTTTTTGTGTTTCTTCGAGATAGGATTGGTTTACATCTATTCCGTAAACCCTTTTCGTTTTGTTTATATCAATATGTTCCAATCCATTCCCGCCACTTACACCTAAAAATAAAGGATTTTCCGGATGATGTTTTTTCAGGTATTTATTAGTTAGATCATTCAGCAACTGTGCTTGAGCCACCGTTTCATGTTGCATATGCCGTTCATAATCTTCTAATGGAATGCTGTTCCATGCATTTGTTTTATTCATAGTTATAAAAATTCAATTTGAAATACTGTATTAGTTGCACTCGTACGTTGCATTCCATTATTAATTTGTTCAAGGTAATTTATTTACCCGATTTTCTCATTAGCCTCTCACATTATTAATCCTGACCACCTTTCGACATTGTATTTTATTCATTACTGTTTCGTTTTAATCGGCAGTTAAATTTATATTAGGTGCTCTCAAACTATTAGCGATAGATGAACATGAAAAAATACTTTTTACTATTGGGCCTGGCGATCATCACGCTATCGTCCTGTTTAAAAAATGATCCACAGCAACAAACCGTTGTGGTTGACCCGGCTGTACAGGCTGCCACTGATGATGCCGCAATAAAAAAATACCTGGCCGCGCATACCGATATTGTTGCCACTAAAGATACTTCGGGCATATATTACCAGATCGTAACCCCAGGAACTGGTCCAAACCCATCAGGCGGATCAACCGTTACCGTTAACTATACAGGCAAGCTGCTTAACGATAATCCGTTTGATTCACAAACAAGTTATCAAACCAGCCTGTCATCAGTTATTTCAGGCTGGACAATCGGCGTGCCCTTTGTTAAAGCAGGCGGGCGTATTATCCTGCTCATTCCATCCAGATATGGCTATGGCCCTTATCCAAACGGCCCGATACCGGCTAACTCGGTATTGATCTTTACGATAGACCTCATCAGCTTTAAGTAAGCTACAGTGATTATTCTTAAAAAAGGCAACATTTCAAAATGCTGCCTTTTTGTTGTTTATGTTTATATTTAGAGTAAATAATACGGCATGAAAAAACTTTACACCTTATTACTGTCCTTAACCAGCCTACAAGCGCTTGCACAAACAGATGTGTCGAGCACAATAAACACTAAAGCCGATGCTCTGCAAAGCAAGATAGTTGCCTGGCGGCGCGATTTTCATGAACACCCTGAATTGGGAAACCATGAGGTGCGCACATCGGGTATTATTGCCAAACACCTGCAGTCATTAGGCATACAAGTGCAAACCGGTATCGCTACCACTGGTGTTGTTGGTATTTTAAAGGGTGATAAACCAGGGCCGGTTGTAGCTTTAAGGGCCGACATGGATGGATTGCCGGTAATTGAACGTACACCCGTACCCTTTGCATCAAAAGTAAAAACAACTTATAACGGACAGGAAGTTGGCGTAATGCATGCCTGCGGCCATGATTCGCACATGGCTATTTTAATGGCAGTGGCACAGATACTATCTACAATGAAAAGCGAGCTGCATGGCACCGTAAAATTCATTTTTCAGCCTGCTGAAGAAGGTGTTGAACCAGGCCAGAAAGGTGGCGCCGAAGAAATGGTGAAAGAAGGTGTGCTGGAAAACCCAAAGGTCGACGCCATATTTGGCCTGCACATCAATTCCCAAACCGAGGTGGGTAAGATCACTTATCGCCCGGGCGGAACGATGGCCGGCGTAAATGACATGCAGATCATCGTAAAAGGTCGGTCGGCACATGGAGCTTATCCATGGTCGAGCATTGACCCGATCGTGGTTTCGGCCGAGATCATCAACAACCTGCAAACTATTGTGAGCCGTAATATTGATGTAACGCAAAACCCCGCGGTAGTTACTATAGGCGCTATCAAAGGCGGTAACCGGTCGAACATTATACCCGAGCAGGTAGAAATGCTGGGCACGTTGCGTTCTTTTACCCTGGCCGACGAGAAACTGCTGATTGAGCGGGTTAAACAAATAGCTACTAAAACAGCAGAAGCACAAGGCGCCACCGCCGAGGTGAAGATCCCATACAGCAATCATTACCCGGTTACATTTAATGATGTTAAGCTAACCGAAAAAATGCTGACCAGCCTGCAGCATACCGCCGGAGCCGAAAATGTATTGCTGCGCCCCCCTGTTACCGGTGCCGAAGACTTTAGCTTTTACCAGGAAAAAGTGCCCGGGCTTTTCTTCTTTTTAGGCGGAATGCCCAAAGGTCAGGACCCGCTAAAAGCGCCATCACACCACACACCCGATTTTTTTATTGACGAAAGCGGATTTACATTAGGAGTTAAAGCCCTTTGTAACTTAACTTTGGATTATATGAATAGCTATGGCAAATAGTACAGATCATATTAACGGCTTCTTAAGATGAAAAACATATTCACTATAGCATGTGCGGGCTTGCTCCTAATCTTTTTGGTTGCGAGCAAAACATATGCTGCAGGCACCAATGGCGTGGATACTGCAAAAACAATAAAAACAATAAAGCCCGAGGTTCTGGAAATTGTAAACACGGTGTTGAAAGCGTCCTATACTTTTAATATCGAAAAGATATCTGAATTTTATACGCCTAATGCTGTAATAAGCGACGAGCAGCAGCCTTATTCATGGGCCGGGCCACTGGCAGGTGTACAATGGATAAACTCGGTTCAGAAGGCGGTAAAAGATTTTAAAATAAAAGATTTTAAGGTTAATGTAAAACGGATCAAGGTTTTTCAGCAGACCGAAGAAATTGCTTACCTGGTAGTTCCAGTTGAATATACCGGAACCATCAATGGTGATCCGTTTGATGAAGAGGGCGCTTTTTCATTTGTCCTCCGTCTTGTCAGCGACAAATGGCTCATCAAAAGTCAGGCCTGGGTACCCAAAAACGGTCTGTGATCTATAATACTTTAGCTCCATCCATATGCAACCCGACCTTATTACCTTTCAAACCTTTAATGACCCCGCTTTGGCGGGTGAACTTACCGCACTGCTGGAACAACATCATATTCCGCATGAAGTAGAAGAAAGCCAGTTTTCCTTTAATCCAGCATTTGTTAATAGTGAGCTATCTAAAGATTATATCGTAAAAATACGGGCTGTGGATTTTGAACTGGTAAACCGCTTACTGAATGACAGCGAGCGTACCAATATTGAACAGGCCGATCCGGATCATTATTTGTTTGGTTTCAGTAATGATGAGCTCATAGATATTTTGGCCAAAGCCGATGAGTGGAGCCCGTTCGACTACCAACTGGCCCGCAAGATCCTCACCGAACGGGGAGTTGAAATAAATGATCAGGAATTGTCTGGCTTGCACAAAAGCCGGTTAGAAGATCTCAAAAAACCGGATCCACCACAAACCACCTGGATTATCTTAGGATATATATTCGCGATTGCAGGCGGGCTATTAGGCATCTTTATTGGCTGGCACTTGTCATCCTTCAAAAAAACACTGCCCGATGGCGAACGGGTTTACGGCTATAGCGACAATGACCGAAAGCATGGAAAACGAATATTTTACTTATCCATTGTGTTTTTTATCATCGGTATTATATTCAAATTTTCATCAGCGCTTAGTATAAACTGATATTAGATCAATCCTTGGCCAACTTACTTTTCATCTGCAGTAAAAATCAATGGCGAAGCCCAACTGCCGAGCTTTTATTCAGGAACCATCCTGTACACCAGGCATACTCAGCCGGCACCAGCGATAAAGCGCGTATCCGCATCAGTCAGAAAATGATTGATCGGGCTGATGTTATTTTTGTAATGGAGCGCAAACATCAGCAATTGTTAAAACAACGCTTTGATATAGGTGGCAAGCAACTGGTGGTATTGGATATTGAAGACAATTATCAATTTAATGATCCCGAGCTGGTAGGGATTTTAGAAGATGTTTTGAAGGAGTATTTGTAAAACCAGTTTGTCATCCTGAGGAACGAAGGACCTTCTTCGATAAGCATTATCGCATAATAGATGCTTCACTACGTTCAGCATGACAAGAAATGTTTTTTACCCCAAAATCTCCCTGATATCATCCGCGGTAAGCGACTTGATAAAACTTTCTTCTGTGGTGATAAGCGCTCTGCTCAGGCTTAGTTTGCGTTGCTGCAGGGCCAGGATCTTCTCTTCCACCGTATCTTTGGTGATGAATTTATAGATGAATACGTTTTTGGTTTGGCCGATGCGGTGTGTGCGGTCAATGGCCTGTTGTTCCACAGCCGGGTTCCACCAGGGATCGAGTATAAATACATAATCGGCTTCGGTAAGATTTAGTCCTACCCCACCGGCTTTTATAGAGATTAGGAAAACGCGTGTTTTTGCGTCTTCCTGAAATTGTTTTACCACATCACCGCGGTTTTGGGTACTGCCATCCAGGTACACATAAGGTATACCTTCCCGCTCAAAATGTTCGCGGTAAATGCTCAGCTGCTTTACAAACTGCGAAAATATAAGCACCTTATGTCCGCCATCCAATACATTAGCCAGGGTATGTACTACGTTCTCAAATTTGCCGCTATCACCTTCATAATCACTGTCTATCATAATCGGGTGATTGGCTATCTGTCGCAGTTTGATCAGACCTTGTAATACTTGTATTTGGGTCTTGGCAAAAGTACCATCTTCCAGGCTTTTGAGTAGTTCGTTACGATACTCTGATTTTACTTTTTCATATACCGATGACTGTTCTTCGCTCATCTGGCAATAGAAAAGGTTTTCGGTTTTTGGCGGCAGCTCGGTAGCTACCTGCTCTTTGGTACGGCGTAAAACAAAAGGTTTTATTAATGCCTGCAGTTTGCGGGCTTTATCCTCGTCCTTCTTTTTCTCGATAGGCGTTACAAACTCATTCTGGAAAAACTGCTGACCGCCCAGCAAGCCAGGGTTAATGAACGACATTTGCGTCCACAGGTCGTTCACCGAGTTTTCAACCGGGGTACCGCTCAGTATCAACTTGAAGCGCGATTTCAATTGCTTAACCGCCTGAAACGATTTAGATGATGGGTTTTTGATGTTCTGGCTTTCGTCCAGTATCACATAATCAAAAAAGTACTCTTTGAACATGCCGATATCAATGCGACTGATGCCATAAGTAGTGATCACCACATCGTAATTGGCAAACACATCGGCCGAGCGGTAACGCATGGTGCCGGTATGTACCATCAATTTAAGCTGCGGGGCGAACTTTTTAGCCTCGTTAAGCCAGTTATAGATCAATGATGTAGGCATGATCACCAACGATGTAGCTTTGCTATCCGCCGCCTCGATATCCTCTTTATGTTTTTGCAGCAGGGCCAGGGTTTGTATGGTTTTACCAAGCCCCATATCATCGGCCAGGCAGCCGCCAAAATGATAGTTCTTTAAAAAATGGAACCAGTTATACCCTGCCTTTTGATAGGGTCTTAAATTACCGGCAAAATGTTGCGGCATCTCTACCTCTTCCAACTCCTCAAAATCGGTTAGCTTTTGGAGTTTGCGGGTCATGGTCACGTTGGCCATTTCGCCTTCGGCCAGGTCATTTACCAGGCCAATGTGATGGCGGCGCAGCTTCAAGTCATTACCACCCTCAGAAAAATGAAGCAGATTGCCGTATTGCGAAAACCATTTTTCGGGGATCACCGCAATCTCACCCGATGGCAGTGTAAATTCCTTTTTACGGTTAAGGATATGATTTTTAAGCTGGATAAAAGGTATGCTGTAGGGCCCAAACCATACAATGGCATGAATATCAAACCAGTCGTTATTTTCTTTTACCTCCAGGTCAATTTTGCTATTGCCAAACACATAGCGTTTTTGGCCCTCGGGCTGCTCCAGTTCAAAGCCTTGCTCAATCAACTCGTCATGATGCTGATTAAGCCATTCAAAAACCGAGAAAGAGTGATCGGCATCCTCATCATGGTTATCCACCTCCAGGTTCTGGAACAAGCTCGAGGCTGTTTTTAGTCCCATCTGCTCCAGCTGCTGCATCTTATTCTTTTCCCAGGTGATGGAACGTTTGATGCGGTGGAATATATACTCATCGCCATTTTTCTCCATCCGTACCGATACATGTCTGCCATCGCCATAGGGGAAAATATAGCCGGCATATTTAAAATACAATTGCAGCTGCGATGTGCCGCCTTCTATATAAATAGGCTTTAGTGCCGCCTGGGCATCGTACTTTTCGGTGTTGATGACAAAACCTTCGGCGTATACATTATGCTTTTCGATCAATGGAGCCACAAACTTTTCAAAGTAAGATTGCTCTGAGGACCGCGGGATGGCGATATAGCGTTTGCTCAGGAATGGCTGCAGTTTTTTACCCTCTATCTCCTTATCAAAATAATACAGGGTATCATCCAGCAGCATCCAGGCCGGGTGATTGCAAATGATCTCGGCATTTTTGAACATGAACTCAATGCGCATGCCCTGGTATTTAATGGTTGGGAAATACCTGATCTCCTCCTCATTACGCCTGAAATGAAACAATACCGAAGCGGCTTCGGTGGCTAACTGCAGCTTGCGCTCGGCAGGATAACCCTCCTTGCTCATCTGGTATACCTGTTTACTGCATAGCAAAGCCAATGCCTCGGCCATACGCTTTTCCATTTTGGGGCGGATGGTATCAAAAAGCTGCTCGTTAAATATCTTGGAGAAAAACTCAAAAGGACGGATCGGCTTTTTGTAGTAACGTTTAATCACGTTACCCTGCTCCATTTCCTCCAATATCCTGATCAATTTGATATCGGTATCGTCCAGGCAATGGATAAATTCCTTGGCTGTATTGGAGAATAAACGCTGATGGGTTAGTGAAAATTCGCCGTTTGGATTAAGCTGAACTATGTGTGGCTCAATAACGTACGACAAATACTCATGCCGGGCAATGGCATAAATGATCTGGCATGGTTTGGTACTGTCGACGCGTAACATTAACTTTTAATAAAAAATTAATAGAAGCTACATCAACAAAAAATTCAAACGTAATGAGAATTTACTTTATTTGAAAGTGTTTTCTGTTAAATAATTGTTAACAAGCATTAGAAGTGTGTTAATTAGTTCATTTTGTTGCTTTAAAGTAAATAGGTAAGGCCTCGTTGAGTGGTTCATCATTCCCCAAAAAGCCAAAGTCCTGTGCGATTACTTCCCTCGGGAAGGGGAGGAAGGGGTTTATGGAATAGGATAATCATCGCCCGTAGAAACCCCTCCCTCCCATTACACCTGCCCAACGCACCCCTCCCGTGGGGAGGGAATTAAAAATGACCCTTTTTATTCCCCCTTTAGGGGGTTAGGGGGCTAAAATTCCAGTGCCAGTTGATCGCCCGGACCTGCTTCTTTTTCATGTTTGGATTTAACTACTATATCACCAAAATTGGATAGGGATATACCCAACAGCCTGACTTTGGCATCATCTGTATAGTTAGCAGCCATGATCTGTTTAGCCGTTTGGCTGATGGTTTCCAGATCATTAAAGGCTTCCGGGAATGATTGGTTACGGGTGATCTGTTTAAAATCGCTGTATTTTACTTTGAGGGTGAGTGTGCGGCCTTTCAAGTCATACTTAAGCAAGCGGTTATAAACCGTAAGCGCTATTTTGTCCAACTCGGCATCCATTTCTTCCAGGGTGGTGAGGTCGTACGCGAAAGTATCTTCGGCACCTAATGATTTGGTTTCGCGATGGGGTTGCACCTCCCGGTTATCCACTCCCCGTACTATCTGGTAGTAAAACCTGCCCGTTTTTCCAAAATGCCGTACCAATTCATCTTCCGTCAGCTTTTTCAGATCGGCGCCGGTATGCAGACCCATTTGTTTCATTTTTTGAGCGGTTACCTTACCCACACCAAAAAACTTTTCAACGGGTAATTGTTCCATAAAATCTTCGATGCTGGAAGGGCCAATGAACTTTAAGCCATCGGGCTTATTGATATCCGATGCTATTTTGGCTACAAACTTATTGATGGATACACCTGCAGAGGCGGTAAGCTGTAACTCATCTTTAATAGCCTGCTTGATCTGCTGGGCTATCTCAATAGCCGATCCAATGCCCAGTTTATCATGCGTAACATCCAGATAGGCTTCATCTAACGACAGCGGTTCAATCAGGTCGGTGTACCGGCTAAATATCTCCCTGATCCTTTGTGACACTTCGCCGTACGCCGCGAACCGTGGTCGTACAAATATCGCATCAGGGCAAAGCTGTACCGCCCTTTTTGATGACATGGCCGAGCGAACGCCAAACTTACGCGCTTCATAACTGGCTGTAGCTACCACACCGCCCCTACCTTGCGGCGAACCGCCCACCACCAGCGCCTTACCCCGGTACTCCGGAAAGTCGCGCTGCTCCACAGACGCGTAAAAAGCATCCATATCAATATGGATAATTTTACGGACGATCTGTATGGGTTCGTTTGGCATGCATAGCAAAGATACGGAGAGGCTTTGCTAAAATGAATAGCTAAAACAAAGAGATTGGTTTAGCCGACCGTTGTTACAAAAAGGCGTCATTGCGAGCGCAGCGTGGCAATCCCAAACTATACAGAGCCGCTCTACCTATCGGGGATTGCCACGCTGCGCTCGCAATGACGTGTTAGTTGTTATCCACCGGCATAAACTGTAGTTGTTTTTGAAAATACACATCCCAGCTGTGTTGTTGCACCCGATCGGTCATGTGCTGGGTGTCCTCATCGTAGTCGGTATTCATCTGCTTGTATTTGTTATCGATACGATTAAACAGGTTCATAGCTTCGTATTGATAATTACGACTGAAACGGGTTTTACCAATTTCGCGCAGCAATTCCTGCTGCTCCAGGTAAGCAATGGTGTAATGCCCCTGTTCGTGCTTTAATATTTCGGACAGTACCTGGTTGGAGGTTACCTGTCTCCTGTCGAGCCAGGATCTTTCGGTATTCAGTACCAGCTTTACAAAGGCGTTGAGCATAAAGCCGCCGTTTACCCGGTTGGCCTGATACTTAAAATCAATGGTGCAGTTGGTATAAGCAACTACGCCGCGTGCATTTACACGCGGCGCGCCGCCAAAATCGTTAATGGTAAGTTGATGGAACTGTTGTTGGGCCTGTGCCCCGGTTATCGTTATTAAAAACAGGGCTGCTATGAGCGCCTCTTTAAGCCATCTTACATTCATGAATTACGCAGGTTAAACTTTTACTTTTTGACTTTGTCATTCTGTAAAAGGTTTAAGCCCATCATTTCTTTTA
>Ga0207671_10005054_pt1 | contig 12320 bp, 37 predicted proteins | sample KBSC24metaG_FD_184352 | JGI IMG/M metagenome (GOLD analysis project Ga0207671, IMG submission 184352) | Corn rhizosphere microbial communities from Kellogg Biological Station, Michigan, USA - KBS C2-4 metaG (SPAdes) (version 2) | ecosystem: Host-associated > Plants > Roots > Rhizosphere > Soil... | reverse complement strand
TTTAGAATTCATATAAAACCAATTCCAAGAATATAATTCTTGTCTTCTTTTTAATAATTTTGATTTCTTAGATTCTTTGAAAGCTATTAAATTACTATTTTCATCAATTTTGAAATTGACACCATTTAATGTTATTATTTCTTCATTCATAGTTAATATATTTGAATTATTTTATTACTCTTTTTATTTAATATAAATGCTTTAAAATAATCTAAAGATATTTCTTTATTATTTAATTGAGCATCCCAAAAATACCCATTTTCATGACTATAACAATCTGATCTATTTCCTAAATCAGCATAATACTTAGCACTACCATCCCACCTTGTTCCATATTTATCATTTAAATATTTAATAACAGGATGGTTTGCATCTCTTTTTCCTATTTTAATATACCATTTTTCTAATATTTTCATTAATTAATTATTAAATATTAATAAAAATACAATAACCAAAACAATATAGCAATCAAATTGTAATATTATTAAGGTTATTGTATATAAATCAACTTTACCTATTGATTTTGAGAACACAACATTTAAGTTGAGCACAAGACGTTTAAATTAGTAAATCTGAATTATTTTCTTTAGTTTTGATATTATTTTAGCCCATTCACCATTACTATAAACCTTAATATTATATTTACCATTACAAGATTCAAACCAAATCTCTTCTTTAAGATTCAAATTAACTTTGTGTGTAATAGGTTGAATATATTCTACAGTTTTTACTAATGACTTTACAATAGTATTTACTGGATACCTTCTTTTAGCTTCTAATAATAATTCTGTTTTTGTCATTATAATAATATAAAATATAAGAGAATATATTTCTACATTCTCTTATATTAATTAATAATTATTTATTTAAAATTTCTTTTAATGTAACACCAATACTTTCTAATCTTGCTTTCTTTTTAGCTTCTTCAGAAAGACATTCTTCTAAAGCTATTTTAGTTTTCTTTAATTTCTGTAATTCTTCTTCATGAGTTACATTAGCATATTGTTCTAAAATAGCTTCTTGCCATTCAGCAACAGTTCCACCTTCTTCTATATACTCTTTCAATTGTATTGGAGATACAGCAAGAAATTTATCTCTATTTTCTTCAATTGCTGCACCTTTTTTTGTAATATAAGCATATAATTCTTGAAGTTTATTAACATCTTTAACTTCTGAAAGAGTTTCTCCCATTAATTGACCACTAAGTCTTGATTTTTTCTCTTTACTGCCTGTTAATTGAGAAATTCTTTCAGTAATTTGTTTTAACATTGCTGGAATTCCTTCTTCAGTAATATTAAATTGTCCTGATAATGCTACTTCATTTGTTGCTTTTACTGTTTTTGCCATAATTGTTTTTTGTTTTTAATTGTTATTATTTAATTTAAAATTCTTAATAAATTTGTATTACTCTTTTAATTGGTTTAATTGATTTAATTGGTTTAAAAAATTCTAAAAATTTCATCTTAGAAAAACCCAAACTATTACCACTATTTGAATACCCATTTTCTATTCCATCGTTTTCTATCCAACTATAATTATTATTTTCTTTAATAAAATATTCATATGTTTTACCAATAGTTAAATCTTTATTATCTTTGTTTATACATTTAGCATATAATTTCATAAATCTATATAATAAAATAGTTTAAATCCAAATATACCTCTTAGAAATCCAATTACTAATAATTTATTACAATATTTTGCTTCTTTATAATATCTAATATAAATAATATCACCAATAAACTTTATTATTTGTTTCTTCATTGTTACTTCTTATTAAAAGCATTAATAACTCCAATAGCTAAGTTATTAGCTCTATTAAATGCTCTGTTTTGATTAATTGTATTTCCTCTATATCCTGTAGAAGAAGCTAATAGAATTTTATTTTGAATAATAATTCTAGGTCTTTTTGATGTAATTAATATCATAGTTTTTAGTTTTAATAGATTTGTATTATTTTCTTAAATTGATTTTTATATTCTTTTTCAGTAACTTCAATAAAATATTCTTCTTCCCTTTCATTGATAAAGTAAAGATTCTGATTAATTCTATAATTAAGATTACCTAATGAATTATTAATTACTATACCAATATTATAAGATTGATATATAACATTCTTCATAATATAACCATTATAATTTTCTATTGCTTTTAAATATCTTATTTTAGTTATATCCATATTTGTAACATTTTATAAAAGGTATTTCTATTATTTTTGATTTAGCTTGTTCTTTGTTAATATCAGAAGTAATTAAAAATGAAGCTATTATAACAAATAATAATATAAATATACAATTTAATAAGTTTTTAATTGTTTTCATTTGTTTATCATTTCTATGGTTTTTACACTGGTGTAGAACAAGACTTTCAACTTCACTGTATATTTTGTTCTAACTTAACTACCAGTGTCATCAAATCTACTTATAATGCTACTATTTTCCTCTAAATCACATTGTTTAGTATAAATACTTAACTTTAATAGTTGTAGCTTTTCAGATTAATTATAAGCTGCTTCTTTGAAAAGCTAGAAATAATTAACAATATCTAGGCAAATTAGCTCTAGTTTTATTTTTACTATATTGATTACCTGATTTCATTAAACCAATACTATAAGCATGTTTCTTGTTATCTGAATCAGAACACCATTCTAAATTATCTTTACAATTATCTTCTTTATTCCCATTTTTATGATTTAATTGAGGCAAATTAAAAGGGTTAGGTATGAATAATTCTCCAACTAACCTATGTATTCTTAATGTTTTACTTGAATTTCCTTTAGTTACTGTAAATCTAAAATATCCAAATTTATCTGCGTTTAATTTAATTGGTTTGCCTTTTAATAAAACCTTGTTTTTAGAACATCTGTCTAAACTTCTTGCATTGCCAAAATTGCTTATTTGATATAAGTTTTCATAGTTTGGGACATCTTTCCATTGTTCCATTTTTTACTTTTTTAAATAAAAACTACTCCACCTTACAGGTAAGTAGTGAGCTCATTTGTGTTGTAGAGCATAACCTTCTCTCTCTTGGGTTAATAATCCCTTTCTCAAGGGAACAACACATCTAATATTTCTATTAGTATCTTTATGTAAATTAGAGTTATTCTATTGATATATAATCAATTCTTTATTCAGTATCACTACTGGCAGTTTTAAGCTTTTATAAGCCTCAATTAAGAGAAATTATTCTAGCACCTCTATCTGATTGTCCCAGATTAATTTACATCAGGATCAATGTTTAGCCTGTAATATGGCACCGCGGCTCAAAGTTGTAAAGTTTATTTTTCTCTATCTCGTAATAATGTACACTTATCCAAACTAGTATTTTTAAGCGTATATCTATTACTCCAGAGTTACCACCTTAAAGTGTTATGAGCCTTGGTATGTAAGTATAGACTATCTGTCCATTTCTAAGTATTTTAATACTTTTTCTTCAACTTTTGAAGAAAATAAAACATTACTTTTTCCATTTGTCTTTTTTCTAATTATAAACAATCCTTTATTATAAGTATAACCCTTTCTTTTTGATTTCCCTTTAACTTTAATCAAATTAGTTATTTCATTCCATTGTCTTCCATTTTTAACACCAAAATGAATTTGTCTACTATAGGTTGGATAGAATAATTTAATATCTTCAGTGGATTTATTTTCTTTTATTAATTTCCAAATATTTAACTTTTCTTCATTTGAAAATTTAGAAAACTGCCTACTCATTAATGATTTTCTTCTAATAATTTCTTCTTTAGAATAATTTTTTATTCCACTTCCTCCTAATCCACCATCAGAATTATTACAAAGATTAGGAATAATTTTTCTGTAAAAATCAATCCAATAAATTTCTTTTTCTTGCCAATTACTTTCATTACAAATTTCTATAACTTCTATAATTGGAAGTAATCCAGAATTTATTAAATTGATTATCCAATTTAAAACATATCTTTTTCCTTTTGATTTTTTTGCTTCATATATGTGCCCATATAATCTTCTTTTTATATTGGTTGTTTTACCAATATATCTAATTAACCCATTTGGGTCTTTTAAACAATAAATGTATATTTTTTTCATATATATAAGATGCAGAAAACATCAAAAAGGTTGCAAAAATATCTTCAGCAGATAGTCTAATTTCTTTATTTTCTATTAGTTAATCTAATATATCTCATCCAATCATTGAAACAAGTAAATATTAAATCTGGATAAATTGTTTGTTTGATTTTCATATTATAATTTTTTATCTATATAAAAGGCCCATGAAACTATTGTATTTATTATAGAACCTATAATTATTATTGCTAAAGATATAAAAATTAAAAACATTTCATCTCTATCATAATTAAAAGTTTTTTGTATCCATCTACAATATAACGGAGAAAATTGAAATAACAAAAATGTTATTATTGTTGATATTATTGATTTTATCATTTGTTTTAGTTTATTTAATCATAAAATGCAGCAAATAATAGTAATACAATAAATAATCCTATTACTATACCAATAAATATACCAAAACCAATATCATCAGTTTCTTTATAATATTCACCAATATATTCATTTTGTTTAGTTTCAAACAAATATACTTTGTTATTATCAGATATTGTTAATACTGTATCAAATTTAGCTTCATCTTTTATTTTATCTACTAAAATAGGTAATTTATCTTGTTTTATTATTGTTGGTTCTTGACATGATGTTACAACTAATGCAATCATGAACATAAATATAATTTTCTTCATTTATTTTTAATTATTAATATTATTAATTACTAATTCATCTGAAGCTTCAATTACCACCCATCACCATCATAACCCATATCACCCAAATTCATTCCAACTTCTTGATAGCTTTCATTTATTCCAGATTGCCATGAATTTTCATTAGTATATGAGGATGATCTTTTGTTTGATGATTTATTAGAATAAGGTGGTTGAGATAATTCCCATTGTCTTTGATTCCAAGCTCTTTCAGCTTCTATTGCTTCATCAGCTATTTCTTTTAATTTAAGTTTTAATAATAGTTTAACTTCATCTGAAAACTGATGAGTTGTAACTGTTTTATTAAACCAATTTAAATATTTATGTTGAGATGATATAAAATATACATTATCATCTAATAATGCTTCAATTGATAAACCTTTAAATTTACCAAATGGTATTTTATCTGTTAATTCTAATATAATTGACATGTTAGTTTATATATTAAGTTAATAATATAATAAGGATTATTATAATTGTAATGAATAAAAAGCTATAGTTTTGGATAATTATTATGATTTTAGAGAAAATTTCGCTAATAGAGAAAATAGATTATATGACCTACATCACTAGTCTAACTAAGAACATGACAATTCTGTGACAAATCTCAATATTAAACTATTACTTCAACTAAATCAATCTAATTAATTGACAATCAAACAATTATATACTAATATCTCAGGTTATTAAGCACACACAAGTTATTACACCACTTAATGTCCTCCTTTAATCATATAACTATTTGATTATCAACTAACTACTCCCCTCTGTTAATAGATTTGAATAACTCTTCTAATATTATAATTAGGATTTAACATTCTAATTTCATTTAGTGTGGCCTTTCTAATATCTTTATTATTAAAATCACATAAACATAATTCATTATTTAGAGTTTGATTTGTCTGCAAGACATTTCTCCATAAATAATTATCCATAATAAAAACTCTTCCATCTTTAATATGTTTAAATTTAAAGACATATTCTCCATCATTTAATGAATAATACTCACCCTTAATCATTTGATCTGCATTCATTTATTATAAAATTTAAAGATTAATTCATGTATTAGACATAATACAAATAGAATTGTAACTAAGTCTACTAATATATTATCTAATGTTACCATATATTCTAATATAAATATAAATAATATTAAATACTACTATTATTAGAAACATAGTCCATAACACTATTAGAAACCAATTAGTTTTAAACCAATTAATTACATCAAATAATGTCAATATAAATGAAGCTGTTATTATTTTAAATGTGTTCATTTAATTAGTTTTTTAATTATTAATTGATTAGAAACATATTCCTTACAAAAATTATCATAATAAAACTCTGATCCTTTAGGAATAATAGCTTTATATACAAAATCACTTTCATATGATTTGGCTTCATCTTTAGATGAATAAGAATGTAATCCTTTATTAATATAAAATATTGACATGCTACTACCATAGAAAGGATGTAATATTATTCCATTTTTAGTATTATTTGCACTAGACATATGAACTAATCTTCCTATTTTAACTTTGTATAACTTATTATATTCATATTTAAATCTTTGATAAGGAGAAATTAATTCTCTATCTAATATTTTATAACAAGTTATATCTTGTTTAGCTACCCATAATGTAGCTGATTCTATGTTATTTCTTATATAAAAGCACATATTAATTAGCTATTAGAAGTTTATATTTACTATTAGATCTTATATCTCCTCTATAAAACTCTAAATAAACAGTATCATTAGATTCATAAACACCTAAAGTATCACCTTTAGTTATTTCCATAAATTCTTCTGGTAATGATAATGTCTTTAATTTAGGCTTATCAGCCTTACTATTAATTAATAAAACTACACTAGTAAATAGAAATAATATAACTATCACTGGTGTTAAAGAATTAATTATTGTTTGTTTTGTTGCCATTTGTTTAAATATTAGATTAATAAAATAATAGCCTTTAAGTAGCTATTGTGAGAACAGCACATTTAAGTGACAGTACAACATAATTAATTATAATTCTTTAATACAATTTACAACTTCAAAATCAAATAGAGAATATGTTGTAATACTATCAGTTTCATAACATCTAAACTTATAGAATGTTAATCCATCAGATACTACACCAATATATTCAACATGAACTTCTTCATTATTATGATTTGTATAGATATAATGTTTACCTATTATTAGTTGTTCTACATTCATATGTTTTAGTTTTTATAGATTAATACTAATTAGACTAATAATGGTTAGAATCTCGTTCAATCCTCCATTACTAGTCTAATGTTCACTCCCCACACCAAGTATTATTTATTCTCTATATTCTATTACTTTACAAATAGTTGCATTAGAATCTGATTTAAATAGATTAATTCCACTTAAACATAAAGTATCATTAATATATTTTAATTCTAACAAATCATTAACTTTAATACCATAATGTAAATTAAGCCTACCTGAAACAGTATTAGGATCATTAACATCATGATTAATTAAATGATATTCAACTTTTAATGGAATATATTTATTAGATTTCTTAGGGTTATAAACATATAACTCACTAAAGGCTAAAACTATCAAACTGATAATTAAGTCTATTCCTGCTATTATAATCCATAGTTTTTTCATAGATTTTTAAGTTTAAAGATTAATAATTCAATTACATTAATTCTTTGTTGCTGACCTTCAGCATCTAAAGACCACCATTCTTCCATTCTAACTCTATCAACTGGTTTATAATCATTTAAATTGAATATAACTCTAATTTCTGTAGAATCATATATCAATCCAGTTTTATTCTCTGTTAACATTCTAATTGTTTCACAGAGATTATACTTGTTATGACTTTTAATCAATTCTAAAGCAGCTTGAAGAATAGCTATTTTCTGTTCATTTGTTATTTCTTTCATAATAAATTGATTTGTTGGAGAATAAGAATGAGAATATATTAAATAAAGTTGAAAACATATAGAGTCAATCACAACCCAAAAACCATCTTTAAATAATATATTCTCAATAAGTTTAATATTCCATTAATTCATTGAGTTCAAGATTTAGCTCTTGAATTGCTTGTTCTCTAGTAAAACCTAGTTCTAGTAAAGACAATATCTCTTGCTCAAACATTAATTTAATGACAGAATAGTGTATGTATTATTATTTCTGATATTTCTAAGCACTTCACAGTGCCTCCAAATGCTACTAATATAGTAATCACATGGAACTATCTTGATGATAGTCATTAGATTTTAACACCATTAAATATAAATCCACCCCAATTAGGTTTATAATTAGACCAATTGGCAAATGCTTGAATTAAACTATCATCAACAATAGTTGTAATTCTCTTTATTTGTTTAATAGATGCTCTAGAACTTCTGAATGGTTCATTTGATGGTGTTATAGGTGGTTGAACAAGTCCTAATTTGTTTAGGATTTCCTCTCTACCTAAACCAGTAGATTCCATTAATTTAACTATTGATGGTTCACTGTTTTGTACTCTACCTGTTAATCTTGGATCAACATAAGTATTATTGTTGTGTTTATTCATTATTTGTTATTAAGGATTAAATTACAATGATTAATGCCATAAATAAGGCTGCTAAAATAAGAACAACTAAATGTCCTGTTTGATCTGTGAATCTCATAATATTAAGATTTTGGTGGAACAATAATAATATATCCTTCATTAGATGGATGATTATCAATATAATCTTTTACTTCAGATAGATTATCAACTGATTGCAATAAATCAAGATTATCTCTAATTAATTGCATTAACTCTTTTTTAGTCATTAAATAGAATTAAGATTAATAATAAGGACTAACCCAATTAAGGATTAGTCCAATAAATTAAGCTAAATGTAACCACTTAGCCATAAATACTTCAGATGTAGAAGGATTAACCATCTCATGCATTCCAATAGTAAACATAGACATATCAACATCAACAGATGAATCAACAGTCATTTGTTTAGAACCAGACACATAATATGTTTCTTTCTTAACCTTATCTCCAAATGGAGTTTTAATAGTTGTTTCACACTGTAGTTTAGTAACAAATCCTTCTTTAGAGTTAGGATTAGAAGATGCTATAATAAAAGTTTTCATAATTTATAAGATTAAGAATAAATATCTTTGAAATAGTCAATCACTATTCAGATGAAAAGAAAACCATTTTCCTTCCTAAAACTAATGGGGGGTTGGATTAGAGGTGGTTCAAGTCCCTACTTACACTAAGATTTTTAAAAAAATTATAAAAAATAAGTTTTAGAAATCTATAAAATTTTTAAAATTTTATAAAATAAGTTTCATATTATAATAATTTATATTATATTTACAGTCTAATAAATAATAAAAATGGAAAATAATGAACTAAAATTAGGAAAAGGTTTAATGCACCACATTAGAGAATCTAATAAATTTAGAGACTCTAAAGGTAGATATTGTAAACCTAAGTCACTTATTAATATAACTCTTAAAGAATTTGAAGAAATAATAGTATGTTTGGATAAGAGGAAACACTTTAATATTCAAGTAGATACAGAAGGAAGAATATAATAAATCAAATATAAGTTGTAAATGTGAAATATATTTTGTATCTTTACATATTATAATTTGATTAACCCTTCTTTGGCCCAAGTTTAAAACTAAGAAATTAGAAAGTTGTAGGATTTCCAAAGAAGTTATTAAAATAAGTTTAGAGATGACACCAGAGTGTAAGGCGAAGATCATCTGTTGAATGTTATTAGATTTCCTAAATATTTAAAAATACATGGAAACTAATATAACCAGTAAACTAACATAATAGCGATTATAACCATTTTTAAAACTTAAAGAGTTACATATTTCTTGTAGCTTAAACTTTTTATTTTCTTTCTTTTAATAATATATTAATAATAAGTTGTAGAAATAAATTAATCTTCAGATATTTGTATCATGAAATTAAGAGATAAAAAAGGAAGATTCATATCTAAATATGCAAATCATTCAAATAAAATTCATGAGTCACAGATATTACTAAGTAATGAATTAAGCATTATGAGAAAGAGTTATAAAGTAACAGGAAGTATAATTGAACATGGACACAGCACAAAATAATAATGAATTCTTAGAAGGAGAATCTAATTCAAGAGAAAACTTTGAGAATAAATGGAATTATCCAAGTGAAAGACCTGAATTTTGGAATGATATGATGAATGAAAGAGAATGGAGAGTTGCTAACTCAATAGTAGAAAGAATTAAAAATAAAAAAGAATGCAAGAAAGATTAAAAACATTAAGTAAACATTATTTTAACGATGAAATAGAAGCTATTCATACTAATGGTGATATTATATTAAAAGAAGGAGTTAAAAGACTTAAATATAAATTAGATATAGATCCATTCTTAGAAGAATCATATATCAACTATGATGATTTAAATGTTAAAAGATTAGAAAAAATAAGAAAGAAACTAGGAATTGAAAGAGATGAAGAACAAGGAATTGGAGATTATTAAAAAATATGTTGAAAGTACACCACATCATATATATAATAATATGAACTTTAATGAATTAGATAAAGAATTAATTCTAGATCAATATAAATTAAAAATAGGTGGAGTAGATTTAGATTCTTGGATAAATTTAGAAGAATTACAAGAAAATGGAATATAATATAAATACAAAAAAGGAAAATTATCACTTAGGTATATTGAAAGTAGTTAATTGTTTTTTAAAGATGTCTAATTTTGAATTAGATATAATAGTTAAAATGTTAGATAATGATATAAAATCAATAACAAAAGAAACTAGAAAGCAAATTAGAGATTTAATTGGAGATAAGTCAATAGCTAACACCAATAACTATATTAAGAAGTTAAAAGATAAAAATATACTAATACTTAACTCTCACAATGAACTCACTATTAATAATCAAATATTAAAAGTGGTAGAAGATGGTGAATTACACTTTAAATTTAATGTCAATTAGTTTAAGAGAATCAATTATAGTATTAAATGACCTAGAAGATTTAGATCTATTAGAAGAAGAATTAAATTTTAATCTAAATAGACTATCAGAGATTCACCCAGAGTTTAGTTATAAAATAGTTAAAGATGTGGAAATGAAAGAATTAAAAGTTAAAACTTTAAATTTAAAGGAACAGAAAAATTAAATGAAAGTTAAAATAGATGATATATCTAAAACAGTTTCAAATAAGTTAGGAATAGATAAAAATATAATAGAAGAAGTTTCAAGATCACAATGGAACCTAATAAAAGATGAATTACAAGATTATAGTAATAAAACAATAAAAATTATATATTTAGGTAAGTTTGCTAGAAAGAAGAAACCACCAACAAAAGCTGAATATGAAATTAAAAGGAAGATGTTAAATGAGTCTAATAAAACAGTCACAGGAAATCTTTGAAGGATTTGTTAATTTTATATTTAAAGATGAACAAATAGAAATTAAAGCAAAAGAAAGACTTAATAAATGTTTTAATTGTCCTTTAAGAGATGAAGGAGTTTGTAGTAAAAAGAAAGAACATAATGGAATTAAGGGTTGTGGATGTGCTCTTAAATTAAAAGCAAGATCAGGATCTGAATGTCCTTTAAAAAAATGGTAACATATATGGAAACTAAATTAAGAGTAACTGGAGTATCAAAACTAGAAGTTAATTATGATTATACGTTTTCAAACTTTTTAAAGTTTAATCCTTCATTAGCAATAGAAATTTTTAATATTGCTAAATCTCTAATAAAGAGAATAGATGATAAATATGAATATGTAAAAGTAGAATCATTTGAAAGTCTTATTGATCCAGTATCAGTTATGTATATTAAAACTTCAGAATATAATAATTCAAATTATGCCAATACAAGTGTTTAAAGTTTTAACAGATGTTTATAAAACAGACAAAAAAGGAATACAAAAGTTAATAAAAAGGAATGTAGAATATAAAAAGATGTTTGAAACTAATGGATTATTAGTAGAACATTATTTAAATGCTAAAGGAGTTCCTAGTAAAAAATGGTGTATTGTCAAAGAGAATAATGGAGATAATTCTTATTATAGACTTAATCATAAATTTGAAGATATAGAGAAACTAATAAAACCAGTTTATATAACAGGATTGAAGAGATGGTAATGACACAGAAGGAATATGAAGAACTTATAGAAAACCAAAAAATATGGTCAAGAAATAATGATTATACCAATATGATTATTATTGGTGATAGTAGAGATTTAAAAATGAAAGAATATTATAAAAATAATATTTGTAAACATCAATCTACTAGTTATTTAGGAGGAATTGATGTTTGTAATGACTGTGGTAAACAATGGTAACAATTCCTAAACAATTTCAGATATTTGGAGAAACTTATAAAGTTAAACAGGTAATCAAAGTAGATAAACAAGACAGTTTTGGAGAGTTTAATCCAAATACCAACATAATCAAATTAAAGAAATCATTACAACAAGATCAAAAGGAAGCAACATTTTATCATGAATTAATTCATTGTTTAACATATTCATTAGGATATGAGAAATTATATGAAGATGAAGTATTTACA
>Ga0207671_10005050_pt1 | contig 12327 bp, 12 predicted proteins | sample KBSC24metaG_FD_184352 | JGI IMG/M metagenome (GOLD analysis project Ga0207671, IMG submission 184352) | Corn rhizosphere microbial communities from Kellogg Biological Station, Michigan, USA - KBS C2-4 metaG (SPAdes) (version 2) | ecosystem: Host-associated > Plants > Roots > Rhizosphere > Soil... | reverse complement strand
TGGACTCAACCACTATCGCTCGCCGAGTTTGCCAGTGCTTAAGAACTGCTCGAATACTCGATGATTGCAGGAATAAAATATAGAGCAAAGCAAATGCAAACACGCGCCGGGTTTGCGGTTCGTGGCGCCCATGGCCAATGCGCGGTGCCGCGCGGCGTTTGACAAGCTGCTGCGTGAGCCGATGGATCCCAAGGCCGATCGCTCCTCGAACCCGCCAACGCCGGAGGAATGGAAGAATTTCCGCAATGTGCTGACGTTGACGGATGGGAAAGCACACCAGGTCATGGTGGCTTCCGATCTGATCCTGCTGGCTTCCGGCACGGCTGCGCTCGAGTGCATGCTGGCCAAGCGGCCGATGGTTGTGGCGTACCGGATATCCGGACTGACCTATGCGATCGTCAAGGGGCTTGGCCTGCTCAAAATCGATCGTTACAGCTTGCCCAACATCCTCTCCGGTGAGGAACTCGTACCGGAGCTCATGCAGCAAAATTGCACGGCCGAGAAGATAGCCGAGGCACTGCGCGACTGGTTGAAGAACCCTGCGCGTGTGGCTGCCGTCGTGCCGAAATTCAAGGCGCTGCATCAGCAGCTGGAGGCCAGCCCCAATGCTGCAGCGGAAGCGGTTCTTGAATTACTTGCAGCGAAACCGTGAGCACTGCGGTCTGAACTTCCTAGCTGAGACCGGTGCTCGATTTGCCTCTACGAAGTAATACGAAAGTTATTTCGGGCCTGATTGACAATCGTATTGATCCAACACTTTTTCTGTCTGCGGGTCGTTGTTGAACGTACCGAGTGTTCCGCGGATGCGCAACAGACTTGATCCGCCTTCACACTGAATTGGGTCACCGCTATAGGCCTGCTTATTTTGGGGCATCGGTAAATTTTGTAGTTCATTCTTCCAATCTGAGAATGCATAGACGTACAACCAACGACACTTCTCTCGCAAAGCATCCAGAACGCGAGTTGCGAGAGGCACCGACAATTCCAGAAGACGGCCAACTGATAATACACAAATGTCAGTCGCGGGTAGCCCGCCGATGAATTCGATATCAGTGTAGGAACCTGCACAGATCAACGCATCGGAGGGCAGTAGGTTGCAAGCTTCCTCGAGTCGCTCGGCGCTATCCTCTACAGCGATCAGTTTTAGGTTCGGCTTAAACGCGTAGGCTTCAGCAAGCAATGCACCGTTCTTGCATGCGATGTGCATGAGCGTTTCAGTTTCCGACGAGAGCGCTATTTTGAGCAATGGCCACGTGACCGCTCTCAAGTCCCGCTGCGAGGCGAAACCGAAATTCAAACCGTATTCGCGGTCGATTGAATCGCGCCTTAGTCGGTCGTCGCGATTGATCGCGCGCCGCACCGGCAGCATCTCACGCTTCGTTGTGCGATATGGAAAGCGCGTACCCATCGGGGCTTCAATGATCTCTGAGTCACCGATGAGCCTCACCGTATACTTATAGCGGGTGGCATCGGTACGAGCACTTATCTTGAGCACCGGCGTTTCAATCTCTGCGATTCCGTGCAGTGCGCTCCACTGCATGGACCATCCAAGAACCTCGTGGAGCTGCGCAAACGCATTTTGACAGCGCGAATCCTTCGCAAGCGCTGTCAATTCATTGGCGATGCTGTGCGAAGCTATACAGTCGAAGGCACAGGGCAGATGGAACACTGGACGTATTCCGAGCCAGCGCAGCAGCATGTTCGTTTGGGACGCCACCGGTCGGCTAAGTGTGCGGTCGTCATCGCTTGTTCGAGCTTCACTGCGCTTAGCCATTGGCCAAGTCGTATCGATGTGTCGCTCGCCGACCCAGACTTCCCGAAAAAATTCCGTGCAACACGCCGGGTAGCCAAGAAGATCGCCCAAGTCGGCGTTTCGACCTTCGCGGTAAGCGAGTTCACCAGCTTCCACATCGCGTCGGCGGCCGACTGCATACACCGTGACATCCGCTCCACGATTGAACTGGTTCCGATCGCTGATGTATGCACTGCGTTTGTGGGTATAGAGGGCCTTCGCCCCGAGATCCCGTTCCTTGCACCATTCCAGAAAGGAAGGGGTTCGATCCAAAGGCATACTGTGCAAGGCGAGCCGGCGCATTCGTTTGGCCACAGACTCAACTTCTATGACGTCCCATGCCTCAACAATTGCTTGAAAGACAGGCGTCCACTTCGCTTTCGCCGCGTCGCTCACCCAACTAACGCGACAAAAGTCGGGCAAGGAGTAGTTAGAGCGTTCCATTCAATTCGGACTGCTGTTGCATCACTTTGACATGCCACATTTTGGCTAGGGCATGTTGCAGGGTGGGATTGTGCCCCACAGACCATTCTTCCAACATCCGGCGCTCGAGTGCTTCCCGATTTGGATCCAGAGAAAGAGGTACATAGCCGTCTGAGCTGAGGCGTGACTCCACGCGTTCAAAAATACTCATCCAGCTGTCGCAGTGTTCAGTTCGATTGCGCCAATCATTGTCAATGGCGGTTCCGGGGCATTGTCCTTTGCACATAAGAAAAAAGCGGCAGCCTTTACAACCGCCATCGGACTGGTCGGCGTGGTATAGGGCGAGGTATCGTTCAAAACTGCGAGTATCGGACTTTGCAAAGTCGATCCCTACTTTGTTGGTTCGTCCACAGTTGCTACTGCTGCCATCGCCTTCGATGCCCTGAACTGCATCTGTCGTGTATGGATCGCACGCTCGCCACGTGCAAGAAACAGTGGCGTCCTTGCCGAGCATTAGCGCCTTAATCTCGCGAAACAAATCGAATTTGAGTTTCTTGAGCTCGCATCTCTCCAGTTGATCCAACTCGAGCATTGCATCAGCGGTCTCTTGGCTGCTGAGTGCCAGTGAGGCCTTGATCGCTTGGCTTTCCGACTCGAGCATGTGAATGCGGGCACTTACGATTCCCTTCAAATCGAGTGATCGAAACCACGCCAATAATGAAGGTAGACGCTCGCTTGTTGCATTGCGCCGGTGAAGGGTTGTGATGAGACTGGGAGTGATGCCGGCGGAAAGTAGTAGGTCAATCGCTTCAAGAGATTTTTGTGTAGCAGCGGCGGTTCTAGCAGGTGACCCCGCCCATCGTGCATCGTTCAGGTCGCCGGGCCCGTCGATCGAGAGCCCGACTTGGACCCCGAACGCCTTGAACATAGCCACGTGCTCCTCATCCAAGAGGACACCATTGGTCTGGATCGAACTTCGGCCGAAGTGTGCAAAGCCCCATTCAAACAATTCCGAGAGGTCTCGCTTCCTGAGCAGCAGTGGCTCCCCGCCAAATACCGTAAAGGGTTGCGGCGATCGAGCGAGGATCGCTCTCTTGATCGCGTTGAGATCGTATCTCTGGCCCTTATCCGCCGATTCCCTGACACCGGATTGGTAGCAATAGTGGCAATTGATGTTGCACTTGACGCCGAGTGGCCGAACCTCGATCGGCATACAAATCCTTAAGGGCCGTCGATGTGTGCGACGGGTGGCACGTCCACATGCGGACCTGGCGCCACATCCGCATGCGGCGTGACGATGGCATCGACATGGGGACTCACGATGACGTCGGTATGGCCGCCGTCTCCGTGACCACCCCCCTCATCGGAATGTCCTCCCAGTGCGCTGACATCGAAATGGGGCGCTGTCGTGTCGCCGTGAACTCCAAAATCGGAGTGCACCGGGGCCGTATCAGCGTGCGTGGCGCCGACATCGGAGTGTGGATACGCTGCTTGGTCGACGTGCGGCGTCGCTGGCGTGTCGATGTGTGGAATTCCGGGAAAAGCGGCGCGCAGACCTCTGGCAACCTCGTCTGCGTTGAATCCATTGGATTCAAGCGCGGAGCGAATGGCATTAGGAACCTGTCCCAGGACTGCCAACGGCTTTGCGATTTGCTCAACAGCAGAGCCGAGTGCCTTCAGGACGCGCACCACGGCTACCAAAGCGAGCTTTTGGATGCTCACGAGGTAGTTGACGGTGTCTTGCCAGACGGCGTCGCTGAAACGTTGCACTAGAGCCGCAAGTCGAGCTGGATCTAGCGTTCTAAACTCCGCTCTAAGATCGAGTGTGCGCAAGAAATTCAGCAGGTGGACGGGAAGCAACGGTATGGTCACGCGCCCCGCATATCGGTCGAGTTCCTTGTCGACGACCTCGATCAGTGCTTCGCCAATTCGTGCCTGATTACGCCATCCAGCCCAGTACGAGCGAATGTTGTCGCGGTAGTTTCCATGGACCTGAACAAACAAATCCAGCCTGCCGCAGACGATGCTCTCTAGGAGCAGATTGTTCTTTTCCACGCTGGGATCAGGGTCCGCCGTTTCGATTGCGATCTGAAGCGCGGTTTGTCCCAGCAAGTCGAGATACGCGAGACTATCACCGCTGCATATCCTCAAGGCCATTACATCATGTGGTGCAAGCAAATCGCCGATAGGGGGATTCTTCGTAGTACCAGGCTTATCGCGTTCAACGTTTTGGCAAGTGAAAGCCCGTCTTGCGTGTTCCGATAAAAGACGCGAAACGATTTCGACTTGCCCTGCGCGCCAACATCCCGGCGTGTAGGCCATGAGTTGGTCGCGAGAACAATTTTTGGAATTGTTCCAAGGGAATTGCGTCGGATGACGCACCATGACGCCGCTGGACTCAAATAGGGGCAGCAAAGCCTTGTCTTGAGGGCTGTTGCAAAATGCGGCGATTCCCGTTTTCTGCGCCGAATCTCCGCCGTCGGGCGTGTCCGTAGCTGAAGCCTGTTGAACGATGATCCCATGAGGGTCGCGTGGAATACCGCTCAAGTTTGGAGTGTACGAACCCAACGTTTTGGGGTCAGGATGGAGCGGAAGCACACCAGGAATCAACTGGTCGACAAAGGTTTCGAGTTCCTGAATGACGTCCATCCACATCTCCTCAATCTTTTTGATGCGAGTGCGGCTTGTTGCATCGGCGCCATGGCGCCTCTTTTATTAGGTCAACTCGTGTCGAACGAACGACCCGTCGGAGCGTATCTCGAGCGCCTGCCCGTGATCGCGCCAGTCGGACAGCACAATGCGCTCAGCTTTCGATCCGTCTGGCAACGTCACTTGGTGCTCGGCGGGTTTGTGCGTATGGCCGTGGATTAGGCGATGCACGCTCTTTTCGCTCATTTCCTTGATTAGCGTGTCGTCAGCGACGTCGCCCGCGTCCATTGGCCGGCCTGCCGCCTTCTGGGTTTCGATGCTCTTTTGTCTCAGATGTGCTGCCATCACATGACGCTCGGCGAGTGATTTTCCGAGGATCATCTGGATTCCTTGTGGGCTGCGAAACATTGCCCGCTGTTGCATGTATTCTTTGTCGTTGGTGCAGTATCGATCACCGTGAGTCAAAAGCGTGTCGACGCCGCCGATTTTTCTGACCGTCGGATCGGGAAGTATGGTGAGCCCGCCCAACGCGGCGAATTTTTCAGCCATCAAGAAATCGCGATTGCCGTGAATCGCGAACACCTTGGTGCCTGAATCGGCAACGGCTTTGACCTCGTTGGCGAATGAGGCCACCAGTGGTTCATCCGTGTCGTCGCCCACGTAGTAATTGAACAGGTCGCCAAGCAGATAGAGCTCGGGTGCTGTTCGCGCCTGTCCGCGCAGAAATCGAAAAAGGATGTCGGTCAGCACCGGTTTGGCTTCGTCCAGGTGCATGTCGGAGATCAGCAATGCTGCGGCGGTCATCGGAGGAAATGCTCGTGGGTTCCGCGGGATGCGGATGTTGTTACGAATTTTACACTAAGCCGCGACAGTTACCGGCAACCCCTCATCGCCCTGCCTATTGAGCTTTTCTTTGATTTTCTCGGTCAGAACCATCAGGTCACTGACGTCAGCGCTGCCGCTGACCTGGAGCTGTTCTCGTGCTTGAGTGCAAAGACGAATGGCTTCGTGTTCGCCCAGCTGCTGGTACTCGTTCTTCAGGCAGTGCAGAAAGTGATCGCTTTGGCCGACGTCGCCGGCTGCCAGGGAAATGGTCAAGTTGGCCATTTGCCCATCGATGCCGTCGATGCACGTCTTGATGAATTGCTCGGTGGCCGCTTCGTTGCCTTCGGCACGAAGGTAGTCGAGGAAGGTTTCTTCGGACGCGGCGACTTTGCTTGTCTGCTGGAAATCGATGATGTCCAACGACTCGTCCGGAAGCGCACCCCCGCTGACATCTTCCAGGATCGTCAGCAGGCGAGTACCGGCCACCGGCTTCATGAGGTAGCCGATCGCGCCCAGTTTGCGCGCTTCGTCCATCGATTGCGGTGTTGCATCGGCGCTCAACACCACGACGGGTGGCACGTGTTTGCCCATCACCGTCTTGATCGATTTCAAGTGTTGGAGAACACCGAAGCCATCCAACGTCGGCATGTGCATGTCCAGTAACACGAGATCGATATTCCCTCGCTCGATCTGGCGCAAGCCTTCCTCGCCGGTACTGGCCGAGATCATCGCGTGGCCCGCCATGTACAACATGCGTTGAGCGATTTCCCTATTCGATGCATTGTCGTCGACGACGAGAACGCGTAGCGGCTTGACGCGTTGGCGATGGGCTGCGACGGCTTCCTTGAATTCGAGGATCTTGTTGGGCTTCTCGGATTGCGCGGCGCGCGGAATCGGCACGACCCAACGGAAGATGGTGCCGCCGCCGGGGTTGTCTGCAATGGAAATGTTCCCTTGCAACATCTGGGTGATCGATTTGGCGACGTGTAATCCCAAGCCGATGCCTTCGTGCGTGCGACGCGTGCCAGCGCTAACCTGGTAGAACGGCTCGAAAACGTGGCTCTTGGCGCTGTCGGGAATGCCGATGCCCGAATCGGCGACGGCGGCCTCTATGATGACCCGTCCGTTTGTGTCGACGCCGAGGCTGCCAATGGTCAAATCTACGCGACCACCGGCGGGTGTGAATTTGACAGCGTTCTGCAAAAGGTTGGTGAGCACCTGCTCGATGCGCGCGGGGTCCGATCGCAACACGATATCGCCGGCGCTGCCGGCGGACATGGTGAGCTCAATGGCTTTTTCTTGCGCGGTGGACGCGATGACATTGTCCAACGTCTTGAGCAGTCCGTTGAACGTGAAGGCCTCGTTGATCAGCGCTACGCGGCCGGACTCAATCGACCGCACATCGAGCACGGCATTGACCCGATTGCGAAGCACGTACGCATTGCTCGCGAGCAGCTCGACCAGGGCATTGCGCTTTTGGGAATCGGTTTCGCTGCCGAGCATCTCGGTGGCAAACAACACACTGTTCAGAGGTGTGCGTAATTCGTGACTCATTGTGGCAACGAATCTTGAGTGCGCGTCTCGGGCGCGTATCGCCGCTTCCGTCACGACGCGCATTGTCGTGAGAAGACGATGAACCGATAGCGGCAAGCCGATGATCAGCAGGAAGGTGAACAATGCAAAGTAGGGTTTGTCAGTCCAGTAATGCGCCGGCGCGGCAAACCACGTGATGGCCGCCGAAGCGGCGATCGAGGTGATGAAGGGAATGGTCGTGTAACGCGCGCCGATCGTGATGCACCCCATCGGCAGCCAGATGATCGCGACGCAGTTCAGATTCCAACTTTGGGGAAGAATGAAGGCCACGCCAATGAAGTTGGCGAGTGCGCCGATGGTATCGACCCAACCGGACTGTTTGATCCAGCCCAACTGCATGGCGAACCACCACACGGCGGAGAGCACCAGCATCATGGACAGTTCCGGTAGTACTTCCACTGCCTGGGGCTGATTGAACGATGCCGCCGAGTTGGGCGTGCTCGGATCGCTGAAGTACCACGCCAGGCTCCAGATGATGAGGAGCAGTAGCGCGATCACGCGGTTGCGAGAAACCGTGCGTTCCTGGAACTGCGTGAGCACCTGACTTACACGCGGGTCGTGCAAATCCTTGCTCAGGTCAAGCAGTGACTTGGGTTGTTTGCGCAAAAACCTGACCACGTCCGCGATCTGCCGTTTCCCCCGGCCGGAAGCCGTTTAGCGGCAGACACGGTACTACAGCTTGGGCGTACGGGCCACCTGTCAAGTGTTCCAGCCCAGGGTGTTGTACACGTGGTACCGCGCCATGCCGATGTACTCGTGCAAGGCAACGGTCGTGAGCCACAGGTTGAAGGCCTGCGGCATCACGCCATCCTGCGGATTCACGTAGTCGGCCCGAACCGGTACGACCTGCGTCCCAAAATGGCCAAAATACTGGGCCGCGCGCCGCAGGTGAAACCCGGAAGTGACCACGATGACCTGGTCGACGCCCCGGGTTTTGAGGATTTGACTGGTGAACTTGGCATTCTCCCAGGTGTTGCGCGAAGCGGTTTCCTGGACGATATCATCGGATTCCACGCCGAGTTCCTTCAGGCGTTTGGCGTAGACGCCGGCTTCCGACTGTCCGTGGCCTTGCGGATCCCCGCCGCTGATCACCAACAGGCATTCGTCGATCTCGATTTCGCATGCGCGGTACAGTTCAATCGCCTTGAGCAGACGTGATTGGGAGAACGCGCCCACCTCCACATCCTCGGATCCGCCAATTGTTTCTGTGCCAATCCCCAGCACGACAATGGCCGGGTGCTGTCCCCACGTTGCGGGTGCGTTGGTCGCGTAGCCGCCCTGCAGGCCTTCCAGCAGCCGGGTCGGCAGTGGGGCGGTCCCCGCCGCCGTGATCAGCAGAAGTCCGCACGTGAGCAAAGTGGCTACCACCCGACGCCGGCAAAACACCAGGGCTACGCACGCGCCGAGGAATAGGATGAGGATCGTAGTAAGCACGCCATACTCCTTGGCTGTTATTTGCGCGCGCAGTCCTGTATCGACACGCGAGCGCGCGTCGGTCGACGTCACGAGGATGCGGGAATGGTACAGGTCTTTGGCGGGAGGCCGCCAGTGTTCGTTTTTTCGATGAGTCGGCTCAAAACGCGGCCGCTATCGTTCCCGTTTCGATTGTCGTTGCTGGAGTCCGTCGGTGCATAATCGGGTATTGCAGGGAATCCCCTTTCACCCGTTCGGAGATCTTCACATGCGTTTTTCCAAGCACCTTCTGGCCGCCGCACTGATGGCTGCCGCCGTGACCGTATTTGCCGACGAGCCGACGAGCTTCAGTGGGGTCGGCACGGACACCATGCGCGACTTCTTTGCGGCTCATATCGGCGCCCCAGTGACCGTCACCACATCGCACCAAGCGCAGCATGGCGTGTTGAGCGGTGTTGGCCCGGACCACTTTTGCGTCAAAGGCGGCAACCAGGTGTCTTGCACACCCTTCAGCCAACTCGTCTACTATGGCTTCAACGGGAAGGAAGTGACGTTGAGTTTCGAGCACCCGTACTGATTGCTCGCTGATGGTGCGCCGGCGATGGATGCCGGCTCACCCCCCACAAACGGGGAACGATCGTGGTTGTGGCGATGAACCGAAAGTCCGGTGTGGACGTCAAAGTCCCACCCTACTCCCTGGACGCCGAGCAGGCCGTGCTCGGCGGGCTGATGCTCAATGAGACCGCGCTGGACGCAGTGATCCAGAAGTTGGAAGAAAAGGATTTCTATTCCAAGGAACACCAGCTGATTTTTCGCGCAATCTGCGATCTGGGGAACAAACAAAACCCCTACGATGCCGTCACCCTCGGTGAGTGGTTCGAGCAGAATGGCATTGCCGAAATCGTGGGCGGAACGGACTACATCATCCGGCTGGCGAACAACACGCCGAGCGCCGCCAACATCATGGCGTACGTCGACATCGTACGCGACAAGTCGCTGCTGCGGCAGCTGCTCGATGCGTCGACAAAGATTGCCGGCGAGGCTTTCGCACCGGAAGGTCGTTCCGCCCACGAAATCATCGACGTCGCTGAGCAGGCCGTGTTCGCCATCGCCGAGCGCGGCGCACGCGGCAAGCGCCAGGTCATCCCGATACGCGAGTCGGTGAAAGACGCTTTCGAGAATTTGCGCCGCCGGTACGACAACCCGGGTGCGCTGTTGGGCATTTCGACCGGATTTACGGATCTGGATGAAATGCTTTCCGGACTTCAGTCTGGCGATTTGATCATTCTGGCGGCCAGGCCAAGCATGGGAAAGACGGCCTTGGCCTTGGGTTTTGCCGAACAGGCCTCGCTGCGCGAAAAGAAAGCGATCGCGATTTTTTCCATGGAAATGTCACACACACAGGTTACCGATCGCATGGCGTGTTCGTTCGGCCACGTCGATTCTCAGCGCTTGCGGTCGGGTGCACTTTTGGACGAGGAATGGCCGCGGATTTCCAATGCCTATGCGACCCTTTCAGGTTCCAAGATCTTCATCGATGACACGCCGGCGCTGACTCCAGTGGAATTGCGCGCGCGTGCGCGCCGGTTGAAACGCGAGCACGACATCAAGTTGATCGTGATTGATTACCTGCAGCTGATGTCAGTCGCCGGGAGCAGTGAGAATCGCGCGACGGAGGTCGGTGAGATATCCCGTTCGCTCAAGGCACTTGCTCGTGAACTGGGGGTGCCCATCCTGGCGCTTTCGCAGTTGAACCGAGCGGTGGAACAGCGTACCGACAAGCGTCCCGTCATGGCTGATCTGCGAGAATCCGGAGCCATCGAGCAGGACGCCGATGTGATCATGTTCATTTACCGCGACGAGTACTACAACGACGAGTCGCCGGACAAAGGAACCGCTGAAATTATTATCGGCAAACAGCGCAATGGTCCGACGGGAACGGTCAAGCTGGCGTTCGTAGGCAAGCACACCGCGTTTCGATCGCTCTCCTATAGAGACGATTTTTAGGGTGCCTATCATGAAGCTGACTGAGGACGACGTCGCCCACTCGATTACTGCTGCGCTGCCAATGTACGCGTCGCTCGTGGCGCCCAAGGAGCTGCGCAAGATTTGCAGGCTCAGTCTCGAAGGGAAGGATGTGGCGATCGCGCCACCGCCGAAGGGCGCGGACCTGAGTTTTGTATCGTTGATTCCGTTGATTCAAAGTGTCGGCGCCTACCTGATGATCGTCGACGAGATGTTCAAATGGGCGAAGGACGCGAAGGACTTTTTGCAACTCGTGTCCGACGTTCGTAAAAAAGCAAAGCAGAAATACGACAAGCTGTCCGACAAGGACCTTGATGCGTTGATTTCGCAAGCACAAGAGATGGCGAAGTCGATACCCAGTGCGTCTTGAGTCCGTCCCTCGCTTCGCGTGCAGCCTATTCCTGCTGGCATCTCCTTTTTATGCCTACATGCCGGCGCTGGGGTTCTTGAGAAACCATGCTTTCTCCTATGGGTACCTGCTTGCACTGATTGCCCTCGGTTACGAATTCCATGTTGGGTTTGCTCCACTAGCAGCAGTGGACGCCTTGAAAATCATGGGCCGCGACATGACCGATCGATTCAGTCGAAATGCGCGGTTCGTTCGACTGACCAGTGAGCAAATTTTCTCGAATTTGCCGGAGTTATTTCGGCCGAAATCGCAGGCGAGAGTTGCTCTTCATGACAAGAAGATGGATGGATCGCCCATATTCGTTTGCCGGTTGGTTGACGATCCAGACACGTTGTCGAGCGCGGCGTACGCTTACATTATTCCTGGGAAGGCAACGAACATTTTTATTCATGCCGATCTGGAAGATTTCTGCAAGCTGTCAGGGGTCGCTCGATTTCAGTTTCTCCACGAACTTGGTCATTGTTCATCGGTTGGCCGCGTTGCTCACGAGTCCACGGCGCACGTACAAACGCTTCCTGGCTTTCTGCTTGCCCTAGGCCTTTTGGTCTTGGGCGGCGAGAGCTGGGCGATCATTGCGTTTTTTTTATGCACTTGGTTTACGGCGATGCTCTACCGATGGATTCGATCGCAAAGCAATGCAATTGAACAATCGGCCGACGTTTTCGCCTGCGCGGCCATCGGCCCTTTGGATGCGGAGATGGTTTTGTCGTTCGTTGAGAATCAGAACGATGCGTTCTTTGATCCGCGATTTTCGCCGGAAGGCAATGCCTCTCGTCGACGATTTATCGCGCATATGCTGCGGGGTCGTCTCGGCGACTGGGATATCCGCACTTGGGAGCATTTGCAGGGACGTATCCTCTTTCCGTGGGTTGCCCTCGCCCCCATCAGCATGGCTATTGCCGGGTCGCTCTATTTCGGCTATCTCTCTGGTTTGACACTTCCAACGCTTTCCGTGGGGCGCTTCGTTTGCGTGTTTATCGTGGCTGCCCTCGGGGCTGCTTTTTCGTTACACGCCACGAAGATCGCATCGATCCCCAGCGCTGTGATTTTTTCGATGCAAGAAGGCCCAGCTAACAACGAACGATCGGAAGGGCTGACGCCTTCGTAGTCGAAAGGGCTGACAACGCATTTTGTCGCATGCGCCACGCCGGCACCTTCTTCCAACCGGTCGCCCCGATGCCCAGGGTGTTTCGTCCGA
>Ga0207671_10005047_pt1 | contig 12327 bp, 12 predicted proteins | sample KBSC24metaG_FD_184352 | JGI IMG/M metagenome (GOLD analysis project Ga0207671, IMG submission 184352) | Corn rhizosphere microbial communities from Kellogg Biological Station, Michigan, USA - KBS C2-4 metaG (SPAdes) (version 2) | ecosystem: Host-associated > Plants > Roots > Rhizosphere > Soil... | reverse complement strand
ATAATGGCCGGAAGTTACATACAAATTCTTATGCCCGATATGCGGGGTGATCACCTGCTCGTAACCGGCCTTCACCTGCGCGGTTTGCATAAAACGAACCAAACGCTCACGCAAAGCAGCGCCCTTAGGCAACCATAACGGCAAGCCCATACCCACTTTTTCTGAGAAAGCAAATAATTCCAGTTCCTTACCCAGTTTACGGTGGTCGCGTTTTTTGGCCTCTTCAATCAAAGTCAGATACTCGGTAAGCTCACTTTGCTTAGGATAAGTAACGCCGTAAATACGGGTAAGCTGCTTACGGGTTTCATCACCACGCCAGTAGGCGCCGGCTACGCTCATCAGCTTAACTGCCTTGATAAAACCAGTGTTGGGTATATGCGGGCCACGGCAAAGATCGGTGAAATTACCCTGTGTATAAAAAGTAATGGAGCCGTCCGGCAGGTCCTTGATCAGGTCCAGCTTGTACTCATCCCCTTTTTCAGTAAAATATTCAATCGCATCAGCTTTGCTGACCGGCTTGCGGACATACTCGCTTTTGGCTTTTGCCAGTTCGATGATCTTGTCCTCGATCTGTTTGAAATCATCAGAAGAGAAAACCCGGTCGCCAAAATCCACATCATAATAAAAACCAGGCTGCTCTTTAAGCGGCGGCCCGATACCGAATTTTGTACCCGGATAAAGCGCCTCCAAAGCCTCAGCCATTAAGTGGGCCGATGAATGCCAGAAGGTATTCTTACCCAGGTCATCATTCCAGGTCAATAATTTTACGTGCGCATCCTGCTCAATGGGGCGACTGGCGTCCCAAACCTGGCCGTCAACTTCGGCCGCTAATACGTTTCGTGCTAAACCTTCGGAGATCGACAACGCGATCTGCATGGAAGTGATTCCCTTGTCATACTCACGAACGGAACCATCAGGAAGTGTAATATCAATCATCTACAACTATGATTTATGTTTTAAAATAGTACGTAATAAAGGTCATTTACGTATTGACCTTATGTTTTCGAGGTGCAAATTTAAGGATTATTCTTTGATTACACGGATGGGATTTTGATTTCACAGATTTGAGTCTGCCAACTGCCTACTAATAACTGCTAACTGGATTTGGGCGTATCCCCATGATAGAACCCCAAACTGGTTTAAGAGTTAGCAAAGCGCTCTTAAGTCTAACCATGGCTACATGACTCCGTCCGGTATCCATAGCATACTTACCTTAATTGAGCCGGACAGAGTCCTTCATTTTCATATATGATTTAAGTCGCCCTGTGGAAGACTTAAACCAACTAAAAAGAAAAATTGGTAGCTTTATGAAAACAATAAACCTTATGCATTCTACTAAATTCTCTAGGCATTTATTAATCATGATTTTAATGCTAGCGACGCTTTCCCTGAAAGCGCAGGAAATTATATTGAAAAAATATCCAAAAGTAGATGTCAATATCAGCTTTCCAGGTAGTCCTACTTTTAAACCTACGGATAAGATTAAGTTTCTTGTAACCATTACGAACCATCAGAAATACGTTCAAAAACTTTTGTTTGGAAAACCGAATACCTTGTACACCTGGGGTATGATTGCTAATATTACAACACCATCAGGAAAAAGGGTAAAACTTGATGACCCTAATCATCATCTGATGGATTCTCATCTTTATAGTGAGGAAGGAGAGGAAGAGAAGAAGCTTTTTCAATTTCTAAATACAGGTGAGCAATTATCTCATATAGTGTATCTTGAATCGCTCATATGGTTCGATTTTGGCACAAATGATACACCTATTGGTACTTATAATTTAAAGCTCAGTTACTTTGGTAATGTTTCCAATACCATAACGTTTAACGTTACAAAATAAAGTATATCTGATAGCAGCACGCGTCCTGCCTGTCGCCCACTAGTTTAAGAGTTAGAGCGAAGCGCTCTTAAATCACAAATAGTTACAGGACTCCGTCGGGGCTTAACCCAAGATCATTAATGAAAATAAGTTTCATAGCCGGACAGAGTCCTCCACTTTCTATTGGATTTAAATCGCCTAAGTAAAACCAATCTTTACCTTGAAAGTACAGACCTTTGAACAGGCGCCTTTTTAAATAGTATGGAAGGGGTCGACACCCTGAAATCAGTTAATGGATCTGAAGATAGGTCCTCGTCCTTAAATATCCGTGTAGTGCCAACCGGGGCCAACAGCGGGGTTGGGTCGCTGCCTTTTGAAACCAGGTAGGTTGAATATTGAACGTTTGTTAACGAAGTGCCTGATTTTGTCCCGCTGATCACTTCCAGTTTTGTGACATCGATACCCGACGCTACGCCTTTTGCCTGGGCAAACACGGTAAAATTGTTTCCGCTTCCCGAAATAAAAGTTGCATTCGCATCGGCACCGGCATCCACTCCTGCCTCCACGTCTAAATATTCATAACCAATGGTGTTGGCACCGGTATTCTGATTGCTGAATTTCATTTCATAGCTATCGAATATTGCACCTTTAAGATTGGCGCCTGAATTATCATAAATGCATAATGATGGTTCAAATAAAAAAATGCCATTGATGGTTGGCGGCGTTAGCCCGTCATAAACAACAGCTCCTTTTGCTTTTAAGGACGACAGCATATCAGGGGTAATTATGGCATTAAGCTCTTTGGGGTAATTACTTCCCAATCCGGCATCTTTCTTGTCCTTTTTACAGGCGCTAAGGCACACGATAAATGCGATACTAAGCACTATGATCGGTTTAAAAGAAACGGAATGGCAAATTGCGGTAACAGAATGCTTTAAGCCTATAAGGCTATTGTAAAGACTTTTCATAAAAAGGACAGGTTTGGTTAAATTAAAAAATGACACGGTTAAGTTAGTGAATATAGATTTACAGGCAATAACCCTGCCATGACTTTGTACAGCTTTTCTGCCTTTGTTGATATTGTCATCAACAAAGGTTTGTAGAATAATTACCCCCAAAAATCCTGAATCTGCCCTAATGTTGCAAAGTAAGCTATGGAAATGTGAGGTTTTATTTATCACTATACTCCAGCAAATCCCCCGGCTGGCAGTCCAGCACCTTGCAAATTGCTTCCAGCGTGCTGAACCGGATCGCTTTTGCCTTTCCTGTTTTGAGTATGGATAGATTGGCCAGTGTGAGGTCTACTTTTCCGGCAAGTTCGTTTAATGACATTTTTCGCCTGGCCATCATTACATCCAGGTTGACAATGATCGGCATATTTTATATCGTTAGTTCGTGTTCGGATTGTATCTCTACCCCTCTTTTGAATACCTGTGAAATGATAAACACCAGGCCGGCCATAAAGATGGAATCGCCGGTGATCTCGCTTCCGTACTGTTTCCCGGTCTCACTTAGCAGCCAGGCCGAGTGCTCGGCGTTCATCAGGAAAACGATCCAGGTACCCAGTAATAAAAAGCTGATCTTTTCCAGTTTAAGGGTTACTTGGGAAGTAAACGGGTTCTTAATATCAAATCCTGACGCGATCTTAATCACCAAATACCATATATAAGCTTTTATCAAGGGTATGAGGAACAGGAAGAAAACCTGCATACTGTAATGCAGGAAACTGAACTGCATAAGGCTATCCAGATTTAATTGTTTATACATATGCGCGGATGCCGCCGGGTTAATGCAGCTTACAATGTAAGAGGTCAGGATTGCTCCTGCTTCTATCGCAAAACCAACGAATGCCAGCCATGCGACGATGTGCATTACGATGAGCACCTTTTCGGTTCTCGTTTTATCTTTAAATTTCATTTTACTTTTAATTTATTGTGATTGCCGGAACAAATATCAATAATATTTTATTGAAAAACAATAAATAAAAAATGATTTTCGATAATTATTTATAAAATAGGCTTTCCCGAGGTGGTAAACCAATATTTGAGAACTACTGCAATTATTAACGATGACAGGAAGTCGCAAAAAAGTGGGAAAATCAATGTCTTTCCAGGAAATCCATCACCAGCTTCCCGCACCCTACAGGATCATCCAGCCAGGGCAAATGCCCGGCACCCTCCAGGGCATTAAATTCAGAAACAGGAATAGCCGCGGCGATCTGTCGACCAACATCCACGCTACCAAAAGGATCATTGTTACCCCAAAGGAATTGTACAGGTTGGCGAACATTTCTTAGTTCCGATGGCTTTATCTTAGCTGATCTGCTCTCCATTAAACTGAGGCTTGATATCTGGTAATGCGGCAGGTGCTGAAAATAGTAATAGCATTCGGCCATGGCAGGCGGCAGGTTATTAAGTACTTCGGGTTTATGCCCCATGAACGACAAGCCCCTTAACGCATTCTCCGGACTTTTGGGCCTTACCAGCTTAAACAAAATCTTATTGAGAATCGGCACGGCAAGCAAGCGCAGCACAAATGGCGGCCGGGTACTGATGATATTGCCGGGCACACCCAGCAAAGTAAGCGCGCTCACCCGGTCGGGCCTGTCCATGGCAGTCCATAAACTAAAATGCCCACCAATTGAATGCGCCACAATAGGCACGCTATCAAGCCCTAAAGCATCAATAACTGCAGTAATGGTTTGCACGGCAAACTGGCGCATATCCACGGTGCGGTGATCTATTCCCTCGCTTAATCCGCCACCCGGCCGGTTAAGGATAAACAGCCTCATTCCTTTCAATTGGGCTATAAGCGGCGCAAGCGGAAACCCATCACCCGTATTGCCGGGCACGATGAGCACCGGTTTGCCCGAGCCGATGTCGTTAACCCGCACACGCGTGTTATCCAGATGCGGCAACGCGATATAATGTGTTTTAGCTTTAAGACCATAAAAATCGAACAAACGCTGCTCGGCCTCGCGTGCAGCAATTACGCGCGGGTCAGCATCATCGAGCGTTAATGCAGCCTTCTTTCCCATTCTTTTTTGCAACGTGAATACCCGGTCAAGCTACAAATAAAGTTTGAAAGCATTGTAGTGCCTAACCAGCTGTAAATTGACACACGTGAACTATTCCCACTTACTTTCATACCTGTCCCTCACCTCTTGACTGATAAAAGTGCTGAGTCCCCTCCCCTTTTTTGCGAGTGATTTCATTTTCCTGATCGCGGCTGCACCGGCGCTTTTGATGGTATATTTATAATACCCTTCGTTGCGGAATTTCACGATGATATTATCGTCCCCGGTGTCGTAAGCCACAACGCCGCTGTCATGATCGTCATTTCCGTATGGATTCATTGTCAATTTTGATAATAGCTATCCGCCTGATATCAACAAACCAAATTCCATAAAGTTGATCCCATAAAAAAGGCGCCACATGAAGCAGCGCCTTAACCAAACTAATTAACTATACACTAACCTAATCGTTTTTATCTTATTTCTTTCCACCACCCAAAAAGAAGCCGATGGAAAATGCCGTATAATTACCGCCATCGCCCAGTACGTTATAGGATGCCGAGAACCTGAAATGCCCGGCTTCAATACCTGCCCTCGGGAAGAATCCGAATTTTGTTTTAGAGGCACTGAGGGAAAGGTCTTCGCTGTCCGAGTTAACTACAGCACGTTGAGTAAATAATCCCGCACCGGCACCAAGGAACGGCCTGAACCCTCCATCCATTAAATAATACTCGCCGGTAGCACAATACGAGGTTAAAAATGATACCTTGACATGAGTGTCTCCATCAGTCTGATCTTCGTTGCCCAAGCCAGCTCCTTCAAATCTTAATCCGACAGCGAGATCGTCAGTTACACGATAATGTGGTTCAACAGTAAAGGTAACACCGGCTTTGGTACCCGACCCTGATGCCGGGATAGCATATCCAAAACCGACATCCACCTTAAAAGCGTGATACGTGGATGATTGTGCCTTGGCAAGCAATGCGCAGCTGCCAAATGCAATAAGGAGTAGTAATTTTTTCATGATCTTTTAGGATTTTAAATAATGGTTTATATAATGATCTTAATCAATTGTATCACAATTAATTGTCATACAATATTTGTATCCTAAAAGTAACGTTGTTAATCATTTGTATTTTAAACATTATATAAACAGCACCAAATACTTGACGATGCGACCAAACTACTTGACGTAAGGCAATTGACACTTCGGATAATGATTGTAAATTGCTTAAGTATAAATGCGGATTTTAATGGGCGAAAAAAATTCTACATGGTATATCAGGTACAAGGTATTCTACATCATCACCTGGATGCTGATATCATTTATTTTAATGTTCATAAGCTACGATATCAGCACACCTGTATTTCCGCAATGGATAGGTTATTTGATGATCACGGGGCTTGCTTTCCCTGTTTGCAGGTATACGGTACTTACGCTTACCCCGCGTTACCTGTACCGGCGTAAAATAGGTTCGTTTATCGGGTACATATTGCTTTTTGCAGCGTTAAATGCCATACTCACCTACCTGGTAGCCGGCTCTATCTATCACCTGCTTACGGGCAACCCCATTTTCCGGTCCTATATCTATGTATTTACATTGCTGTTTGAGATGTTCCTGATCGATATCATCCTGGTTGCGGTAAGCTGTATCATCAAAATAATAAAGGACCGCTATTTTATGGAGCAGCAAATGCTGGAAATAGAAAAGGAAAAAGTGACCACCGAGCTTAATTTCTTACGCTCACAGGTTAACCCACACTTCCTGTTCAACGTAATGAATACGATCTATTTTCAGATCGAGAAGAAAAATGTGGATGCCCGGCTCTCGATAGAAAAGTTCTCCGAAATGCTTCGTTACCAGCTTTATGAATGTATAACCGACAAAATACAGATCGACAAAGAGCTGCACTACATCCGTAATTATGTGGCCATCCAGACCTTGCGGATGGAGAAAGATTCAGATATCAGTTTGTATATCGATGAAGGAATGCAGAGTTTCCTGATCGCACCGCTATTGATACTTCCTATTATAGAGAATGCTTTTAAACATGTTTCAAACTTTAAAGAAGCAACTAAAAACAAGATACATGTTACGGTAAAAAATCATGATGATAAAACCGTTTGGGTGGAGTCGGTAAATACTTACGATCAGTCAAACGGTCAGAAACATTTATTTGAAACGGGGGGCCTTGGAATACAGAACCTAAAGCGAAGGCTGGAGCTATTGTATCCCGGTAAACACGAGTTGAGTATAAATAAAGATGAAAACACCTATTGCACTATACTTAAATTGCAGTATGATTAATCCACCGTTAATAAAGATGCCCCCATTTAGCTTGATTAATACCAATAGTAAATGACTGTAAAGCACTGGCTGATCAAATATAAATTTCCGCACATCGCCATGTGGTCGCTGGTGATAAGCGCCTCTTTTGTAGCTTACTATACTCCCCATCGTAGCCTTGGCTCACAGCTGGCCAATGCTGCCACTGCGACAGGCTTACAAACAGTGCCATTTTATTTTTCAGCTTATGTATTGGTGCCCCGGCTGCTTTATAAAAAACGGTTCGCACTCTTCATAGTAATATTTATTGTGCAGGTTATCGTTATGGGCGTGATCACCCTGTATTGTACCAGGATGGTGGATGATATCACCATGCATGCCAAAAACATTATCCCCGATTGGCAAACCATAGGTCCGTCCCTGAATATATTTGTATGGAACAGTATTTTGGCGGCGTTCGGCTCAAGCGGTTTAAAAGTACTTTCAGATCGTTTCCGTATCGAAAAAAGATTGGTTGAGGTGGAAAAAGAAAAGATCAAGACAGAGCTGTCTTTCCTTCGTTCGCAGATCAATCCGCATTTCCTGTTCAATGTGATGAATACCATCTATTTCCAGATAGAAAAAACCAATACGGATGCGCGTCTTTCTGTCGAGAAATTCTCCGAAATGCTTCGCTACCAGCTCTATGAATGCACCACCGATAAGATACAGATCCAAAAGGAATTGCTTTACATAAAAAACTATGTAGCGATACAAACCTTGCGTATGGAAAAGGAGTCGGACATCAGCCTGCTGATCTATCCGGATATCGAAGATTTTATGATCGCGCCTTTATTGATCCTTCCGATCGTAGAGAACGCATTTAAACACGTTTCTAATTTTAAGGAACCCGGTAAGAACAAAATTTACATGACCGTCAAAAAGCAGGATGACAAAACATTGCTGATGGAGGCGATCAACACCTATGACCAATCAAACGGGCAAAAGCATTTATTACAAACCGGGGGGCTGGGGATACAGAATCTAAAAAGACGGCTGGAACTGCTTTATCCCGGCAAGCACGAACTACATATCAACAAAGACGAAAATACTTTTCAAACTATCCTTAAATTGCAGTATAATGATTAACTGTTTAATAGTAGATGACGAGCCCATAGCCCGCAACGGTATGCTGGAGTATATTGAGCAGGTTGAGTTTTTAAACGCAGTAGCCGTTTGCAAAAACGCCATTGAGGCCAGCTCAGCATTACAGAAGAGCCATATCGACCTGGTTTTTCTGGATATCCAGATGCCCAAGATCACAGGCATCGATTTTTTAAAGAATCTGCCTAACCCCCCGTTGGTAATTTTCACAACTGCTTTCCCGGAATATGCCATTGAAGGCTATGAATTGAATGTGCTGGATTATTTATTGAAACCGATAAGTTTTGAGCGCTTTTTTAAAGCCGTTGCTAAAGCACAAGCCAGCTTGAATTTAAGATCTAAACAAGAGATCAGCCAAACCGGTGCTTATTTTTTCATCAAATCAAATCAGAAAATAGAAAAGATCTTAATAGAAGACATCCTGTATATCGAGGCCTTGTCCAACTATGTGATACTGCACACCAAAACCAAAAAGCACATTGTTTACATGAGTTTTAAAGGCATCGAAAGCCAGTTGCCCCAAAACCTTTTCCTCAAAATACATAAATCATTTATGGTGGCCGTAAATGCGATCCAAACGATTGATAACGATGAAATGATATTAGCCGATCATGTGCTGCCTATCAGCAAAAGCTACCGTTCAGCAGTAATGGACAGGGTAGAAAAGAATTTATTTAGACGATTATAATTGTGATTACACCGATTTTGTTTGACTTTGAAATGGATTATTTGATTACACCGAGCCAAGTCATTCCGAAATCGAAAACGGCGAAGCCCTCAACGAAGTTAATCCGAATTCAAGTCCCCCTTCAGGGGGATTTAGGGGGTTTACACATTCCCCCACCCATGCGCCAATACATCAGCAAGGTGAATAGTTTTTATTGGTATCCCGTTCTTATCGATATACCCCTGTAGGTGCATCAGGCAGGAAGCATCGGTTGAGATAATATAATCAGCACCGGCAGCTATGGCATTATCCACTTTCTGCTGGGCCATGGCGGTTGATATGGCATCAAACTTAACCGCAAATGTACCTCCAAAACCACAGCAGGTTTCATTGTCCCTGAGGTCTACCATTTCAAGCCCCAGCACTTTGGACAACAACTGGCGTGGCTCCTCTTTTATTTTACATTCCCGCAAAGCGGCACAGCTATCGTGGTAAACGGCCCTACCCTCAAGCTCAGCACCGAAATAATCAAATTGGAGGATATTGATCAAAAAGTCCGAAAGCTCGTAAATATTACCCTGTACCGCCCTGCATTTATTATGCATTGTGGTATTGGTAAACAGGTCGTTATAATAATTCTTCACCATGCCTGTGCAGGATGCAGAAGGTGAAATGATGATACTCTCTTCCGAAAATCCGTTCAGGAACTTGTTGCCTACCTCTTTGGCATCATCCCAAAAACCAGCATTAAACGCCGGCTGGCCACAACAGGTTTGCTCAGGATTATAACTCACGGTACAGCCCGCCTTCTCCAGCACTTTCACCGTGTTCCAGGCTGTATCAGGAAATAACTGGTCAATAAAACAGGGAATAAACAACTCAACTTTCATCGGCGGCTAATTTCAGAAAAAGTTTTGGGGTAACGAATAATAAGTGCTCATAAGTTTTGTATTAATTAAAATACTCTTTCGAGCTGCCATTTTCCAATGATCAGGAGAATGTAACATCTTTAATCCTGAATTAAAATATTATTAACTCTTAATATATAATATATAACGTTTTTCATATCTTGCTATCCCTATTAATATCGGTAACAAACATTGAACAACATTTACCTGTTAAATAACCTTAAATACATCGCCAAAACCTTTACCTATGAGCAATGGTAAACCCCTGCTAACCAGTGATGAGCTGCTTGACATACTTGCGCTGTCAAAAGACGCCACCGCTATCTACACCTCCGAAAATATAATCATCCAGGCTGCAAATGATACCATGATCGGTTTTTGGGGTAAGGACCGCAGTGTGATCGGCATGAGCTTTGAAGAAGCTATACCGGAATTAAAGAACCAGCCTTTTTTAGGATATCTTAAAGATGTTTGGCGCACCGGTATTACCTACAGTGCGGTGAATACCGCAGCTACACTTAAAGTTGATGGCAAACTACAAACCTTTTATTTTGATTTTGAGTACCGGGCCATTAAAAATAACGATGGCAAAATGTATTGCATACTGCATACCGCTACTGATGTAACGGAAAGAGTTTTAGCTGTACAGCGTGAAGACATCCTGAACAAAGAACTTGCGGCTACATCTGAAGAATTAGCCGCCACCAACGAGGAATTACTAACCAGCATTGAAGAGCTGCGCCTGTCACAGGAGCAATTGCAAAACTTTAATGAAAAACTGGAAGACCTGGTAGCAACACGCACAACTGAACTGGCTGCCACCAACGAAGAATTATCAGCTGCCAATGAGGAGTTGGTATCAGGGAATGAAGAGCTGCAACAATCTCAAGCCGAGCTCCAGGCCACTTATAATGAGCTGGAAAAAACTACTGATATCTTAAACCAGGCCATCGAAACCGCCGTTATAGGTACCTGGAATGTGGCCCTGCCTTCAACCGAGCTAAGCATGTCAGAGCGGGCGTTCCTGATCCACGGGATAACCGATCCTGCAAATACTACCCTGCCTGATATATTAGCGTTGATAGAACCCACACACCGGGAAAGGGTTACTGAGGTGATCAGGAATGCGATAACCAATGTTTACCCTTTTGAGGAGGAATATATCATATTCCCGAAGGATGGCGGTAAACGCAAATGGATAAGGGCGACCGGCAAAGCCTATTATGATAAGCAGGGCAATGGCCTAAATGTATCGGGCACCATGCTTGATATTACCGAAAGAAAAGAGGACGAGCAACGTAAGAATGATTTTATCGCGATGGTAAGCCACGAATTAAAGACACCGCTCACTTCGCTAAAAGGATACGTTCAGCTATTACATATTAAGGCATTAAAGGATGGTGATGATTTTAGAATAAAAACTCTCGCTAGGGCCGAGATCCAGGCCAATAAAATGACCGCCATGATCAACGGCTTTTTAAATATATCCCGCCTGGATGCAGGCAAGATCGACCTGGTAAAACAGGAATTTAGTTTGTACGGCCTCATCGGCGAGATTATCGAAGAGGTTAGTGTGGTGAATTCCCAATACGCTTTTAAATTTAACTATTCAGAGAATTTTACGATAAGTGCCGACCGCGAAAAGATCGGCTATGTGATCAACAACCTTTTAAGTAATGCAGTAAAATACTCCAGGCCTAATACGCCTATCGAAATACAGTGCGGCCTGGAAGGTAATATGGCGCTTGTAAGTGTAAATGACAAGGGTGTTGGTATCCAGCCTCATGAAAAGGACAGGATATTTCATCGTTTTTATCGTACAGAAAACCCCATAAGCCAGCAGGTTTCGGGGTTTGGGATCGGCCTCTATCTCAGCGCCGAAATTATTAAGCAGCATGATGGAAAGATTTGGGTAGATAGCGAACCAGGCAAAGGTTCGACCTTCCATTTTAGTTTGCCGGTAAGCTGATTCCTCGTTAAACAACAACGGCAACCGGTTCAACAAATTTCTTTTCGGCGAAATGCAGCACAAACAGCAGCAGCAATCCGATAAAGAAAAATCCATCCAGTGCCAATGCGGAATCTCGCATTTCACCAGTCCAGCTTTCCACCCTGGCAAAGGTGAACAGCCCGACAACAATAGCAAGCTTCTCGGTAACATCATAAAAGCTGAAAAACGAGGCGGTATCCGGAATATTCGGCGGCAATAGTTTAGAATAGGTAGAGCGCGAAAGCGACTGCACCCCTCCCATCACCAGCCCTACTGCAAAAGCAGCAAAGTAAAATTGAGTTTGGTTAGCTACATAATAAACGCACAGGCAGGTAATCGTCCAGATAATAACCAGTACGATCAGCGTCCGGGTATTGCCATATTTATTAGACGACAGCGACGTCAGCCATGCACCAATGATAGCCACTACTTGTATAATGAGGATGATAGTAATGAGGTCGTCATCTTTCATGTGCAGTTCCTTCGCGGCAA
>Ga0207671_10005045_pt1 | contig 12329 bp, 13 predicted proteins | sample KBSC24metaG_FD_184352 | JGI IMG/M metagenome (GOLD analysis project Ga0207671, IMG submission 184352) | Corn rhizosphere microbial communities from Kellogg Biological Station, Michigan, USA - KBS C2-4 metaG (SPAdes) (version 2) | ecosystem: Host-associated > Plants > Roots > Rhizosphere > Soil... | reverse complement strand
GGCGGCGGCCCGCGACAGTGTATCGGAAACTATTTTGCGATGATGGAGATCGTGTTGTTGTTGGCGACCATCGGTCAGCGCTTTCGGTTTACGCTGGATCCGAACTACACGGTTGAGGTGCTACCGGTTCTATCTCTGCGTCCAAAGAATGGCATCAAGGTCATCACAGAAACGCGGATTTAACGGATTGCCTGCACGATTTTTCCCCAGTCTTCAAGCGTCAAAGTCTCTGCTCGCCGTTGCAACTCGACGTTTGCTTTGCACAAAACAATGCTCGCGCCGCCATTGCGCTTCAACAGTTCCTGCAAGCGACCAGGCGCATGACGCAAGTTGTTCAGAATCGTCTTCCTTTTCTGCGCAAAGCCCGCACTCACGACCTCCCATAACAAGCTTTCATCCGTAATTTCCGCGTTAATCCGCGGTCTAAATTTCAACCGCATCACGCTGCTCCAAACCTTCGGCGGCGGTCGAAACGCTCCAGGCGCGACGTCAAAAAGTTTCTCGGCCTCACAATAAGCTTCAACCAGCACCGAGATAAAACCACGATCACTCGTCCCAGCCGGCGCCAGCACGCGCTCGACGACCTCGCGTTGCAGCATCAACACCATCTCCTCGATACACCCACGCTGCGCGATGAGTCTTTGCAGGATGGCTGTCGAGATGTTGTAGGGTAGATTTGCGACGAGTCTCGCGCGGCTCGCCGGCAGGATCTCTTTACAGAAATCCACTGTCAACGCATCCGCCATCACGAGCTTGAAATCGCCGAAGCCACCGAAACGTTCCTGCAATAGCGGCTCGAGCTTCCTGTCAAATTCAACTGCAACTAGATGACCCGCACTCTCAATCAACTCCGACGTAAGCGCACCCGTGCCCGGCCCAATCTCAATAATGGTTTCATTACTTTTTGGTGCGAATGCTTGGATTATGCGCTGAATCGTGCGCCGGTCTCTGAGGAAATGTTGGCCCAGACGCCTGGAAGGATAAGGTTCTTCTAATCCGCCGGTCATTTGTGTGGCGGGTAGCCGGTGACTTCGATGTCTTTTCCGCGCTGCTTCACCGTGACGTTTTCGAGTTCCAGCGCTTCCGACATCATCTCAACACCCCGCCCGGCAACAGCGCTCGGCGCATCAGCGCCGCCGACTATCTTTGGCGCGATGAAAAACGTCACTTTGTTTACCAGACCCGCATCCACAAACTCGCCTGCAACAGTTGCACCGCCTTCAACCAGCACGCTCTGAATCGAACGGCTGCCGAGTTCTTTCAACAGTGCACCCAAATCGGATTCACTGAACAGAATCACGGGTACTTCAGAAGCAGTGGTGGCTAATTGGGAATCAGGAGAAAGAGCGTCAGCTAGTACCACACGAACCAGGGGACGTCGTCGCGGCAAACCTGATCGATCGGTCAACAGCGGATCGTCAGTCATCGCCGTCCCGGCACCGATCAGGATCGAATCGTACTGGTGCCGGAGTTCATGTGCGCGTGCGCGCGACTCTGGACCAGTAACCCAACGTGAATCACGTGTGCGCGTCGCAATCTTTCCATCGAGCGACACCGCCAGCTTCAAATGAACAAACGGCAGGCCCGTTGCCATGTAATGCAAATAAGCCTCGTTCACTTGCGCTGCTTCTTCACGCAGCAAACCCGTCTGGACTACGATTCCTGCCGCGCGCAGATGCGCAAAGCCTTTCCCGGACACTTTCGGATTCAGATCTTCGAGCGGCGCGACGACTCGCTTGATTCCTGCCGCGATCAATGCGTCCGTGCATGGCGGCGTGCGGCCGTGATGTGCGTGTGGCTCGAGTGAAACGTACGCCGTGCCGCCGCGTGCGCGTTCGCCCGCCATCTCGAGCGCGATCGTCTCAGCGTGCTTGACGTCTTCGAAGATGTAAAAACCCTCGCCCACAACATCGCCGCCCGGACCCACAATCACGCAACCCACCAGCGGTCCGGGACTGACCTGCCCGACGCCTTTCAACGACAGCTCGAGCGCGCGAGCCATCATGCGGCGGTCCATGTCGGTCCAGGTTGTTGGTTCAGTTAAGGTCGTCGTCGGCACAAGAAATTTTCCTCGCGGAGGCGCAAAGGCGCAAAGTTCAGGCAAATTCCTCTTTGCGCCTTTGCGTCTTTGCGAGGAAACTCATTTTCAGCTCCCAAACAACCCATTCACATATTGCTGCGGGTCGAAGACTACCAGATCGTCGACTTTTTCGCCGATGCCGGCATAACGAATCGGCAGGTTGAGTTCTTTCGCAATGGCGACGGCGATTCCGCCCTTGGCGGTACCGTCGAGTTTGGTTAAAACGATTCCCGTGACGCCTGCGACTTTGAGAAACTGCCGCGCCTGCTCGAGTCCATTCTGTCCGGTGACCGCGTCAACTACAAGCAACGTCTCGTGCGGTGCGCCTTCTACCTCGCGACTGGCGACACGTTTCATCTTCTCCAGCTCGGCCATCAAGTTCGACTTCGTGTGTAGGCGTCCGGCCGTATCCACTATCAACACTTCCGAACCACGGGCCTTCGCGGCCTTGAGCGAATCGAAAAGAACAGCCGCCGGGTCAGTTCCCTGTTTCTGTTGAATCAGCGGCACGCCCGTGCGTTCGGCCCAAATCGCGAGCTGGTCCGACGCCGCCGCGCGGAACGTATCAGCCGCACAGATTAACACGTCGTTGCCTTCCGCCTTGATACGCTGGGCCAACTTTCCGATCGTCGTCGTCTTCCCGACACCGTTAACACCGACAATCATCATCACGTAAGGCGCAATACCTTCGGGAACAGTCGCCTCCGAAGCCACACCTTCACGCTCGGACGCCTGAAGTATATTCAACAACTCCGTCTTGATCGCCTGTTTCAAGGTATCGATGTCGTTGATCTGCTTTCGCGCGACACCTCGTCGCACTTTTTCCAGAATATCGAGCGTGGTTGGAACACCGATATCCGCCGCGATCAAAACCTCTTCAAGCTGGTCCAACAGCTCGTCGTCGATCTGTTTGCGTCCCGCGAAAACCGTATCGAGCTTTTCAGACAACGAATCGCGCGTCGCAGCGACTGCGCGGCGGAACCTTGCAGAAAGCTCCTGTTCGAGCGCCGCTTCCTGTGCTTGCAGTTCCTCGATCGAGAGATTCAGCCCGAGGACGGAAGTCGCAAACGGAGATCTCGAGGGAACCTGCGGTTCCTCTGTGACGGTTGATGCTGGGGGTTCGACGACTGGTGGTGGAGGCGCTTCGACCTCTGGTTTGACTTCGGCAGGTTCGTTTAAACGCAGCGACACAAAGTCATCTTTTTTTCTTCTCCAAAAAAGTCCCATGTGAGGGCGATTATAGCCATATATCAGCAGCCACAAAAAGGCACAAAAAGTCACACACAAAAGAAAACAGTAGCTGGGCGCCTTCCTTCAATAATTTCTTTTGTGCTTTTTGTGCCTTTTTGTGGCCTGATGTTGATTACGCAGAGAGCGTGTCACTGATGGGTTTAAGCGGTGAAATCTGTGGACTCGGAGTGGGAGCCGCGGGCTTTCTGAGTTTGACTTGTCCCGGGCGGATTTGACCCTCTTTGCACGCCTCGGAAAACGCCGCAACCACGCTCGCATCGTAACGTGTGCCAACAAAAGTCTCGATTCGCGCGAGAGCGTCTTCAAACTTCATCGCCTTTTGATATGGGCGGTCGGTGGTCATCGCATCAAACGTGTCCGCGACGGCGACGATCTTGCCCATCAGGGGTATCTCATCGCCTTTCAAACCCTGCGGATAACCCATGCCGTTGACCATCTCGTGATGCATGTACATGCCCGGCAGAAACTCTTTCATCGCAGGAATCTGCGACATGATCTTGTAGCCCTTCTGCGGATGGCCCTTCATGATCTCGTACTCTTCGTCGGTCAGCGCAGCGGGCTTCTTGAGGATCTTGTCGTCGATCGAGATCTTGCCGACGTCATGCAGCAGCGCGCTGATTCGGATCTTTTCTACTTCCTCGTCCGATAGACCCAGTCGCTGCGCGATCGCCATCGAGAAACGCGAAACACGTTCTGAATGACCGCGCGTGTACGGGTCTTTACCGTCGATCGCGGCTGCGAGCGCCTTGACTGTACCGATAAACAGTTCGCGATTTTCCCGCGAAGAGTTTTGCAAGTCGCCAATGAACCGCTCGATCTGGTCAGTCATCATGTTGAAGGAGCTGCCGAGATCGCCGAGTTCCGTGCGGCTCGTTACTTCGATTCGTTTCGAGAAGTCACCGGACGCGATTCGATGCGCGCCGCCCGCGAGTTCTCTCACGGGGTGCGTCAACTTCTTCGCGAAAAAGATACCGATCAGGATCGTTATGAGCGCGGCAATAAAACTGATCCAGAGAACTTGCCAACGCATGTCAGACACTGACGCGAGTGCGGCAGCTTCGTCCTGGATCGCGATTACGCCGAGTCGTGAATTTTTATCGAGTTCCGCCGTCGCGTACGAGCCGAGCATGTCGATCGTTCGTCCATCGCGAGTTGCTGAAAACGGAGCGAGCGCTGACTGGACCTGTGCACCCGACTCCTGCCAGTCCTGCACGACTTTCAGGTCGGTCATCGGCTTCTCGGAAAAAGCGACACTCGCTTCCGGGTGTGCGACCGCGCGGCCATTCTGGTCGACGACAAAGACGACCGGAAGCCCCGCGTCTAAAAGCTCGCGCTCGCTTTTCGACGTCGGTTGCTGAACCGCGTCAAAGACTTCCTGAAAAGAGATGATTGCAACCACAGCCGCCACGACGTCCTGGTTGTCAGCGCCGCCAAGCACGGGCTCGGCGATGGTGAGCGCCATCTCCTGTCCCGAACGAATGATTTGCGGCCGGCTGACCACGACGCCACGGCCATTCATCTTTGCGACCACTTCACTCACGCGCGCATCGACCTCTTCAAGCCTGATTACGTCCGGTTGAAACGCCCGGTGAAGTCTTCCATCAACCGGCCATAAAGCAAGGGCGATCAAGTTTGGATCTTCCTGGAGCTGGAGTGTTTTCTGTAAACGCCGATCGTAGCTGTCGTCGTCGAGGCTCTGAATTCCCCCGGAAATCTCGAACGCACGGGCGAGCCCGGTGACAACGTCGCGATATCTCTGGCCGTAAAGCTCGATCTGGCGCGCTTTGTCTTGCACGAGCTGAGCCTGGTAGCGGCCTTCGACCGACCGCAACTCAGCGGCGCTCCGGCCTGAAAGCAGGATGCCGGCGAAGGCGAGCGGCAGCAAGCCGACCAGGAGTAGCACTCCCAGAACGATGTAGAGGAGTCGAATTCGTCCGAGTTTTTCGAGCATTCGTGAAATCTGGCGGTACAATCGATGGCAGGGTCGAGCCATCGATATTATTGTCGACTGGCGGTTTGAGTGTCAACGGGTTTTAACAAGGATTTCCTCGCAAAGACGCAAAGACGCCAGGATCAGGCTAAAGCTTCTGTCTTTGCGTCTTTGCGAGGACAATTTTTCGGCTTCTCGAGGCCGGCCCGCGTCTAATCTGCGGGCTGCCAGTTTGACCAGAATGCAAAGTTTGGGTAGCGACGAGATCATCGTAGAGCGTGCTCTAACGGGAGATGCCGAGGCTTTTAGCGAAATCGTGCGGCGCTGGGAGCGTCGGATTTTTGCGCTTACGTACGGCATGCTCGGGCGCGAGGAGGATGCGCGCGACGCGACTCAGGAGACGTTTCTCGCGGCTTTTCGCAATTTGCGGGGCTTTCGTGGCGAGGCGAAAGTCTCGTCCTGGCTGCACCGCATCGCCGTCAACCAGTGCATCTCGAGACAGCGGCGCTCGAAGGTCAGGAGTGAAGCAGCGCTCGACGACGAACACGAGAAGCATGCGAGCAGTTTCGTCACGCCGGTCAGTTACTCGCCGGCGCGTGTGGCTGAAGGTCGACAGGAGACGCTCGCCGTGCGCCGTGCCATAAACAGTCTGCCCGTCGAGTTGCGACAGGTCGTGGTGATGAAGGAGTTTGAAGAGCTTACGTTTCGCGAAATCGCAGATGCGCTCGATCTGCCGTTGAGCACGGTGAAAAGCCGGCTCTACACGGCGTTGAAGCAATTGCAGATGCGATTACAGAAGTTTGAATAGGAATTGAGATGAACGAAAGAAACAACTCTCCCGATTGCGAACGCGCTACCGACTTGATCGCGTTCGTCTATAACGAAACGGACGAGGTCGAAACACGTGATTTCGAACTGCATTTGAAAGAATGTCGCGCTTGCAGTGAAGAAGTCGCTTCATTCGGCGTCGTACGTGAATCGATCACGGCATGGAGAGACGAAGCGCTGTCAGGGTTTGTCTCCACTCCTTTGCGAGCCAATTCTCAAAAGAAATCCGCGATCGCTGCTCTGCGACAGTTCTTCGATCTCTCACCGTTGTGGCTGAAAGGCGCCACGGCCCTCGCAATCCTCGCCTTTTGCGCGCTCGCGGCGCTGGTAGCGACAGGACCAAAAAGTACCGAGCGCAGTAGCGCCACAGCAAACTCGGAAACCCCGAAACCCGAGACGCTTTATACCAGGCAGGACGTCGATCGCCTTGTGAAAGAAGCCCTCGAAAAACAGCAGCCCCCACAACCCGTACTCGTCGTCCAATCACCGAAGCCAGTAAAGACACCGACTCAACTCACACACAGCCGTCGCCCATTGACACGCGCGGAGCGTGAGCAGCTCGCCGCAGACTTGCGACTTCTTTCAACACCGGAAGACGACGTCGATCTGAACCTGCTTGGAGAGCGAATCAACAACCAGTAATCATGTTCGAGGTAAAAATGACATCCAGACTATTCGTCACCTTGCTTGCAATAATGCTCCTCACGACTTCTGCCTTTGCCATGCAGGATCCGCCGGCGCCGCCTATTGCAGTGGAGGACCCAATTGCACAACTTCGTCTCACGCCTGAGCAGCGGCAACGAATTCGGATGATTGTCGAAGAAACGAAGCCCGAGCGCCAAATGACGAATAGAAGAGTCCGTGAAGCTAATGTCGCCCTGGATCAAGCACTGGACGCCGAGCCAATTGACGACAACCTCATCGAACAACGCATAAACGATCTCGCCACGGCCCAGGCATCGCAGACGCGAATGAGAATTCATCTGGAGATGAGAATTCGCCGCGAATTGCGACCCGAACAGATCGCCACCCTGCGTCGCCTTCGGCTCCAGCTCAGAGACGTGATGGGGGCTCAGCAGGCTCCCAATGGAGTCAAGTTGCGTCCGGGTCGAGAAGCACTCCGGCCCAACACAGTTGCCCCAACCTTTCCCCATCGAAACATCCGCCAGCCCTAGCAGGTTCTTCTCTGCGGCTCTCGGCGTACCTCCGCATTCTCTGCGTTAAAGCTTATTTCGACGCGAGAACGCAGAGGTACGCAGAGGACCGCAGAGAAATCATGCGAGACTACTTACTTGACGCCCTGCGTACAATTTGCGCATCATAGGCCGCTCTTCTAAACGCGCAGTCCTAAAACTACTTAACGCTCTGCCGCAAACTAAAGAGTTGGTCTAACTTAGCTCTCCATGAACTTAGCTACGCGCTCCCTGTTCGAGCTGCAAGAGACGACGCTATTAGCTGCTCGGGCTTTTCGCGGTATCTTCAGGCGACCCCGCTACCTCGCCGAAACCATCGACCAGATGGATGCGATCGGCGTGGGCTCTCTAGCCATCATTATTCTGACCGGCTTCTTTACTGGCGGCGTTCTAACCGTACAAACGTTTCCGACGCTCAAAAGCTACGGCGCCCAGTCACAGACCGGATACCTCGTCGCTATCTCGCTCGTGCGTGAGCTGGGACCGGTCTTGTGCGCGCTTATGGTGACGGGCCGGGTCGGTTCAGCGATTTCGGCGGAGTTGGGATCGATGGTCGTGTCGCAGCAGATCGACGCGATGCGCGCGCTCGGCACCGATCCGATTCGCAAGCTTGTTGCCCCGCGTTTGATTGCTTTGTTAGTGAGCCTGCCGTTGTTGACGGTGCTGGCGGACGTGCTGGGCATCTTCGGAGGTTGGGTAACAGCAGTCGCCCTTTACTCTATTTCGTCGAGCGTGTTTGTCTCCGCCGTGCGCGACGGAATCACGACCGACGACCTGATCGGCGGCGTGGTTAAACCCATCGTCTTTTCCATCATCATCGGCACTATTGCGTGCCGGCAGGGTCTGAGCACTGAAGGAGGAACGGTCGGGGTGGGGCGTTCAACGACGCGCGCAGTAGTCCTGGCTTCAATCGTCGTGATTATTGCCGATTATTTCCTCGCGAAAGCGCTTCAGGTTATCCTAGGAACTACTTGATTACTTCATATGTCAGCAGGAATCCACACTAGTGCACCCACAATCAGCCACGAGGCGGCGGAGTCGACTTTCCATGAAGTCGACGATCGCGCACGGGCCATACCGGCGATTGAGTTTCAAGACGTCGTACTCGCCTTCGATGACAAGGTGATTCTCGATCACCTCAGTTTCAAGGTCATGAAGGGTGAAACGAAGATCATCCTTGGCGGCTCGGGCGGTGGTAAGTCGACCATCATCAAGATCGTTTTGGGTCTACTCAAACCAGACGCCGGACGAGTGCTGGTGGACGGTGAAGACGTTACCGACTACAGCGAAGACCAGATGATGCGTGTGCGGAAGAAGATCGGAATGGTCTTTCAGGAAGGCGCACTCTTCGATTCGCTCTCGGTCTACGACAACGTCGCTTATCGTTTGCACGAACAAGATGTTCCGGAAGAAGAAGTGGAACCCGAAGTTCGACGCATGTTGCGGTTCGTTAACCTCGAAGACGCAATCGATAAGATGCCGATCGAATTATCAGGCGGCATGCGCCGTCGCGTCGGCATAGCACGCGCACTGATCGGCGATCCGAAGATCGTCTTGTTTGACGAGCCGACTGCGGGTCTCGATCCACCAACGGCCAGAACCATCTGCGAGCTCGCCATGAAGTTACGCGATCTTGAAGACGTGTCGTCGATCTTCGTAACGCACGAGATGAATAACTTGTATTACATCTGCTCGGAGTACGCGGTGGTTGACGACGAAGGCAAAGTGAACTTCGAGCGCGAGGGAGAGCGGCTTTGCCTGATCAACAGCAAGGTCATGATGATGAAGCAGGGGAAGGTCATCTTCAGTGGGACTGACGAAGCGCTCCGGCGCGCGGATGATGCGTACATTCAGCGATTTCTACGCGGACATTAAAGAAATAGTGAGGGAAACATCATGCCTCGATCACAAACGAATGTAAGCCTGCGCCAGATTCGTGTCGGCATATTCGTGCTCATTGCGATAGCCGTGCTGGTCTTCCTCGTACTGAACGCTTCCGGCGACATCAATCCGTTCAGCCGAAAGTTGCACCTGCGAGCGCGTTTTATCGATGCGAATGGCTTGCGCGATGGTTCCGAAGTGCGACTGGCGGGCGTACGTGTCGGGAAGGTCGATCGCATTGTTTTGTTGGAACCGTCACCTGTTCCTGATGCACCGCGCGTCGAAGCGCAGATGGTAATCGATGCAGCAATCGATGGGCGTCCGGCAAACGAGCGCATTCGTTCTGATTCACAGGCACAGCAGGGGTCGCCGAGTTTGCTTGGCAACGAGATGTTGATCAATATCACGCCGGGAACAGCCGTGGGCCAACCGGTCCAGGATAACGCGATCCTGCCGGCGTCATCGTCGAATACGGTAAACGACTTTGCTAAATCGGGAACAGATCTGTCGCAACGATTGAGCAAGTTGTCGGACGAGATCAGCGGCATCGTTCAGGAAGTCAAAGAAGGAAAAGGGACTGTCGGCCGGCTGTTTACGGATGAAGCTCTCTACAACAACTTGAATGCGACGATCCGTGAAACTGAAGACGTGATGAAAGACGTTCGATCCAGCAACGGTTCGGCAGGACGATTCATTAACGATCCCGCCCTTTATAACAACGCAAACGACATCGCGATTCAAATGAAAGCGATTGCCGAGGACCTGCGCGCCGGACGCGGCACCGCCGGTAAGCTACTGACCGACGATGAATTCTACGCGCGCATCAACCGCACTGCCGATCGTCTCGACAAGTCAGTGGACCAGATCAATCTCATAATCGCGGACATCAACGCGGGCCGTGGCACACTTGGCAAACTGATCAGAGACGAACAGATCTACAATGACGCGCGCGCCGCCGTCGCACGCTTCAACACGACCGCCGAACGCGTCGATAATCTCGTCGCCGCCGCCCAACGCGGCGAAGGCACCGTCGGGCGGCTCTTGAATGACGAGTCGCTCTACACCAACGTAAATCAGCTCTCCTCCGAAGGCGTAAAGATGCTCTACGACTTCCGCCAAAACCCGAAGAAGTACCTGACGATCAAGTTTGAGCTGTTCTGAGCTTCGCACCTGCATGCGACGATATTGGCTTACGGCGCTGGCGTTATCGATATCGATTTCGGCTGTTGTTAACGCGCAGCAGGATGAGTCGATGCCGATCATCGACGCTCACACGCACACCGCGTTCACGGGCGACACAGAACCGACCACGGGCCGTCCGCGCACGATGGATCAGTATTTCAAGGAATGGCGCGAGGCGGGGATCGTCGGCGCCGTGGCCCACACGAGTGCAACCGGAGAGAATTTTTACGATCTCGAGAAACGCGACGTGATTTATTGCGGCGGTGTCGGAGAGGCAGTTGAGCTAAAAAGAATCGAGAACGGGTTGAAGTCGCGCCAGTATCGATGCGTCAAGATCTATTTGGGTTATGGGCATCGATACGCGTACGACCGGCAATACGAGCCGATCTATGCATTGGCCGAGAAGTATGATGTACCAGTCGTTTTTCACACCGGCGACACGTATTCGAAAACTGCGAAGTTAAAGTTTGCCGATCCGCTGACGATTGACGAGGTTGCCGTCGATCACCCGAAGATCAACTTTGTCATCGCCCATTGCGGAAACCCCTGGATCGAGTCAGCGGCCGAAGTCGCCTACAAGAATCCGAACGTCTACCTCGAATGCTCGGCAATGCTGACGGGCGACATGGACCAACTGCCGCAGGAGAAGGTTGAAACCTACGTAGTGCGGCCGATCGCGTGGGTGTTCGGCTATATCGAAGATCCGAAGAAGTTGATGTTCGGCAGCGACTGGCCCCTCGTCTCGATGAAACCCTACGTCGAAGCCTACAAACGCGCCATCCCGCGCGAGCATTGGAAGGCTGTCTTTCATGACAACGCCATGAGGGTATTCAAGCTGTCTCCGCGCAATTGACCATAATGAAATCTCTTCTTAGAAGAGTTCTTGACCCAAAGTGGACAGATTTTTGCTCTTCGTCTTCATTGTTACTCTCACAGTATATTCATATCACCCTCATAAAGATGCTCTACGACTTCCGCCAAAACCCGAAGAAGTACCTGACGATCAAGTTTGAGCTGTTCTAAATTCTGCATTCGATGCCGGCGCGTGGCTGGATTTCTGACAACTGTAGGGGCGGGACTCGCCGCCCGTCGTCCGAACAAGTCCGTACCGAAGATAAAGAATTCATTGTCGCGACTGAAATGTGTTAACCTGACTTCGTTTTTCGCAATCGTCCTTGCACCTTCTAAACCTCTAACCTCCAGGAGGCTCACTCCATGCATTCAGACTCTTGGAACACAAAGAACCAAATTAAGGACTGAAGCTTGAGTAATCAGCCCAACAAAAGCGATTTTGGTTTCAGTCTTCTCATTGAGCTGCGCAAAGAAATCATAGAGAGTCAAAAAATACGCGCTCAAGTTATTGGCTTCAAGATCACTTTCGTAAGTGCGGGCATTGGTGTCATCCTCGCCAATCTCGAAAAGCTGCCGCCCATACTTCTTGCGGTTCCCGCTTTTGCGGCTATTTTCTTTGACTTCTTAATCAACAGTTATAGTTTTTCAATTAAGCGCATCGGCTCCTACTGCCGAAGTAATCTTGAACCGTATATACGGAAGCATTCGCAGTTAGACAAATCTTTCCTCCTTTGGGAGGAATTTATGCATCAGCCCGGCAGCGGGCAAATATTCGCGACCGTTGGAAATCTAGGTCTAACGCTGCTTGCAGTCGTACCAGCCGTCGTTGGACTTCTGATGCCATTCAGATTTGCGGTGTCGTTACCTCTGATTGTTATTCTGGCGCTGCTTCTGTACTTCAACATTCGCACCTACCTGAGAATAGGGAAGATGCGAGAAGCCGGGATTAACGGAAAAGATGCCTCACCAGAAAAAATCTCCTCGGATACTGCGCAGGCACTACTCGAATAGAACTCAGCTATCGCGGCGACGTGGAGCGCGGGGAGCTGAGTTGTTTCAGGAGCTCGCGGACGGCGACGTCGAGTTGTGAGTCGCGACCCGTCAGCGTCTCGCCGATCGGACGGGTCACTTC
>Ga0207671_10005042_pt1 | contig 12334 bp, 9 predicted proteins | sample KBSC24metaG_FD_184352 | JGI IMG/M metagenome (GOLD analysis project Ga0207671, IMG submission 184352) | Corn rhizosphere microbial communities from Kellogg Biological Station, Michigan, USA - KBS C2-4 metaG (SPAdes) (version 2) | ecosystem: Host-associated > Plants > Roots > Rhizosphere > Soil... | reverse complement strand
CGGCTGGCGGTGATGCTGGGCAAGAGCGCGCGGAGGTTCGTTTGCTGGTCGTCGCGTTGGCGGCTGGCGGTGATGCTGGGCAAGAGCGCGCGCAGGTCCGAGTCACTGCGCACACGTTTGGGCGGGCGGCTGGCGGCCGCGTTTGGTGGGTGCCTAAGATCAAATGCCGGCCTCCGGCGGGCACCACAGCGTGGGGGGAGGCTGCGGTCCGATTGTGGGCTGCGGTCTACGGCGGTTCGGCTTTGTTGCCTCGTTGCGTACGGGGTTGCGGCGCGTTGTGGGGTGGCGGTGCTGCTTGTGGTCGCCGAGTGTTCTGTGCCCCACGCCACGTATGCGCCTAACGGAAGCAGACCGGTCCGGTGGCATCAAGCCGGATCACACGCTGCTGTGGTCCAGCCGTGTTCGGCCTGACACCACCGGCCCGGCCTGCTTGGGCAAGCCCCGCATACGCGGCGTGGGACCCAGAACACAACACCCTTATGGTGAGAAGGATCCACCGAGCCACGTGGCCGGGCGCCCAAAAATGGGCCGCCGAGGATGATCCCTCGACGGCCCACCAGGCGCAGCCACTCTCAGAGCATCACAAAGCGAGCGCCGCCAGCGCCGCGTTGACAATCGCACCGGGCACCAGATCATGCTGCGCATACAGATCCGCAACCGTCCCGGACTGCCCGAAGCTGTCCACGCCCAGCGGCACCGCCGGAACTCCGACCGCCGAGCCCAGCCACGCCATCGCGTGCGAGGCGGCGTCGTGCACCGTGACGATCGGGGCGCGCCCCGGGAACAGCTCCTTGAGCACCGAGGGGCGGCGCGGGCCGGTGGCGCTGCGGTAGTCCTGCTGCAGCGCGCGCCGCCAGCCGGTGTAGAGCCGGTCCAGGCTGGTCACGTCGACCACGTGCGCCGCGACGCCTTCGGAGGCCAGCTCGGCCGCGGCCGCCAGCACCTCCGGCAGGACCGCGCCGGAGGCCGCCAGGTGCACCACCGGCGCGCCGGCGTTCTCCAGCTCCGCGGCGACGTGCAGCCGGTAGCCGCCGGCCAGCACCTGCTCGCGCAGCCGCTCCTCCCCCACCCGGGCCAGCGCGGCCTCGAAGGGCGCCTGGTCGATCGGGCGGGTGGTGAGCCGGAGGTAGGCCGAGGAGCCGGCCTCGCCGCGGCCCATGCGGGCCAGCGCGTCGCACAGGATCCAGTCCAGCGTGCGGGTGTAGGCGGGCTCGGAGAAGACCACGTTCGGCAGCTCCAGGCCGATCGAGGCGGTGATCGTGGACTGGTGCGCGCCGCCCTCGGGGGCCAGGGTGACGCCGGAGGGCGTGCCGGCGATCAGGAAGCGGGCGCCCGAGTAGGTGCCGTAGATGAACGCGTCCAGGCCGCGGCAGACGAAGGGGTCGTACACCGTCCCGATCGGCAGGAGCGGCTGGTCCGACAGGTCCCAGGTCAGGCCGAGCTGGCCCAGCAGGAGGAACAGGTTCATCTCGGAGATGCCGAGCTCGATGTGCTGGCCGGACGGGGACTCGTTCCAGCGCACCAGATCGTCCTGGTCGGCATAGTTCTGCACCTCGGCCGGGGCGAAGACGCCGAACTTGTTGATGAAGCCGGCCAGGTTCGTCGAGGTCGCGACGTCCGGGGCTGTGGTCACCAGGTGCCGGGCCACCTCCGGGGTGCGCGCCAGACCGGAGACCAGGCGGCCGAACGCCTCCTGCGTCGAGGTCGGCTTGGCCGGGGAGCGGGTCTCGACCTGCGCCGGGACCGGGATCGGCGGGTGCTCGGTGGGCTGCGGGCGCTTCAGGAGCCCGGCGCGCGCGGCGATCACACGGCCGGCGGCGGTGTCCGGGGAGACCCGGTCCCACTCGGTGGCCTCGGTCAGGCCCTGAGCGGTGCGCAGCGCGGCGATCTGCTCGGTGCTCAGCAGCGCGGAGTGGTTGCGCGGGTTGCCGGCGATCGGCAGGCCCCAGCCCTTGACGGTGTAGGCGAAGACCACGCTCGGCCGGTCGGTGACGGCGTCGCACTGCGCGTAGGCGTCGAGCATCGCGCCGAGGTCGTGGCCGCCCAGGTCGGTGAGCAGGGCGCCGAGGTCGTCGTCGGGCACGACCGCGATGACCGGCGCGACCTCGGCCGGGGCGCCTTCCAGGAACGCCGCGCGCAGGCGCGCGCCGTCCAGGCCGAACAGTGACTGGTAGCGCTCGTTCGGCATGGCGTCGATCCACGCCTTCAGCGCCGCGCCGCCGGGCCGGTCGAACACGGCCTGCAGCCGGCGTCCGTACTTGACCTCGACGACGTGCCAGCCGGCGGCCTCGAACTGCAGGCGCAGCTGGCCCTCACGGATGCCGGGGACCACGCGGTCCAGGGACTGGCGGTTGAAGTCGACGATCCACATCACCTCGCCCAGGCCCGCGCACGCCGGGTCGGCGATGGCCTCCCAGACGTTGCCCTCGTCCAGTTCGGCGTCGCCCAGCAGCGCCACGAAGCGCGAGCGGGGCCGGGCGCCGAAGTGGGCGTCGACGTAGCGGCGCGCGGCGGCGGCGAACAGCGGCGCGGCCGGGCCGAGGCCGACCGAGCCGGTGGAGAAGTCGACGCGGTCGGGGTCCTTGGTGCGGCTCGGGTAGGACTGCAGGCCGCCGAAGGCGCGCAGCTGCGTGAGGTAGGAGCGGTCGAGCTCGCCGAGCAGGTACTGGATGCCGTGGAAGACCGGGGAGGCGTGCGGCTTGACCGAGACCTTGTCATCGGGGCCGAGGTGGTGGAAGTAGAGCGCGGTCATGGCGGTGACCAGCGAGGCCGAGGAGGCCTGGTGGCCGCCGACCTTGACCCCGTCGCCGGTGGCGCGGTCGTGGTTGGCGGCGTCGACGATCCTGGTGGCGAGCCACAGGACGCGGTGCTGGATCTCGTTCAGGGCTTCCAGGTCGGCCCGGCCTGCCTGGTCGGCGGTCGGTTCGGTCTGGGCCGTCGGTGGAACGGCTGCGGGCATGGCGCATCCCTCGCGGTTCGGGGGCGGACGTCGTTGTCACACGCCCGGCTTAGCGGGGTCACCGCGCCAGGCTCGTGCTCTCATTATCAGACGTCGGCTCGCCCTCGGGAAACGCCGTGGTCGAGCGGGGGATCTTGATCCAGGAATCGCCTCTGCGCCGGCGTGCGCGATCGGTCCTGGTCAGCGGGTACAGGATCAGCCCGATGCCGAACGCGGTCAGGTGCCCGAGCGGGGTGTAGTCGATGGTGGCGTCGAAGTCCTTCAGCGAGGCCTGGTAGAGCAGGTAGGCCAGCATCAGGGACCAGACCGAGAGCCGGAACGGCCAGCGCAGCCGGTAGGCCAGCAGCGCCGCGCAGGCGTAGGCGCCGTAGCTGATGCCGACGTCGATGGTGCGGGCGTAGACCCGGTCCTGCTCCGGGGTGAGGACCACGGTCTCCTCGATCCACAGCGCGATCAGGAGCGTGGCGCCGATGTGGCCGGCCAGGAAGGCGAGCACGGTGCGCCAGGTGCCGATCCAGCGCTCCAGCGGCGCCAGGTAGATGAAGGCGGTCAGGGCCAGAAACAGCAGTTCGTTGACGTCGGTCCACATCGCCGAGCCGAACAGGACGGTCAGCGGCTCCTTCTTGAGGTTGGCCAGCGTCGTGGAATGCGTCAGCAGGACCGCTTTGCGCAGGCGCGGAGACAGGCCGAGCAGCATCCAGGCGTGGACCACGACCAGCAGGCACAGGGCGGTGGTGAACGGCGCCAGCTTCGCCCAGGCCTTGAGCCAGTTCCAGACGGCGCGCACGTGCCGGGAGGCCCAGCTGTTGGTGCGCAAGAGGTAGACGACCAGCAGCGCCACCGGAATGGCGACGATCTCGATCCAGCCGGTCCTCATCGGTTCGCTCCCTGTGACCCATCAGTGCTCGCGCTCCGGGTTATTACCCAGATGTGCAGCACTGTGCGCCTTCCCGCTGAGAAGGCGATGAAAAGCGCGGGAACACAATGAGGACGGGGACCGGATCCCTGTCGGATCCGGGCCCCGCCGCGCATGCTGCCCGGTTATAACCGGGTCTGCCTGGGCCAAGGCCGGTTGCCCGGCCTGCCGACCGACCGGCTAGTTCGAGCGGCCCGGCTTGTACCTGCGGTACATGAACGCGCCGCCGCCCATCAGCGCCGCGCCGATCGGGGCGAGCATCAGGCCGTCCGCGCCGGTGTGCGCCAGCATCCCGCCCGCGGCCGGGACGGAGCCGCCGGCCTCGGTCGGGGAGGTGTGCGGGGCGACCCAGCTGCCGGGGGTGACGGTCGGCGGGGGCGTCGGGGTGGTGGGGGGCACCGGCGTGTTGTTCGCGCACGAGTTCCCCTCGGCGCCGTTGCCGACGCCGACCACGTTCACCGAGTCGCCGCAGAGGTTGACCGGGATGGAGATCGGCAGCTGGATGGTGTTGCCGGAGCCGATGCCCGGGGAGCCGACCGAGGTGCCGGTCGCGGTGGAGCCGCCGGTCGCCGAACCGCCCGCGTTGACGCAGTGGTTGCCGTGCGCCGAGTTGCCCACACCGACCACGTTGACCGTGTCGCCGCAGACGTTGACCGGGACGTCGACCGGGACCTGGACGGTGTTGCCGGACAGGATGCCGGGCGAGCCGACCGAGCTGCCCGTCGCTGTGGCGCCGCCGGCCGAACCGGTGGTCGCGCCGCCGCCGTTGGAGCAGTGGTTGCCCGCGGCACCGTTGAAGGCCCCGACCACGTTGACGGAGTCGCCGCAGACGTTGACCGGGACGTGCACCGGGGCCTGGACCGTGTTGCCGGACAGGATGCCCGGGGAGCCGACCGAGCTGCCGGACGCCGACGCGCCGCCGGTGGAGCCCGCGGAGGCCCCGCCGGCGCTCGCACCGCCGGAGTTCGAGCAGTGGTTGCCGGCGGCCGGGTTGAGCAGGCCCACCACATTGGCCGTCACGCCGCAGACGTTGATCGGGACGTCCACCGGGACCTGGACGGTGTTGCCCGAGAGGATGCCCGGCGAGCCGGCGGTGGTGGTGCCGTCGCCGACGCCCGCGGCCGACGCGTCGGCGTGCGCCATCCCGGCCCCGCCGGTGGCGAGCAGCCCACCGGTCGTGAGTCCGAAAACGATCCGCCGCTTCACTTGCGATTGCATGAAAGCCCCTGCCTGTTTCGCCTTGTTTCGCCTTGTTTCGCCTGTAGTCACTTCAGACGAGTTGATAGACCTATCCGACTAACGAGGCGGGAACCGGGAGGTTTTTCCGACTAAACCCGGAATCGCTCCTACGAGTGAAAGGAGACGGTTGCGGGGCAACCACGGAGGCGGGCCGTTCGTCGGGGCGCTCGCCTCGCGAAACGACCTTGCGAAGACGGCCTCGCAAAAAAAAGGGGGCGGCCCCGAGAATCCGCCAGGGATTCTCGGGGCCGCCCTCGGCACGAGCGCGCGATGTCAGCCGTTGACGCAGGTGTTGCCGAACGCCTGGTCCAGAATGCCGATGACGCTCACGGTGAGGCCGCAGGCGTTCACGGGCACGTGCACCGGCACCTGGACGGTGTTCCCCGACACGATCCCGGGCGAGTCCTGGGCCGAGCCCTGCGCCGTGGCCTCGGCGCCGGCCATCCCGGCCCCGGCCATCACCAGACCGCCGGTGGCGGCGACGAGCGCGGCGATCTTCTTGGTCTTCAGCACTGGTACTTCCTCCTGTGTAGCGGCGACACCGATCACGTGCCGCTCGTCCGGAGAAACGACCACCGCATGTCGAGCGAAACGCCCACCGACCGGCGATCAACCGATCTGGTGAAGATCTGACTTCCGACTTGTGAACCGATCAGATCCCCAGCACCGCCGGGTCACTGGCCAGCGCCGCGAGCCGCTCGCCCGGATTCGGCACCAGCTTGCGCGCCTTCAGGTCCAGGATGCCGCCGGTCACCACGATGTCGGCACAGACCGTGCCGTCCTGCTTCAGGATCTGCTGCTTCATCTGGAACACCTTGCCCTCGGCCCAGGCGAACTCGCAGGTGACGTCCACCTGCTCGCCGCCGCGCAGCTCGCGCAGGTACTTCACGTTCACTTCCAGCGCGACCGGGCCGATACCGCTCTCGATCAGCGCGTTCTGCCGGATGCCGGCGGCGGCCAGGAGCTCCCAGCGGGCGTGCTCGGAGTACTGGACGTAGACCGCCTGGTTGAGGTGGCCCTGGGTGTCGAGCTCGTAGCCGCGGACGGTGATCGGGACCGAGAAGACCATGGTTCGTCTCCCTTGTGCGAGATGTGGGGCGTGGAAACGCAGAATCAGGGGCGACCCTGGTGGTCGCCCCTGACACGTTACTCGCCAGTAGCTTCAAACGCCCTTGTCGAAGACCTACAAAGGACTTCGCACGGGCTTATCGGCACCCGGTCATGACGTCCTGCGTCACGTACCCGTGATCGGCGGCGATGTAGTGCCCGTAGCAGCCGGACCGGTCGGTGCCGACGTACAGCTCCGAGTCCGAGCCGTCCGCCGCGGTCACGACACCGTTCACCCGCTGCAGGTTGCCCTTGGCCCGCACCTGGTCGTCTAGCGCCGAGATCGGCTTCCAGGCGCCGCCGTGGTCGGTCTCGGTGCTGGTCAGCTGGCGCGCGACGCTGACCTGCCCGTTCACCGTGTACGAGTCCGAGGTCGCACCGGGGACGTAGGTGCTGGTCATGTCGATCGGGTACGCCCATGTGTCCTGCCGCACCTGCCGGTTGCCCAGCCCCGGACCGTCGGCGGTGGTCGTCCGGGTCCAGCCGGAGTCGCGCTGCTTCACGGTCTGCACCGTGCCGCCCTGCGCGACGTCGTCGCTGTTCGTGTAGGCGCTGTGCCGGGTCACGGTCGTGGTGACGCGGCCGTGCGAGGTGTCGACGTACCCGGCGACCGTCCAGTCCCGCGTCACCGCGGAGCTGATCAGGTCGCTGCCGTCGGTCTGCGCCGCGACCTTGTAGTCCACGGCCGGCGACGGCGTGATCGTGTCCTGCGTCACCGCGCCGGAGGTCTGGGCCGAACCGGCGTCGACGTCGACGAACAGGCTGCCGTCCATCAGCCACGTGTCGCTGATGTCCGAGGGCGGCACCAGGGTCACGGTGTGCGGCTTGCCGTCGGCCAGCACCCCGGCGAACGGCGTCAGATCCAGGTCGTAGGGCTGCGTCCGGAACGCGTCGATGCTCGGGATCGGCCGCCACATCAGCGGGCTGACACCGCCGGTGTAGATCACCGGGAACGGCTGCGCGGTCCCGGCCGGCTTGCCGTCGACGTCCACCTGCACCTCGCGATACGTCCCGCCGGGGCAGAGCCCGTCGCTGGCATGCGAGGCGGCGTAGGAGTCGGGCACGTTGGAGTACCAGAACTCCTCACACCCGCCGCCGCGCGCGTACAGCTGCAGGTCCGCGCTCTCGGTGTTGCGCGGGAGCGTCACCGTGCTGCTCGCGGTCTGGCCCTGGGTCAGCCCGAACCAGCCCGCGGCCGACGTGCTCTGCGAGATCGGCACGACCACGTCACTGTGCGCGGCCTCGGGGTGGTGCTTGTCGGCCCGGTAGTAGGTCACGGTCATCGTCATGTGATAGGTCGCGGTGTACGTGTCGTTCACGATGTTGCCCAGGTCCACCACCAGCGGTTGCGGCGTGCGCAGCAGCGGGATGAACGCCGAGATGTCCTGGTCCACGTGCCAGCTGATGCCGGCCGGATCCGGTTCGGGCGTGCTGGTCCGGAACACCTCCGAGCCGCCGATCCACACCCCGGCCAGCCGGTCGTACTGCCGCCCGGCGGCATTGCCGGACCAGTCCAGGACCACCTTCGACCACGGCCCGGGGCAGGACGCCGGGGGTGTCAGGGTGCCGACGAAGGGCTGGCCGTAGCTGTTGGCGAAGTCGTGCTGCATCGCCGTGACCGTGCAGCTCGGGGTGTCCGGCCGCGCGATCGGCGGCAGCGCCGTCACCGGGTTCTGATAGTTGATCTCCACGGTCGGCGCGGCAGCCGCGGCGGTACCCGCGAGCGTGCCGGCGACGAACATGGCCGCGGCGGCGGCCAGTACCAGGGGTCTCCACATGGCTGACACCCTGGCGCGACGCCGGGTGGCGCACAAGAGGCTTGGGTCTAAAGGACCTGAGCATTCGCGCCGGAAGGCACACCGGCGCTGTCCGGGTTCAGCCCCGCACCGAGCCCCGCGAGCAGGCGGAGCCCGTCCTCGGCGGGGCTGCCGGGAGCCGCTGAAAGGACCAGCAGTTCCATGCCTGATTCGTCGGCGAGCGTGAAGTTCTCTTGATGCAGCTCCAGCAGCCCGACCAGCGGATGCCGGTACGTCTTGCAGCCGTGAGCGCGGGCGCGGACATCCGCGCGGGCCCACAGACGCCGGAAGCGCTCGCTGCCCATCGCCAACTCACCGATGAGGGAGGCCAGGCGCGGGTCGTCGGGGTACTTGCCGGCGGCCAGGCGCAGGTGACCGACGACATCGAGGCTGCACTTCTCCCACTCCGCGTACAGACCGTGCTCCGTCTCCTCCAAGAAGAGATGCCGGGCGACGTTCATGCCCGGGATCGGGCGGCCGTAAAGGAGTCCGGTGAGGCGGTTGCCCGCGAGTACGTCCAGGCGGTGGTCCATGATGAACGCAGGGGCGTCCACGATGAGGTTCATGACGCGCAGCAGCTCCGGCCGGACCCGGCCGCCCGGTGCCTTCGCACGCCGGCGCTTTTGCCGGGCGAGGCGGCACAGGTGGCCGCGTTCGGTCTCGTCGAGGCCGAGGACGCGGGCCAGGGCGTCGAGAACGTGCTCGGAGGGCTGGGTCGCGCGGCCCTGCTCCAGGCGGACGTAGTAGTCGACGCTGACTCCGGACAGGTGCGCGACCTCTTCGCGGCGCAGGCCCTGGACCCGGCGCCGGGTGTCCGGCGGAATGCCGACGGCGGCCGGATCGACGCGGGAGCGCCGGGTGCGGAGGAAGGTCGCAAGATCGTCCATACGTTCCAGTATGGCTTTCGCGAGGCGCTCTGTTCCGGCGCGAGGGTGGTCCTGCCGTTACCAGGAAGTCGATTCCGTGGGTAAACGGGCCCCTGAATGTCAGGCGCCACTGTGCTGAGAATCAAAGGCACCCGATCGAAGGAGTGCCATGAAGACGCTGATCGTCTACGCCCACCCCGAGCCGCAGTCGCTCAACAACTCACTGAAGGACCTCGCGGTGTCCACGCTGGAGGCCGCAGGACACGAGGTACAGGTGAGCGATCTGTACGCGATGAAGTGGAAGGCGACGGTGGATGCCGCAGACTACGGCCCGCACGCATCGAGCCCGCTGAACGTCCCGCTGGACTCGGGCCGGGCCTTCGACGCCGGGGCGCTGACCCCCGACGTCCACGCCGAGCAGGAGAAGCTGCTGTGGGCCGACACGATCATCTTCCAGTTCCCACTGTGGTGGTACACGATGCCCGCGATCCTGAAGGGCTGGGTGGACCGCGTGTTCACGTACCACTTCGCCTACGGTGTCGGCGAACACAGCGCGACGAAGTACGGCGAGCGCTTCGGCGAGGGCACCCTCGCGGGCCGCAGGGCCCTGCTGTCGGTGACCGCCGGCGGCCCCGAATCGCACTACACGGCACGCGGCATCAACGGCCCGATCGAGGACCTGCTGTTCCCGATCCACCACGGGATCCTGTACTACCCCGGCATCGAGGTACTACCGCCGTTCGTGCTCTACGGCACCGACCGCATGACCGAGGAGAGCTTCCCGGACGTCGCCAAGGCGTGGAAGCAGCGGCTGCTCACGCTGGAGTCCACGGAGCCGATCGGATTCCGCCGACAGAACTTCGGGGACTACGAGATTCCGTCGCTCCAGCTGAAGGAAGGGCTGGAGCCCGCCGGCCGCTCGGGGTTCGCGTTGCACGTGCGGGGTTGAGGGAGCAGCCAATGGAGCCGAACGCCTAGGCGTCGGCCCGCCACGTATAGGTCCGGCCGGCCACCGCCACGAACTGCATCCGTCTCGCGGTCCCGAACATCGGGGAGCGGAGGTCGATCTCACCGTCGCGGTCCGGGGTCACCGAGATCTCGGTGGCCCTCCCGTCCGCCCACGCGACGTCGACGCGCACCGCGCCTCGCGCGCGCAGGCCGGTCGCCGAGCCGGTCGGCCAGGCGGCGGGGAGGGCCGGCAGGATCCTGATCGCATCGAGGTGGCTCTGCACCAGCATCTCGGCGATGCCCGCCGTGGCCCCGAAGTTGCCGTCGATCTGGAAGGGCGGGTGCGTGTCGAACAGGTTCGGCAGGGTGCTGCCGGTGAGCTGCTCGGACAGCAGGCGGTGGGCGTGGTCGCCGTCGCCGAGCCGAGCCCAGAAGTTCACCTTCCAGGCCTTGGACCAGCCGGTTCCGCCGTCGCCGCGGGCTGCCAGCGTCACGCGCGCGGCCTGCGCGAGCCCCTCGTCACGGCGTCCGTCGATGGCGTCGCCGGGGTGCAGCGCGTACATCTGCGAGACGTGGCGGTGCTGATTCTCGGGGTCGTCGAGGTCGTCCTTCCACTCCTGCAACTGCCCCCACGAACCGACGCGCAGCCCGCTGTCCAGCGCGCCGTACACCGATTCGATCCGGTCTGCCAGATCACCGGCGGGCTCGACCTCGCGCGCGGCGATCGCCGTGAGCGCGAACAGATCGCGGACGACCTGCTGGGCCATAGCGCCGCCCGCCGTGTACTCCCCCTGTTCCGGCGAGAAACTCGGGTTCACGACCAGCTTGCCGTCCCGGGGATCGCGCCTCAGGTTCGCGAGCCAGAACTCGGCGGCCTCCTTCATCACCGGATACGCACGCTCCCGCAGGAAGTCCTCATCCCGCGTGAAGGCATAGTGCTCCCACAAGTGCCGACACAACCACGCCGCGGCCTCGGGGAACCAGAACGCGTCGGGCCAGTCGTGCACGCCGGTGAACCCGAATGGCGTGGTCTCGTTGTGCACCATCCACCCCTCGGTGCCGAACAGAGCACGCGCCGAAACCCGCCCCGGCACACGCAACGCATCGATGTACTCGAACAGCGGCTCGGCACACTCCCCCAGCGCACATGGCTCGGCAAGCCAGTAGTTCATCTGCAGATTGATATTGACGTGATAGTCACCGGACCACGGCGGCGTCGGCGACGCGTTCCACACGCCCTGCAGATTCGCAGGCAGCTGACTCGACCGCCGGGAAGACGCGATGAGCAGATAACGGCCGTAGTCGAAGAACAGCTGCTCCAAAGCACGGTCGTGTGGCGAAGGCGCATAGTCGGCCAGCAGGTGGTCAGTGGGGACGTCCTCAGGCAGGCTGCCGCCGAGATCCAGAACGACGCGATCGAACAGCGCACTGTGGTCGGCGACATGCGCGGCGCGGAGGTTGTCATAAGCAACGGCCGTCGCCTTGGCGATGGCGTCGAAAACCGGACCGGCAGGATCGATTCCGTTGCGATAGGCGGGATACGCAGCTGCGTAGTCGGTCGCGACAGCCACCAGAAGAACGAGACGGTCGGCACCTTCGACGGTGAGGCGGCCATCGTTCGCAATGACGCGGCCGCCTTCCGGGATGGCCATGATCCGAGCGGCGTGGCGCAGTCCGTTGTCGTCGAGAGCGCCGTCGATGTCGATCGCGCTGCCCTCGGTGGTGACACGGACAGAATCGATACCGGGCTCGTACCGCACGACGCAGTTCAGCGCTCCCAGCCGATCCGCACTCAGCTTGCCGACAAGCACACCCGCCGGCTCGCTGACGAAGTACTCCCGGCTGTGGCGGACACCGGAAGCTTCGAACGTGACACCGGCAACGGCGTCGGAGATGTCGAGGGTGCGGCGGTAATGCTGGACATTCGCGTCATCGAGTCCCGGGAACTCGATGACGAGATCGCCATAATTCTGAAAGTCCCCGAACCCGGTCTTGGCCTGCCCGAGAAGCTCCGCCACCGTCCCCGGCGACAGCGACCCCTCCTCCTCGATCCGCCGCCGCACCTCCTCCAGAGCACCGGGCCGCGGCTCACGCCAGTCGCCATGGTCATAGCTGGCGTGCCCCGGCCCGCCGGTCCACAACGTCTCCTCGGTGAACTGGACACGCTCGACCGCGACGCCGCCGAAGACCATCGCGCCGATGCGGCCGTTGCCGATCGGCAGGGCCTCGCGTTCCCAGTCAGTAGCGGGGGCGTCGTACCACAGCAGGTGTTCCATGGTTGGAGATCCTGCCGTCCGTCCGGCGCCCCTCGCCATGCAGTTTCCCCCACCCGTCTCCCACCACCACCCGTTAAGGAGACGCTTCGCGCCAGAATTGGGCGCCTATGACTCATGTGTGGGTCGTGGCGTGGCGTGGCGTGACGTGGCGGCAGTCGCAGCGTGGGTGGGAGCGGGTGTGTGTGGTCGGTGCGGTTGGTGTGTGGTTTGACAGTCAAAGGCGTTTT
>Ga0207671_10005041_pt1 | contig 12338 bp, 11 predicted proteins | sample KBSC24metaG_FD_184352 | JGI IMG/M metagenome (GOLD analysis project Ga0207671, IMG submission 184352) | Corn rhizosphere microbial communities from Kellogg Biological Station, Michigan, USA - KBS C2-4 metaG (SPAdes) (version 2) | ecosystem: Host-associated > Plants > Roots > Rhizosphere > Soil... | reverse complement strand
CTTAAAAGTAATTCAACAAAAATATATTTCCCACGTTTTTCATAATTTAGATAAGTCTAAATTTTTTATTAGATTTGTATAAATGAATACGTTAGCCGAGGAAAACTATTTAAAATCGATCTATCACCTGTCTATTGATACCGAAAATGTGAGCACTAATCAAATTGCCGCATCATTAAACACCAAGGCTTCGTCGGTAACTGATATGCTGAAAAAGCTGGCTGATAAGGCGCTGATCAACTATACCCGGTACCAGGGCGTAAGCCTCACCCCATCGGGCGAAAAGATAGCGGTTAACATCATCCGTAAACACCGGCTTTGGGAGTATTTTTTGGTGGAGAAGCTCAAGTTTAAATGGGACCAGGTACATGATATGGCCGAAGAGATGGAGCACATATCATCGGCAGAGCTAATCGACCGGCTTGATGAGTTTATGGACTACCCCCAGCATGACCCACATGGCGAACCTATCCCCGATTGTAATGGCCAGTTTAACGCCTCAGAACTAAAGCCCATATCCGCACTAAGCGTAAACGATAGCGGCACCATATCCGGCGTACGTGATCACAGCTCATCGTTTTTACAATATCTCGAAAAGCAGCAGCTTACGCTCGGAAAAAAAATATCCATCATGGAAATTGTTGAGTTTGACCATTCCATGATTTTACAAATTGAAAATAAAAAAGAAATCCACATCAGCCGCGAAGCGGCCAATAACTTACTGATAGCTTTATGACCGATAACCACAATCAATCATTAGGAGACGTACACAGTTCGGTAACCACCGAAAACAAAACGGGCTGGCGTAAAATAATGGCCTTCCTGGGGCCTGCCTATCTGGTTAGTGTGGGTTATATGGACCCAGGCAACTGGGCTACCGACATTGCCGGTGGGAGTGCCTTTGGTTATAAGTTGATATGGGTGTTGTTCGCCTCCAACCTGATAGCGCTCCTTTTACAATCACTGAGCGCGCGCCTGGGCATCGTTCGTGGACTCGATTTGGCGCAGGCATCCAAAAACGCCTATCCCCGCTTTGTAAACTTCTGGTTGTACATACTGGCCCAAATAGCCATTATAGCCTGCGATCTGGCCGAGATCATTGGCATGGCCATCGGTTTAAAACTGCTGTTTAACCTGCCTTTGATATGGGGTGTATCGCTTACCATTACCGATACCATCCTCATGCTTTACTTAATGAACAAGGGTATGCGTAAACTGGAAGGTTTTATTATATCTATGATATTTATTGTAGGGCTATCCTTTTTAATAGAAATGTTTATTGTGAACCCCAGCGTAGTGGAAATTGCCAAAGGCTTTGCCCCAGGTAATTTAAGCGGCGAGTCGTTATACATTGCTATTGGTATTATTGGCGCTACAGTGATGCCGCATAACCTGTACCTGCACTCCTCGCTGGTACAAACCCGGCAGATCACCCGTACAGATGCAGGCATTAAATCGGCCATTAAATTTAACTTATTTGATACCGTTATCGCGCTCAACCTGGCCTTTTTGGTGAACGCGGCTATACTGATACTGGCGGCCACCGCGTTTTATAAGAACGGCTATTTTAAAGTTGCCGAGATACAAGATGCCTATAAATTACTGGAACATATTTTCGGCAGGGTTGCCCCCGTGCTTTTTGCCATCGCCTTAATCGCCTCTGGGCAAAGTTCAACCATTACGGGTACCCTCGCCGGGCAAATTATTATGGAAGGTCACATTAACCTGCGTATTGAACCCTGGCTACGCCGTTTGCTTACCCGCGTGCTGGCTATTGTACCAGCCGTATTCACCATTATTTATTTTGGCGAAGCGGGGTTGGGCAGCCTGATTATATTAAGCCAGGTGGTTCTGAGCCTGCAATTAGGGTTTGCGGTTATCCCGCTTATCCACTTTACATCCGACAAGAAACGGATGGGTAAATTTGCTATCAGCCTTAAAGTAAAAGTACTGGCCTGGATCTGCGCTGTCCTTATTGTTGCTTTGAATGCCAAGCTGGTATACGAACAATTATTTGACTGGATAAAAGAATATCCAACCTCGGCTATCTGGATCTACGCCCTGGTTTTTCCTATCGTAATTGGTGTGGCGGCGCTGTTGATATATGTATTTTTCAGGCCGATGCTGTATAAGCATAAAGACCAGCCGGTTTATGCCCCCCATGGCATTGCCAGTGCCATTACCGAACTTGATGCCATTATCTACAAACACATAGCCATTACCATTGATTTTTCAAAAAATGATAACGACTGCCTGCGGCATGCCATTATGCAGGGTGGCAAACGGGCCAATTATACGCTGATCCACGTGGTGGAAACTGCTGGTGCACGCTATTATGGTAAACAGGTTATGGATAGCGAAACCCAAAGTGATGCAGACAACCTCAATCAGTACGTTACCACGCTGGAAAACCTGGGCTACAAGGCGCAGGCCCAAATTGGTTATGGTAACCCGGCAAGTGCTATCGCTAAGATAGTGAATGAAGAAGGTGTTGATTTTATAGTGATGGGCTCACATGGTCACAAAGCGCTCAAGGACCTTATTTTTGGCACAACTGTAAACTCGGTAAGGCACATGGTTAATGTGCCGGTATTGGTGGTAAAGCCCAGTAGGTAATTGGCCCAAACATACTCGGTTTGGTTATTTGGGTACATTGGCGGATATTTGCGGTCCTCTTAAAATCAAGAGGTTAAAATTTTACGTAAATTTGTACCTCACCGAAAGGAAAACATGACTACTCAGGATAAAATATATATAAAAAACAAGAAGGCTTATTTTGAATACCATATACTGGATAAGTATGTAGCAGGTATTCAATTATTGGGCACCGAAATAAAGTCGATACGGGAAGGCAAGGCCAATATTAATGATGCTTTTTGCACCTTTATTAACAACCAGCTGTTCGTACGCAACCTGCATATATCAGAATACTCATACGGGTCGTTTTACAATCACGAGGCCAAACGCGATCGTGTGCTGTTACTCACCAAAAAAGAGCTCAAAAAGCTCCTGACCCGCGGCGAAGAAAAAGGGCTAACCATTGTGCCATTGGCCTTGTTCATTAGCGAGCGTGGTTTTGCCAAGCTGGAGATCGGTCTGGCTCAGGGTAAAAAGACATTTGACAAACGCGAAACCCTAAAAGAGCGCGACACCAAAGTTGAAATGGACCGGGCGATGAAAAGGTAATTTGATTTCGGATTTGGGCTTTTCGATTTCGGAATTATTTATATTTGATATCTAATGAACCCTGCAAAAATCTATAAACCTCAAACTGCCCGCGTAGCCCCCTGGGATAAGATAGAGGAGTACTATGCCGATTTGGTTAATCACGGACTGACCCTTCAAAGTATGCTGTCGTTAGTGCAGTTTATTCGGGAAAATGGTTTTGATAAACGACTATACGCTTTTACCTCTATGCATAAATTGGTGATTTCAATTTATGATCCTCCGGAATGGAACAGAGAAGCATTACATATTGAATTCGATATGTATTCAAAAAAAATCCATTTTAAATACTACCCTATACCATTTAGAATGACGGAAGCGGAAAATTTTTATCCGGAAGAAGATATAATACCACGCTTTTCCAGATATATGAGTCATCTGAAATGGTAAATCCGAAATCGAACATTCCAAATCCGAAATCTCTCTACCACGCTTTATCCCCCACCAACGGTACAAACCTAAAAGTATCCAGCACTATTTTTTCATAATCATGCTCGGCAACTTTGAGTACGGTTACCATTTTTTGGGTTTCTTCATCACCTACCGGGATTACCAGGATACCACCTATTTTGAGTTGTTTCAGCAGTACATCAGGTACGGTAGGTGCACCGGCGGTTACAATAATTTTATCGTAGGGGGCATGTTCGGCTTTGCCAATGGAACCATCGCCGCAGAAAAAATGAGGCTTATATCCCATTTTTTCGGGCAGGATAAACCGGGTACGTTCGAACAGCTTTTCCTGGCGCTCAATAGTATAAACTTTAGCACCCAGCTCCATGAGTATACAGGTTTGGTAACCTGAACCCGTACCTATCTCCAATACTTTATCGCCTTTGCGAATGTGCAGCAGTTCGGTTTGGTAGGCAACGGTATAAGGCTGCGATATGGTTTGCCCCTCGCCTATCGGAAAAGCGATATCGCTGTAGGCCTGGTTCCAGAAAGTTTCATCAAAAAAGTAGTGGCGCGGTACTTTGCTTATGGCCAGCAACACCTCTTCATCCTGAATACCTTTTTTTCTCAGGATGTCAACCAATCGTTTCCGGGCGCCTTTTTCGCGGTAATTATCAATATACTTATAAGCCATTTATACGGCAAAGTTAGCAGGAATTTCAGCATTTGAGGGATGCGGTTAACGTAGAGTCGGGTAATTCATTATAGCATAGACTATAAAAAATTACTTTTCATTTTGTCATCCTGAGGAACGAAGGATCTGTTGTAAAATATGCAGGTTGCAGAATAGATGCTTCACTGCGTTCAGCATGACAAGTCTTTTTATAATTCCTGTTTAATAGGGATCGACATCGGGCTGGATAATGCTCCCCTTGCTCAGCTTGGTAGTTTGAAATTGGGTGATCACATCACGCAATATGGCTTTGGCCTTAACAATGGAGATACCATCCCGCTCAAATTTGAGCATGATTGATTTGATATAATAATTACGGATACGGCTGATCAATGGTGATTCCGGACCTATTACCCGTTCGCCAAAATGCCTGCGTAACTCATTACCCAGGTAGTTAGCCTGGTTATATAATACGTCGGGATCTTTGTGTTTAATATCCAGGTTGATGATGCGATAAAACGGCGGATATTTAAAGCTTTTACGCTCCTCCATTTCTGTAAAATACAGATCGTTGTAATCATTGGCGATCACCTGCTTGATAACCCGGTGATTGGGATCGTAAGTTTGTATCACCACTTTACCCTGCTTACCCCTTCGCCCGGCCCGTCCGCTCACTTGCGCCAGCATTTGGAAACTGCGCTCATTGGCCCGGTAATCCGGAAATTTGAGCATGCTATCGGCATTAATGATCCCAATGAGGGTAACATCGGCAAAATCAAGTCCTTTGGCCACCATTTGGGTACCCACCAATATATCTATCTTTTTTTCTTCCAGGTTGTTCAGTATGGTTTGTAGCGAGTTGCGAGCGCGGGTAGTGTCCAGATCCATACGGGCAATACGTGCATCGGGCAGCAAAAGACTCAATTCATCTTCTATCTTCTCGGTACCAAAACCTTTATATTCCAGGTGCGTTGAACCACAGGCAGGGCAAACAGATGGCGAATCCTCTTTATAACCACAGTAATGGCAATGCAATTTGCCACTGCTTTTATGATAAGTAAGGCTCACATCACAATTAATACATTTTGGCGTATAAGCGCATATTTTACACATGAGCACTGGCGCGTAGCCACGTCGGTTTTGAAACAGGATCACCTGCTCCTTATTGATCAGGGCTTGGTTGATGCCTTCCATCAACACACTGGTAAAATGCGATTGTATAGTTTTTTGCTTAGTTTCATGACTGATGCTCACTACCTGCACATCGGGCAGCTGTACACCGCCGTAACGTTCGGTAAGCTCGGCAAAACCATATTTATGAGTACGAGCATTAAAGTAACTCTCGAATGATGGCGTAGCAGAGCCCAACAGCACCTTTCCCTTGTGTGTGTTAGCCAAAAAAATGGCCGCATCACGGGCGTTATATCTTGGAGCCGGATCAAACTGTTTGTAGGAAGTTTCGTGTTCTTCGTCAACCACAATAAGGCCAAGATCATTAAAAGGCAAAAACACCGACGATCGTGCACCCAGGATCACCTTGTAATCATTGTTCAGCACTTTTTGCCAAACCTCCACCCTTTCATTGTCATTAAACCGGGAGTGATAGACACCTATGTCGGCGCCAAAATATAGGCGCAGCCGTTCAATAATATGGGTGGTAAGCGCAATTTCGGGTAACAGGTAAAGCACTTGCCGCTCGTTACGCATCATCTCCTCTATCAGCCTGATGTATATCTGTGTTTTGCCCGATGAGGTAACCCCGTGCAACAGTACCACATCTTTCTCCTTGAATTGCGTACGCACACTTTGCAGCACTTCGGTTTGCTGTTCACTTAATTCAAAGTTACTGTTCAGCTCTTCCTCTTCTTCAAAATGCAGGCGGCTCACATTTTTCTCTTCGGCTATCAGGATCTCTTTTTCTATGAGGGATTTAATGCTCGATTCGCCTGCGCCGCTTTCTTCAATCAACTCATTCTTGGTGATGGCTTTTTGATGACGTGCCAGTTTAATATAGGCCAGCAATGCGTCGGCTTGTTTGGGTGCTCGTTTTTCCAGTATCGGGAAAAGTTCACGCAAATTATCGGGATGATTATAAACCGGGTTCAGCGTAATAAAAGTACGCTTACGGGGTTTATAACGCTCGCTTACTTCTTCGGATATATGGATGATGTTTTTCTCGAACATCAGTTTCAGGATAGGCATTACCGTTTTTTGGCCCAATAATTTGGCGATATCACTTACGGTGAGTTCTGGCTGGATATCCAGGGCCTCTACGATCAGAAACTCTTTATCGTGCAGGGTTGATCGGTCAATATCATACTCTTTATTGAGTACAATACGGGTTTCGCTGGCAAGTTTTAGCGCAGCAGGTAGCGCGGCATTCATCACCTCGCCAATATTGCACATATAATAGTCGGCTAGCCATTGCCAGAAATTTAGCTGATGAGGGGTTACTACCGGTTGATCGTCCAGGATCTCAATAATATATTTCGCCTCGTATTTTTCAGGTGCAAGCGTGCTTATCTCTTTAACAATAGCGGTATAGAGCTTGCTTTTACCAAACTGCACTACTACCCTTTTACCTATGGCTATGGCGTCATTTTGCTCATACGGAACCCGGTAAGTATAATTTTTTGAAATTGCCAGTGGTAAAATCACTTCGGCAAAAAGCGTTTTACGATCGGTATGGTCAATTTCAGCAAATTCTAACATGGAAGAGGGAAATTCTAAAAACTAAATACTAAACTCTAAATCCGAAATCGAACATCCGACGTCCGAAATCAAAAATTATTTATTGCGAAAAGCAGCAATGGCCAGCATCAGCCAGCCTAAAATAAACAGCAGGCCGCCCAGCGGTGTAATTGGGCCAAGCGCTATCAACCAGTTCCACCCCAACAGGCTACGGCACGACAGCAAGTACAATGAACCCGAAAAAAATAGGATCCCAAAGGTAAAAAAGTAATAGGCTAAGGTTATCTGGCTATTTTTAAACCTGGCAAAAGTCGACAGGAAAAGCAAAGCGAATACATGGTAAAAATTGTACTGTACCGCGGTGTGCCACACCTCCAGATCGGCGGCAGATAAGCGGCCTTTTAAGCCATGCGCTCCAAAGGCTCCCGTAATAACGGCCAGCATGCCAAAAACCGAAGCCGTGATAATTATTTGTTTGTTCATGCAGATATAAAAAGCTAAGTTAACCAATTGAAAGTATTACTTTAATGGCGCAGGGTAAAATTCTATCTTTGTAAAGCAATCCGCTATGAAACGTCTGATAGTTATCACCTTAATTTTACTTGCCGCTACAATAGCCATAACGGTTGTTTACTTTAAAAACTTAAGTCCGCCGGGGGTGCGTACCGGCCAGGTGATGCACACCATACCTGACAATGCCACCGCGGTATTTGAATTCAACAGCGAAAAAGGGTTTTACGACATTTTTAAGGGAAACCAACTACTCAGTGCCGTTATCGGTAAAGACAAGCTGGCCGATCTGGATACACTGCGCAAACTATTAATCACATCAGCACAGCTGGAGCGTTTTTTCGACGGGCAAAATGTATTTATCTCGGTACATCCCTCAAATGGTAACGATGTCAATCTGCTCATCACTATACCCACCACTAACGATTTTAAAACAGATGCCTTTACTGCCTTAAATACACAACCTAACAGCGGCCTTTCGGTAACCCAGGTACACAACACAGTTGGGATAACCTATGATGTGTTGGTTAAGGCCATCAGTAAACACTTTTACATCACCCAAAAAGAGAATAATATTTTTGCAGGTAGCTTTTCAAAAGAACTAATAGACCAAAGCATTTTATACAAGGACGATAAGAATGTTTTTATTCCGCTGCCCGAACAACAAAACGCCAATTCCCTGGCTAACCTTTATATTAACTACAGCCAGCTAACCCCGCTGTTTGACCAGATATTTAAAAACAAGAACACCGATATTTTTAAGAGCTTTAAGCTGTTGCCCGCTTTAGCAGCTCTTACTTTAAACTTCAAGAACGACGCGTTGATGTTCAGTGGCTTTACCACCATACAGCATAATCACACAGCCAGTTATTTAAATTTATTTGCCGATCAGCAGCCCGTGGTGAATCACTTAAAAGAAATTTTTCCAGCCACGACAGCTTATACTATCAACTTCGCGGTATCTGATCCTTTAAGATTTTCTGCCGGGCTTTCACAGTGGCATATTAAGGCTGGGATCAGTAAGGAGAAAGACCAGCTTTTTGGTAAGATAAAGGCAGAAACCGGTGTGTTTTTGAAGCCGGAGTTTGAGCACTTACTGGGTAACGAATTTGCCGTGGTTACTACACGTTACCAGGAAAAGTACGCCATTGTTTCTGTTAAGGATGGTTCAAAACTAAGGCCTATCATGATGAACATCAGCACCATGACCAATGATAATATTGGGCAGTTTAATTATGATAAAGTACTATTTTACTTATTAGGAGATGCTTTTAGTATTTTCAGGAAGCCGTACTTTATGATCATTGATAATTACCTGGTATTGGCTGCAACCTCCTCCGAGCTTACAAGTTATTCAGACACCTATTATAACCGCAAGTTTATCAGTAAAACAGATCAATACAACCAGTTTGACAACCTGCTGGCCGAAAGAAGCAACGTCGCTTTTTTTATCAACTTTAAAAACTCACAATCCATATTCAAAAGAGATCTGAAAGATGCTTTTTATGATGCTTTTGAAAGTTCCAATCCCAGCTGGAAAAGCTTTTACGCGGCTGCCTATCAGTTTAGCGCCTCTGATAAAAACTTCTACACCAACCTATGTATGCGTCTGAATAATACAGACAGCACCACTACTCCAATTAAATAAAAAAACATACAACCATACGCTAACAATTCCCGTTAAAAGGGGCTATTGTGTCTGCAATATTTCCCTATAGTTTATGGAAATATTTCTTACTAGTTCAAAATAAACCATTACTAAACAAAAAGTTGGCAAATTGTTGTATGAATAAAAATAAGCTATTAATTGCTTTTGGTATATTATTTTTCTCTTTATCAGTTTCTGCTCAGCAATTTTCGCAATACAATACAGGCACTTTATATGATTCTTTCGAAAACCTTTCGCAACGATCATTCATCCCCGACTCCAGCAGGCAATATGCCTTTAACTTTTTTATTCCAGGTTTTAATGTGAATACCTATCTAACCGGTAATGCACAACGTACCATTAAAACCAAAATATTTGGCAACAATTCAAAATATGATACCGATAATTTACAAATTGGCCAAGGTAAATACAACCATTTTAACGCCAACGTTAATGCCTATGCTATTATGTTCAAACTGTTTACAAGTTTTAATGGCGATGTGGAGATAGGTTTTTCGGCACAAACCAAAGCGGAGGCCCGCGGGCTTTTTTCAGACGAATCATTGGCACTGTTAAACGGCGCCCGGAACTTTCCAAACAATATTTATACCAATATATTTAATGATAATTACAGGTACCAGGCTTATCACCAGATAGGCTTTTCGTACCGCGAACGTATCAATAAAAAAGTAGCGGTAGGTTTTAAAATAAGCGCGCTGCTGGGTATAGAATTTCAGCAGTTTAACATTACCCGGTCGCAAATTGCTTTTGACCGGGCTGACCCGAATAACCCAAGCGCGTTACTCGCTCTAACCGGTCGTTATTACGCCAATTACATCCCCGGCCAGCGCGATTCCCGTGATTATCTGCCCAATTTGCGCAACCCTGGTGCTGCAGTAAGTTTCGGGGTTTCGTACATTACAGACGATCGTATAACCATACAGGGCAATATTAAAGATCTTGGCTTTATTCACTGGAGCAACCGATCAACAACGTATGATTTTAATAACAGCGGTGTGATCAAAAATTTAGGATCTGAGCACTTTGCGGATACACTTTACAACCGGGTGCATAAAATAATGCAGGACGATAATAATAAAACGGTTAAACCGCTCACCACTGCCATAAATGGTCTTGCCGAACTAAGTGCGACCAAAAGTTACTGGATAGGTTATGGTAATATATGGAAATATTCGCCCACCCTTATAGCCTCAAAAGCGCTATTTTACCCGGATTTTAAAGGTGCCCTGGTTAATCATTTCAATTACCGTGGTATTTTTACCGCAACGCTTACCACGAGTTATGACGATATGCACTTTTTTAATATTGGTACGCAGCTCATGGTCAAATCACCAAATACAGAATTTTATATAGGTACCGAAAGACTGACCAATACTGGCAAATTAGCCCTGGCCGCGGTAAATAATAACTCGCAGATAAATCATATAGGTAATTATTCGGGAGGCGATTTTTATTTAGGATTTACCCTGAAATTTGGACATGTAATTGAACATCCCATGAATGCCAGCGTTATCCCGATGGGCGAAAAAGGTTTTTTTGGTCGTCTGTTTGGTCGTTTATTTAAAACCAGCACCAATAAAGGAATTTAGATATTAACGTCGGGAATCAAGGCAACTTGCTTTATTCTATTTATAAAGCTTTCTTTCCGGCTATAAAATCCTTGAGATAGTAAGGCTCAAAATAAGCCACATCCTCAAACTCTTTTTTATCAAACTTTTCTGCAGCCTTTTGAGTAAGGAAGATCGCTGAATTAACAAAGCCCGGCAAAAAGTGGGCATGGGGATTAGAGCCTAATGTGGTTTCGCACTTATCAGCTCCATCACCAAAAAATATGATCTGGTGATTATTGAGTTCTTCAGCAAAACTGTGCTCATCTATAATATCCGCCGAGGTAGCTCTTACCTTTTGACCACGAGCATCAAACAAGGCACAATAAACCTCCATACGACGGGCATCTATCATGGGGCAGAGAAGCGTATCCTGATCAATCGTAACGTCATCGCTATGAATTATACCATAAGCCATAGCTTCCAGCGTTTCAATGGAGATGAGCGGCTTATCCAGGGCAAAACAGAGCCCTTTAGCTGTTGATACGCCGATCCTGAGGCCGGTATATGATCCCGGGCCGCTACTCACAGCAATGGCATCAAGATTAGTATAAGTTAAATTTGCTGAGGCCACCAGTTCATCAATAAACAAAGTGATCACCTCTGCATGTATGTTGCGTTCGTTTATCTGCTTAAACACTACAACTTTACCGTCAACAGCCAGGGCTACTGAACAGGAAGTGGTCGCGGTTTCAATTTGTAAAATAACACTCATCTTTTTAAGACTCAGAACTTAAATTCAAGGTACCGGATCATGGCCGTGCCCACCCCAGGGATGGCAGCTGGCAATACGTTTCAAAGTTAACCATCCGCCCTTAAAGGCCCCGTGTTTTTTGATGGCTTCCACACCATACTGCGAACAGGTTGGTGTATACCTGCATGAAGCACCTGTGAGCGGAGAAATAAAATATTGATATATTTTAATCAGCAGTATAAAAATGCTGCCTACAATTGTTTTCAATATATTGATCACCGCGTCCATATCACTTCACCGGGATATTGTTAGCAGTTGTTAACTGCTCAGCAAGTTGGCCAAGCATCTTCAGCATCTTTTTTTCCATAACGCTGTAAGGGACAATTTCTTTTCCGATATACCCTACCGACAGTACAATTGTTTTATCGGCTGCCGTGAGTAAATTATACAGGCATTGCTGCTTATGCAGCCTGTACGACTCGCGCATGCATCTTTTTATTAAATTACGGTCAACAGCATGCTTATAACGCTTTTTGGAAACCGAAAATAAAACCTGAGCAGGGAATAACTGTGGTTCGGAATGAAATAACCACGAAGCTTTGAAGGGATAACACAAAAAAGAAGAACCGTTATGAAAAAGCTTATCAATAAGCCTTTTATTACATAATCGTTCTTCTTTTTTAAAAGTATACATAGTTGCCATTATTTGAACCGGAGACATTAAGCATATAAACGGTCCATGTCCCTATGAAAGGACCAAGCAACCAAGATTATGCTTTATGACGACCCTCGTCAGAAACTGATAATCTTTTTCTGCCTTTAGCTCTTCTGGCTGCTAATATTCTTCTACCGTTAGCAGTTGACATGCGCTCACGGAAA
>Ga0207671_10005037_pt1 | contig 12346 bp, 8 predicted proteins | sample KBSC24metaG_FD_184352 | JGI IMG/M metagenome (GOLD analysis project Ga0207671, IMG submission 184352) | Corn rhizosphere microbial communities from Kellogg Biological Station, Michigan, USA - KBS C2-4 metaG (SPAdes) (version 2) | ecosystem: Host-associated > Plants > Roots > Rhizosphere > Soil... | reverse complement strand
CTGAAAAGAAGCAAATCCATTTATTCATATGACAAGTTGTATAATGTTAAACCAACATTTAAAAATAGATAAGGGTAAAGGGTAAATCGTCCTGACCCATCCTGACGAAAGCAGCTGACCGATGCAGGAGCCTGTGAATACAAGGTTAAAATGCCCGGTTATCAATATGATATGGCCCGCGGAGGCTTAGAAATAAATACATTGGTTTTGCAAAGCAGGCTTAAATTTGGCAAAATTTAATTTTCATTAAAATTACCTGGTTATGTGCGGAATCGTTGCTTATATAGGACCGCGTGAAGCTTACCCTGTTATATTAAAAGGCCTGAAAAGACTAGAATACCGTGGCTATGACAGTGCCGGTGTGGCATTGTTGAACAACGGGCTGCATGTATACAAGAAAAAAGGCCGTGTTGCTGAACTGGAAGAAAGCGTAATTGGAAAAGACATGCACTCTCATATTGGTATTGGTCATACCCGCTGGGCTACGCACGGAGAACCCAGCGATCGCAATGCACACCCGCATGTATCGGCCAATGGCAAACTGGCCATGATACACAATGGCATTATTGAGAACTATGCCCAGTTAAAAAAGGATCTGCAAAACAAGGGATATGTTTTTAAAAGCGATACCGATACAGAAGTCTTGCTCAATTTTATTGAAGACATTCAGAATAACAATAACTGCGGCCTGGAAGAAGCCCTTCGGATTGCATTAAAACGTGTTACCGGCGCCTATGTAATCGTATTGCTTGATGCAGACAACCCGGACACATTGATTGCCGCAAGAAAAGGCAGCCCGCTTGTAATTGGTGTTGGCAAGGGTGAACACTTCCTCGCCTCCGATGCATCGCCCATTATAGAATATACCAAGGAAGTGGTCTATGTAAACGATTATGAACTGGCCATTCTCCGTTCAGACGAACTAATATTGAAAAACCTGGGCAACGAAAAGATTACCCCCTATATACAAAAGCTGGATCTTGAACTGGCGGCGATTGAAAAAGGTGGCTATGATCATTTCATGCTGAAAGAAATTTTTGAACAACCCGATACCATTTACGATTGTCTTCGCGGAAGGCTGGACGCTGCAGCCGGCACCATAACCATGAGCGGCGTACAGAATTATATAGAACAGCTTAAAAATGCCCCGAGGATAATTATCGTTGCCTGCGGCACCAGCTGGCATGCCGGTCTGGTTGCCGAGTACATAATTGAAGAGCTTTGCCGTATACCGGTAGAAGTAGAATACGCATCTGAGTTCCGCTACCGCAACCCGGTTGTACATAAAGGGGATGTTATTATTGCTATCTCACAAAGCGGTGAAACAGCAGACACCATTGTGGCTATAGAAAAAGCAAAAGAGCAGGGAGCCATCATCTTTGGTATTTTAAATGTAGTGGGTTCATCTATTGCCCGCATTTCTCACGCCGGTGCCTATACGCACGCAGGCCCTGAAATAGGTGTAGCAAGCACCAAGGCATTTACTGCGCAACTGGCGGTATTAACCATGGTGGCATTAAAAGTGGCCTGTGAAAAGGGCAGCATTGATCAGAAACGGTATATGAATTTATTAAAAGAGCTCCATGAAATACCGGAAAAAGCAGGCATCATTTTAAAAAATACGGATCACATTAAAAAGATTGCTGAAAAATATAAAGATTCCGTTAATGCGTTGTACCTGGGCCGTGGCTATAATTTTCCCATAGCACTGGAAGGGGCATTAAAACTTAAAGAAATTTCCTACATACATGCGGAAGGTTATCCTGCCGCGGAAATGAAACATGGGCCGATAGCGCTGGTAGATGAAAAATTACCGGTGTTTTTTGTTGCCACCAAAGACACCTACTACGAAAAAATTGTAAGCAATGTTCAGGAAATAAAAGCCCGCAAAGGAAAAGTAATAGCGGTAGTAAGTCAGGGCGATGAAGCAATTGCAGGTATGGCCGATGATATTATGATTGTACCTGAAGCCGACGAAATTGTGGCACCGATGTTAAGCGTTATCCCCCTGCAATTGTTAAGCTATTATACAGGCATTGCCAAAGGTCAGGATGTAGATAAGCCGCGCAACCTGGCAAAAAGTGTAACAGTGGAATAATTAATGCCAGGCTGGCGATCACAAAATGCCAGCCGTTATTCAAATATCCATTCATGAACATTATTCATAAGAGTCCCATCAATTCATTGGGTTATAATTTTATTGCGCCCGGTTTTTTGCCAAAAGGTAAAAATGAATACTACCTGCGCAACCAGCAAAACAAAAACGGCCTCCATTACCGCAAGCTGACTGCATATGAAATAGAAGTGCTGGTACGCAACCGCAATACATCCGACGACTGGAACCAGATTTTGGTATCGGGCGCTTTTACACCGGAATTGGTACAAAACTGCAAGTTCTATGGACTGGTTCGCATCGGTAAGCTGGAAGCTTTTTATCTTGAATTTCATAACCTGCGGCGGCCGGTTGGTCTTTACAACAGTACCATTATAAGCGCCGATTTGGGCAATAATGTATCGATAGATAATTGCAACTACCTGTCTCACTATATTATTGGCAACGATGTGATGATAGTAAACGTTAATGAACTGGCCACTACCAGCTATGCACGCTTTGGAAATGGCATTGTAAAGGAGGGCGAAGATGAAGCCAGCCGCATCTGGCTGGAAGTGTGCAATGAAAACGGCGGCAGAAGCATTATTCCTTTTGATGGCATGCTTCCGGGCGATGCCTGGTTGTGGTCGAGATACCGGGATGACAACAGCCTGCAGCAGGCGCTTAAACAATTTACCGACAATGAATTCGACAAGCGCCGCGGATACTACGGCGAAATAGGCGATCGCACGGTTATAAAAAACTGCCGGATTATTAAAGATGTATGGATAGGAAGTGATGCGTATATTAAAGGCGCCAACAAATTAAAAAACCTGACTATCAATTCTAACGCCAATGCCAAATCGCAGGTGGGTGAAGGTTGCGAGCTGGTCAATGGCATCATTAATGAAGGATGCCGCATCTTTTATGGTGTAAAAGCCGTCCGCTTTTTCATGGCTTCGCATTCCCAGTTGAAATACGGGGCCAGGCTTATCAATTCTTATCTCGGCAACAATGCTACTATTTCCTGCTGTGAAGTATTGAACTCGCTTATTTTTCCGGCACATGAACAGCATCATAACAATTCATTTCTTTGCGCCGCTTTAATAATGGGGCAAAGCAATATGGCAGCGGGCGCCACGATTGGTTCCAATCATAATTCGCGCAGCCCCGATGGCGAGATAATTGCAGGCCGCGGATTCTGGCCGGGACTTTGTGTGAGCCTTAAACACAATTCTGTATTTGCCAGCTTTTCTATACTTGCCAAAGGCGACTACCCGGCCGAATTACACATAACGTTTCCGTTTTCTCTTATCAGCAACGATACCAGCAGGGACCAGCTGGTAATTATGCCTGCCTATTGGTTTATGTACAATATGTACGCACTGGCCCGCAATTCCTGGAAATATATTGATCGCGACAAACGCACCGACAAAACACAGTTAATTGAGTATGATTTTTTGGCGCCGGACAGCGTCAATGAAATCATTCATTCACTGGAAACGCTGAAACTGATAGTAGGCAATGCCTATGCAAAAAAGTTTAACCAGCGTATGACAGAGTTCGAATTGAAACAGACAGGCGAAAGACTGCTGGCATCCAACGACCGCCTGGTAAATGAGCTTGAACTGCTGGTGCCGGAAGCGGAAAACAGCGACCGGAAAGTAGTATTGATAAAAGGATTGCAGGCTTACCAGATTTTTAAAGAACTGGTAAATTATTATGCCGTTACTGCATTGCTGCACCTCATTGAAACCAATAAAATTAAAACAACCGATGTATTGCTGAAACAACTGCCCGCAGCTGGTAAATTACAGCCCTGGGTAAATGCAGGCGGTCAATTAATCCCCAATGACCAGATGATTAAACTGTTGCTGCAAATTCGAAATGGAAAAACAAAAAATTGGGCGGCTGTTCACCATTTTTATAAAAAGCAATCTGAACTATACCCTGCCCAAAAATTAGGGCATGCGCTGGCTGCACTGCAAACCGTCTACGGCATCAACCTAAAAAAAGATAAAGCGTCTTTAAAACAGTTGCTTCAGCAAAGTATCTATACAAAGGAATGGATGGTAAAAGGTATTTACGACAGCCGGGCCAAAGACTATACCAACCCGTTTCGTAAAATGGTCTATGAAAACAGGAATGAAATGGACAAGGTAACAGGCAGCCTTGAAAAAAATAGTTTTATCAGGCAGGAACAGGAAAACCTGGTTGCATTTAAAAAAACGGTCCAGCGCATTATTAAAGCCTTTAAATTATAGGGCCTGAAAATATTTGCCTGTAAGTACTCGTAATTACATCCTGACTGTATTACACTTTTACAAACCTGCATGTACTTATTTTTCCATCAGGAGTGCCTGCTGTTAAAGTGTAGACTCCCGGAGCAAGTTGACCCGCCTGGAGTGGAATAATATTATTACCCCTGTTAGCCCATCTGTTCATTGTTTGCATTAACCTTCCATCTGCATCGTAGATAAAGAGCCGGAAATTACCACTGGTAGCAGTGCTCACCACTATATTGGCACTGAACTTTACAACGGTGGGTTGCACAAGTATTACATCCGGCAGGCTTGTACCTGCATCAACCTTTATAATATTGCTGTAAAAAAATGAACCGCCTTTTTCAACCATCCTTAACCGGTAGTACAGGCTGCCGGCCGGTTTTTGTGTAACTGTATATTGGTATACATTATCGCCAGGTATATAATTAATAGTTGAAATGCCCGTAAAACGGTTGCCATCCAAAGCGCATTGCAGGTCAAAATAAGCCGGCTGCCAGTCATTTGCTATCGTCCATTTTAAACGTACGGCATCATTAAGCAATTCACCATTGAAAACAACCAGTTTTATTGGCAACGGGTTTTGAACGGCATCGCTGCCGGCAAGTGTAAAATAGCCAGTACCTGTATCAAACATACTGATAGGATGACTCACTACTGATCCGGCGGAACCCGCCGTGCCTGTAGTACCGTCATTGCCCGCGTCTGTCCAGCTGCCGGCAACCAGTTGTGATACCCTCAGGGCCGCCATATCGGTAACACCTCCGCTGTTTACATTGTCGAAAGACAATTCCACTTTGGCGGCAGGTGCCGGGGGAGCCGCTGCCTGCACCGACCAATATTCTATGGAAGAAGTATGATGAATGCCTTTACCAACCGTTGTGGCCAGTGTGCCCGGATTTCCTTTAAAAAATTCAACCGTGTAATTGCCGGTTACTTCTTTTAGTGCCATCCATCTTTGAACGTCTTTACCTACAGGAAAAAGGAAATGCCCTTCGGCAGATAATCCTTCTTTTCTTAAGGCGCCATTTATAAAACTGTTTTTATTGGTCGAATCTGCATTTATACTGCACCCGGCCTTCAATGTTGTAAGAAAACCATTACTATGAACGATGCCTTTTACCAGGCTTAGTGTATATGGAAGCGATAAACCGGCCAGCAGAGAAACGCCCGCCGCGTTGTTGACCCTGAAATCGATACTGCCGGTAACAGCACCGGCAACCCGTATATTTTGATGGGTGTTGCCGTTTAATTCAATCGCTGGCAAACCCGCGGCCGTTTCGGTAATATCTCCCGCAGTCTGGATAAGATCTCCCTTTATAAAAACGGTGTTATTGTTCGACTGACTGGCCAGGTTGAATACGCCCCCATCTTGTTGATAATTGCCTTTAATGGTTGTTGCAGCAGTGAGATCAAGATTAATAGCAACACCGGTTTCAATCAACAAATCGCCATTAATCACCAGGGGATGGGCGGCACTGCTTGCAAACACCTGGTTACCTCCTGAGGCCGCGGCACTAAAAATAAGTGTGCCATAAGTGCGTCCGCCAGACGCAAAAGTATAACCACCACCGGGCACATCAAATTTGAACATACCTTTTTCTGTACCGGGTGATGCAGATAATACAGTTACCAGGGCAGCATGTGCCGACCTTGTATTGTGTACGTACAGGCCACCGTTGCTAATCCTGAAAGAATCGTTTACAACGATTGCCGCGGCCCCGGCGGTGGCGGATGAGTTAATGAATATGCCGCCATTGCCAATACTTATACCATAGCCCTGTCCTGTAGCTGTAAAAGCAGGGGCAGCGGTGTTGATTGCGGGAAGTACCAACTGTATATTATTGCCGGCCGCTGGCATTATGGTAATGGTCTTAATAACGATAGCCGCTGAGCCACCCGGCAATGAAACAGTATAATTACCGGCTAGCATACTGTTATCCAGTAAAACATCATCGTCTTCTGCAGGAATACTATTGCCGGTCCAGTTGGCGGGGTTTGTCCATTGTCCATCTCCTGCTTCCCCATCCCATTTTACCTGGGCTGTTGTACGAATAGAAACAAGTAATACAGACAGGCACAGCAGGTTTTTGATGCTGCTGCATTTTTTTTCAAAAATGGAATAAGGCATTGGCAGAAATTATATAACAGCCTAACAATATGTTTTTACAAGGGATGTGATACTATGATGAGCTGTAAATTAATTGGAAGGACAAAAGTTATTATGATGAAATCATCGCTTTTTTCATGTTTTTTTCTCATCCTGTTCTTAAGGCAAAAAAAAATCTCCTGGCGGAGATTTTTAAATTATATGCACTGCTTAATTATTTTTTTCTGAAGAACAACCGCACCGGCACTCCCTTAAAATTGAAGCTTTCGCGAAGACGGTTTTCAAGGTAATTCTTGTAGGGTTGTTTTATATCGTCGGGAAAATTGCAGAAAAATGCAAAAGAAGGAACGGGTGTAGGCAACTGAGACACGTATTTAATACTTACGGCATGTCCCCTTACCACGGGTGCATGGTATTGTCTTACCGCATCCTGTATGGCTTCGTTGAGCTCTGAGGTAGGTATTTTTTTATTGCGGTTATCATATACTTCGAGTGCAGTTTCTATTACCCTGAAAATGCGCAACTTGTCTTTAACGGATATAAACAATACCGGTATATCTGAAAAAGGGGCAATGCGTTCCTTTAATTCCTTTTCATAGTCGCGGGCGGTATTGGTTTCCTTTTCTACCAGGTCCCATTTGTTTACAATTAAAACAACGCCTTTGCCTTTGCGTGCGGCCAGGCTGAAAATATTGATATCCTGCGCCGTAATGCCCTTTCCTGCATCCAGCATCAGCAAACAGACATCGGCCTCATCCATTGCTTTTATGGCACGGATGACGGAATAAAATTCAAGATCCTCCATCACCTTTGTCTTTTTACGGACGCCGGCGGTATCAATCAAAATAAATTCTTTCTGGTAAAGTTTGTAATGTGTGTGGATGGTGTCGCGGGTAGTTCCTGCAACATCGCTTACAATCGTTCTTTCTTCACCAATCAGCGCATTCAGCAAAGAAGATTTACCAACGTTTGGCTGGCCAATAATAGCAAATTTGGGCAACCCCTCCCCTTCTTTTACAGCATCTTCTTCGTCGCCTGGTATACCCGCCACAATTGCATCCAGTATTTCACCGGTGCCACTACCGGTCATGGAAGAAAGAAAAAATATAAATTCAAAGCCAAGGCTGTAAAATTCTGATGCTTCCAGTAAACGTTCGTGGTTATCTACTTTATTCACCGCCAGGTATACCGGCTTGGAGGTTCTACGCAGCACATTTGCCATCGACTCATCCAGCTCTGTAATACCGGTAGAACAATCAACTACAAATACAATGGCGTCTGCCTCATCCAATGCTACCAGCACCTGTTTTTTTATTTCCCTTTCAAACACATCCATGCTTTCGGGCACAAATCCGCCGGTATCAATCACGTTAAATGATTTGCCATTCCAGTCTGTTACACCATATTGCCGGTCGCGGGTTACGCCGCTGATATCATCCACAATGGCTTTGCGTTGTTCAAGCATGCGGTTAAAAAAAGTGCTTTTGCCCACATTAGGTCTTCCCACAATGGCTACTGTATATCCGTTCATAATAATTTCATTTCTATCTCATCCCAACCCTCTCCAAAAATAGAGCGGTTGATTTAATTTGTTAGATTGATGTTGTTCAAATTAATGATCGCCAATTCCTTTGCCACCATGGCGGCCCTTCGGTGGGGGCTGCGCCCCCATCTGACATCTGACGGCCTTTCAGGCCTGTACAAACAAACGACAAAATTCATAACTTGCGCTGCCAAAGATCATCTCACCACTCACCACTCACCACTCACCACTCACCACTCACCACTCACCACTCACCACTCACCACTCACCACTCACCACTCACCACTTACCACTCACCACTCACCACTCACCACTCACCACTCACCACTCACGATTAATGGTAACCGTATTCTTTCAGGTGAATATCATTGTCCCTCCATTTTGGTTTTACCTTTACAAATAATTCCAAAAATATTTTCTGACCAAGAAACTTTTCTATCTCTGCCCGGGCGGCCATACCCAGCGTTTTAATACCTTGTCCCTTCTCGCCCAAAATAATTCCTTTCTGGGTGTCGCGCTGCACAATGATATCGGCCTGTATTTTTACAAGGGTTGATTTTTCTTTGAATTCCTGTACCAGCACAGTGGTGTGGTAAGGTATTTCTTCTTCGTATAATTCGTATATCTTTTCCCTTATCATTTCGCCCACGAAAAAACGTACGGGCAAATCGGTAATATCATCCTCTGCAAAAAACGGCTGTCCCTCTGGTAACAATTCTGTTATTTTCTTAAGCAGTTCATCAGTATGCTGGTTTTTGATGGCCGAAATGGCTACCGCATCCGTACAGTAAGACTGTTCTTTAAAAAAAGACAGGGCATTGGCTGTTTTTTCCCTGCCTGCTTTATCGGTTTTATTGCAAACAACCAGCACGGGCACCTGCAGTTTCAGTGCAGCGAATATTTCATGCGATTCGACGGTATCCCTGTCCGTTAAATCGTGCAGCAGGATGGCTACATCTGCATCTTCCAGCGCCTCTTTTACCGCGGTCATCATTTTCTCGTGCAGCTTGTATTTGGGCTCAATAATGCCCGGTGTATCAGAAATGATGATTTGGTATTCCTTTGTAGTAAGAATGCCTTTGATGCGGTGGCGGGTTGTCTGTACTTTGGAAGATATAATGGCCAGTTTCTCGCCCAGCAGGGCGTTTAGCAGGGTGCTTTTACCCGCATTGGGCTTGCCAAATATGTTTACAAAACCCGCCTTCATAATTTATTATACCAGTGTTTGCTGTAATGTCTTTGATGGGTACCTCACCCCCGGCCTTACGGCGCCCATCTTTTACTCTTGTCAAATGTACTTAATTAAAAAAGCCCGCCAGAAGGCAGGCTTTTTCTGTTGCGAAGGGAGGGATCGAACCTCCGACCTTCGGGTTATGAGCCCGACGAGCTACCGCTGCTCTACTTCGCGATGTGGGGTGCAAATGTAAGGGAAGAATAACTTACAATCCAAATAAAAGAGAAAGCCCCGCTCAACTTTTTTAGATGAACGGGGCTTTTATTCAGCATCGCCTGCTTATTAACTTTTCTTTATACTGCTGGCGCCGCTTTTGTTCATTTTTTTAATAACGCCGTTACCGCGGATGATAATATCGCTGGCACCGCTGGCACTGGCATTCAGCTCCTTTTCCACGGTAATTTTTATATCGGAGGCGCCCGAAGCCTGTGCATCACAACTTTGCACCACCAAATCATAGTCTTTCAAATCGCTGGCGCCACTGGCATCTATATTCAGGGATCCTATCCTGCCGCTGGCCGTAATATCTGATGCACCTCTGATAGTTGCTTTGAGATTCTCTATTTCAAATACCCCCTTTAAATCACTGGCGCCCGACAAATTAAGATCCAAATTGGCGGCTTTTAATGTGCCGTTGATAAAGACATCGCTGGCTCCGGCAGCCCTTAATTTATTAATATTTTTAAACGATATGTACGCCTTCATTTTTTTATGACCCGTACTCCAGTGAAAACCTTCGTTATCGTACCAGATGGTAAGCACGCCATCTTTTACTTCTGTTTTAATGCGATCGCGGTATCTTGTTTCGCTGGCGCTCACCGCTATTGCATCCTCATTGCCCTGGGTTAAATAGATATCAATCGCACTGGAAACACTGATGCCGGTAAAACCCGGTACATTTCTTTTTTCTGCATTGGCATCATTGATAACTGTTTTTTGCGCTGTGGCAACAAAAACAACGCTCATCAGCAGCAGGCCCGCCATAATTTTTTTCATGATTATTATTTTAAACATTTCGCAGTAATAAGGATTTCCACAAGTCAGACATCAGACATTGGCAAATCAGACATCAGCCATTTTCTCTCTATCCATTCTTTTTAATGCTGCCGCCACTGCCGGTAGATACTTTTGTAATTACACCATCTCCTTTATAACGGATATCACCACCGCTGCTGGCCTGGGCAGATAATTCCTTGTTAACACTCACCTGAATGGTGCCACCGCTGCTGGCGTCGGCATTGCATTTATCGCTCACCAGTTCATAACCATATACGCCCGCACCGCTGCTGGCTTCCAGGCTGGCGCTTTGCACTTTACCGCTTATATGGGCTGTTGCCCCGCTGGATCCATCTACGTTAACACTGGTTGCTTCTACGGCACCCTTAAACCCGGCACCGGAAGACAATTCAATTTTCATATTGGTAGTGCTGATGCTGCCGTCTACCGTGGTGGAAGAACCAGATGAACCATGCAGCATATCCAGTTGCTTAAAAGAAACATAAGCTTTTAATTTCTTTCCATTTGAACTCCAGTTCTTATACCATTTGGTATCAAAATAAATTTTTAAGACCCCGGCTTCCACTTCTGTTTTAAGATTATCCCTGTATTCTTTTGTGGAAGCGCTTACTGCCACTGCTTCCGTATTACCCTGTTTAACAATCAGATCAATTCCCTGCGACACGCGGATGGCATGAAACCCGCTTACATTCCGTGCCTCAGCATTGGGATCATTAATTATTTTATCCTGGGCAAAAGAAACCACCGCGGCCAGGCTGGCAAAAAGAAATAAACTAAGCTTTTTCATACACAGTATTTTTAAGTAGGACGTGATACCCGGCAAAATGTTACAGGAATTTATTGTTTTCTGGCATACATTTGCATTATCCTGCCGAAAGGCGGGACAGTGTCCTCGGGGTGCTTCCGCTACGGCGGCGGGCTGAGATAATACCCGTAGAACCTGATCAGGGTAATGCCTGCGCAGGGAAGGTGAACCGAATTTCAGTTCCTCCTCTTTTGCTTAGCAGCATTTCCCTCAAACAATTTTTCTAACAGGGTGTAAGATTGAAGGTGTGGGGTATAAGGCCGTTTCCGCGGCTTCACTTTATACCTTAGGTCTTTCGCCTCAAACTCTTCTCAAATGAAAAAATTGCTTTGGGGAATTTGCTTTTTGACGGTACAACAAATAGGTTGGGCCCAATCAAAAACAGTTCTTCTTGTTACAGACCCCGGCGGTAACCCCGTAGCCAACGCCAGTATTGAACTTGAAAAAACCGGCGTGTTTGCAGCCGATGAAAAGGGCGGACTAACCATCTTTACCCGGCAAACAGGCAACCTGCATTGCCGCGTAAGCAGCGTAGGTTTCAAGACCACCGACACCACTATCAGCCTGCCCGCCCAACAGGTAAAGCTCGCATTGACCCCGCTGGCCCTGTTTCTTGAGCCGGTTGAAATTAAGGCGTTGCGCGCCGGCGAAAAAGCTCCCTTTGCCAAAAGCAATATTAGCAAAACCGATATTGAAAAGCAAAACCTGGGGCAGGACCTTCCATTCATTGTAAGCCAAACCCCTTCCGTGATTATTACATCAGACGCCGGCAACGGTGTGGGCTATACGGGTTTGCGCATACGCGGTACCGATATGACACGTATTAACGTTACCGTAAATGGCATACCCTACAACGATGCCGAAAGCCAGGGCACCTATTTTGTTGACCTGCCCGATATCAGCTCATCGCTGAACAGCATACAGATTCAAAGGGGCGTTGGTACTTCCTCCAATGGTGCCGGTGCGTTTGGCGCCAGCATTAATTTAAGCACCAATGAAACAAATGAAAAAGCCTATGCAGAATCCAACAACAGCTTTGGTTCTTTTAATACCTGGAAAAATACAGTCAAATTTGGAACGGGATTAATCAACGGCCATTTTACTTTCGATGCCAGGCTCTCTAAAATCTCCAGCGATGGGTTTATAGACCGCGGCAGCAGCAACCTGAAAAGTTTTTACACAAGTGCGGCCTATATCAGTCAAAATTCATCGATCCGCTTTAATATTATCTCCGGTACAGAAAAAACCTACCAGGCATGGAAT
>Ga0207671_10005036_pt1 | contig 12350 bp, 10 predicted proteins | sample KBSC24metaG_FD_184352 | JGI IMG/M metagenome (GOLD analysis project Ga0207671, IMG submission 184352) | Corn rhizosphere microbial communities from Kellogg Biological Station, Michigan, USA - KBS C2-4 metaG (SPAdes) (version 2) | ecosystem: Host-associated > Plants > Roots > Rhizosphere > Soil... | reverse complement strand
GGCGGGCTCGAGGTATTCGGGCTCCCTCAAGCCTCTCGGCTCGCCCAGGCGTCGCGGATTCCCGCGGCGTCTCGGGTTCCGGCGCCGTCTCGGGTTCCCGCGCCGTCTCGGGTTCCGGCGCCGTCTCGGGTTCCCGGGCCGTCTCGGCCTCCGCGGCAGGCCACCAGAGGTCCTCCAGCTCCGGATGCAGCACACCCGAGCCCTGAACGGGCCCGCGCCGCAGCGGCATCACCTCGGCGAGCAGCTCCGGATCGGCGATGACACGCAGCATCCCGGTGTCCCAGTCGCCCGGGACGGCCGGGATCTCGTACCGGCGCGCCGTGACCGACGCGGCGTGCGCGTAATAGCGCGGGTCTGGCTCGGATGTTTCGGACACGCTCGCTGTCCCCCTGTCAGGGTCTTGAGCGAGCCAAGCTACCAATCCGCCGCCGCGAAGGAGATGATCGCTTTCCGCCGATCACTCCTGCGGAAAGCGCTCGGTGATCTTGCCCTTCAGGTCCGCCGACAGATACCCGCTGCGGTAGTCGTCGCCGATGTAGACCCGCATGCTCAGCGTGTGGTCGATGATGTCGGAGTCCACGACCACGTAGTGGTACTTCGGGTTCTTCACGTTCAGCGAGCTGTTGGCGTCCTTCAGCAGCGCCGGCAGCGCGTCCCAGTTCACCGTGTACGGATCCAGCGCCGGCTCGCCCTTGTCCAGCGTGTCGCCGGTCATCGAGAACCCGGCCTTGCCGTTGACGAAGTCGTAGGTGTCGTAGACCCCCGGGTCGTCCTTCTTCACCACGTCGAAGCTCGCGTGGTCGTCGTAGACCGTCATCGACACCACGCGGTTCCCGCCGCTGACCGCGAAGATCTGCTTGATGACGGCGCGGACCCCGGCCGGGGTGAGCAGATGCTGCGTCGCGGTCGAGTCGCCGCCGTCCGCCGCGGAGGAGGCGGTGGTCGGGGCCTGCGAACTGGACCCGACGGCGGCCCGCGTATCCGGGTTGGACGGCAGGGAGACGGTCGGGACGTTGGTCGCCGCGTTGTTGTTCGCCAGATTGCCGGCGTGGTCCTCCGCCCGGGTCGAAGCCCAGACCGAGAAGCCCATGATGCCCAGCACGGCCACGGTGGAGATCGTGGTGAGCCGGAACGCCTTGGAACGGTAGCGCTCCGCGGCCTCCGGGCTGTAGGCGCCGTTGTAGGCGTACTCGGGGTTGCCGTCGCCGTAGGGATTGACCGGCCGCCGGGGACCGGAGCCGCCGGGCAGCTGGTCGGTGACCGGCATCGGGGTCTGGCCGGTGTTGCCGAACTTCCTCGTCAGCCACTCGTCATAGCCCTGCGCGGCCGGGGTGTCCGGCATGCGCGGCGCCGGTATCGTCTGGTGGAACGCCCCGACGCTTCCGCCGGACTCGACGTGCGCGAACATCGCGTCCAGCTGCTCGGCCGAAGGCCGCTGCGAGGGATCCGGGACCAGCACCGCGCTCAGGATCGGGGCCAGCGGGCCGCTGCGCACCGGCGGCGGCACGTAGCCCTCGGAGACCGCGGCGATGGTCGCGATGGTGGTCTCCCGGCTGAGCGGGTTGCGGCCCTCCAGCCCGACGTACAGCAGCAGGGCCAGCGACCACAGGTCCGAGCGCGGGTCGCCCTCGACGCCGTGGACGCGCTCGGGCGCCATGTACTCCGGCGAGCCGATCAGCATCCCGGTCGCGGTCAGCCCCGGGGAGGCCTCCAGGGCCGCGATGCCGAAGTCGGTGAGGACCGGCGTGCCGTCCTCGCGCAGCAGGACGTTGGCGGGTTTGACGTCGCGGTGCTGGATGCCCGCGGCGTGCGCGGCGCGCAGCGCGCCGAGCAGTCCCCGGCCGATGCGCAGCGCCTCGGGGACGGTCAGGTCGCGCTCGTCGAGCAGGCCGTCCAGCGACCCGCCGGTCACCAGCTCCATCACCAGCCAGGGGTGCGCCAGCTCGGGCGAGTCGACGATGTGGAAGATCGTGACGACGTTGGGGTGCTGGAGGCGGGCCAGCGCCTGCGCCTCGCGCAGCACGCGTTCGCGCACGATCTGCTGCTCGGCCGGATCACTGCCGTGCACGGTCGGATCCGGCGAGCGCACCTCCTTGAGCGCGACCTCGCGCTGCAACATCAGGTCCCGCGCCCGCCACACCAAACCCATACCGCCGCCGCCGAGCCGCTGCAGCAGCTCAAAGCGTCCGTCGATCACGTATCCGCCCTGGTCCCCTCCGGTCATGTGCGGAAGTCTAGGGTCCGGGGCGGACAGCGTTTGTGGGCCTAAACATCGTCACCAAACCGGGATGTACGGCTTCGAGTTCGCCGATTCCGGTGAACGCGGGCATGCAAACAGCCGGCCTCCCCCCTCGGCACCGGCGGACATTCGCAGCCCGGGGGCGCCGACAGGTTCGCGGCCGGCTGTCTGGAAGACCGTGCGCCGCCTAGACGACCTCGATCCCGTCGATCTCGTCCTCGGCGCCGTCCTCGGCGAACGTGTCGAAGTACTCGTCGTCCTCCTCCTCGTCGCCGATCACGTCGAAGCGGCACACGATGCGCTCCGGGTCGGTGTCGGAGAACGGGTCCTCGAACCACTGCTCGTCCACGACCGCTTCGGGGTCGGTGGCCAGGACCCAGGTGGTGCCGTCGCCGGGGAGCAGGCCGAGCTCGTCGGAGCGGTTGTGGATCTCGTCGGGGTCGAACACGTCGAACAGCGCCGCCAGCGAGCCGGACACCGTGCTGATGTCCACCTCGGGGTCCACCGCCCCGGCGGCCAGGCCGCGCGCCGCGCCGAGCAGCCGCCCCGGGTGCTCGATCTGGTAGTCGCGACGGATCAGCACGCTGATCGCCTCGGGGTTGTCCGGGTCCGCGGCCACCTCGGGGTACTGGCTGGGGATCTCGAAGGGCGTGACCTCGTTGTACGTGTCGTACAGCGCGTCGTCATAGGCCTCGGCGGCGGCGGCCATGGCGAGGAACGCTGTGCGCACGGCCGGGTCGCTTTCGTCCGACCGGCCTTCCACCGCGGCCAGATGGGCGTCGATCGCGGCTTTCAGGGCGTCGGCGGCCGAGCGGACGTCGGCGGCGGTGGGGGCGGTCGGTTCAGGCATGAGGTAGACGGTATCCGGTCTTGGCCGTGTCGGCTCGCAATACCCGCGTGCCCGCGGACAAGAACGCATGGACTTGTCAGCCCCATGGACGACACGGCGGCGGCTCGGTAGCGTCGCTGCAGGCGAGGTGGTCGCCAGGCCGCCACGAACCGGCAGGGGGCGCACATGCGGGCGTATCACGTGACCATCGGCGCGTACGAGTTCGCCGCGACCGAGGAGGGTCCGCAGACCGGGCCGCCCGTGGTACTGCTGCACGGCTTCCCGCAGACCTCGGCCAGCTGGCAGGCCGCCAGCCGGCTGCTGGCCGCCGAGGGCCTGCGCACCATCGCCCTGGACCAGCGCGGCTACTCCCCCGGCGCGCGCCCCGGGCCGGTCTCGGAGTACCACGTGGACCGCCTGGTGGAGGACGTGGTCGGGCTGCTGGACGCGCTGCACCTGCCCACCGCGCACCTGGTCGGCCACGACTGGGGCGCGATCGTCGCCTGGCACGCGGCCGTGGCGCACCCCGAACGTTTCAGGACGCTGACCGCCGTCTCGGTGCCGCACCTGCGCGTGTTCTACCAGGTGCTGGCCGATCCCGGCCCGGAGGGCGAGGAGCAGCGGCAGCGCTCGGCCTACGTGCAGCTGTTCCGGATGGAGGACAAGGCCGAGGACGTCCTGCTGGCCAACAGCGCCCGCGCGCTGCACGACCTGTTCTCGCCGCTGCCGGAGTCGGCGATCCTGCCGAACTACGCGGCGCTGAGCCAGCGTCCGACGCTGACCGCCGCGCTGAACTGGTACCGCGCCATCGACGTGAAGGAGTCGGCGGCGCTGCCGAACGTGCGGATCCCGACCACGTTCGTGTGGTCCACCGAGGACATCGCGATCGGCCGTGCGGTCGCCGAGGGCTGCGCACAGTGCGTCGAGGCGCCGTACCGCTTCGTGGAACTGGAGGGTGTCAGCCACTGGATCCCGGACCAGGCGCCGGTGGAGCTGGCGCGCGCCGTGGTCGACCGGGTTCGCTCCGTGGAGAACTGACGGGTACTCGGGAGGCAAACGCTCCGCGGCACGTGAATCCGGTCACAGCAACCGCGCCTTGATTCGAGAATCGGTGGTGCGGCTTGGAAAACTGATGACCGTATGACTACGCCGACGAATGAGAACCGAGCCACCGACCGCCGAGACTTCGACCGCCGAGACACCGAACGCCGAGACTCCGACCGCGTCGACGGGATCGACGGGTTCGACAAGATCGACGGGTTCGACAGCATCGACACGGCCGCCCCCGAAACGCGGCACAGACTCGACTTGTCGATCACGAAGGTCGCCGCCGGCGCGTGCGCCGCGGCGATCGCGGCGGCGGTGGGCTCGAAGCTCGGCGTGGGCGGCACGATCATCGGCGCGGCGGTCGCCAGCGCCGTGGCGACGTCGGCGAGCGCGGTCATCGGGCACTCGCTGGAGCGGGGGAAGACCGCTGCGCGCAAGGCGATTCCCGTTGCGCTGACTCCGCTGGACGCGACTCGGGTGCGGTCTTCGCTGGCCGACCGGGCGCTCGCCGACAGCGTCGTGGACGAGACCGTCGCGAGCGACGAAGCGCCGCGCACGTGGAAGGACCGCGTCCCGGGCCGCAAGCCGCTGATCGCGGCGGGGCTGGCGAGCTTCCTGATCGGCACCGGCGCCGTCACCGCGCTGGAGGTGGCGCGAAAGGGCGAGTTCCCCGGCTACCACGGCAACGTCTTCACCAACGATCCCGGCCAGGGCAGCGGCTCCGGCAACCAGCCCTCTGAGGAGAACCCCGGCGGCAGCCGGACGCACGGCACGACGCCGTCGCAGAAGCCCGATTCGCCCTCGCCGACGCCGTCCGGGCCGGACAGTTCCTCGCCGAGCTCGATCCCTTCGACGCCGTCACCCTCCGCCTCGACGCCGAGCACGCCCTCGACGGGGTCCTCGAGCGATTCCCCGGCGCCCACGACGACCCCGGCCGGCAGCGCGAACCCGACGACGCCGAGCACGGCCGGCCCGACGGCGCCGAGTTCGTCGGGCACCGGGCCGGGCAAGGCCACACCCAGCGGCGGGCCCACGGGCTGAACCCGGGCATTCACCCTTTCGTGGCGTTCTCGTCATGCGAAAATCAGTCGGCGCCGGGTACGCACCGGCCATGTCTAGGGGGTTCTCGTGAACTTGGGCTGGGATGTCTACACCTGCCGGGTCGACGGCAAACCGGCGGTGATCAGCCTGGACCTGGACCTGCACGACGTCGCCGTGAGCCGAACACACCCGCAACGCTTCCATGTGCGGCACGCATTACGCTCGCCGCGCGAGAACGGCCTGCCGGACGGCAGCGAGAACGAGGCGATGTACGGGCTGCAGGACACGCTGGTCGAGGCGCTGGGCGCGGACGTGCGGGGGATCTACCTGGCGTGCCTGACCAACGGCGGCTACCGCGAGCACTTCTTCCAGCTGCCGGCGCACGCCGACGGCCGCGCGGTGGCGGCGAAGGTGGAGAGCGGGCCGGACTCCGGCGGCTACGAGCTGGAGACGTTCGCCGAGGACGATCCGGACTGGCGGTACTACCACGAGTTCCTGTGGCCGGACGCGCGGAGCATGCAGTACTTGATGGACCGGCGGGTCGTGCAGTCGCTGGCCGACAACGGCGACCAGCACGGCGTGCCGCGGCCCGTGGACCACTACGTGGACGTGCCGGACGAGGCCGGCGGCGAGACCCTGCTGGCGCAGGCGCAGGCCGACGGGTTCAGCGGCGTGGTGGAGCGGCGGAACGGACGGTGGAAGGTGCATCTGGAGCGGCCCGATCCGGTCGAGCTGGAGCACATCCACGGGGTGGTGTGGGGGCTGTACGAGATGGCGGAGCGGGTCGGCGGCGAGTACGACGGCTGGGGGTGCGTGATCGCCAAGTAGGACGGTCACCTAGGCGGTCACTCGAGCGGTCACCCCTCAGCCATCGGCAGGCCCGCGGCCAGGACCTCGGCGACGTGCCAGACCCGGCGCTCGGCCACCGCCTGCTCCACCTGCGTGCGGCAGCTGAACCCGTCGGCGACGAGCAGCGTGTCGGCCGGTGCCGAGCGGATCGCCGGGAGCAGGTTCAGCTCGGCCACGGCCATCGAGACGTCGTAGTGGCCGGCGGTGACACCGAAGTCCCCGGCCAGGCCGCAGCATCCCGAGACGACGCGGGCCTGGACGCCGGCGCGCGCCAGCAGCTCGACCTCGGCCTCGCCGGTGGCTCCGGTCGCGTACTGGTGGCAGTGGATCTGGATCAGGGCCTTGTGGCCGCGCAACGGCGAGGCAGGCGGACGCCAGTCGGGCGCGTACCGTGCGAGGAACTGCGCGGGACCGGTCACCAGCTCCGCGGCCGGCGCGGCGAGCGGATGCGAGGGCAGCAGCTCGGTCAGCTCCTCGCGCAACGCCGCGGCGCAGCTCGGCTCGGGCACCACGATCGGCAGGCCGGCCTCGACCGCCGGAGCCATCGCCTCCAAAGTCCGCGCCGCGACCCGCCGCGCGACCCCGAGCTGCCCGGTCGAGATCCAGGTGAGCCCGCAGCACCCGGTCCGCGGCGGCAGCAGGACGCGGAAGCCCGCCGAGCGCAGGACGGCGATCAGGGCCTCGCCGACGGCCGGGGTGAAGTTCTCGGTGAAGGTGTCAGCCCAGAGGACGACGGTGCGGGTACCGGCCAGCTCCCAGAGCCCGGAGGCCGACCAGGTTCCGGGCACCGCCGCGGGGGACGGTGAGGCGTGACTCGGCCGCGCTGCCGGAGAAGCCGCCGAAGCTGCCGAAGCCGCCGAAGCCGCTGAAGCCGCGCCATCGCGGGAGCGCCGCGAGAAAGACCGCGCCGCGAACCGCGGCAGCGCCCGCTCCGGCGCGATCCCCCCGGCGCGCTTCAGCACCGGCGCCAGCGGCGAGGCCATCACCCGGTTCACCACCCGCGGCGCGAAGCTCGCCAGCCGCGCCCACAGCGGCAGCCACCCCAGCGCGTAGTGCGCCGCGGGCCGCAGCCGGCCGCGGTAGCGCTGGTACAGCACCTCCGTCTTGTACGCGGCCATGTCCACCCCGACCGGGCAGTCCGTCTTGCAGCCCTTGCACGCCAGGCACAAGTCCAGCGCGTCCAGCACTTCCGGCGCCCGGTAGCCGCCGCTGACGGTCCGCCCGTCGAGCATCTCCTGCAGCACCCTGGCACGCCCGCGCGTGGAGTCCTTCTCGTCTCCGGTGGCCCGGAACGACGGGCACATCACCCCGCCGACCGCACTCCGGCACTTCCCCACCCCGACGCACCGCCGCGCCGCCCGTCCGACGTCGCCTGCGTCCGCCGCGAACGCCAACTCCGGCGGCGCCGCCTGCACCACCCTCGGCGCCCGCAGATCGGCGGCGAAATCGCGCGGCGCCACCAGGATCGCCGGGTTCAACACCGCCTCCGGGTCGAACACCGCCTTGAACTCCTCGAAAGCCCGGAGCAGCTCAGGGCTGTACATCGCGGCCAACAGCGCCGACCGCGCCTGTCCGTCCCCGTGTTCGCCCGACACCGACCCGCCGTGCGTGACCACCAGCTGTGTGGCGGCGGCCGTGAACTCCGCGAACTGCTGCCGGCCGGAGACGGTCTGCAGATCATGATCGATCCGCACGTGCAGGCACCCCTCCCCGAAGTGCCCGAACACCGTCCCCTTACGCCCCGCGCTCTGCATCAGCGCCTCGAACCCGCGCAGATAATCGGCCAGCCGCTCCGGCGGCACCGCCGCGTCCTCGAACCCCGGCCACGCCTCGGCCCCCTCGGCCGTCCGCGTCGCCAGCCCCGCGCCGTCCTCCCGGATCCGCCACAGCTCCCGCTGCTCGGCCCCGCCGATGACGACCCTCGTCGCGTGCGGCCCCTCCAGGGCCGCGACCACCGCGTCCGCCTGCACCGCCGTTGTCTCGATGAACAGCCACCCGCCGCCGGCGGGCAGCTCGGAAGGCAGCGGACGCTTGCGCCGCGCCGCCCACACGTCCGCCAGCTCCGACCCCAGCCCCTCGATCGCCGAAGGCTGATGCGCCAGCGCACGCGGCACATCGGCGGCCGCCGTCACCATGTCCGGATATGAAGCCACCACCAGCACCCGGTCCCGTAGCACCGGCACCAGGCGCACCTCGGCACCGAGCACGACCGCCAGCGTCCCCTCGGACCCGACCAGCGCCTTGGCGACGTCGAACCCGTTCTCCGGCAGCAGATGCTGCAACGCGTAGCCGGAGACCTGGCGCGGAAACCGCCCCAGTTCCCGGCGGATCGCCTCGCCATGGCGTTCGACCAGCTCCCGCAGCCGCTCGTCGAGCTCTGCGACACCGCTGGTCCCCCGGCGCGCGGTCGTCCGCGTCCCGTCCGCGAGCAGCAGGTCCAGCGCCAGCACGTTCTCCGAGGTCGTCCCGAACGCCAGCGACCGCGCCCCGCACGCGTTGTTCCCGATCATCCCGCCGATCGTGCACCGCGAGGCGGTCGAGGGATCCGGGCCGAACCGCAGCCCGTACGGAGCCGCCGCGGCCTGCAGCGCGTCCAGCACGGCCCCCGGCTCCACCCGGGCCGTCCGCGCGCCGGCGTCCACCTCCAGCACCCGCCCGAAGTACCGCGAACAGTCCAGCACCAGACCCTCGCCGATGGCGTTCCCGGCCACCGACGTGCCCCCGCCACGAAGCGTCACCGGAACGCCGTGCTCGCGGCAGATCCGCACCGCGGCGACGACGTCCTCCGCGCTGCGCGGGAAGCCGACGCCGCGCGGCACGTGCCGGTAGTTGGAGGCGTCGGCGCTGTACTCAGCGCGCCGCCGCGCGCCGAACCCGACGTCCAGACCGGCGTCCGCCAAAGCCTGCCGCCAGGCACGTTCGGCCAGGTCAGAGGCATGATCAAAGGTGAGCGGGAAGGGCTTGGCAGCCGAAGATCGGTCGGGCACGCTCCCAAGGTAGTCCCCCGCCACGCCGGGCGAGCACGGCGTGGCGCATTCCGGGGGCGCGAGCCCCTCGGGGCGGGTACGTTCGGAGGCGAACCCTCACAAACCCCACCAGGCCGATCATGGCCGGGCTCAAGGAGAGGCCCCGCGATGCAGATGACAGAGTACGTCCCCGGCACCCCATGCTGGGTGGACTTGGGGACCACGGACCTGGAGGGCGCCAAGTCCTTCTACGGCGCCTTGTTCGGCTGGAGCGCGCAGGTCGCCGAGGACCCGGCGGCCGGCGGCTACACCATGTTCTCGCTGAACGGCCAGCTGGTCGCCGGCGCGATGTCGACCATGTCGCCGGAGCAGCCGGTGGCCTGGAGCACCTACGTGGCGGTGGCCGACGCGGACGCCACCATGGCCAAGGCCGAAGCCGCCGGCGCCAAGCCGATCGTGGCCCCGATGGACGTCACCGACGTCGGCCGCATGGCCATGTTCGCCGACCCCACCGGCGCGGTGCTGGGCCTGTGGCAGCCGCGCTCGATGCGCGGGGCCGGCCTGGTCAACGAGCCCGGCTCGCTGACCTGGGACGAGCTCAACACCCGCGACGGCGAGGCCGCCAAGGCGTTCTACGCCGCGACCTTCGGCTGGGGCGCGGTGACGTCGCCCATGGGCGACGGGGAGTACACCGAGCTGCAGGTCGACGGCCGGACCGTCGCCGGGCTGATGGTGATGGACGACGAGCACTTCCCGAAGGAGACGCCGCCGCACTGGGCCGTCTACTTCGGCGTCGCCGACTGCGACGCCTCGGTGGCGAAGGTCGGCGAACTCGGCGGCTCGATCGTGGTCCCGACGATGCCGATCCCGGTCGGGCGGTTCGCGGTGTGCAAGGACCCGCAGGGCGGCTACTTCTCGCTGTTCGAGTCGGGCGGGGAACCGGCCGAGGACGCCGCCAGCTGAACCGTCGGCGGCGGTGCGAGCGTCTTCAGGGCCCCGTCGGATGCCGGTCACGCGTCCGGCGGGGTTCTCGTGCGGCAGGGCATGCTTCAGAGCATGTGTCAGGGCATGTGTCAGGGCATGTGTCAGGGCATGTGTCAGGGCGTTTGTCAGACCAGCAGGTCTTCAGGGCTCCGCGAAGGCGCGGACTCGTCGACGATGAGGCCGTCGCGGATGAAGACGATGCGGTCGGCCCAGGCGGCGTGCCGGGCCTCGTGGGTGACCAGGACTCCGGCCGCTCCCTCGTCGCAGCGCTTGCGCAGCAGCCGCAGCACGGTCTCGCCGGTCTCGGTGTCCAGGGCGCCGGTCGGCTCGTCGGTGAGGATCAGCCGGCGCTCGCCGATCAGGGCCCGCGCGATCGCCACGCGCTGCTGCTGGCCGCCCGACATCTCGTCGGGGAACCGGTCGGCCTCGGCCCGCAGACCCACTTCCTCCAGCGCCACGAGCGCCTCGTGCCGGGCCCGCCGCGCCGAGAGGCCGTCGAGCTCGCGCGGCAGGCCCACGTTCTCGGCGGCGGTGAGGGCCGGGATGAGGTTGTAGTCCTGGAACACGTAGCCCACCGAGCGGCGGCGGATCGCAGCGAGCTGAGCCTTGGTCTGGGAGGCCAGGGTCGTGCCCTCGATGACGACCTCGCCGGTGGTCGGCATGTCCAGGCCGCCGGCCAGCGACAGCAGCGTGGACTTGCCCGAGCCCGACGGGCCCATCACGGCCACCAGCTCGCCGGCCGCGACCGCGAGGTCGACGCCGCGCAGCGCGTGGACCTCGGCGGCGCCCTTGCCGTGGACGCGGGTGACGGTGCGCAGTTCCAGCACCGGGCCGGTCTTCGGTGGCTGCTCGGGCTGTAGTGCCAGCTCGGGCGTTGGCGCCGGCTCTGGCTTTCGCGCCGGGTCGGGTTGTAGCGCCGGCTCGGTCTTCGGGTCCCCGCTCATCGTGCTGTGCCCTCCCTGGTGGCGCCGTCGAGTTCTTCCGACGGTACTGACGTCGCGGGGGGCGCCAAGGTTGTCGAGCGTTCAACATTCGTCGCGGCCGCCGGGCGCGGAGTGCGAGCGTGCCGCATCACCCGCGCCTCGACGTGATCAAGCCAGCGGATCTCGGCCTCGCACTGGAAGATCATGGACTCCAGCACCAGCGAAGCCGCCAGCTCCTCCGGAGCCAGCCGGGCCTTGACACGCGTGTAGTCCTGCAACGCACCGAGCGCGTGCTTGCGCTGCGCGTGCACGATCGCTGCGACGTCGACACCCTCGACCGTGACAGCGAGCGCCAGCTTCACCGCCAGCTCGTCCCGCGGCCGCTCGGCCCGCGTCACCGGCCGGGCGAACCACGCGAGCAGCTCTTCGCGCCCGGCATCGGTGATGCGGTAGAAGACGTGCCCCTGCACATCCTGCCCGGCGGCCTCCACTAACCCGTCCCGCTCCAGCCGCGACAGCGTGGTGTACACCTGCCCGATGTTGAGCGGCCACGTGGCCCCGGTGCGCTCCTCGAACTCGGCACGCAGCTGGTAGCCGTAGCGCTCACCGCCGGCGAGCCCGGCCAGGAGGGAGTGTTTGACGGACATGGGATATAGCTACCCGGTATGCAGGGAGGAGATCAAGGCTGCGCCTAATCGAGACGTGTAACATCCCGATTATGCGGATGGGCGAGGGCGTCGAATGGGGCTTGCACTGCCTGCTGGCGCTGGCCTGGCTGGAGGACCACGCGCCGGTGGCGACCGGCCGGCTCGCGGAGATCTTCGAGCTGCCGCCGGAGTACCTGAAGAAGCGGCTCCAGCCGCTGGTGCGGGCCGGGATTCTCAGCTCCTCCCCCGGTGCGCGCGGGGGGTACGCGCTGGCGCGGCGGCCGGAGGAGATCACGCTCATGGACGTCGTGGCCGCCGTCGAGGGCCGTGACGAGGCGTTCCGCTGCACCGAGATCCGGCAGCGGGGCTCCGGGCGGCTGGCTGAGGCCTCCGAGTTCGGCGAGGCGTGCGGCATCGCGAAGGCCATGCGGCGCGCCGAGACGGCGTGGCGGCGGGAGCTGGCCGCGCAGACGGTCGCCGATGTCATGGGGATGGCTTCGGGGACTGCTCCGGCGCGCGTGCGGCGCTTCTACCAGGACATCGCTCTTTAACCGGCTCCACTGACACGCCCGGCCGCACCGGCCGGGCTTTCGCGAAAGGTGATTCGGGATGTCAGGTGTCTCGATAAGCTCTCGTGGTGAGCGACCGACATCAGCAAGCGAACTGCCCGGGCGGCACGGCATTGCCAGTGCAAGACAAGGCGATGGCGGCGGTGACAGCGCTGACAGCAGCGGCGGCCTGGGCCGCACGCTCGTCCTAGCCCTCGGCACCTTCGCTGTCGGCACCGACGCCTTCGTTCTCGCCGGCTTCCTGCCCGATGTCGCG
>Ga0207671_10005029_pt1 | contig 12362 bp, 7 predicted proteins | sample KBSC24metaG_FD_184352 | JGI IMG/M metagenome (GOLD analysis project Ga0207671, IMG submission 184352) | Corn rhizosphere microbial communities from Kellogg Biological Station, Michigan, USA - KBS C2-4 metaG (SPAdes) (version 2) | ecosystem: Host-associated > Plants > Roots > Rhizosphere > Soil... | reverse complement strand
TCGAACACAAGGCCGGCAACTCTTCCATCAATGCAATTACTGCCGGCAAGGAGGGCAATATCTGGATCAGCCTGATCGAGGGCAGTATCCAGGAATATAAACGGCCAATGTAAGTGAACTATCTATCCATATACAAACTCAACTCAACCGGAAAAACTAAAATCAAACGTTATGAGAAATCTTAAAGCTTTGTCGCTCGTCGGGCTGCTTTGCTGGTTTACCAGCCATGCATTCGGACAGCAGATCAAGGGTGAGGTCGTCGACAAGAGCACCCACACCCCACTATCCGGGGCAAGCATCACATTCAAAGGTTCCAAAGGCGTCACCACCGACGCAGAAGGCAAATTCGCGTTCAATGCGAAAGGAGCCAATTCCTTCACGGTCTCTTCCGTCGGATATAAACCAAAGACCATGACGGTCACGGACGCCGCTTTTTACCAGGTGGAGCTGGAAGGCTCCAACCAGGCGCTGGACCAGGTGGTGGTCGTGGGATACGGCACACAGAAAAAGGCCGATCTCACGGGCGCCGTCGCTACCGTCGACGTCACGAAGACATTCAGCAGCAAACCGCTGAACGATCCTACCAAGGCCCTGCAAGGCATCGTGCCCGGTCTTACCATCCAATATGGTAATGGCGGTCTCACAGCAGGCGCGGATATCAAGATCCGTGGCATCGGGTCAATCAACGGCTCCAGCCGCCCCCTGATCCTCGTCGACAACGTACAAACAGACGATCTGTCTGTCATCAATCCCCAGGACATCGAAAGCATCTCGGTCCTGAAAGATGCGGCATCCGCCTCCATCTACGGCGCACGCGCCGCCTTTGGCGTAGTGCTGATCAAAACCAAAACGGGTAGAAGGGATCAAAAAGCCGTCATCTCCTACAACAACAACTTCTCTACGAACACGCCCACGGTGCTGCCGGATTTCGCCGATCCGGAAGCCGAGCTGCTGGCCCTCAATGACGCAGGCGTCCGCAGCGGAACATCTTCTCCCGAAACATTCGGTATGAACCTGGTAAAGCTCCAGGCAGGGGTCGCCAACTGGAAGAAACAATACAAAGGCAAGAATGGAAAAGAAATGGTAAAAGGAGAAGACTGGAACATCGACCCCTCCGACGGCCGTACCTATTTTTACAAAGTATGGGACCCCAAAAAAGAAATGCTGAACAAATACGCTTTCTCCCATCAGCATAACCTGAGCATTTCCGGCGGCAGCGACAAGATCTCATACTATCTCTCCGGCGGTTACAGCTATGACGGCGGCATCTTCAAGATGAACCCGGACGACGTAAAAAAATACAATATCACGGCGTCCGTCAACGCCAACGTTACCTCCTGGCTGGACGTCAACGTAAAAACGCTTTTCCGTAACTATCAATATGACTACCCATATCAATACCAGGACTATTGGTACTATTTCTGGCGCTGGGGCTCTTATTTCCCTTACGGCACCTACCAGGGACATTATTTCAGGGTGAACTCGGCCTATCTCGATGCAGCCAGCAAGGCCAACCTGTCCGACAATTATTCACGTATCGATCTCGGCGCCACCGTCAAGATCCTAAAAAACCTCAGCTTCCGCGCCGACTATACCATCGGCCGCGACAACCTGCTGCGCCATGAATCCGGCGGACCAGTGACAGCCTGGGACTTCTGGACAGCCGGTGCGCTTAACCTGACGAATATCGCCAGCGCAAGCCAGGATTTCACCCAGTATACTACAGGAAGAATGCTGGTCAATACTTTCAACGGCTACTTCACCTGGCAGCCCAACATCCTGGCCGACCATCATACCAAGTTTATTGCGGGTATCAATGCAGAAAGCGACGAGAACATCAACTTCTATGCTGCCCGTCAGGGCCTGCTGGACCCAACCCAGCCTGAGCTGGGTCTGACACCCGGCACCATGACCAGCGGTCCCACCTCTTCGGGCGTACCCACGGGATGGAGCACGAAGGGCCATGGTAAAAAAGCTTTTGCAGGCTATTTCGGCAGGATCAATTACGATTACAAGGGTAAATATCTGCTGGAGCTAAACGGTCGCTATGACGGCTCCAATTACTTCCCCCCGCAGGACCGCTGGGCCTTCTTTGGCTCCGCCTCTGCCGGCTATCGCATCAGCGAGGAAAATTTCATGCAGCGTCTGAAACCGGCCCTGTCCGACTTGAAGGTACGGGCCTCCTATGGTGAGCTGGGCAACCAGGACGTCACCAGCGACGGCAGCAATATCTATCTGCCGATCATGAACGGCATCCCCACTACCTGGGTGAACAACGCCGGCACCATCGCACAAAGCGTCAGCCAGCCGGGCGCTACCGCACAATCCCTCAAATGGGAAAGAGTGGGCACCCTGGACTTTGGTGTTGACGCCCGGTTCCTCAACAACCATCTCGGACTCACCTTCGACTGGTACCAGCGCGATACAAAAGGGATGATACAGAACACCAGCGTGCCGATGACCTTCGGTACCGCAGGTCCGAGCATCAACGCCGGTAACTTCCGCTCACGGGGCTTCGAGCTCTCGATCGATGCAAATTACACCATCGGCAAGGACCTGCAGCTCTACGGCTCAATAGGCCTTTCCGACGCCAAAACAGTGTTCACCAAATGGAGCAATCCCAACATGTCCATCGCCTATGATCAAAACTATGTAGGCAAGACCTACGGCGAGATCTGGGGATTTGAAACACAGGGATACTTCACCAGCGATGCAGACACTACCGGCCACGATCAAACGGGATTGAGGCAAGGCAATTTCAAGTATGGCGCCGGCGACATCAAATACAAGGACATTGCCGGTGGAGTGGATGGCAAGCCTGACGGCAAGATCACCGGCGGTAAAATGACGCTGTATGATCATGGCGATCTGAAAAAGATCGGCAACAACCAGCCCCGCTGGCTGTACAACCTCCGTCTCGGAGGCTCCTGGAAAGGCTTTGACCTGGATATCTTTATACAAGGTGTAGCCAAACGCGACTGGTGGGGCACGGGGCAAACTGTACTTCCCCTGTGGCAAAGCATCGACATCCTCTACGCCAATCAGATGGATTTCTGGACGCCGCAACATACCAATGCGAAATATCCAAGACCTTATCCGGGTAATACAACGGGGACCATTTCAGGCTTGTACAGGGGCAGCAATAACTTCTACCCGCAAACGAAATACCTGATGAACATGGCCTATTGCCGGCTGAAGAATATAACCCTGGGCTATACGGTGACCAACAGCATGCTGACCAGGGCCGGTATCACAAAGCTTCGCTTTTATTTCAGCGGACAGAACCTCGTCACCATCTCTCATGTAGGCGTGCCCCTCGATCCCGAGATCACCGATGGATTTGTAACGGGCGGCATAACCTTTACAGGCAGGACCTACCCCTTCGATAAAAGCTATTCCGCAGGCCTGCAACTGACATTTTAAACCAGTAACAACTTCTGAATTATGAACTCAATAATAAAATATCTATCACTGGCCTTGTTTGTAACAGGTATGGGCACGGCCTGTAAGAAATACATCGATGTCACCAACCCCGACACTTTGGTCGACCCCACCTATTGGAAGACGGAGAACAGCGTTCGCACCTATTCCTGGGAGTTCTACAACTCTTTTCCCGGCTTCGGCAACAATTCCAGCACCAACGGGGATTTTTATTTCCCCACCCTGACGGATGATCAGACACCTCCCGGCTTTACCCAATTTCCCCAGACGACCGCAGCCAGCCAGCCGGACTGGACGACGAATACCACTTATCTCATCGGAAGCACCTGGAACTATCAATTCGTATCTTTTGGCTATATCCGCAAAGCCAATATCCTGCTGGAACGGGTGGATAACGTACCCATGCCAGATGAAGCAAAGAACCATTGGAAAGGGGTCGCTCATTTTTTCCGGGCCTTGCAATACTTCAAGCTCGTGCAGGAATTTGGCGGCGTACCCTGGTTCAGCCATTCCATGGATATCACCGACTCGGGACAGATCTACAAACCACGCGATCCTCATCAGCTGGTGATGGACAGCGTGCTGGCTGACCTCAACTTTGCCGTCGCCAACCTGCGTCAGGTGGATCAGCCCAATACTATCAACAGGGACGTTGCATTGGCCCTGAAGGCACGAATATGCCTGTTCGAAGGCACTTACCGTAAATATCATACGGAGCTCAGCCTGCCCGATGCGAACAAATATCTTACGGAAGCATATAATGCCGCCCAAACCTTCATCGGGAACAGTACCTATACCCTCGACAAAAGCTACCAGACAGCCTACAACTCGGAAAACCTGTCTACTGACAAAGAGATCATCCTTTACAAACGGTATGAACCCACCGTCCTGCAGCACTCTTTGATCGCCTACCTGTATAGCAGCACCGCCATGAACGGACCTTCCAAGTCGGCTATCGAGTCTTACCTATGTTCAGACGGGTTGCCCATCGGGCTGTCTCCCCTGTATCAGGGTGATGCCAACATCGCCAGTGTCTCCGCCAACCGCGATCGCCGCCTGGGCATCACCATCGACACCAGCTACTTGTATTACATCGGTCATGTAAAGAATAGTCTTTCTTCCAGCACAGGCTACCGGCCCATCAAGTTCCTGCCGGACACCGCCAGGCTAAAAGCATATCCGACAACCATCAGTGCCAATACTTCAGATGCCCCTCTCTTCTGGCTGGCCGAAGTATACCTGAACTATGCAGAGGCCGCTGCCGAGCTGGGTACTATCACCCAGACTGACCTGGACAATACCATCAACAAGCTGCGGGACAGAGCCGGCGTAGCCCATCTGACCGTGGATCCCGGGTTCACGGATCCAAAAAAAGATGCCGATGTCAGCTCGCTCATATGGGAGATCCGCCGGGAAAGACGTGTAGAGCTGATGATGGACGGCTTCCGTTTCCAGGACCTTATGCGCTGGAAAAAAGGCGACTACCTGGACAGCCAGAAGAATCCTGACAGTTTCCTGGGAGCAAAGGTCCCTGCCAATGGGTCCGTAAAACTAAATGCCAACGGATATATCACGCCTTACCCTGCCACGCAGCAACGGGCATTTGTAGATCCGAAGAACTATCTTTCTGCCATCCCTACAGGCCAGATAGCATTGTATCCGACAGATATTCAAAAGAATATGCAGAATCCAGGCTGGTAATGAATAATTCGTTTTGAAAAAAACACTATTTTAGGGTGAGAATCAGATTCAACATGCTCAAACAGGAACGGCAGGCTTACATATTGCATCAGGTGAATCTTCATAACCAGGTGCTGTCCGCTAACCTCAGCCTCGACCTGCAAGTCTCGGAAGATACTGTCCGCCGCGATCTGCAGGAACTGGCCGACAATGGAAAGATCATCAAAGTGCACGGCGGCGCCCTGTCCCTTTCGTTCAATGATTTTCATTACCCGTCCACGAACGTGTACGCCCATCCGCAGAAAAAGCTGATCGCCCGTAAAGCGATCTCCCTTATCAGCAACGACATGTTCGTCATGACCACGGGCGGCACCACCCTGATCGAGCTGGCCAAGGCCCTGCCTCAGTCCCTGAAAGCTACCTTTATCTCGGGCAGTATCCCCGTCGTAATGGAATACACCCACCATCCGAATATAGAGGTGATCCTGATAGGCGACAAGGTTTCCAAGAATTCGAAGATCACCGTGGGCGGCGAAGCGATCGCCAGGATCAGACAGATAAAGGCCGACCTCCTCTTTTTAGGGGTCAATGCCATCGACGCGGAGCATGGCATCACCGACAACGATTGGGACGTGGTACAGATAAAAAAAGCCATGATCGAGTCGGCCAAAAAAGTGGTCTGTCTTTCTATTGCGGAAAAGATCAACTCCTGTCAGCCCTTCCATGTCTGTCCTATCGAAGACATCGATACGTTGATCACGGAATTGCGTCCCGACGATCCCTTACTTGAGCCTTACCGAAAAAAAGGTATACATATTTTGTAGAGCTTAGAGTCACATGAGCAATTCAACGCTGGGCCTCCGCGAAAGCGGGGGCCTCTTTTTATCCGAAAAATAGATACCCCAGAGAGATCGACACGACAATACTCACCAGGTCTGTCAGCAGCATCGCCCCGATGGAATAGCGGGTATCCCTGATCGATACAGCCCCGAAATACACGGCGATGATATAGAAGGTCGCATCGGAGGAGCCCTGCAGGACGCCCACCAGGTGCGAAGTAAAAGAGTTGGGGTCGGCCGCCATGGTGCTGACCATCATCCCACGGGCGCCCGCGGCGCTCAGAGGCTTTATCAATGCGGTCGGCAGGGCATCCACAAAACGGGTATCCACCTTTAGGGCGGTAAAAATATACCGGAGGCCGTCGATCATCGCCCCAAAGGCTCCGCTGTTACGCAGGAGATTGATGGCCACCAGCATGCCCACCAGGTAAGGAATGATACGAACGGCTGTCTCAAACCCTCCTTTCGCCCCCTGTACAAAGGCGTCAAAAATGTTGATCTTCTTATACAGGCCCCCGGCGACGATCAGTAAAAAAATAAGCAGGATCAGGCCATTCCCCAATACACTCGAAAAGGTTTGTACAGCTGCCGGCTCCAGGCTGCGCAAGTACACTACCAGCCCCCCGATGAGCAGGGAAAGCCCTCCCAGCCATGCCATGATCACGGGCTGGAAGATATTGATCCGTTGCTTGAACGAAACAATGAGCAGGGAGGCCAGCGTGGCCGCAAAAGTGGCGATGACAATGGGAATAAATACGTCAGTAGGATTAGCCGCGTGCATAGAAGCCCTGAGCGCGATGATGCTCACCGGGATCAATTGCAGTCCTGACTGGTGCAGGCAAAGGAACATGATCTGGGAATTGGAGGCCCTGCTCTTGTCGGGATTGATCTCCTGCAGGCTTTCCATAGCCTTGATGGCAAAAGGGGTGGCGGCATTGTCCAATCCCAGGAAATTGGCGGAGAAGTTCATCAGCATATGTCCCATGGCGGGATGATCCCTCGGCACCTCGGGGAAAAGTCTTGAAAAGAAAGGACCGATGATACGGGCCAGCACCCGGATGCCGCCCGCCTGTTCGGCAATGTTCATAAGGCCCATGAACAGGGCCATGATCCCGATGAGTCCCAGGGACAGCGTAACAGCCCCTTTACAGGTCTCGATCACCCCATCCGCCTCCTGGATCCTGTACTTTGACGGGGTGGGAAGCTTCGCTTCCCGCACCGTCCACACGGTATCCTTTGCCTTCCCGATGACCATGACACTAAAGATCTCCCTGTCCGCAGGCGAAAAAATATACCTGAATCCTGCCACGAGCACGGAAATGATGATAAAGGCAGCCCATATCCTGCTTAATGCCATTACGTTGTGTTTAACAATGCCCAAAATAGCACTTATTGCCTATAAATTAGCTACCTTCGCGGCCGAAAATTGATATATGGGTTTACAAGCAGGTATCGTAGGATTGCCCAATGTGGGAAAATCGACTTTATTCAACGCCGTCAGCAACAGCGCCAAGGCACAGGCCAGCAACTATCGTTTTTGCACCATCGAGCCAAATACAGGACTTGTGGACGTACCGGACGAACGCCTGTATAAGCTATCAGAGCTGGTAAAACCGCAGCGCATCGTCCCTACTCAACTAGGGATCGTAGACATCGCCGGACTGGTAAAAGGAGCCAGCAAGGGCGAAGGGTTGGGTAATAAATTCCTTGCCAATATCCGGGAAGTGGACGCCATCGTACACGTGATCCGCTGTTTTGAAGACGAGAACATCCTCCGGGACGAAGGGGCCATCAACCCTGTCGGCGACAAGGAGATCATCGATACCGAGCTGCAGCTGAAAGACCTGGAAAGCGTGGAAAAGAAATTCAGCCGCACCGAAAAGATGCTGAAAACAGGCGATCCTAAGATCAAGGCTGAATACGAGGTCCTCAAACGTTGCAAGGAACACCTCGAAAAAGGCAAAAGCATCCGTGAGCTGGCCCTGACAAAGGAAGAGCGACCGGCTATTGCAGACCTTTTCCTGCTGACGGAAAAGCCGGTGCTGTATGTAGCCAACGTGGACGAAGCATCCATGCATACAGGCAACAAATACTCCGAGACGCTGAAAGCTGCCGTTGCGGGGGAAAATGCCCAGGTCATCGTCATGAATAACTCCATCGAAGCGCAGATCGCAGAAATGGAAGATCCCGCCGACAGAGCGCTGTTCATGGAAGAATATAAAATGAAAGAGCCGGCCCTGAACAAACTGATCCGCACCACCTACAAGCTCCTCGACCTTGCCACCTATTTTACGGCGGGTGTACAGGAAGTAAGGGCATGGACCTTCCACGAAGGCTGGAAAGCGCCCCAGGCAGCCAGCGTAATACACACGGACTTTGAAAAGGGATTCATCAAGGCCGAGGTCATCGCTTATAATGACTTCGTACAATATGGCTCGGAAGTCGTAGCCCGCGACAACGGCAAGCTACGAATAGAAGGAAAGGAATACATCGTCAAGGACGGCGATGTGATGCACTTCCGCTTTAATGTATAAAAAAAGCCCGGCGATCGCCGGGCTTTTTTTTATTTGATCATATCATCAAATGTCAGCGACAAATAGTAACAGGCCCCGATCTTCGGATTGCCAAATGAGGTCTGGTAATAATGGTTCAGCACATTGGAACCACCCAGCTTGACGATCGTCTTTACTTTCGGCATCTTATAGCTCACCTGCGCATCTATCGTTCCAAATGCCGCCACATCCCCCGTGGCAAAACTGGAGTTCCAGGTAAATGCATCCTGCCAGCGATAGGTCACGTTAAAGCCGATGTTCTGATACACATTCCTGTTCGACAGCCCCAGGTTTAGCCGGTATTTCGGAGAGTTAAAGCTGTTGGCCAGCCCTTCATCCTTCGAGATGGTATTGTAGGAAAAGTTCCCCGACACCGCCCAATCCTTCACCAGGTAATCCAGTCCCAGACCCGCACCTTGTGTGGTCACCTCCTTGGGGTTGTTCACATAGGTGGCAAAAATGTTGGGGTTGGCCAACCCTGCGCTGCCGGGCTGTATCAACACGAGATAAGAAAGAAAGTCCTTGTACCGGTCATAATAATAATATGCATCGATCAGCAGCCTGTTTGCAACAAGCCCCTTATACCCTATCTCATATGCATCCACCGTCTCTGGCTTGAACTTGCCAAAAGTATATTGCTGCAGGTCTGCGGGATTACCTGTGGTCTGGTACTTAGCCACACTCGCCTGTGTGTAGCCCTTGTTCACATCCAGGTGATATTTATCATAGATAAGCGCCGGCAATCCACCGATCAGGCGCGTATTGGCACGAATGGGGAGATCGATCCACTGGTCCTGGTTGGTGGGATTACGATACCCCGTCTGGTACGACAGCCGGATATTATGCTGCGGCGCTACCGTGAACACACCCGCGATACGGGGGGTAAAGCGGCCATCGAAATTCTCGTTCTTGTCATAGCGGAGAGAGCCGATCAGGTGGATACGGTCGTTCACCAGCTTCTTACCTACCTGCACAAAGCCGCCCACTTCGTCGGTGCCGATGCGGCCCGAGCTGTCGGCGAAGATCGTACCGTTTGAGCCCAGTGAATAATGGCGAAAAGAGCCTCCCACCTGCAATTCCAGCACTTTTATATGGTCGGTAAAATCGTACATGCCCTCATATTGATAGAGGTTGGTCTTGTCATTAAACTTCGCGCCGTTGCGTCCCTTGCCATAACCGATATAGCTGCTGGTGATGGCGTTCTTGGCCGCGATGAAGCCTGCCGAACCGGGCTGCAGCCTGGCCCTATCCGCATAAGCCCGGGCAGCCGCATGAGCCTGGGCGTCGGGAGCTCCGAGCGATTTCGCCTGGTTGTAGGCGCCTGCGTATTCCGCAAACCATCCCCCAATCACCTGGCCTGAACCATTATAGACGGCACTGGGATTATAAGCCTCGTTCAGCAGCGTGCCCAACGCCGTGGCATTGTACGCTTCGCCGGAACGTTCCTGGGTGGTATAGATCCTGGCATAAAATCGTTTACCCCGTACCTCCGCTTTATATTGCCCGATATTGAAGTTGCGCAGCGAATAACGGTCGGACCCCGTATACACCGTGGTCCCTGAACCATAGTTACCCTGCAGGATAGCCTCGACATTGTCGCTTATGCGATAGTGAAGCGCTGCCGTCCCTTTGAAATTCTTCGTCCGGTAATCTACCAGGTCCGACTCTTTATAGCCGGTACGGCTGACCGTCACACCGTTTAAAAGCCCTCCAGAAGCGCCATAAGTGGTGTTGATCTCGTCCCCATATACGTTGATGCCGTCATAGCCGGGGTCGGCCGTATGATTGAACCCAGGCTTTATTTTCAGGTTCAGCCGGTCGAAATTGCTGGAATCATTGGCCTGCCAGTCATCCGCCTGCAGCCAGCTGACGCTGACCTTAAAGGCAAACTTCCCAAAAGCCTTGGCATACCTGGCCGAAAGGTCCGGTATAAAACCCAGGCTGGACTGTTGTTTCTTACCTACATGGTTGATGCCTCCCTGCAGCTTGACGCTCAGCCCCTGGTACTCGAAGGGACTTTTGCTGTTGACAAGCAGGGTGCCGTTCATACCGCCCGCGCCATAAAGGGCAGAACTGGCGCCCGGCAACAATTCTACGCTGGCTACATCCAGGTCGGAAGGCCCTACGATATTGGCAACGGAAAAGTTCAATCCCGGCGCCTGGTTGTCCATACCGTCGATGAACTGGTTAAAACGCGTGTTCCCGTTGGCGTTGAAGCCCCTCGTGGTCACACCCCGGAAGGTTAAGCTCTGCACGCTGGTCTCCACCCCTTTCAGGTTGGGCAATGCATCGTAAAAGGTGGGTGCCGCTATCTGGCGGATGGCTCCTGCATTCATCTTCTCGATGGATACAGGCGATTCAAGGATGTTCTGCGGCACGCGACTGGCCGAAACCACCACTTCCGTACCTAATATAGAGCCTGGCTTCAGCGCTACATTCAGCTCGGATCCGCCTGTGACCGTCATCTCCATCGATTCGAAACCGACGGAAGAGAACACCAGCACAAACGGCGGCTGCTGAGTAGTGGTGAGCTTGAAATTCCCCTTGTCATCGGTGGTGGTCCCGGCTCCGCCGCCCTTGACAGTGACGGAAACAGAGGGGACACTCTCCTTCGAAAGAGAATTTTGTACATGTCCGGTAATGGTCGTGGGGGTCTGGGCAATGGTGGTAAGAATACAGGAAAAGGCGGCCATCAATAAAGTGGCAACTTTAGTTGAAAAGTTTCCCATAGCGCAAGTTTTCGTGATAAAGTTTGAAACGTATAACTAAAAATACTGATTGTAATGTAGTAATGAAAATTTAATTTTGCCTCCATGAAGACGCTCCAGTTCCCTCATCAGACAAACTTTTATCGCGGAAAAGTAAGAGATGTCTATACCATTACCGACAACTGGCTGGTAATGATCGCATCCGATCGCATTTCCGCCTTCGACGTCATCCTGCCCCGCCCCATCCCTTATAAAGGACAAGTATTAAATCAAATCGCTGCATATATGCTGAAGGCTACCAGCGATATCTGCCCGAATTGGTTGATGGATACCCCAGCCCCCAACGTAGCCATCGGCCGGAAATGCGTTCCCTTTCGAGTAGAGATGGTGGTGAGAGGTAATCTCACCGGTCATGCCTGGAGGACCTACCATTCCGGTAAACGCGAGCTTTGCGGTGTATCTCTCCCCGAAGGCATGAAAGAGAACGACTATTTCCCTGCTCCTATCATCACACCCTCCACCAAAGCAGAGGTAGGGCATGACGAGGATATCTCCCGCAGCGAGATCATCCGCCGGGGCCTGGTGGACGAGAAGGATTATGACCAGCTGGAGAAATATACGCTGGCGTTGTTCCAGCGGGGAAAAGAGATCGCCGCAAAACAAGGTCTGATCCTCGTAGACACAAAATACGAGTTTGGGAAAATAGGTGATACCATCTATCTCATGGATGAGATCCATACCCCCGACAGCTCCCGTTATTTCTATGCGGACGGCTTTGAAGAACGCCAGCAACAAGGTGTTCGCCAGCAGCAGCTGAGCAAAGAGTTCGTCCGGGAATGGCTGATCGCAAATAATTTTATGGGTAAAGAAGGCCAGACGGTACCGGAGATGAACGAGGAATGGGTACAGACCATCAGTAACAGGTATATCGAACTGTACGAGAAAGTGATCGGCCAGCCCTTCAAGCCACAGGCGCTCAGTGATGAGGAAACTTATCAACGGGTGCTGTATGCGCTAAGCAATCTCAGCTAGGCGATCTCGGTCATATCATCCCCTTTCGGCAAAGTGAAGGAAAAAATGCTGCCCTTACCAGGCTCGCTTTGGACATGCATGCGTCCGCCATTCTTGGATAGGAACTCTTT
>Ga0207671_10005024_pt1 | contig 12373 bp, 14 predicted proteins | sample KBSC24metaG_FD_184352 | JGI IMG/M metagenome (GOLD analysis project Ga0207671, IMG submission 184352) | Corn rhizosphere microbial communities from Kellogg Biological Station, Michigan, USA - KBS C2-4 metaG (SPAdes) (version 2) | ecosystem: Host-associated > Plants > Roots > Rhizosphere > Soil... | reverse complement strand
TAGAAGGCTTGCTGCCGTGCTGGATTCCGTGATCCGTCCGCCCGGATCGCTGTTATGGAATGAGATAAATTATTTTCACTATCAGCATTAAAATAATTGTCAAGATGCAAGTAACAATACTGATTTTGTGTCTGCCGAAATAGGATAAAATTGTCATTGCTAAAAGCCCGGTTGCAGCAACCAAAGAGCCGCTCAAAAAAGGTCTTATCTCATCATAAGTCAATATTGTCTTTGAGTAATATTGCAGTCTGATGGGTTCACTGATTGAACGAATTAAAGCAAGAAAAATAATGATAGTAGCAATTTTTGAAATTTTACTTGAGTCCCTGAACAAAGTTTTAAGATCCATTTTCAATTTTATTTTTCATTGCATTCAAAGTGTCTGTTGTCTCCCGGTCAATTTTTGGTTTGATAATAAAGTTTAGTAACCAAATCTTAAGTTTTGAGCTCGAATAAAAATGTGAAATCTCCACTTTGGTTGTCTTATCGTCGTCTTTTTGCAAAATTGATTCTACAACATAGTCGGGCAACAACTTTGTCAGACCCATTGTGTCGGATGAAAAGACTGTCACAATTTTTTCCATCGGAATAATTTCAATATCCTTTTCTATGCAAGTATTTTTACCATCGTTCAAGTGACACTGATAAGCCACACCAACTTCCCGAAATTGTCTGCCCGAAATAAGGTCAACTTTGTCTACTCGTGGATGATAGTCAGCTATTTTTGAAAGGTCTTGGTTATATTCCCATACTTTTTCAAGTGGAGCATTAATGATAACAGATTGTTTTGATTGAAATTTAGGTCTGTTAGTGGCTGTCCTTTTGTTAGCTGAAGTCATAAACGTAAGTTTCAATTTCGTTTTCTAAAAGTGATTTATTTATTAATGGCTCAATTTTGTCCCAGGTTCCGCCGGCTAAGCCGCAACCAATTCTTGGCATATGCACTGTTGTATTTTTGTCGATAGCAAATTGTGCAACTTTTTCAAGTCCTGACAAAATAGCCTCATAACGAATTGGTGCGTTACCATTCTCGTCTTTGTTGATTTTATGTTGTCCAATTAAATTAGCAACCCAAAGCTCTTCTTCAACTTGCACAAATTGAACTTGTCCAAGGCTGAAATTGTCATTTGATTTGAACCATTGTCTATATTGTTGTTCAGGTTGGTTCCAACGTTTAGTAATTGCCATTACAAAGCCCTTTCCCCAACCACCAATGTCATTGCAAACGTGAACAATGATTTTGTTTCCTTTTGTCTGAGGATTTGTAGCGTCACCAATTATGTAATTCACTTTTGCCATTGGAATTCAAAGTCATTTTTAGTTATTGAAAAGTTTTTAAAGTCAGGAAGGTCAAGAGGTTGGTCTGTAAGAAATCCGAATTCATCTTCGATAAATTGTTCGCTATATTTTAATGTTTTTCCATTTTCATATACTTCAATTTGTCGAAGGACTTCTCCGTCCTGATTAGTTTCAAAGTAATAGTCACAAGTTCCCCAACTTTCGGATTGTTCTGTCCGGGTTTCGTCAAAACGTCGTTTATAGTAATGTGTCGTCATAAGGTTGCCACTAACATAAAAGGCTTGGCGTTGTTGGGGAATTTAAAAAACGTCCGCCCGGAGCTAAAGCCAATTGAAAAACTGATGTTGAAGATAACAACAAAAAGCCAAATAGTATTCCGTCAAGCTGGAACAAAAGCAAAAGGGAAGTACAAATGTTGATTGTACTTCCGTCTGCTGCAATAACGCCAAATCCAATGTTGCAGGCAGTTTTTATCGCGGAATTTGCTCTACCAAAATTTCATTTCCTGCTTTGTCGTAATAAGTACAGTTCATTTTATCCATACATACTTCCCATTTTTCAATGCCAAATCTTGCACACATTCCAATGAAAGTTAAATAATCCGTTTTTCCTTGTTGATGTTCTTTTAAATCTGCTTTAAACTGGTCTGCGTTTAAAGTTTCGGCAATGGTCAAAGCCCCATATTTTGCAGGACTTGTAGTTTTATAATCATTCGCACCGTAATAGTCGGTATGACCATCAGTTACAAAAGTTTCATAAAAGGTAACACCCAATTTTTTGATGTCCTGAATGTATGCAGGAAAGTCTGCACCTGATTTCACTTTGCTGTGAGCCACTTTGATTTGTTCTACTGTAAACATTTTTTCTTTGTCTTTAATTTTTAAACGATTAGTTGAATTACAAGCAGCCATAGTGCTTAAACCTGTCAAAATGATTGTTGATTTTAAAATTGCATTTTTCATTGTCTTTACATTAAGATTACAATGCAAAGGTGCAACTGCTAAAATCCCTGTAATTGTAAAAAATCGTTTTTCTACAAGAAGCGTTTGAAATTTTGTTACCTAAATCTTTCTTTTATAATTGTCCTGATATGTTCTATTAAAGTGTCATTTGGGATATGTCCCGACGCTATATAGATAGAGCAAAATCCTTTTTCCCCAACGTCGTACTCTTTGTCATATAAAAGGTAGTTATTCCATTTTGACCCGATTGCTTCAACGACCTTCCAGGTCTGTTCGAATTTATTCCTGTTAATGAATAAAAGGTCATTTGGCTTTATATCAATTATTTTGTCGTTTGGAAAGATATATTCTGTTTGAGTACTAATTTGACTATTAATATAATAAACTCCAAACCAGTCACAGTCCCCAGTTACTTTTAAATAGAGAGTAGGTCGGTTAAGACCTAAAACTACTGAACAAACACAAATGAGACTTATTTCAATAATTAAAACATTTTTAATGGCAGGCTTGAATGTGAAAACAATTATTCTTTCAACAATCAAAAAAGTAATCAACAAGAAGGTATAGCCCCCTGAAATTAGGCCAAGGTTTAGAATTGTACCATGATTGTCAACCCGCATATAGTGGAAAGTCGCAGGTAAAGAGATAAGAATACCAAACGTTAGCGTGATAAGTATTGGAGTGACTTTTGAGTTGGACATTGTATTAGCAGCTAACGTAGAGGGCTTGCTACCGGGCTGGCTTTTGTGATCCTACGGCCCGGCAACAAAACCCGGTTGATAAAACTGAACCTAATTTATAACAAAAAAATCTTAATGAACGGTCGCCCTATAACTACTGCTGATTAATGATCTGCTGCTCATTGTTCCAGCGTCCCGCCAGCCTGGCGGCAAACCGAATGTTAGCTGCTGCCGGCATATTTTTTCAGGGTGTAGTCGTACACTTCAATAAGATGAGGGTCTGTCTCAATTGCAGAAGCTTCTTTTAGTTTTTGTAACATCGCTTGTTCAAATTTGGCCCCTTCTCTGAAAATCATATCCTTTGCCCTGCTCCGTACTTTTTTATTTTTGTCCAATAGCAATTTGCCATATAATTGCTTTTTCTCGTTCTGTGAAAATGAGCCGTTCTCCATTACCAAAAGCGCTGTCTCTCGTACAAGCCCATTTGTGTCGTCCAGCATTTTTATAATAATATCTCTAAAGCCTTCAAAGTATTTAGTCATATTTTCCAGCATAGGAATAATTATTTCCCAGGCATACTTACTTCCTTCCTTAATTCCAGATGTAATTAATAAGTAAGATTCGCTATTAATTTGTTTTAAGCAAATCGCGTTGTACAAAGCCTTTTTTATTTTTAAGATTGCTTCAGTGTCTTCGTCAAGAGACTTTAGATTTGGTCGTAAGTACCAGTTTTTTAGAATAAAGTTAATAGACAAACGTTCATTCTCAAGTCGATATACGCCTATTGCAGAAAGGGGAGACTTCCATTTCCGAAATCTTTTCCAAATAAACTGACGGTTAAAAAAGAGCTTAGGATTTCGTGTGAGCTCAAGGAATACCCAGTAAATTGTTAATAAGAGACTTCCTATTAAATTGAACATGATGTTTGCAGGTAGCGGCTAACGTTGACGGCTTGCTGCCGGGCTGGCTTCTGTGATCCGTCCGCCCGGCCACTGAACCTGGTTAATAAAACTGAACTTAATCTATAATAAAAACATCTTAACGATCGGTCGCCCCTGACTACTGCTGATTAATGAACTACTGCCGATTACTACAACATCCCGTCAGCCTGGCAGCAAACTGGGTATTGTGCGTTTGCCTTATTGTCGCCACCAACGCTTTTCAATTGTGCGAACATTGTCAACTGTTTTGAATGTAATTAAATAGTCGTAAAGAAATTTAAGGTCGTTGTCGTTTATGTCACCCGTAAACTCTTTAATATAAATCGCATTACCGTAGTTGGTTCTTGATTTTGCTGGCGAATCATCTACAATTAAAATCTGTTCAAGACCAAAGCCTTTTGTTTTTATCTTCTCCAACCGTTTTTCATAATTGTAAGTGTCAAGGATAACATTCCGTTTCATTGTGCATTTAGTACGCCCCCAAACGAGTGAAAAGTCAACGCCTGCTGGTTTAATGTGTTGAATAATTTCATTTACATAATTGTCACTGGCGGAACTCCAAATACCTATTGAAAAATGCTTTGAGATGTCGACTAGAAAATTTTGCAAACAGGGTCGCTCATAAACAAAGTATTTGTCAATTTTAAAACTATGGGTAAAGCCTAAATCATTTTGAGTCGCGTGGATAAGCGTCTCGTCAAGGTCAAAAATAATAAGCTTATCGAATTTTTCTTGCATAGTTGGTGAACGAGAACTTATTTGAAGGTGACGCCCAACGGTACTGCTTGGCTATGTGGCGGAACTTGAAGATCGTCAGGCCGTAACCGCTGCTAAATTTATAAATAAAAGTTCATTGTTTATTCTATGGCTTGATGTTATTTGTCGGCTGGAGCTGAAGGCGAATAGCGAACAAAAAGTTGAGAATATATTAGTCGCCCAGCCATATTGCGAGCCGGATGTTGGCCGCTGTGAAATTTTTCGGCAACTAGTTTTAGGATAACATACCTGCACCTGAAAACAACATTGTAATGAGGAAAAATAATATAAACCCTGCACTTATTAAGATGGCAAAAAGTGTAGTAACTAAAGGTATTTTGCCTTTCTTAAAAAAATTGAAAACTGAAAGAATAAAGAGTAAGCCCGGTAATATAAATAACGTCGGGGCAACAATTAGTGGAAAAATCTTGTTTGTTTCATTGTCAATAATTTTTCGTTCTGTCAAGAAGACTATAAATGGATAAAACACAGACAAGCACAAAACTAAATAGTAGGTGTTAGCATAACTTAATCTGTTGCCAACTACAACAAGTCCGCCGATACATAACAGAGTTATTGAGAATACAATATTTCTTAATTTTCTCTTTTCCGCATACCAGACTTCGGAGTCATTCCATTCTGAAGTTTGGTTTCCAAGTAGGTCGTATGCAATCCAACGAGTTTGTCTGCCATTGGTATAGAAGTATTCTGTCTGCACTTTCCCATTTGTATAATAGTATTTTTCTGTCTGAATTTTACCTGTTGCGTCAAGTTCGATTTTCTTGTGAGTTAAAGCACCATTATATAATTCAGTCGTGTCAATAGTTTTCTGTCCGAAAGAAATCGTAAATAAAGTAAAAGAAAATAGCAATAATAGAACCGTCCGCATTTATCGATTTAGTTTGGTATTTCAGAGGTATAGCGCCTAACGTCGACGGCTTGCTGACGGGCTGGACTTCTGTGTTCCGTCCGCCCGGCCAGTGAACCTGATTAATAAAACTGAACTTAATTTATAATAAAAACATCTTAATGATCGGTCGCCCCATGACTACTGCTGATTTATAACTGCTGCTCATTGCAACAACGTCCCGCCAGCCTGGCAGGAAGCCGAATGCTGCAGTCAGTCGAGATTTAGAAAAAGAGCATGCACAATCTCAGTTTGCCGTCGAAAAATTTGAACCTCTGGATTATGGTTATGAAAAGCTTCTGGATTATTAAATATATATCGCCCGTAGCAGTTGCCGATTTTAAACTCAAATAAAAATTCGCTTCCGTCGGCAACTGACATTTTCAAAGAGTCGTTTACAATTTTATTGTTTAAGACCCACGAATACTTATACACTTTGTTTATCTCCTTTTGAGTTAAATGTGGCAAATGAAATGCGCCATTCGTAACCAAGAGTGAAAAAACAGAGTCCAATGGAAATTTACCAGAAGGTTTTTTTTGTATGACCGGGAATTGAAAAGTAGTTGTGTCAAAATGAAAATCCGTGTCTCAATATTCAATTTTAAATCCATTGTTGTAATAAAATCTCACTTGTCGGGTGTAAGCCATTGGGCCGATGCCATGTTCTGTAAGGAATATCTCTATTGCATTAACACTGTCCATCAAATGATGTTCAAATAATGTGACAGATGTTTCATTGTCGCTTTTCTGAGGCGCATTCGTCCTTCCACAATTAATTTCACCAATATAAATAGCCGTTGGTATCGTTTGTGAATTAACTGAAGTTGAGAAAATAGTCCAAACAATAAATGATTTTTGTCCCACGGTTATATTTAAGTAGAAGGTTTGGAATAAGCTGATTGTAGTAACGACCAAGGCTTGCCGCAGTGCTGGAATTTTATTTCCGTCCGCTGAAACAAAAGCCCGGTCAATGATTTTATGCTGAAGTTAATACAAATACCCAATAGAATAATGTCTGACGGACCTGAGCTGATTAATGATTTGCCGCCGATTGTTATTGAGCATGCCAGCATTGCGGCAAACCTAATGTTGGGCGTAGTTATTTTTCTTTTTGCAAATAATATACATTAGCAGTTTCTTTTATTTGCAACTCGCCTTTTTCAGAATTAAACTCAAAGAATGAACCTGTTTTTAGATTCATAAAATAATTTGTACTTACAGGGCTTCCTTCCATTGTTCTTCCTGCAGCTTCAAAAAACAATTTTTCATTTCGCTTTTTACAAACTACTTTAAACGGTAAATCGCCTGATGAATAGGTGCCGGTATACTTATCAAGGTCGCTGCTTAGCAAAGCGAGGGGCTGTGAAAAGGGAATTGTATAAGCATCATTAAAACATATTTTTCGGATGCCGTCCATTATATCGGTTCTCGGATATAAAATACCGTTTGTAATATAAGAAATGGCAAGTTTTTTATCGGGATAATACCATGTCCACGAATAAAATTCTTCTACTCTTCCACCATGTCCGTAACCTTTTACATTGTCAAAATCATAAGGAAAAATTCCCATTCCATAGCCATCAATCATTGTTGTCATGCTGTCAAGGCTTGTACGGCCAACGAGTTTTCCGGTAAACAAATTTTGAATGAACACAGTTAAATCTTTCGGCGTGGAAACGATAGAGCCTGCACCGCAATGAATGCTTAAATCAGTTTCTTTTTCTTTCTTCCAACTGCTGTCGGAATATTTGTAAGAGGTCGCTTCATTCCTGCGAATGTCTATCGGCTTTCCGTAGTAAGTATTCTTTAATCCTAGTTTTGAAACGATTCTTTTATTCAATGCTTCCGCATAAGCTGTTCCTGTAATTTTTTCAATGATATAACTCAATAGCAAATAATTTGTATTGGAATAGTCTGCTTTGGTTCCGGGTTCAAAATCTGAGCCTTTGCTTGTAATTATTTGCAGCATTTCTTCGTGTGTTTTCGGCTTGTCCATCCAGTCAGGAAAATTTGTATCATGCGTATAATCGTGCAAGCCGCTTCGGTGATAAAGCATTTCTTTTATTGTAATCTTATTTGCGTTGGGCAATTGCTGAAAATATGTTGCCAATTTTGTGTCGAGGCTCAACTTATTTTCTTCAATCAATTGAAAAATTATTGTTGCCGTAAACATTTTTGAAGTAGAGCCGACTCTGTATTTCGTATCAACGTCAGGCACAATTTTTTTGCTACTGTCAAGCATGGCAAAACCAATTGCTTTTTGATATACAATTTTCCCATTTAATGAAATAGCCACACTTCCTGTTGCCAGCTCTCTATTTTGCAATATATCAAACAGGCTGTCCACTTTTTTTGTGTCAATAGATTGAGAAAAAGAAGCAGAAAAAAAAGTGGAAAGCAAAAAAACAATAAGGAATGATTTCATTTGTCGTTTTAAAATTTAAGCTATGTCACAAAATTACGCCCAACGTAGACGGCTTGCTGCCGGGCTGGCTTCTGTGTTCCGTCCGCCCGGCCACTAAGCTTGGTTAATAAAACTAAACTTAATTTATAATAAAAACATCTTAATGATCGGTCGCCCCATGACTACTGCTGATTAATGAACTACTGCCGATTGCTACAACGTCCCGCCAGCCTGGCAGCAAACCGAATGTTGTGTGCTGTGCATCTAAAACCCGGAAAGTGTTCTAATTCCGTAGATCATTACCATTGATGCTCTTCCAGTCTCAATAAAAAACGGAAAGATCTTTCCGTCAGTAAAATGAAGAAAACCTTTTGTATAATTTTGGCCCGAATAGCCTTTAAAATCTCCAGCGTTCCATTCTTGTATGCTTTTGATCGAATGCTGTTGTAGACCCACTCCCTCAAACGAAATTATCCGTCTTGTCGTTAAAATTGTCCAAATTTTATCATTAATAATTGTCGAGCAAATAAGTCGTTCCTCACTTTCAACAATTAATTCGGTTTTTATTTTTTCATTATCAATTGTGTTCCCAGCCTCATATATTCTTGTATAGGAAAAGTCGAATGGCGGAATAGTACTCCGTTTTATAGCTGCAATGCAAGTATTCTTGAGAGATTGGTCAGACTTGTCCATTTAATTTATTGGCGTTCATTAATAATTTGTCCGTGTCGCAAAGTTTGAATTGATCAGGTATTGTTGATATTTGTCAAGTTTGCTAGGTGTTTGAATTATCATTGGTTTCGCAATAGTCGCATAGCACACAACGTAGACGGCTTGCTGCCGAGCTGGCTTCTGTGTTCCGTCCGCCCAGCCGCGGAACTTAGTTAATAAAACTGAACTTAATTTATAACAAAAACATCTTAATGATCGGTCGCCCCATGACTGCTGCTGATTTATAACTGCTGCCCATTGCAACAACGTCCCGCCAGCCTGGCAGCAAACCGAATGTTAGCCGCAGTTTTTATTTTCGGATAATTCTTGTTGCAGTCCATCCGTCACTAGATTGTTTGTCAGCAAGTAAGATGTTACCATTGTCAAAAACAATGTGCTTTCCTTTAAGTAATCCTTGTCAAGCAAGGTATTGTCTGTTTCTTTTAAATACGTGTATGCTCTTTGAATAAATCTCCCGCATCCTTCAAATTGTTTACTAATGAAAAGCGTCCCGACTAAGGAAATGTAACTTACAAATTCATATTGGATATGGTTTCTTCTTAAATATTCGTTAGGGAGTTTGTTGTTCATCTTTTGAAAGTGGGAAATAATTTCTATGTCTTTGACAAATTTTTCTTTTTCAATGACAAAGAAATCGTCCAGAACATCACCGTTAACATCTGTTTCAAGTTCATAATATCCAATAGGTTCCATGTTGTCCAACCAAACTTTGGTTTTGTCGGTAACATAGAGTCCAATTCTTGTTTTAATACAGCTGATACCTTTTCGGTTGCCAATTTGAAATTCAAATCTGTCGAAAGCAAGTTTGATCTCACTTCTTTCAAAACCACATAAGAATTTTTTGTCGTTTGAGTTGTTGGTAAATATTCGGTCCAGAATTTGAAACGCTCTTCCCTTCAAGTCAAGGTTTTTACATCTGTCCGTAAGTAATATATCAATTTCTTGGCTCGTCATAAAATTGCGGCTAACGTAGACGGCTTGCTGCCGGGCTGGCTTCCGTGTTCCGTCCGCCCGGCTACCAAGCCCGGTTAATAAAACTGAACTTAATCTATAATTAAAACATCTTAATGAGCGGTCGCTCCCTGATTGGTGCTGATTAATGAACTATTGCCGATTGCAACAATGTCCCGCCAGCCTGGCAGCAAACCGCATGTTAGTGGCAGTTTTTCGTATGTCAATAATATCCGTAGTGCTCATATTGAAATTCTTGTGCCCGTCGCAAATAGAAATTGTCTGAAATAAGCTCTTGAAGTTTATCTACAACCTTATTAAGTTCATTGTTTCTTTTGATTTTGTTCTTTTTGCCCAAAGTCCAGAAGTCAATTTTGCTCTCGTCGTCTATAAGTTGTCGAAGAGAAGTAATATACAGATATTTTTGTTTTGAGATGTCATATGTTTTTTCAATATCTTTTTTACTCTTTGGAAGCAGATAAATGGAGTATTCGGCATAGCCTAAAATTCTTCTACTTTGATGGCCAAAATAAGTCCCGCCGTATTCAAAAGATCCGAACAACGAATTTATGCTAGAGTATATGTCGATAAGTTTTTTTCTTTGTGTAGCATACTTCACCTTCCCATTTCTTTGTTTCAGAAAGTAAGCATATAATATATAATAATTGTCTTGTCCAACCTCACTACCGAATTCACCTTTGTCCTCGTTGTTGTAGTATAATTGGTCAGGGTTATCAGGAAACTCTTGAAAAAACTCTGGGTGGCTATCTATAATACTATTGAAATCATTTTTTGTATACAGCAAACTGTCGATAATTTCTGTCGCAATTAAAATTGTGTCCTGTATTGTGTAATATTTTGAATTGTCAAGTTTTTTTGTTTGGATGCTGGTAGTCGCGGAATCAACGCTTTTTGGTTTGTCAACAGGTTTTAATTGAGTATTGCAGCTCAAAATTGCCAAAAAACCTATGTAATATCGAATTTTCATAAAATTGCCACTAACGTAGACGGCTTGCTGCCGGGCTGGCTTCCGTGATCCGTCGGCCGGGCCACTAAGCCCGGTTTATAAAACTGAACTTAATTTATAACAAAAAACATCTTAATGACCGGTCGCCCCCTGACTACTGCTGATTAATGAACTACTGCCCATTGCAACAACGTCAAGCCAGCCTGGCAGCAAATCGAATGTTAGTGGCAGTTGTCGTCATGTCAAGAACTGGTTTGCTGAACTTATTATTACATTATAACCCCAAGTCGACTGCGTATTTAAGTTTTTGTGGTCTTGTCGAGTAGATTTGCGAATTATTTGAAATCCTTTATAAACATAAGAATTGGGTGAATAATCGTCACTGTCCACTAAAAAGGCTATTTTTAATTTGGCTTTTTTCAAGTCGATCAGGCCTTCTATTGCCTCACCTTGAATCGTTATAGTTTTTATGTGAGCGTGTCCTTGGTCTAATATTTTCATTACTGATGATTCTAAACTTTGAGATGTTGGCTTTAATGCACTTGTCCAACTAAGTAAGGCTGCATAGAACATGCGGCTATTAGAGTTTTTTTTGTCACATGGTACATCTAACACTAGTCCACATGCAAAATTGCCATCTGAAAGTCGGATTGGCCAAAAATGTCCTGGTTTAAGTTTAGAATTTGATTTTGGTATGAAAGGATATTTGATGTCCATGTTGGTAAAGGGCCGCTTTTTGGCAATTGCCACTAACGTAGACGGCTTGCTGCCGGGCTGGCTTCTGTGTTCCGTCCGCCCAGCCACAGAACTTGGTTAATAAATTGAACTTGAAATTATAACAAATCTAAGTTTAAAAACGGTCGCCGCATAACTGCTGCCGATTGATAACTACTGCTCATTGCAACAACGTCGAGCCAGCCTGGCAGCAAACCGCATGTTAGGTGGCGTTTGTAGTTACATCATTGTTCAATCTTGTCCACCCAAAAAATACGATCAGTCTCCACATTATTTTTATTTTATGGTCGGCCAAATGACTCGATTCTGATTTGCAAATGTTGAAGCTATGGGATACTTTTTTTCATTTTGAATCTCCATATTAGTCGTTCTATGATGAACGCATAGAATATTGAATTTAAAGTCAAAGCAATAATTGCGCTTGATAAATTTATAAAGTTAAGTCCAATAAAAATATACCAGAAAGGGAATGCACACACATAAAAGGAATAGTACAATAGTTTTACAAAAAGTTGATTTCCTCCGTCGGCATGTGCCCATGCGCCCAAACAAGAAATAGCAGAAAATATTCCAACGAGCAGAGTCGCTATTACTATTGTTTTGTAATTTATAGATTGAAACATCTCGGTAAAAGTCATGATTTTTACTTGTCGCTGTTTTGTCCCACTTTGAAAATAACTCTTTGTTAAGCATTTCAAATAGGAGGGCCACTTTAAATGCCACCTAACGTAGACGGCTTGCTGCCGGGCTGGCTTCTGTGTTACGTCCGCCCGGCCACTAAGCTCGGTTAATAATACTAAACTTTATTTTTAAACAAAACATCTTAATGATTGGTCACCCCCTGGCTACTGCTGATTAATGAACTACTGCCGATTGCAACAACGTCCGCCAGCCTGGCAGCAAACCGAATGTTGGCCGTAGTTGTTCCTGTCGCTAGGGGCTTGTAAGTTGTCGGGATTTGTCACGCCGAATATCTGTCTTTATGTTTTTGTGAAATTGCCGGGCTTTTATGTTAAACAAAAATAATTTCATTTTATTC
>Ga0207671_10005018_pt1 | contig 12381 bp, 10 predicted proteins | sample KBSC24metaG_FD_184352 | JGI IMG/M metagenome (GOLD analysis project Ga0207671, IMG submission 184352) | Corn rhizosphere microbial communities from Kellogg Biological Station, Michigan, USA - KBS C2-4 metaG (SPAdes) (version 2) | ecosystem: Host-associated > Plants > Roots > Rhizosphere > Soil... | reverse complement strand
ATGCCGTCCTGGCCTGCGCACGCGAGGGTTATCGGAAACAGGATGTGAATCTGGCAGACCTGTGGGACGCGGTGAGCTTTCCCGGTCTATGGCGTTTTCTCAAACGTCACCGGACGATGTGCTGGGAGGAGATCGAGCGCTCGTGGAGCAAGCGTCTTTTCTGCGCGTCGCTGCAAAAGCTGGTGCCGGAGATCAGGCCGGAGCACCTGGAGCCGGGCGGCGCGGGAGTGAGGGCACAGGCGATGTCGCTCTCGGGCGAATTGGTGCAGGATTTTTCACTGATTCAACGCACCAATGCGATGCATGTCATCAACGCGCCGTCACCGGGTGCGACCGCCTCGCTGGCGATTGCTGGAGAAATTGTGGAGATGATGGAGACCAGGTAACTGTCGCTACGCGCGGAAGAGACTTTGTGGTGACGCTCAGGCTGAATGCCTTGAAATCACGAGAGTGAATTGAGCAGACCGCACAGCTGGTGAATGCGGTCTTTTTCTAGGTCGGGGAAATTCCCTATGTAGTAGCCGAAGAAATGGACGTGGTCGACTTTCGGAAAACTCTCAGGGTCCAGATGAGGATAAAGTTTTCGCAGGTAGGGCTGCCGGGTCTGGTTGCCGCCGCCGGAGGTGCCGCGGCGGAATTCGATCTTGCGCGCGCGCAATTCCTTCTCGATCCGGTCCCGCAACTTTTCGTCGGGGTGCCGGAGGACCAGGGTGAAGGCGTAGTTGCAGGAGCCTTCCTGATCAAATTCGGTGTAGTATTTTTTCGGGTCGAGATTTTCGAGGAAAATACGCAGATGCTCCCGGCGTTTCTCGTTGTTGGTGTCGAGCCGCTTGAGCTGCGAGAGACCCATGACGGCGTTGATCTCGGTGCTCCGGACGTTGTAGGCGGGGAAAGCGAAGATGAAGTCGGGGTTGAGATCGGGATGTGCCGCGTGATAACGCGCCTTCAGCTCCGGAGAGGTGCTTTCGCGCACCATGCCGTGCGATCGGAAGAGGCGGGCGCATTCGTAGACGTCGGGATCGTTCGTGCAGATCATCCCGCCCTCGATGGTGCTGAGATGGTGGGCGTAGTAGAAGGAAAAGTTGGAAATCCAGCCGTGGGAGCCGAGCCTTTTGCCGCGGAAGGTGGCGCCGTGCGATTCGGAGACGTCCTCGATCACGGGAATGTTCCGCTTCCGGCATTCGTCGAGGAGCCGCTGGTCGAGCGCATTGTAGCCGAGGATGTGGGTGATGAAGACGGCGCGGGTCTTGTCGTTGAGCCGTTCCAGCACCTGCGCGATATCCATGCCCAGTGTGCGAGGATCGATATCGACGAAGACCGGCACCATGCCGTGCTGGATAACGGAGGCGATGTCGGAGACCCAGGTCAAAGTGGGGACGATCACCTCACCATGGCCGCGCAATTCCTTGAGCACGCCCAGGGTGACCTGGTTGGCCGAGGAGCCGGAGTTGACGAAGACGCTGTGCTTCACGCCCAGCCAGCGGCTCCACTCTTCCTCGAACTTCCGGACTTGGGAGGATTGGGTCAGGATCGGGTTGCCCTGCAGGAATTGGATGACCGCATCGGTGTCCTCGCGCGTGATGTTGTTGTTCATCAGCGGCCAGTTTTCGAGATGGGTCCAGTCCATGAGCGTATTCCCGGGATGAAACTATTTCAGATTATAATAATCGCCCCACTCGACGATGATCGTGCTTTTGCCATCGTCGCGCAGGAGTGCCTTTTCGTAGGCGGGAAAAATCTGATCCGGTTCGTCGCAACGGATGACCTCGATCGTGGAGCACATGAGCCGGAAGGCCTCGGTAAAATCGCCGACATGCTGGTGCTGCGGATGAAGCGGGACTTCGGAGCCGATGCCGGTGCGGATGATCACCCGGGGCTGGTAGCCGCCACCGGACATGGCCGGGAGCTTGTCGAGATGGTTGACGATCTGGTTGATGGCGAGGAGCAGGAAGTTCCAGCGGGGGTAGATGCTGACCGGTACATAGCCGTCGAGGGCCAGCCCGGTGGAAATGCCCATCTGCATTTCCTCGTCCACGGGGAGTTCCCAGAGCTTGCCCGGCTCGACATCCTTGAGCGTGTTGGACATGCCCGTTCCGGCGCAAGCCACGGCTTGGCCGAGGAAGAAGGTCCGGGGGTCGCGCGCCAGGTATTCCATGGAGCGCTTGAGCTCGTCGAAGTATTTCGGGGCCGGGTTCATGGCGTCAAAATTGAACCCGTTTCCCCGCGCCCGCGTGGGGATACTTCGATTCGTACTTATAGTAGGTGATGTAGGGATCGGAGACGTTTTCGTAAGTGAGAACGGGCTGGTTCCAGGTCTCGCGAGTGTCGGTGCAGACCGATTTGCCATTGTCCTCGATGATGAAATGGATCGGAAGCTGGTGATTGCGGCTGTACTTGATGCACTCGTGGGCGATGCCGGTTTCCGAGGTCATCTCGCCCATGAAACAATAGACCTTATTGGTCCCTTTCCGGCGCTTGATGCCGAAGGCGATCCCGACGGCGATGGGGAGAATGCCCGTGACGATGGCGGAGGAGACGATGCGCTGTTTCGGAAAACAGAGCGAAATCGATTTCCCGTCCATGATCTCCCGCTTTACCTCTTCCGGCGGAACGCCCTTGAGCAGGCATTGATAGTGGCTGCGCCATGAGCACATGATCCAGTCCTCGGGCTCCACCTTCTGGAAGACATCGAGAATGGCGTCCTCATTGCCATAATAGAGATGGACCGGCGCGCGGATGGCGGCGGTGTTAAAGGCATCGGCAATTTCCGTCTCGAAATCGATCAGATCCTGTTTTGTCAGCGAAGTGATGGGCATGGAGGGAATGAGGGATTTGCAGCGTAGGATACAGAAATGATTTAGCCTAGCAAAACATGACCGGTGGGTTCGTCGCCGGATCAGACGATGGAGGAATTTCGATGCTTCAGCTCGTTGCGCCATTGGCTGTGGCGGCGGCTGCTTTCCGTGTAATCGTGCTGGGGATAATAGAAGATGATCTGCGAGCCGTGGTTCTCGAATGCGAAGGGGACCTCGAGAAGGCGCTTGAGTCGTTCGCGGATGGGAGCCATGGCATGGGGTGGCGCGAAGAGGAGCAGGAAGCCGCCGCCGCCCGCGCCGATGATTTTTCCGCCAATGGCGCCGGCGGAGCGGGCTGCGTTGTAGATGTCGTCGATTTCGCTGGTGGAGACCTGGTCGCTGAGGCTCTTCTTCACGGTCCAGGCCTCATGCATGAGCTTGCCGAATTCCTCCAGCGGGCGGTTCCTGGTCAGGATGTCGGCGGCTTCGTCCACCATGCCGCGATAGGCATTCAACTGCGCTTTCTTGGATTCGATTTCCGGAACGTAGGAGGCTGCGACGTTGGAGGAGATGCGCTTGATTCCGGTATAGAAAAGGATGAGGGAGGAATTGAGTTCACGTACGCGCTCGGGGGGGATGATCACGGGGCTGACACTGATTTCGCCACTGGTATGGAAGTGGACGAGGTTGAAGCCGCCGTGGGCCACCATGGTCTGGTCCTGTGCGCCCACATGCTCCTTGAGCCGGGTCTGCTCGATGTAAATGCTCTCCTTGGCGAGGTGCTCCTTGCTGCGGGTCTCGTGGCGCAGGGCGTAGAGGGCGTGGAGAAGGCCGACCACGAAGCTGGAACTGGAGCCGACGCCGCTGCGCGCCGGGAGGTCCCCGTCGTGGTGGACTTCCAGGCCTTCCTTGAATTCCAGGTGCTCGAGCACGTTGCGGACGGCGGGATGCTTGATCTTGTCGATGCTCTGGCAGTGTTCCGTCTTGGAGTAGACGATCCGGAAGCGGTGGTCGAAAAAGGGCGGCAGGTAGCGGACCGAAAGGTAGCAGTACTTGTCGATGCTAGTCGCCAGTACTGCGCCGCCATGGTTTTTATACCAGCCTGGATAATCGGTTCCGCCGCCGAAGAAGGAGATGCGATAGGGAGTGCGGCTGATGACCATTCAGGATGACTCCATTGATGTTGCGACGAGGAAGACTGCCCGGAAAAGGTTGGAAGCCTCTCTAGGATAAGGCAAGCCTAAGTCTCCATTGCCTTGATTGCGGCGCAGGAAGATGGAAAGGATGGGATGGATCAAGGTAGCCGTCGGGCGCTGGCAATCTTGGTTTGTCGGCGATTTTGCAGGGCGGTGATGAAGGCTTCCTTTTGGGCGAATGATTCGGGCGTGCCGATATCGAGGAAAAGCGTTTCGATGGAGAAGGCGAAAAGTCCTTCCGCCAGCCAGCCGGGGAAGACTTCCTTTTCCAGCGAGAGGGGAAGACGCTCGGGCAGTTGTCGCAGCTTGTCCGAGGGAAGCAGGTAGATGCCGCCGTTGATCCAACCGCTGGTGGTGTCCAAGGCGTTTTTTTCCTCGAAGCGGATGATGCGCCCGTCTGCGTCGAAATGGAGGCGTCCGTAGCGGCTGCAATCATCCACGCGAAGGGAGAGGATGGCGGACTTTGTCGGCGTCTTGTCCCGGAATTCGAGGAAAGGATCGAGATCGAAATCGCAGAAGGAATCGCCGTTGAGAACGAGGCAGTCGTCGGTTTGCAAAAGCCGTGAGGCCCAACGCAGCGCACCGCCGGTTCCGTAAGGCTCCGGCTCGATGGAGAAAGAGAGGTCGAGGCCGGGGTTCCATTGTCGGAGCGTCTCGACGAGGAGCTCGCTGCGATAGCCTGCGCCGACGATCACGCGCTGAATGCCGGAATGCTTCAGCGTTTCGAGGACGTAGAAGAGATACGGCTTTCCGAAGACGGGGACGATGGGCTTGGGCAGGTCGGTGATGGGCCGGAGCCGGGACCCGATGCCTCCGGCAAGGATGAGAGCCGTGAGATTGGTTTTTGTGCTCAAGGCTCGTCGTTTTCGCTGGGCGGCGCATCACCTGCGCCGGTCAGACATTGCTGTAGATCGTATTCTTGATGATCTGGTAACCCTTGATCAGCTCGACGATGCCGCGATCCAGACTCCACTGCGGCTTGAAGCCGGTGGCGAGGATGCGTTGGTTGGAGACGATGTAGTCGCGCTTGTCGGGATCTTCTCCGATGGGTGCCTCGACGTAGGTGAACTGGGGCAGGTGCTGGCGGATTTTTTCGCAGAGCTCGAGCTTGGAGAGATTGGCGTCCTCGAGGCCGACGTTGTAGGGCTTTCCTTCCATGGCCTTGAAGTTGTCGATGGCGTGGATGAAGACGTTGGCGACGTCCTGGATATGAATGTAGTTACGCTTGAAGTGGCCCTCGAAAATGAGGACGGCGCGATCATTCACGGCGCGATAAACGAAGTCGTTCACGAGCAGGTCGAGCCGCATGCGGGGCGACATCCCGAAGACCGTCGCCAGCCGGAAGGTGATCGCGTTGCCCCGTTTCAGCACGGCCTCCTCGGCCTTCACCTTGGTGACGCCATAGAGCGAGATGGGGCGCAGAGGTGTTTCCTCGGTGCAGAACTTCCCCTTTTCGCCCACGCCGTAGCCACTATTGGTGGTGGGGTAGATGATGCGTTGATCCTTTTCCGCGATGGAGCAAAGGAACTCGATGGCGGTCTGGTTCGTGGAGATCGCGCCCGACTCGTTGTTGTTGCACAGCGGCGCGCCGACGAGCGCGGCGAGGGGAATGATGTAGTCCATTCCCTGGATGGCGCTGCGCAGGTGCTTTTCGTTGCGGCAATCGCCGCGGATGATCTCGAAATTCTCGCTGGCGCAGCAATCGGAGAGCGTGTACTGGCGGAAAATAAAGGAGTCGAGCACGGTGACGTGATGTCCGAGTTGCAAAAGTCTCGGTGCTAAAACCGATCCGAGATAACCGGCCCCGCCGGTGATTAAAATGCGGCTCATGATGAATGAGGGATAGAGGGCGGTTTCATGAGTGTCAATCTCTTCGAAGCCGACTTCATGATCCTAAGTTGCTGAGATAAAACTCTTTATTGAGAATCGTTTTTTGACTAGGGTCGGGCATGGGGGAAAATGTTCGTGCGACTCGTCGACGGGCAAAGCACGCCTCTTTTTCTGATTCATCTCCTTCGAGTCGCGGCGAAGCGACAGTCAGCTTTCGCCGGAGAAAATTATTGCTGGCGCTCGGGATCATGGCGGTCGGCATGGCGGCCGCCCTCGCATGGCATGGCTGGCAGGGTTGGGGTTTGCAGAAAACTTATCCCTATAACACGTTTCTGTTCAACCCGGCGAGCAGCTACACCGATTACCTGAACGCCCGGAATTCGGCCCTGTTACCGGTGCCTTATGCCTCAGGGCTTCCCGATGGTTATTTTCCGGCTTCCTACGCGCTCTTCTACCGGGTGTTCGCCATATATAACCCCATGGATGGGTTTCTTCTTTTTTTGAATATCAGCTTGCTGACGATGTTGGTCGTTTCCATTTACGTCTTGCACCCGATCGCGCGGGAACAGATCGCCGCCTTGAGAACCCGGGCTGCGCAGGCGGGGAAACGCCTGCCCAAGATGACTTTTGCCCGCATCTATGCCGCGAGCCTGGTGTATGCGCTCGCCGTTCTTTGTCTCTCCTATCCGGTCTGGTTTGTGATCAACCGGGCCAACAATGAAATTTTCATCACACTGTTCATCGGCTTGTCGCTGGTCTTCATCAGCCAGTGCCGTTACGGGATGGGGATGGCGTGGCTATTGCCCGGCATCTGCCTGAAATTGTATCCGGCCGTTTTGCTGGTGCTCTTCCTTCGCCGGAAAAAACTTTTCTGGATCGGTGTGGCGGTGGCGGCCTTCGTCCTGGCCAACTGGGCCAGTCTGGCCACGTTTTCCCCGGCCATTAACGAGAGCCTGGATCTCGAGCGAAAGGCGATGGCGCTGATGTACGATCAGGGGATCATCGGGAATTGGGGGATGGCGGGGAGCGCGACGGCATGGAACGGGTGCAAGCTGCTCATCGAGTGGCTCAATTACCAGGGCGATGCGGGAACATTGCCGACCGACGCCTACCGGGCGGGATTGATTCCTCTTTTGCGCGATTATCTCGTCGTTTTCAACATGTGCAGTTTGCTGGGAGCCGCGATCGTGAGCCTCTACGCCGGTTTTATCGAAAGGGAATTCCTAAGACGGGTGGTCGCACTGTTGCTTTTTCTCGTCATGGCCAGCCCGTACGGCGCGGACTACAAGCTCCTGCATGTCGTAACGGCATTGATGGCGATGCTGTTAATCCGTACGCGCCGTCCCTGCGACTGGGTGATCGTGGCGTTGTTGGCTTTCGTCCTGGTGCCTAAAAAGGAAATTCTGATTCCGTTCGCCGGAACCACCGACAGCGGATTTGCGGATGTTTCCGTGGCGATTATTCTCAACCCCCTGTGCATGCTGCTTGCGGCGGTATTGCTCGCATGGGATGGATTGAGACAGTGGAAGTGGCGTTGGTCCAAGAAGCGCTTTCTGATTCTTCTTTCCAGCTTTGGAATTCGCTGGGGAGGCCGCCCTCCCGCGAAAGTCCCGGTAGACTCGACAGCCTGATAAAATTTTAGTCCATAATAACATTTACTTGGTTTGTAAGGCTGTTATTCAGGAAAAACCCTTCGCCTCTTCTGTTATGAGCCGCCCCTTAGATGTCCTGTTTGTTAATGCCGATTCTTCGGCGCAGGCTTATCAGGATCTCAGCAAGACTTTCGCGGCCATCGAGCCGCCGACCTGGAGCCTGCTCCTGGCCCAGTCGTGCCGCGCGAAGGGATATGGCGTGGCGATTCTCGACAGCGTGGCGGAACGGCTGACGCACGAGGAGACCGTGCGGCGGATCGGCGAGATGAAGCCCCGACTGACCGTCTTCGTCGTTTACGGGCAGAATCCCAATTCCGGCACGACAAACATGATTGGTAACACCGCCTGCTGCCGGTTGCTCAAGCAGGCGCACCCCGATTTTGTCACCTGCTTTGTGGGGTCGCATACCAGCGCACTGCCGCGGGAAGTGCTGAGCATCCCGTGTATCGATTTCATCCTCCTGAATGAAGGCGTTTACGCCCTGCACAATCTCCTGAAGACGGATCTACGCACGGGGCTCGATCAGGTCAAGGGCATCGGTTACAAGGCGGACGGCGCCGCCATCCTGAATGCGCCGGAAGTCGTGGTGCCGCTGAACCGGATGGACATCGACCTTCCCGGCTATGCGTGGGATCTGCTGCCCTACCGGGAAAAGCCACTCGATTTGTATCGCGCCCATTTCTGGCATGCCGAGTTCGACCACGACAAGCGGACCCCCTTCGCCTCGCTCTATACTTCGCTGGGCTGCAAGTTCAAGTGCGACTTCTGCATGATCAACATCGTGAACCGCGTCGACAACAGCGACGGCGTGTTTTCGGCCAATTCACCGAATATGCGGTTCTGGTCGCCCAACTTTATCCTGGGTGAATTCGCCAAGCTGGCGGAACTGGGCGTAAAGACCATCCGTATCTCGGACGAGATGTTCTTCCTCAACAAGAATTATTTCGACCCGCTGGTCAACGGCCTGGCCGAGCGCGACTACGGCTTCCGGATGTGGGCCTATTCGCGCGTCGATACGGTGCAGCCCAAGTACCTTCAGCAATTCGCCAAGGCCGGGATCAACTGGCTCGCCCTCGGGGTCGAGGCGGGCAATCAGACCGTGCGGCGCGAGGTTTCCAAGGGCAGCTTCGAGGACGTCGATATCCGCGAGGTCATCCGCACCGTGCGGGACAGCGGTCTCAAGGTCATTTCCAATTACATCTTCGGGTTTCCCGAGGATACCCACGAGACGATGCAACAGACCCTCGACCTAGCTCTGGAGCTTTGTACGGAGATGGTCAACATGTACCCGTGTCAGGCGCTGCCCGGTTCGCCTCTCTATTACGAGGCGCAGAAAAACGGTTGGAAACTTCCCAGTAGTTACGAGGGTTACGCCTTCCTTTCCTACGAGAGCGAGCCGCTGCCCACTCGTCACCTGAGCGCAGCGCAGGTGCTCAAGTTCCGCGACGAGGCGTGGCACAGCTACTTTACCTACGAGCCATATCTCCAGCTCGTGGAAAAATCGTTCGGGCTCAAGGAGCGTCAAAATGTGGAGGAGATGGCCAAGATCAAGCTGAAGAGGAAGCTCCTCGAGACCGCCTAATTTCTCATGGGACTTCCAACCTTATCGATAGTCTTTTCTTTCCGCAATGAGGAGGAAGTCATTCCCGAGTTGCTGCGGCGCTGTCGTGTCGTTTGCGCGGGCCTCGAGGGCGCGGGAAGGATCGCGTCGCACGAGTTCGTTTTTGTCGACGACGACTCCAATGACACTTCCTATTCGATGCTCAAGAAGGAGGCGGACACGGTTGGCGACGTGAAAATCGTCCGCATGGCGCGCCGTGCCGGTGTCTCGGTCTGCGTCTTGGCGGGCATGCGCTATTCCTCGGGCGATCTGGTGGTTTATATGGATGCCGATTTGCAGGACCCACCGGAATTGATTCCCGAGATGATCCAGGTCGTGGAAAAGGATTCCGAGGTTGCGGTGGTGCACACGCAGCGTCTCCGCCGCGACGGCGAGGGTGCGTTCAAGCTCTTCGTCACGCGGATCGGCTACATCATCCTCCATCTGCTGACCCGTTCGCAACTGCCCATCGAGTGTGGCGATTTCAAGTTGCTGACCCGGCGTGCGGTGGAAGAGGTGGTGAAGTTCCAGGAAAAGAAGCCCTTCATGCGCTGGCTGGTCTGCCTGGTCGGTTTCAAGCAGGTCTTCGTCCCCTATCGTCGCGAGGCGCGTGGAGCCGGTGACACCCATTTTAATGTGTTAAGCTGGCGGGTCATCTCGAACTTCATGGAATCGGCCTTTGTTTCCACCTCCGTCTTTCCGCTGCACATCATCAGCGGCCTTGGCATCCTGAGTTCGTTGATTTGCGGAATGACCTTGATCTATATCCTGATCCAGAAATTCCTGGGCTATAATCTTCCCGGTTGGACGGCGTTGATGGCCGCGGTTCTGTTCGTGGGCAGCATCCAGATTTTGTCCATCGGCCTGTTGGGACTCTACATTGGTTCGATTTTTGAAGAGGTAAAGGGCCGCCCCAATTACATCGTAAGCCAGACGTACGGATTTCCGAAGGCTTCAGGCGTCGTGTAAGACCGATTTTGGAGGTCTATTTAATCGCTTTCTTCTCCGAAGAAGAGAGCGGAGCCAACGGGGCTCGAACCCGCAACCTCCTCCGTGACAGGGAGGCGCTCTAACCAATTGAGCTATGGCTCCTGAATCTCCCGCCTTTTGAGGCGAGTTGGCCAATCTAGATTCTCCGAAGGGCGATGGCAATGCTTTTCAGGGAGGGGGACGCGCGCTTGCGGGGCTCGGAGGGTTGTTCTAGGGTGGAGGACATGAAATTTCGCACCTTGCCCGAGACAAATGTCCGGGTTTCCGAGATCGGGTTCGGGCTTTGGACAGTTTCGACGGGATGGTGGGGCAAGTTCACCGAGGGCGAGGCGATTGCCCTGATGCACAAGGCGTTGGATCTGGGTATCACGCTTTTTGACGCCGCCGATACCTACGGCAACGGTTACAGCGAGGAGCTGATCGCGAAGGCCTTCCCGAAGCAGCGCGACCAGATCGTGATCGCCACGAAGGTAGGCTACAACTTCTACGACCATGGCACGGAGCGACGCGGGCAGCGCGAAATCCCGCAGGATTTCTCCGTGCCGTTCATCCGCGCGGCGGTGGAGAAGGCGCTCAAGCGGCTCAACACCGACCGGATCGACATCCTGCAGCTCCACAACATTCGCATGCCGCAGGTCGAGGACGACGCGCTCTGGACGCTGATGGATCAGCTTGTGCGGGAGGGAAAGATTCTCGCCCATGGTGCCGCGCTGGGACCAGCGGTCGGCTGGATGTATGAGGGAATCGACTGCGTGCAGCGCCGCCGCCCTCACATTTTGCAGCATATCTACAACGCGCTCGAGCCGCACCCGGGCCGCCAGATCATGGATGAAGGCGGCGCCACGCACGATACGGCCAAGCCGGCGCGGACCCGCTATCTCATCCGCGTGCCCCATTCGAGCGGCATGCTGGAAGGGAAATACACGCAGGACACCGTTTTCCCGCCAAACGATCATCGCAACCACCGCCCCCGCTCGTGGCTGCTCAATGGATTGAAGAAGATCGAGACATTGCAGTTCCTGGTTGGACCGGACCGGACGCTGGGGCAGGCCGCATTGCAGTGGCTGCTGGCCGACGAGCGGATCGCATCGTGCCTGCCGAACATCTACGAAGAGGCGCAGCTACGCGAATTCGCTGCCACGTCCGATACGCCTCTCCTGACACGGGAGGAGCTCGATCGTGTCGCGGAACTGGCCCGGAACAACTTCGGTATCGAGGGCGAGACGCCGAATTACAAGGGCACGATGACGCGCGAGACGGCCGCGGCCTGATCCGTGTTTCCGAATCAACGTTGCGATTGGCAGCAGAGCCGCTAATTTGTCCCGATATGCAGGAAAGCTACATTCAGGATTTGTTCGCCGAGCGGATCGGTGGGAAGCGTTACGGCAAGGACACCGCGATCTACAAGTTCGAGAAGATCAAGCGGGCCAAGCGGGCCGCCGTGCAGGCGAATCCCGGCACGGAACTGTTCGACCTCGGTGTCGGCGAGCCCGACGCGATGGCCGACGCGGGCATCGTCGAGACGCTCTACACGGAAGCGCAGAAGCCCGAGAATCGCGGGTACGCCGATAACGGCGACGCAGTGCTGAAGGCGTCGGCGGCCCGGTATCTGAAGGACGTGTGCGGCGTACCGGTCAATGCCGAGACTCAGGTCGTTCACTCGATCGGGAGCAAGGCGGCCCTCTCCATCCTGCCCGCCGCGCTGATCAATCCCGGCGACGTTGTGCTGATGACGGTGCCCGGGTATCCGGTTTTCGGGACCCACTCGAAGTACTACGGCGGCATCGTCCATAACCTGCAGCTGCGTGAGGAAAACGGCTTTCTACCGGACTTGAAGAACATTCCCGCCGATATCCTGGCCAAGGCGAAGGTGCTGGTGCTCAATTACCCGAACAATCCGACCGGCGCCAGCGCGACGCCCGAGTTCTTCGCCGAGGTGGTCGAATTTGCAAAGAAGAACAAGATCGTTGTGATCCATGATTTCGCCTACGCGGCGCTGGTCTTCGAGGGCATGCCGCTCAGCTTTCTGGCCACACCCGGCGCGATCGAGGTCGGCATCGAGCTCCATTCCACGAGCAAGAATTTCAACATGACCGGCTGGCGCTGCGGATTCGTCGCCGGAAACGAACTGCTGGTGAAGGCCTACAGTGACGTGAAGGACAACACCGATTCGGGCCAGTTCCTGGCCATCCAGCACGCCAGCGCCTACGCCTTCGATCACCCTGAGATCACCCAGGCCATCGCGAAGAAGTACTCGCGGCGCATGGACCTTCTGGTGAAGGCGCTGGGCGCCGCCGGGTTCAAGGCGAAGAAGCCAA
>Ga0207671_10005016_pt1 | contig 12385 bp, 9 predicted proteins | sample KBSC24metaG_FD_184352 | JGI IMG/M metagenome (GOLD analysis project Ga0207671, IMG submission 184352) | Corn rhizosphere microbial communities from Kellogg Biological Station, Michigan, USA - KBS C2-4 metaG (SPAdes) (version 2) | ecosystem: Host-associated > Plants > Roots > Rhizosphere > Soil... | reverse complement strand
AGGGATAATCGGCTGGGTGCGGAAAGGTGCGTTATGCAGCTGCGCTTCGTTACCTACCAGCGGTGAGGTTATGCGCTGCGATAATGCCAGCTGCTCGCCGATGGTTATCCATTTGGCCAGCTTGTAATCTGTGTTGATACGAGCGCCGCCAATGTTCGAGTAGTTTTTAATGAAAATACCTTTCTGATTGTTGTAAAAGCCCGAAAGCAGGTAATTTACCACAGGCGCTGAACCAACCACCGAGAAATTGTAATTCTGCTCGGTACCATTGCGGTAAAGGGTGTGCACCCAATCGGTATTGGCAAGGGTATCGAGGCCTTGCTGGTTAGCGTTTTTAAAGAATTGCGGGTTAACGATGTTTTCCAGCTTGATGAAATCGTTTTTGTCAAGCAGTTCAACCAGCTTTGGTTTGGTTATACCATATCTTGAGCTGAATGACACTATCGGTTTGGCGGCGTTGCTTCTTTTGGTGGTGATGATAATTACACCGCCCGCTGCAGCCGAGCCATAGATGGAAGCCGCGCTGGCATCTTTCAAGACATCTATCGATGCAACGTCCTGCGGGTTAATGGTGCTTACATCGGTCATCCGCACACCGTCCACCACATACAATGGGTTAGGCTGGTTAAGCGATGATAAACCACGAATGATAATAGATGGCTGTGCGCCTGGCTGGCCAGAGCTTTCTATCACATCCACACCGGCGGTGCGGCCTTGCAAACCCGCAATAGGGTTGGTAATAGGCTGGTCTTTAAAGCTGTCGCCTTTTACAGATGCAACCGAACCTGTAACATCCTTGCGCTTTTGTGTGCCATAACCGATAACCACAACCTCGTTGAGCACTTTGTTGTCGTCGGCCAGGGTTACGTTAATTTCTGTGCGGTTGTTAATCGCGATTTCCTGTTTTACAAAGCCGATCATGGTGAATACCAGCACATCGGTTTTGTTGGCGCTTATGGAATATTTACCGTCGAGGTCGGAATTTGCGCCATTGGTGGTTTGCTTTATGGCGATGGTAACGCCCGGAAGCGGCTGCCCCTTATCGTCGGTAACCCTACCGGTTACTGTTACCTTTTGGGCCATGGCCCAGCTTGAGAGCAGCAACAGCAAGGAGCAAAAAAATAATTTAAGTAATTGATTTTTATACATAATGATTAAGTATTGAGATTGGTTATTGATTGGTTTTCTGTTTGGGGACATGACTTATTAAGCATGTACGCGGCTCAACCCGATGGCAGGGAGGCGCTGATTAGCTTGTTGCCGGCGGCGTTTTTATACAACAATTTTTGCTGTACAGAAACGCATATAAAGCACCGGCCTGGTGTTTGATACATCTGCATAATACAAGAAGATTTTTTGGTTGACTGGTTTATAATTCTGACAATTTCCGGCCCATTGCGTTCCGTGGTAATTGACAAATCAAAGAGAAGAGATTAAAAACGGAGGTGCTAATTTCAAAACCAAAATATAAATGAATGGAGATTTTAATCGGTATTAAGTTATTGACAGTCAAATTATTAACAACTTAAGCAAATAGAGAAAATATAAACCGTGTATAAGGGGATATAGAGTAATATTCATGCGCGAATGGATGATACTAGGCCATATTGTATGTTCGTGACCTGCCCTTTTGACGCAGGGCGATGCCCTGCGCTGACATATGAAACCCTTACAGGGTTTTTAGATAAGGGAAAGACCAATAATATATATTATACCACAGACAAAATACCCTGAAAGGGTTAAATATGTCAGCGATGGGTAACACCCATCGTGAAAATTGCGACGGCAAGCATATCAGTCAGCATTTTTTACAGGAAAATTTATATCGCCTTTATCGCCATAATCGCATTCTCAAATTCATCATTGGAGATAAGAGATTTGGCTTTAATACGGGCTTTGTAATTATAGATAGTATTAACGGAGTATTCCAGGATGTGGGCTATCTTTTCCGTATCGCTAATACCCAGCCTTACCAGGGCGAAAATCCGAAGGTCGGTGTTGAGCAATTGATTGGGTAAAAGCTTAACACGGTTTTCTTCGGCAAATAAAGCGTTGTAGCCGTTAACAAAGTTGGGGAAGATTTTAAGAAAGGCCTTATCGAAATTAATGAATAGCTCTTCACGCTCTTTGGTGAGGTTGATGTTGTTTATGATGATGCCGATATCATCATAGCGTTTGGTGGTCAACTTATTATCAACCGAACGTTTAAAACGCTCCAGTTTATTGATGTATTCCGATATCAGGTTAAAATAATAGCCGATGTATTCTTCCTTAATTTTATTGGCTTCGTTCAGGTCGTTGATACTGGCCTGCAGGTTATGGTTGGCTTCAAGAATTATTTTATCAGCTATTCGCAGCTTCCGTAATTGTTTATAGCTGATAACGGCAAATACCACCACCATAATTGCCAGCACCGTTAGTGATGACCCATAGATAATCAATACCCGCCGCTGCTCTTCAACAGAATTGATGCGCTCGCCGGCAATTACCGGCAGGATATTGCTTACCTGTATTTTACGCTGACGTGCGCCATAATAAGTAGCATCTTCCAGCGCTTGCTTTATATATATGTAGGCATTTTTCGCATCGCCGGTAGTGTGCAGTAGCTGTGCCAGGTTAGTCATAGCCGCCGCCTCTTTAGTGGATGACCTGATATCGGCCATGGCGGCAGGTATCAGCAGGTCGATGGCTTTGTCAGGTTCTTTATTCCTGATATAGATATCGCTCAAAGTTGAGGCGGTTACGGCAAACTGGTGGTCGGTGAGCTTATATTTATCGATGAGCTCTTTCAGGTTGATGATAGCCTGGGGAATATTGCCCGTCTTTAAATATTTTAAGCCATTGTAGTAGACGTATTCGAACGACTTTGGATTACACAATGCCGTAGCCGAGTCGATATACTTGCCCGCTTTTACATTATAGATGTTCGCATAATAGTTGTCCCGATCAAAATCGGAGAGGTCATAGTAAGTACGGGCAGTTAAAAAGTAATATTCCTTTCGCGCATCGTTATCCAGGAATTTTATGTCGACTGTTTTCAGCGTATCAAAAGTCTCCTTAAACATCCCCGACGAAAGCAGGATAAAACCAAACTTAATGCGGCTGTAGGCAATTTTAACGGGGTTCTTTAAAGCATCGCTGGTTTGCTGCAGCTTTTGCGCATCGTGAAAAGCTTCCTCGTAATTAAACGATTTATTCTCTTCGTAAAGTTTCAGGTAGATATTGTATCGAAAGTTAAGGTCGGGATTTACGGCGTTGTTAAGGTCTTTTTGCAGCTTATCAATACGGGCTAACTTTTGGGCATCGTAATCTTTCTTTTTATCAAGGGTGGAATTCAGTTTTTGCAGCAGCGTATCATGGCCCTGCGCATTGCACATAACACGAAACAGAAATATGAGCGGAACTAAAAGTAAAATTCGTTTCATGCAGGGCAAATTAATCGGGGTGGCTGTGTTATAATTGTTGAGGGATAAATTTATGTTTTTTTGTTTGATTAGGTAGGGATTAATTGATCGGGTTGCTTAGGTTTTCGGCCTTGCGGTATTTTCAATCGTTTGGCATCCTGCAAAACGCAAATATCATTGATTGTTGGTGACTACACCAACAACGGCGGGTGTTCCGCAGCGTTCCGGGTGTTCCGCAAAAAAGTGGAACGCCGGAACAAAAAATTTGAATAGGTTATCCTTTAATATTCAGGTATAAAATCGCCGCAATTGCTGCACCGACAATTGGTCCTACAACCGGTATCCAGGCATAGCGCCAGTCGCTGGTGCCTTTGTTTTTAATCGGCATCAGGCAGTGAATTATCCGCGGCCCGAGGTCCCTTGCCGGGTTAATGGCATAGCCGGTAGTACCACCGAGGGATAGACCTATTACCCATACTAAAAACCCAACCGGCAGCGCCCCTACCGAACCCAGGCCAATAGGCGTTTTGGTGTCAATAATTTGTCCGTTGGATATATAAAACACCACGAACACCAGCACAAATGCGCCGATGATCTCACTCATGATGTTTGACACATAGTTGCGGATGGCAGGACCTGTGCAAAAGCAGGCCAGTATGGCATCGGGTTTGTTTGTTTTTTTGAAATGGTCGAAATACATCAGCCAAACTAAAACCGCCCCTAAAAATGCACCCAGCATCTGCGCGGCTATAAAGTTCGGCACCCTGGCCCAGGCAAATTTGCCGGCAATGGCAAGCCCGACGGTAACCGCCGGGTTCAGATGCGCACCACTGTACGGACCGGCCACCACCACGCCAATAAACACTGCCAATCCCCAGGCGGTGGTAATAACCATCCAGCCGCTGTTATTGCCTTTGGTATCGTTCAACAAAACATTGGCAACAACGCCGTTGCCTAACAAAATCAATAACATGGTGCCGATTAATTCGGCCATAAATGGTGACATATTGTTTGGGTTTGAGGTGATCTTTTGTAGAGACACAATACTTTGTGTCTCGCGATTTGCCTTTTGAATCATTTGCGGACTACCTTGCAGCGGGAGACACAAGTATTATGTCTCTACAGGTTTTTGGACCAGCTTTGCGTTGCTGCAACCGCGCGTTTCCAACCAGCCATTGCCTGCTCCGTGGCTGCGTCATCGCCCGGGACAAATTCCCGTTCGGATTGCCATTGCCGCTGTATTTCTTCAACACTGTTCCAATAGCCGACGGCAAGTCCGGCAAGATAGGCTGCCCCTAAAGCGGTAGTCTCAACCACATGCGGCCTGATAACTTTGCAGCCCAGCACATCAGCCTGGAATTGCATCAACAGGTTATTGGCCGTTGCGCCGCCATCAACCCGCAGCTCTTTTATCGGGAGACCACAGTCGGCTTCCATCGCTTTTAAAACGTCGACAGTTTGATAGGCAATAGCCTCTATTGCTGCCCGGGCAATGTGACCGGCAGTAGTGCCACGTGTTATGCCGACTATCGTACCACGTGCATCAGGATCCCAATAAGGCGCGCCGAGGCCGGCGAATGCGGGCACAAAATATACCCCGCCGGTATCTTCTACCTGCATGGCTAGTTGCTCTACATCAGCAGAGGTTTTGATAATACCCAGCCCGTCGCGCAGCCATTGTACCACGGCGCCGCCAATAAATATGCTGCCCTCAAAGGCGTATTCTATTTGGCCGTTTATCTTCCAGGCAATGGTGGTCAGCAGGTTATTTTTTGATTCCACGAACTTGTCGCCTACATTCATCAGCATAAAACAGCCTGTGCCATAGGTATTTTTCACCATACCCTTTTCGGTACACATTTGCCCGAACAAGGCCGATTGCTGGTCGCCCGCTATACCGGCTATCGGCACGGCTGACGCAAAAATGGTGGTGTCAGTCTCGCCGTAAACCTCGCTGGACTGTTTTACGTCCGGCAGCATGCTTGCAGGAATACCGAATATCTTTAACAGTTCCTCGTCCCATTGCTGGGTGCGGATATTATACAGCATAGTGCGGCTGGCATTGGTTACATCGGTAACATGCACCCTGCCGCGGGTAAATTTGTAAACCAGCCAGGTATCCACGGTGCCGAAAGCCAGCTTGCCGGCATCAGCCAGTCCTTTTGCACCCGCTACGTTATTTAATATCCAGTTTATTTTGGAGGCGGAGAAGTAAGAATCTATTATCAGGCCTGTTTTTGAGCGGATGGTGTCAGTATGACCTTCGCTTTTCAGGTTATCGCAGTAGGCCGATGTCCGCCTGTCCTGCCAAACAATAGCATTATAAATAGGCAGCCCTGTCTCACGATTCCAAACTATGGTGGTTTCGCGCTGATTGGTGATGCCGATAGCTCTTATGTTTTTTCCGTTGATGCCCAATTTGGCAGTTGCCTCGGCAGCTACGCCGGCTTGTGTCGACCAAATCTCGTTAGGGTCATGCTCCACCCATCCCGGCTGCGGGAATATCTGCGTAAATTCCTTTTGGGCAACGGATTGTATCTGCCCGCTATGGTCAAAAATAATAGCGCGGGAACTGGTGGTGCCCTGGTCGAGGGCTAAGATGTATTGGTTGTGGTTCATAGTTCATGGTTAATAGTTCATGGCCGAAACATCGACCGTGAACTATTTTATATGAAAGTTAGTAATTGGTTCGGGGAATTTACAAATTAAAAAAGAACCCACACTAATCAGCTGTCAATCTTTTAATAAATACCCTCCGGCAACAGAATTAAAATCTGCGACTTGTTGTTTTTCCCACGCTGCATCCTTGTTTAGTTCTACGCTTATTAATTGCGCAACTATTGGTGCCGCCTCTATTGCTGCCCGGGCGTCAAGGAAAAGCATTCTTACCCGGCGGGCGAGCACATCTTCCACTGTTCGCGCTAATTCATTCCTTACCGCCCATATTACTTCTGCCTGCAGGTATTCAAATTGGGGATGCAACTTTTGTGTCCATTGCGGGTTTTCCTTTGCCAATGCAAGCACTGCTTCGCGGTCGCTTCCATAAACATATAAATGATTGCTACGGTCAACTCCGGGCAAATTACCGTGGATTGATAAGTCCTTTGTTACGCTGGCGCGAGGTGGCAGCCTGGCGGTTTCGATGGCTTTATCTATTGTGTCTTCCCCCATCCTCCGATAGGTAGTCCATTTACCACCTGTTATGGTAATCAGCCCGGAAGCCGAAACAATAAGCTTATGGCTGCGCGAAATCTCTTTGGTTTTTATGGTTCCTTCCTGCGGTGCGGCAAGCGGGCGCAAACCGGCAAATACACTCAGAACATCCTGCCGCGACGGCGCTTTAGTTAAATATATGCTGACCGTCCGCATCACAAAATCAACCTCCTCTTCCAACGCAATGGGTTCCAGCCGGTGTTCATCAAGGGGCGTATCAGTGGTACCTATTAGCAACTTGTCGTGCCAGGGTAAAGCGAAGAGAACCCTGCCGTCATCAGTCTTGGGAATCATCAGCGCATCCTCACCGGGCATAAACGATTTATCCAGCACAATATGAATGCCCTGGCTTGATTTTACCAGTGGTTTTTTGCCCGGCTCATCTTTTTGCAGCAAATCATCAACAAATACACCGGTAGCATTGATCACAGCCTTGCCTTTAATGTTGTACGTAACGCCAGACTCTACATCCGCTGCAATAACGCCTTGTACTCTGCCGTTTTCCTTAATCAACTCGGTAACCCGGAAATAATTCAATACCGTAGCGCCATGTTCCAGGCAGGTTTGTGCAAGATTTATCGCCAGCCGCGAATCGTCAAATTGCCCGTCGTGATATACCACACCGCCATACAGACCTTCCTTGCGAATGGTCGGGAGTCGCGCGACGGTTTCTCTTTTTGAAATATGCTTAGACCGGCCAAAACTTAACTTACCGGCCAGCAAATCGTATATAGTGAGCCCGATAGTATAAAAGGCCCCGTTCCACCATGTATAACCAGGAATAATGAAAGATTCGTTTTTTACCAGGTGGGCAGCATTTTTTAAAAGTAGCCCGCGTTCATATAGCGCTTCACGCACCAAACCGATATTTCCCTGGGCCAGGTACCGTACACCGCCATGAACCAACTTGGTGCTTCTGCTCGATGTACCTTTTGCAAAATCGGCTTGTTCCAGCAGCAAGGTTTTATAACCCCGTGATGCAGCATCCAAGGCAGTTCCCAAACCCGTAGCGCCACCGCCGACTATAATGATATCCCATACTTTTTCTGTATCAGCTAGGGCTTCGACTAAATTTTCGCGCTTGGTATTAACCACGGTTCTTAAATTAACAGGAAGCAATTATTTCAAATTTAGAAATAACAGCGGCATTATTTAAGGTGAGGGGTTATTGATGTGAAATGATAACGGTTTGTTAATGAAAATTGAATGTGGTAAAAAGCAGAAACATAGCTTGAAAACCTGTAATTTTAAATTTGCAATTAATAATCCATGGAAAAACTGCCAAACATTCACCCGGGGGAAATATTAAATGAGGAGTTTTTACTCCCGATGAATATTACATCTTATCGTTTGGCCAAAGAGACCAATATTCCTCAAACGAGGATTTCTGAAATAATAAAGGGCAATCGTAGGGTTACTGCCGATACCGCTTTGAGATTTAGTCAATTTTTTGGTAACTCAGCTAAATTTTGGCTTGGGATACAAGATGATTTTGATTTGGAAGCAGAACTTGATGAAAAGAAAGCAGAGTTCGACAATATTAAGCCTTACGCAGCTTAATTTTATCGGATATGCATACGGGACACGCAAAGTATTGCGTCTCTACAAAAAATAAATCGCTGTGTTCTCCGCGGTTAATTGCCGCCGATTTAACAATTCCGAAATCGAACTTCCGAAATCCGAAATCATTCTACTCCCCTCACGTTCATCTTCAGCCGATACAGCGCTTTTGAGGCTGTTATAAAAAGCACGTCCTTATTTTTGCCGCCAAAGCAAAGGTTGGCTGTCCAAGATTCGGGGACATCGATATGGCCTATCTTCTGACCTTGCGGGTTGTAAATGGTAACGCCATTACCGGCTATATATAAGTTACCGCGTTCATCAAGGGTAAGACCATCGCCGCCCTGGTTGCAGAAAAGGATGCGATTGCTTAGCGTGCCATCTTTTTCGATGCTGAATTTGTAAAGCTTGTTATCGCCAATATCAGCTACAAAAAGGAATTCGCCATCCGGGGTACCTACTATACCGTTAGGCTGTTTCAGGCTGGCATCCATCAATATTGGCTGCTTTGAACCTTTGGGCAGGTAATACACACGTTGGCCATCAAGGTCTGATTTTTTCCTGGTCCAGTAATCGCGCTGGTAGTAGGGGTCGGTCATATAGATACCGCCTTTATTATCTACCCAGATGTCGTTCGGGCCGTTCATCAGCTTGCCGTTATAATCGGTTAACAAAACGGTTACTTTTTGGTCTGGTGCGATAGACCATATTTGATCGTGCTCATCGGCGCAGGTTACCAGGTTGCCCTGCTTATCGAAGTACATTCCATTTGAGCGGCCGGTATTATCCATCCACATTGATAGTTTGCCATCTACGCTGTACTCCCATATCTTATTATTAGGCTGATCAGTGAAAAACACATTGCCTTTTTTATCTACCGATGCACCTTCCGTAAATGCAAATTGCTTGGATATCAATTCAGGTTTCTTTGTAGTGTCATATAATGCAGTTTGCTTTTGGCTGCCTTCAATTACCTGTGCTGCGAGGGCAGCTTCTTTATATAAACCAAAATCGCTCAAAGCAATGCTTACTGCCGCTTTAGTGATGCGTAATCTTACCTTATCGGTTTTAACATTCTCCGGCAGGCGGATTAACCGGTTACCGCCTATGCTGGTAGCTGTACCTATTTGCTCCCATTTACCATCCTGCCATGCATCAACCGCAATTGCATCAATCCGCTGCCCCAGTTTAATATTTTCACGAAGGCGGATAACGTTAAATTCCTTTTGCTTATGTAAATCAAGTACTAACTCAGGCGTGGTAATTTTGTCATCGGTTGCCCAGTAGGTGTAACGGTCGTTATCGAGCAAGTTTTTAGCGCCGAATTTAACCTGGTTGCCGCCACGGGTATTGCTGGCCTTTAAAGTCGCATCTTTTGCAAGATTCACGGCAAATGTATTTCTTAAGTGCTGACCAAATTCCTTCAGCTTAGCAACATCATCGTCGTTAAGCATTCCACGCCTGTCGGGCTCCAAGCCTAAATCAAGACAAGCGCCGCGGCCTACGCTTTTATAATACAAATCCATCAATGCATTTACAGATTTTGCCTTGCCATCCTGCGATGCATGGTAAAACCATCCCGGGCGGAAGGGCACATCGCATTCCGCAGGTATCCAATATTTGCCGTCGCGGTGGCCTTCGGTACCTTCATAATCTTTAACATAGCCGTTACCCGGCTCTTTGCCTGCATCGGGCGCATGCGGTGTATAAGTTGCCCAACTGGTTTCGCCGGCTATGCCGTTTTCGTTGCCCACCCAGCGCACATCCGGACCAACATCGCCAAATAAAACGGCATTTGGCTGCGTTCGGCGTGGGATAGCCCAGGTATCTTTCCAACCGTAATAGGTTGAGCGGTCGATTTTTCTTACTTCGCGTGCGCCACCGTAATAACCATCGCCGCCATTTGCGCCGTCAAACCACGAAATAAATATCGGGCCATAATGGGTGTACAATTCTTCCAACTGTTTGCGGAAAACCTGGGTAACATATTCAGGCTTGCCGTAAAGCGCGCTGTTCCTGTCCCACGGCGAGCAGTAAACGCCCATCTTCATCCCCAGCTTGTTGCAGGCATCGCGGTATTCCTGCAAAATATCACCCTTCCCGTTTTTGTAGGGGCTTTTTGAAATATTGTGTTCAGTAGTTTTTGTCGGCCACAAACAAAAGCCATCATGGTGTTTGGCTACAACTACTATTCCTTTGAAACCGCCAGCTTTTGCCGCACCAACAATCTGCATAGCGTCAAAATGTGAGGGATTAAACAGCGCGGGGTCTTCATCTCCATAGCCCCATTCTTTATCAGTGTAAGTATCCGGGCCGTAATGAATAAGACAATACATCTCTGTTTCCTGCCAGTTGAGCTGGCCTTTGGTTGGCAGCGGGCCGTATGGTTTTGGGGCCGGTTGTGCAAATGCAACCGCGGTAATAACTGAAAGGCATAAAAGCAGGTTTAATTTTTTCACGGGCGAAATAGATTGTTAATGGTTCACGAATGTAATAATTTTTGAATAAATGCCTCATAACGCGTTTACTGCCATTCATTTTTATTGTTACCTGGATAAATATTTCAACAAACAACCATCCTTTTTAATGGTTATGTATTACAACAACATCTGGTATCACACCTATAATTTAATAAAGACATCACCATGAAAACATATAATAATTTAGTGGAAGCCACTAACGATTTGATGAAAAGAGGATACACGGAAAATTTGAGTCTTGAGGGCGATACTATCGATGACAAGGATAAAAAAATCCAAATGACTGCCGACGATATCGAGATTGATGAGTTTTATCGTTTTGAAGGACCAAGCAACCCATCGGATATGTCGATTGTTTATGCAGTTACCTCGAAGAAATATGATATTAAAGGGGTGCTTATAAATGCATTTGGCACTTACGCCAATACTAGTTCATCTGCCATACAAGCGAAGTTAAATCACGACCAGGTTAGCGATAATTTAAATCGTGCCGATAAACCGGAGGCTGACGCGGTGCTTAGAGATAAGTAATGGAGAAAGTAGCAGTGGCACGGGTTAGTGGCAGTCGATATTACTGCTACTTTTTACTGCCACTGCTACTTTAGTTTTTCTAAGAGTTTCCTTCCTCGTGATTGAATAGCCGCAGAGCCATCGCGCATCAGGAATTGAATCTGACTTGCAAGTTCTTCGGCAATCCAGTCGTAACGGAGGCGGAGGTTGAACAAAGCCTCAGAAGCAAATACTTTTACAGCAACCTTAATTTTCGGGTCTATTATGGAGTCGAAACATTGCTCAACAGCCGGCTCCAGGTTGATTGTTTCAAGCTTGCTTTTAATAACAGGATGCATCTTAGTGTCGGTTAAATGCATCAGTATTTTAATATAATGCCGCTGCGGGCCGTGGTATTTGACTTCTTTAAATCGCGAAAAGAAGTATTCCAATTCAGGCTCATATTTTAACGGGTCGGCCAATAGTACATTTTCCAGTATCCAACTAGCGCGGAATGCAATCATACTGTCGGGATAAAAAGTAACATCAATCAGGTCGCGCAGGGCAAAATTTTGTTCGGTTAATATCCGGCTAAGCTCAAGCACTTTTGGTTTACCTAAGGTATTGGATATTCTTTTGACGAGTTCGGCCTGTGTCATTTCTGTAGGTGAAAGGCGAAAGCATAAAGGTTAAAGGTATTAAAACCAACGGGCGAAATCAAGCCGGGCGTAAATCAAATTGTCGCTAAATCGCGCTGGGTTAAAACCCAGCGCTACAACATTAATCGAGCCGATGGCTCTTAAATTCATGTACACTTTAAAATTCTCTCTGCATAAGTTTCTTAAAGAGCCGTAGGCTCGGCCAAATTTTTAGCGCCGGGTTTTAACCCGGCGCTAAAAGCCAGCAAAGCGAATTTGATTTGCACACAATCAAGCCGGCCAAAACATTACAACGTTCAAACATTTCAACCTTACAACCTTTCAACAAAAGTTCTACATTTGCTTTCCGTTAATTGAAAATTTACAAATGGTTAAATTCAACCGATTCACCCTTGATAATGGCTTGCGCGTAATTGTTCATGAAGACCACACCACCCCTATGGCAGTGCTGAATATACTTTACGATGTTGGCGCACGCGACGAAAACCCCGAACAAACCGGCTTTGCCCACTTATTTGAACACCTGATGTTTGGCGGTTCTGTAAATATACCTACTTATGATGAACCCCTGCAGCGCGTA
>Ga0207671_10005012_pt1 | contig 12390 bp, 11 predicted proteins | sample KBSC24metaG_FD_184352 | JGI IMG/M metagenome (GOLD analysis project Ga0207671, IMG submission 184352) | Corn rhizosphere microbial communities from Kellogg Biological Station, Michigan, USA - KBS C2-4 metaG (SPAdes) (version 2) | ecosystem: Host-associated > Plants > Roots > Rhizosphere > Soil... | reverse complement strand
GCGCTTCGAGCGGCCCAGCGGACGGTTGTTCGCCGCCACCACACGCCAGGTCAGCCCGCGCGCGGACGCTGACGGCTCGCGACGCGATGACGGGGCGGCGCCGTCGGAGAGCACGATGAATCGGGCGCCACGGCGCGTCGAGTCGCTCTCGGTCACGGCCTGCCCCCGACCTGTTGTGAAGTGACGGGAGAGCATGACCAGTTCTAGATGGTGAACCGGTTACGAGGCGGTGAACGCCGAACGCTCGACAGCCGGCGGATTCACGTGACTTGCGCACCTGACCATGCGACAAGCCCCGGTGTGGCGGGCATCGCCCGGTGCTCGGTTGCCCGACATGAACAGCGGATGTCGAAACGTCGCATTGATTGCCCGTGGCCCGCTTGCCATGCAACGGTGTCGCGTGGCCCGCGTCGCCGTCGTTCTGCCTGCCCTCGCGGCCGCAATGATCTTCGTCGTAATCGGTGGATGGTGCCGCGCCGCGGCGGTCGCGGGCACCTGGGGCGCAACGAACGCACCGTACCTCGACGGCATCGTGTGCTCGGACGGCGCGACCTCCGCGCCCTTCGCGTCCTGGGACTTCGGCACGGGAAGCCCGGCCTTCCTGCTCGCCCCGGTGACGACCGCGAACGGGATCGACTCGGCGCGGCTGCCCGTCGCGGCTAACGGCCCACAAAGCACCGCAGCGGTATATCCCGGCCTCGCCGGCTTCAACAGCGCGACTGACATCGCGACGTACGCGACCTTGATCGACCAGTACGGCCGCAGCGGAGCGACCTCGATCGCCGCGGTCGCCAAGGCGATCATGGGCCGCACTGGCGCGAGCCCCGCGAGCTGCCCGGGCGTGCCAGACGGCGCCGACCTGGTCAGCACCGCTGCCGCGTTGGCCGGGCCGTACACACTGCGCATCGCCCCGCCCACGAGCCCGGCTGAGATCGGCCGACACAGCACGGTGAGAGTTACTGTGCTGAGCGCACGGGGCAATCCCGTACCTGGCAGAACGGTGTCCGTCAGCGGACCGGACGTCCCGCCGACCACCGCAGTCACCGACCAGACCGGCGTCGCGTCCGTCGCGGTCCCCATCCCCGCCGACCCGGCGGCGACCTCGGTCGCCATCACCGCGCAGGCGAGCACGCCAGTCGATCTTGTGCAGGTCAGCGGCGACCGAGCCGACCTCGGCGCGGTTTACCCGGGTCCGCCGACGAGCTACACGGCGGGGACTACCTTGACCATCGACACCTCCGCGCAACCGGTCGTCGAGGCCGGCGCCGCCACCGGGGCGGGCCTGGCCGGTCAAGAAGTAGAGCTGTACGCCGACGTCACCGGGCTGCGCGGGCACACGGCCGCCGTGAGCTTCCTCGTGCATGGGCCACTTCCCCTGAGCGACACGGGATCCTGTGCAGCCGACGGTGTGCCCGTCACGGCCCCCACCGCAGCGACGACGAGCGCCGTCGACGTGACCGGCGACCAGCGGGTCACGGCCGCAGCGTGGACGCCCAGGTCGGCCGGCTGTTACGGAGTCGAAGCCGACGTCACCACCACCAACGCAAATCCGGTCGCGGCCGCGAAGTCGACGCCGTCGTCCCGCTCGAACGTCGTCATCGTCGCGACGACGGCGGCGCTGACGCCGCAGAACCACGTTCTCGCCGTCGGAGCGATCCACGCCAACGTCAGCCTGTCGAAGGCATACGGGCAGACCGCGTCGGTGACCGGATTCGTCCAGGGCCCGGTCGCGCCGACGAACTACTCCTGCGCACGAGCCGACTTCGGAGCCGCGCGCCGGTCGCGCGATTTCACCAGTTCGGCCGGCGGCGACGGCGGCGTCCCGCTCACCTCTCCGGCTGTCACCCAGGTCGGCTGCTACCGCGTGCAGGCCGCGGCCACGCTTGCCCTGCCCGATCAGCGTGCGGTGGCGATCCCCGTGACGCCGGTAGTCGTCCAGGTGATCGCCCCGCGTCTGGTGACCACCGTGCCGCAGCTGTGGAGCGTGAGCCCGACACCGATCGCCGCGCAGGTGGACGTGAGCGGCACCGAGAACCAACCGGCCCATGTGGCCTTACAACTCGCCTACCTGCCGGCACAACCAAGCGGCTGCGCTTCGGCGGACTGGTCGCATGCCGCTTCGGTCGGCCCCGGCGCGTCGATCGCGCTGCGCTCCGACGCTACCGGGCTGACGGCCAAATCCGCCCCCACCAAAGCGCTCGGCTGCTACCTGCCGATCGCCCGGCTGACCATCGACGCCAATCCCGCCATCTCGATCACCGCCGCGGTGAGCGACGTGAACAACGCGATCAGCGTCGGCGTCGACCCGAACGAGCACCATCTGTCGTCGGTTCCCCGCGGAGTGGTGCACCCGTTGATCCCAGGCAAGCTTCTGAGCGGCCTGCTCGTCGTGCTCGAGGTGGAGGCGGTGGGCGTCGCGTTCCTTATCACCGGCCGGTTGAGCGCAGCGAAGGCCCGCAAGCCAGCAGTAGAACGTAGACGCGGCTGGCGACGCGTCCTGCCGGGTTAATCGACGGTCAGCAGTGGGCGACCAACCGGTCCAGCTCAACTCCGACGGCTCTGACAGCGTCACAAGCACCATGACTCGCCGACCGGCGCCTGTCGTTCATGGCTAGTTCACTAAGACTGTGACCAGTCCGAACCATCGCGTTCACCCTGCGTTCACCCGAGCCACCCCATCAGGCCACCTGGCGACCTTAGCGTCCCTGTCGTATGCAAAGTCTCTTACGAAGGGGAACCTCAGTGAAGCTGACCCGGACCGGCGTTCTTGCCGGCCTGACTGCGGGACTGATCGCTGTCACGCTGACCGCGTGCAGCAGCTCGAGCAAATCAACCGACAAGTCGTCTGCGGCCGGGGGCAGCAGCAGCGCGGTCGCGAGCAGCAGCTCATCGGCTCCCGCGCTCAAGTGCGCCACCGGCACCCTCAACTCTGACGGATCGACTGCTCAGCAGAACGCTATGACGCAGTGGATCAAGGACTACCAGAACAAGTGCCCCGGCAGCACCATCAACTACTCCGGCGGCGGTTCCGGCCAGGGCATCACCGACTTCAAGGGCGGCAAGGTCGACTTCGCCGGATCCGACGCCGCCCTCAGCGCGGCCAAGGGCGAGACGACTGCGGCCACGGCCCGCTGCGGCTCTGCGGCACTCGACCTCCCGATGGTCGTCGGCCCGGTCGCGATCGCCTTCAACGTCAAGGGAGTCAGCAAGCTCACGGTCACGCCAGCGCTGCTCAACCAGATCTTCTACGGCAAGGTCACCACCTGGAACGACCCGGCGATCGCGGCGGTGAACAAGGGTGTGACGCTTCCAAGCACTCCGATCACGGTCTTCTACCGCTCCGACCAGTCGGGCACCACGCAGAACTTCGAGACCTACCTGCAGGCAGCTGACGCGGCCGGCTACAGCGCCGACGTCGCAGCGGCCAGCCAGACGCCGAGCAAGGTCTGGAACGGAACCGTCGGCCAGGGCAAATCGGGTTCGCAAGGCGTTCAGCAGGGCATCCAGGGCGCCGACGGCGCGATCGGGTACATCGAGTACTCCTTTGCCGTCAACGGCGGTCTGAACACCGCGGCTGTCGACAACGGCGGCGGCGCGGTCGACCTCAGCGCCACGTCGGCCGGCAAGGCCGTCGGCGCCGCGCAGGTCGTCGGCACGGGTGACGACCTGTCGCTCAAGCTGGACTACGCCACCAAGGCGGCGGGTGCGTATCCGATCATCCTGGTGACCTACGAGATCGCGTGCACCAAGTACGCGAACCCCACGCAGGGCGCGCTCGTCCAGTCCTTCCTCAGCTACACCTCCGGGGCCGGCCAGGATTCGCTCAAGCAGCTCGGCTACGCGCCGCTGCCGAGCGATCTCCTCGCCAAGGTTCAGGCCTCGGTAGCGAAGATCAGCTAGGCAGCCGACCGCAACTGGGTGGAGTCTTCGCGTGTGCGAGGCTCCACCCAGTTCGCGTGAAAGCACGATTCCTCAGACCACTCTTGCTTTCGAGGACCACATGCCCGAACGTGATGCGATGACCGACGACGAGATAGGCGCTCGGAGGTTGGCTGCCGGCCAGGACGAGGTCGAGCCGCCGACCATCGCCGGCGAGTCGGTGCACCACCATCAGGAGAAGCCCGTCCTGCTCAGCTCGTCGGAGCCCTTGGCTATAGATCCGCTGCACGACGAGCCTCCCGTAGTCGGCGCCGGCGAGACCTCGATCGGTGGATCCGGGCGCGCTCGGATCGGAGATCGGATCTTCCGCGGCCTGGCTGGCGGGGCGAGCGGCTTGATCATCGCGCTCGTCGCGCTGATCGCCGTCTTCCTCGTGATCAAGGCGTGGCCCGCGCTCAGCGACGACAAGTCGAACTTCCTGCTCTCCAGGGATTGGTCGACCGACACCTCCACCCTGCGCTTCGGCATCGTCGATCTGCTCTGGGCGACCGTCGTGGTCTCGCTGATCGCGATGATCCTCGCCTTCCCGATCTCGATCGGCATCGCACTGTTCATCACGCAGTACGCCCCGAAACGCGTGTCGAAAGGCGTCGCGTACGTCATCGACTTGCTGGCCGCCATCCCGTCGATCATCTACGGCATCTGGGGCATCACCGTCCTCGCCCCGAAGCTGAGGCCGGTCCAGCGCTTCTTCTACCACCTCGACTTCATCCCGCTGTTCAAGAACAGGGGCTTCGCCACCGGAACGATCTTCGACGGGGGCATCGTCCTCGCGGTCATGATCTTGCCGATCATGACGGCGATCTCCCGCGACGTCTTCGCCCGCACGCCGAGGCACAACATCGAGGCGGCCTGGGCCCTGGGCGCGACGCGCTGGGAGATGATCCGGCTCGCCGTCCTGCCCTACGGCCGGGCCGGCGTCGTCAGCGGCGCGATGCTCGGGCTCGGCCGCGCGCTCGGCGAGACGATCGCAATCACTCTGATCCTGAGCAAGCCGGCCACCGGGTCCCCTTTCACAACCTCGATCTTCAACGGGGGCGAGACTTTCGCCTCCAAGATCGCGAATAACGCGGCTGAGTTCGAGTCGGCCAAGTCCGCCGGCGCTTATATCGCCGCGGGCCTCGTGTTGTTCGTTCTCACCTTCCTCGTCAACGCCGCCGCCCGAGCCATCGTCAACCGCAAGAAGGACTTCGTATGACCACCATCAGCGCGCCGAGCCTGTTGTCGGCCAAGAAGGGCAGCGGGTCGCGCAAGTTCAAGAACTCGCTCGCGACGGTCCTCGTCTATCTGGCCTTCGGGATCGCGCTCGTGCCCCTGGTCTGGTTGCTCTACACGGTTATCGACCGTGGCTGGAAGGCCGTCACCAGCGCCGGATGGTTCACCGACACCCAGCGCGGCGTCACCTTCAGCGACAAGGGCGGCGGCGTCTGGCACGCCATCCTCGGCACCTTGGAGGAGGTGGCGTTCTGCGCCGTCATCTCGGTGCCGATCGCGATCCTGGTGGCGATCTACCTTGTCGAATACGGCGGCGGATGGCTCGCGCGCGTCACGACCTTCATGGTCGACATCCTCACCGGCGTGCCGTCCATCGTCGCGGCGTTGTTCATCTACGCGGTCTTCCTGGCGACCTTCAACGGCCAGTTCGCCGGTGTCTACGCCTCGCTGGCGCTCGTCCTACTTATGGTTCCGGTGATCGTCCGCACCAGCGAGGAGATGCTCAAACTGGTCCCGAACGAGTTGCGCGAGGCGTCGTACGCGCTAGGCGTGCCCAAGTGGAAGACGATCTACCGCATCGTCCTCCCGACCGCCTTCACCGGCATCACCACCGGCGTGGTGCTCGGAATCGCCCGCGTCGCCGGCGAAACGGCCCCGTTGCTCGTGCTCGTGAAGTACACCCCGAATCTGAACGGCAACCTCTTCAGCGGTTTCCAGGCGTCATTGCCGCTCATGATCAAAGAACAGGTCAACAACCTGAACCAGGCAAACAGCGGCACCGCGTATCACCTGGACGCCAACGGCAACCGGGTCGCCGGCGCGGTCGCGAACTACGCCCCCGACCGAATGTGGGGCGCCGCGCTCACGCTGATCGCCATCGTCATGATCTTGAACTTGATCGCCCGATTCGTCGGCCGATTCAACAAAGTCACCCAGTAGAACCCAGACAGGACATCTCCAATGGCAAAGCGTATCGACGCCAAGGACCTCAACATCTATTACGGCAAGTTCCTCGCCGTCAGCGACGTCAACTTCACCATCGCGCCGCGCTCGGTGACCGCGTTCATCGGCCCGTCCGGCTGCGGCAAATCGACCGTGCTGCGCACCCTCAATCGCATGCACGAGGTCATCGCCGGGGCCACCGTCCAGGGTGACGTCCTGCTCGACGGCGACAACATCTACGGCAGCGGCGTCGACCCTGTCGACGTCCGCCGCACCATCGGCATGGTCTTCCAGCGGCCCAACCCGTTCCCGACGATGTCGATCTATGACAATGTGGTGGCCGGGCTGAAGCTGCAGAACGGCCGGATCAAGAAGGCCGAGCTGGACAACGTGGTCGAGCGCTCGCTGAAAGGCGCCAATCTCTGGGAAGAGGTCAAGGATCGGCTCGGCAAACCCGGCGCCGGGCTCTCCGGCGGCCAGCAGCAGCGGCTATGCATCGCCAGGGCGATCGCGGTCGAACCCCAGGTGCTACTTATGGATGAGCCGTGCTCGGCCCTGGACCCGATCTCGACGCTGGCGATCGAGGACTTGATGCAGACGCTGAAGGAGAAGTACACGATCGTCATCGTCACGCACAACATGCAGCAGGCCGCCCGCGTCGCCTCGAAGACCGCCTTCTTCAACCTTCAGGCCGTCGGTAAACCCGGCCAGCTCGTCGAGATGGACGACACCGAGAAGATCTTCTCCAATCCGTCCGACCAGCGAACCGAGGACTACATCTCCGGCCGCTTCGGCTGAACGAGCCGGATCCACGCCGCCGGCTCAGCGTGCTTAGCCCACGGCACGGTTCGCGCCGTCCCGCTTAGCCCACCGCACGGTCGGATTCCCCGCCGAACTCGAACCGCGGGGTGGGCTAAGCCGGCCTGCGTGACCGGCGGGTTGGCTAAGCCGGCCTGCGTGACCGGCGGGTGGGCTAAGCCGGCCTGCGTGACCGGCGGGTGGGCTCAGCCGGCCCGAGACGAGACGCTTCAGTCGAGCTGCTCGGTGTGGTTCTCGCCCCAGGCCGGATCGAACACCGGCCGCGGATACAGCTCCTCGAGTTGCTTCTTGATCGTCGCGACGGCCTCCTCGACGCCTTGCTTGATCTGGCGGGGATCGCCGTGCTCGCTAGACACGGTTACCGCGAGCCCCGAGTTGATCCCGTAGCCCACCACGGTCAGGTGCCCGCGGTAGCCGTGCCGGTCGGACGACCACGTCAGGGTGTGGTTGTCGTTGTCCACCGCCAACTCGACGTCGCGCTCGATGACCTCACCGCCGCCGAGCGTGCCGCTGACGTGCACGGACGCTTCGCCGGTGGGCTGGACGGCACTCACGCTTGGGAGGAACTTGGGGATGTTGCCGGTGTCGCTGACATAGTCGAAGAGCTGTTGCGCGGTGACTCGAACCCGAGTGTCCGCTTCGTAGTCGCCCACTGTTCCTCCTGCTACTCGTTCTCGTCGATGTAGGCCTGCGGATCGCGCTTGCGTGTGTCGGCCCCAGCCCCACCGGGGTGCGAAGCCCAGAACCGCGCCCACTGCGCCGCGAGCTCGGCGCCGAGTTGCGCGCTCGCGTGCTTGCGAAAGTCCGGGAGCCCTTCGTCCTCTTCCTCGCCGATGTGTTCGGTGTTCTCGTGGCGGGCGCGACCGACCGCGTCGAACCAGGCATCTGTCCCAACCTCGTGCCGGCGCGACTCGGCGACCGCGTCTCTGATTTTGTTGTGATCGCGGATGGCGTCTTCGGTCTCTTCTGCCGGATCCTGTTCGCCACGACGGAGCAGGGCCGGATAGAAGATCAACTCCTCGGCCTCGGCGTGGGCGTCGAGCTTGGTGGCGAGCGGTTCCCAGATGGCGGCGCGCTCCTCGTTCGTGTTCGCGTAGTCGAGTTCAGCGAACTTCCGCCGGAACCAGGCGTGGTCGTCCATGATCAACGTGGTGATGTCGACGATGGCCATTCCTTCACCCTAGGGCAGCCCGCGCACAGCCGTCAGGCGAGTCCGCGGGCATAGTTGACGTGTGGCCGGGTTGCGCGAGTACCGCGGAAAACGTGACCCCACGCGCACGCCCGAGCCCGTCCCAACCGGAGATCCCGAGCCGGGGGCCGGAAACACATTCGTCGTGCAGGAACATCACGCCACGGCCCTGCACTGGGACTTCCGCCTGGAGCGTGACGGGGTCCTCGTCTCATGGGCGATACCCAAGGGCCTGCCGCCCGACCCCAAGACCAATCATCTGGCCGTCCACACCGAGGACCACCCGCTCGAGTACGGCCGCTTCGACGGCGACATCCCGGCGGGCGAATACGGCGGCGGGTCGGTCCGCATCTGGGACCACGGCGTGTACGACCTGGAGAAGTGGACCGATCGGGAGGTCAAAGTCATCTTGCACGGCGAGCGGGTCGACGGCCGCTTCGTGCTCTTCAAGACCGGCGGAAAGAACTGGATGATCCATCGCATGAACGTTGCGGCGCGACCCGACTGGCAGCCGCTTCCCGAGCTGATCAAGCCGATGCTGGCGGTCACCGGCGAGCTTCCCGAGAAGGCCGGCTGGGCGTACGAGATGAAGTGGGACGGCGTCCGCGCGGTGACCTACGTCGAGGGCGGACGCGTGCGGGCGAGGTCGCGCAATGATCGCGACATCAGCGTCAGCTACCCGGAACTGCGGGCATTGGGCTCGCAACTCGGAACCACGCAAGTCGTTCTGGACGGTGAGCTGGTCGCGTTCACCGACGGCCGACCGAACTTCGGCACCCTGCAGCAGCGGATGCACGTGGCCGACGCCCGCACCGCTCGGCGACTCGCCGAGGAGGTCCCGGTCGTCTACGTGATCTTTGATCTGCTGCATCTTGAGGGGCGATCGCTGCTCAAACTCCCCTACTCCCATCGTCGTGGGTTGCTGGAGTCGCTAGAACTGACCGGACCGTCCTGGCAGACTGCTCCGGTCTTCCACGACTCCGGAGCCGATGTTCTGGCCGCCAGTGCCGCCGCGGGGATGGAGGGCGTGGTGGCCAAGCAACTCGACTCGACCTACGCGCCCGGGCGCCGGTCTCCGTCGTGGATCAAGCTCAAGCACACGCGCACCCAGGAGGTTGTCATCGGCGGTTGGCACCCCGGCAATGGCCGGCGAGCCGGCCGGATCGGATCGCTGATGATGGGTGTGCCGTCCCCGGACGGCCTGATCTACGTCGGCCAGGTCGGCACCGGATTCACCGAACGCATGCTGGACGATCTGGGGGCCCGGCTGCGCCGCCATGAGCGCAAGACGTCGCCGTTTCTGGGCGAGCTACCCAGCGCCATTCGTCGCGACGCCCACTGGACAGCGCCGAAGCTGGTCGGCGAAGTCGCGTTCTCCGAACGGACGTCCGACGGCCTGCTGCGCCATCCGGCCTGGCGCGGTCTGCGTCCGGACAAGAGCCCGGACGACGTGCACCCCGAGTGAGCGATAGGGTCCGGACATGGCCGAGCGGGGCGCCACGCGGTGGGTGACCGACAACGACGCCGGCCACTCGCGCGCCTACGTCGCCCGATTCCGCAAGCTGGCCGCCGACGGCGCTGATCTCGAAGGCGAGGCTCGGCTGCTCGACGCGATGATTCCGCGGCACTCGCGCGTGCTTGACGCCGGCTGCGGCACCGGACGGACGGGCGCGGCCCTGGCCGGGCGTGGGCACGACGTCGTCGGTGTCGACGCGGACCCGTTGCTGATCGAAGCCGCCGCCGCAGACCATCCCGGCCCGCGGTGGATTCACGCCGACCTCGCCAGCCTCGACCTACCCGCGCTCGGGGTGCGCGAGCCGTTCGCGGCCGCGGTGCTGGCCGGCAACGTGCTGGTCTTCGTGCAGCCGGGCACGGAGGCGGCGGTCCTTGAGCGCATCACCCGGCACCTGATTCACGACGCGGTCATCGTGCTGGGCTTTGCCACCGATCGCCAATATCAGGTGCGCGACCTTGATCGCGACGCCTTCGCCATTGGCCTGGATGTGGAACACCGATTCGCCACCTGGGGCCTGCGCCCCTGGCGCGCGGATTCGCCGTTTGCGGTGACGGTTCTGCGCACCCGGGTCGCGTCGTGATCGTGCCCGACCAGCCTTGGCGCGCTGTCGTGGCGGCATTCGCAGACGCGTCGGCCTGGTTCCTGGAGTCCGTCCCCCATGCCGCGGGCCATTGGGACGAGCCAGGGTTAGGCGAATGGAACGTCCGCGATCTGGTGGGACACGCCAGCCGTTCGGCTGTAGCCGGATTCCGCTGACCCACGCGGCACCCGCCCGCCGCGAGGTCTACTCCGATCGCACCACTTCGCCGATCACACCACTTCGCTGATCGGCGTCACTGGGTAGCCGTGCGCCGCGCCCACCGCCGAGTTGGTGACCTGACCGTCGTGCACGTTGAGGCCGAGCGCCAAGGCAGGGTCCGCACGACACGCGTCGACCCACCCACGGTCGGCCAGCTGCAGGGCGTAGGGCAGCGTGACGTTCGTCAGGGCGTAGGTGGACGTGTGCGGTACGGCCCCGGGCATGTTGGCCACGCAGTAGAACACCGACCGGTGGATCGCAAAGGTCGGGTCGTCATGAGTCGTCGGCCGGGAATCCTCGAAACACCCTCCTTGGTCGATCGAGATGTCGACCAACACCGATCCAGACTTCATGCGGCTGACCAACTCGTTGCTGACCAGGGACGGCGCCGCCGAGCCCGGAACAAGCACCGCTCCGATCACCAGGTCGGCGTCGAGGACGGCCCGCTCGATCTCGTAGGCGTTGGCCGCGATCGTCTGGCATCGGCCCTGATAGATCGCGTCCACCCGGCGCAGCGCGGCGACACTGCGATCGAGCAGGAGCACCTCGGCCTGCATTCCCATGGCGATGGCCGCCGAGTTCTGCCCGGCTACGCCCGCGCCGATGATCACCACCTTGGCGGCGTGAACGCCCGAGACGCCACCCATGAGCACACCTCGTCCTCCGCCCTGGCGCATCAGGTGATGTGCCCCGACCTGAGGCGCCAGGCGGCCCGCCACTTCACTCATCGGGGCCAGCAGGGGCAGCGACCCGTCGGGCGCTTGAACCGTCTCATAGGCGATCGCGGTCGTGCCCGAAGCACGCAGGGCGTCGGTGCAGGGCCGGCTTGCCGCGAGATGAAGGTAGGTGAAGAGCGTCTGACCCGCACGCATCCGGTGATATTCCTCGGAAACGGGCTCCTTTACCTTGCACACCAGGTCCGCCTCGGCCCAGACGTCATCGGCGGTCGCGACGATCGTCGCACCCGCCTGGGCGAAGTCGGTGTCCGAGATCGATGAGCCACCGCCGGCTCCTGTCTCGACCAGGACCCGGTGGCCACGGCGAGTGAACTCGTGGACTCCGCCCGGTGTGCACGCGACGCGATACTCGTGGTTCTTGATCTCGCGGGGAATGCCGACCTTCAAGACGTGCTCTCCTATGTCAATCGGAATGGTTTTGGCAAGGTGGGCCGGGATTCAGACCAGAAGTGAGCAGTCCTCGACGTCGACCGCGACGATCATGCCGTCGGCCTGGCGGAGCGCCAACGTGTAGCCATCGATCTCGATGACTGTTCCGACCAGTGATTTGCGAATGGTCGGCGGCCGAGCGACGACACGCGCGCCGAGAAGGCGATCCTGAAGGTGCGTGTCGGTCGATGAGCGACGAGCAAGATTCATGGCTAGTCCTCCAAACTCCCGGGAGAGACTGCCATGACTTTTGGCCTAAGCACGAGAAACCCCTGAAAAAATAAGCTTTTCACCCGGGTGACCGCGGCTTCGACGGGCGAGGATTCTGGCCGCGTCACTCCGCAAGCATGTGCGGGTAACCCGTCGCGGTCGGCGCGTCGAACGTCTCCTTGATGACGCGCGAGCTCGTCCACCGTCGCAAGTTCTGCGCGCTGCCGGACTTGTCGTTGGTTCCGGAGGCGCGTCCGCCGCCAAACGGCTGCTGCCCGACGACCGCACCGGTCGGCTTGTCGTTGACATAGAAGTTGCCGGCGGCGAAGCGCAACCCGTCCTGCGCTTCGGCGATCGCGCTTCGATCACGTGCGATGACGGAACCTGTCAGCGCGTAGGGCGCGACGCGCTCCATCTGACGCAGCATCGGCACCCAGTCGGCGTCGTCATAGACGTGCACGGCCAGAATCGGCCCGAAGAACTCAGTCCGGAAGATGTCGTGCGCCGGATCGTCTCCTACCAAGATCGTCGGGCGCACGAAGTAGCCCTCGGAGTCGTCGACCTCGCCACCGGTGGCGACGGTGACGCTGTCGTC
>Ga0207671_10005009_pt1 | contig 12400 bp, 13 predicted proteins | sample KBSC24metaG_FD_184352 | JGI IMG/M metagenome (GOLD analysis project Ga0207671, IMG submission 184352) | Corn rhizosphere microbial communities from Kellogg Biological Station, Michigan, USA - KBS C2-4 metaG (SPAdes) (version 2) | ecosystem: Host-associated > Plants > Roots > Rhizosphere > Soil... | reverse complement strand
TGCTTATCCAACGAGAGCACGTCCACTATGTCCGCACTTACCAACACGCCTGACATCACCCGGCCGCCCCGCGAATGGTCGGAGGCGCTCAAGGTGCTCGGCACCGCAACCATCGCGTCGACCCTGCAACGGCTGGGCATTCGCAACGCTCATATTGTGGGGCCGCTGCAGCGACACGACGGGCGTGTCGCCGCCGGACCAGCGCTGACGCTGCAGTTTATGCCTAAGCGCGAGGACGTATTCGGGGCCGACGAATACGAGCAGCCGGAACTGCAATTGCACCGGCATGTCATGTACCACACCCAGCCCGGTGACATGGTCGTAGTTGACGCCCGCGGTGATCTCAAAAGTGGCATCTTCGGCGATATGATGCTCACTTATTTCAAGGGCAAGGGTGGAGTCGGCTGCGTCGTCGACGGCTGCATACGCGACTTCAAGAACGTCAAAAAGATCGATGTGGGCCTGTGGACGACCGGCCTGACGCCGAACTTTCACGCCCAGACCGACATCATGCCATTCGCGGTAAATGTACCGATCTCCTGCGGCGGTACGCTGGTCTTTCCGGGCGACATCGTGGTGGCCGACGACGACGGAGCCATCGTCGTGCCAGTGAAGCTCGCCCAAGAGGTTATCGCGCTGGGCGGCGAGCATCACGACTGGGAGGAGTTCTCCAAACAGCGGCTCGAGCTGGGCGGCGAGATGCGCCGCTATTACCCGCTGACCGAGGAAGCACGGCCGGAATACGAAGCGTGGCGAAAGGCGCATGCGGTTAAGTAGGTCGGACCGTGATATTTGCTTGGGCCACTGTCCGCTTGAGACCACCGCGCAAGCAACGTCAGTTGCCGTGGACCGCTAGCGCAACTTTTTGCCTACTCCACTGCATCGGAATGTCCTCGTCTCGAACAAGCGTTGCTGTGGAGAGTGATTTCGGCTGCGTACCACGGACAATCCGCTCGACCAGGTCGGGCGAAAGAAAAGCCAGTTGCAGCAGGTCTGCAACTTTGGATCCGGTTATCCCCTCGCGGGTCGCGATGTCGGCTATCGATCGACGCTTGCCCGAGGCGAGGTCCTCTAACCAAATGTGCGCCCGCGCAACGGCTTTCCGCAGCGATTGATCGACATGCCGATCCGGCGCAATGCCGCCGACCACCAGCTTGGCCTGCACGCCACGCCGCCGACAAATCAGCGGGGCCGTGATGATGAAGGTCTCGTTCGGATCACCCGAGTTGCGTAGCCACGACGAGTATCATCTTGTCCCACGCCAAGAGCCTTTCGAAGCGCGGTCATCGAGAACGTGAGCGCAAGGAAGTCGTGGCGATAGATGACCCCGGTGACGAGTGACTGAAGCACCTGCGCCGCGCCGCCGCCGGAGGCATCGGCCACGCCGCGCAGCTGCAGCAGCCGCTTTAGGACCGTCGTCTTTTGACTCGGCGCTAGGCCGTCAAGATGATGCAGCACCTGCCCCTCGTCACTGAGTAGCATCCGCATTGCCGATATCGCAGCCTCCTCGATCTCCTTCGCTGGGAGTCGGATTGGCTCAAATGGCGCGCCGGTTGTCGCATGGTCCGGGTCTCGTTCCTCGACATAGTACCGATACCGTCTCGACCCCTTGGTCGTATGAACGGCGATCATCCGGTTGCCGGCCTCGGTGTGGAGCAACCCCGCGAGCATCGCTCCGTCGGTCGTTGCCCGTCTCCGCCTGTTCCTCGTCCCCTGGGTGTTGTCGGCCAGCTGCGCCTGCACCCGGTCCCACGTTGCCCGGTCGATGATGGCCTGGTGATTGCCAGGATGTGATGTCGTCCTGTGCGGAATGCGGCCAATATAGATGGGGTTCGACAGCAGCTTGTAGAGATGCCCCCGGGTGAATGGGCGCCCGCCGGTCGTCTTGCCCTTGGACGACGTCCTGATGGCTGTTGTGACCTTTTCGGCGGCGAGCCGTTCGAGCAGTGTCGGTACATCACCGGCTTCGAGGTATCCGGTAAAGATGCGGCGGATGGTTGCCGCACCGGCGTCGTTGATGACGAGCTGCCTGTCCCTGACGTCATAGCCCATGGGTGTGGGACCACCCATCCACATGCCCTTCTTTTTGGAGGCGGCGATCTTGTCGCGGATACGCTCGCCGGTAATCTCCCGCTCGAACTGGGCAAAGGACAAAAGAACGTTGAGCATCAGCCGACCCATCGAGGTCGTGGTGTTGAACTGCTGGGTAACAGAGACGAAGGAGACACCGTGCTTGTCGAACGTTTCGGCAAGACGAGCGAAGTCAGTCAGCGAGCGGGTAAGGCGGTCGATCTTGTAGATGACGATGACGTCGACCTTGTCCTCCCGGATCAGGCCCATGAGGTGTTTGAGGGCAGGGCGGTCCATGTTGCCCCCTGAGAACCCGCCATCATCGAAGCGATCGGGGATCAGCTTCCAGCCCTCATGGGACTGCGACCGGATATAGGCCTCACACGCCTCTCGTTGTGCTTCGAGCGAGTTAAAGTCTTGCTCCAGCCCCTCTTCGGATGACTTGCGGGTGTAGACCGCGCAGCGGAAGATCTTTTGCTCACCCATCGGCCGGCTCCGCGGGCGGCGGTGAGGCAAGCTGAGCTACCTTCACTGACACGGACGCCGATGGGCGCTTGCCAATCAACCCGAAGAACTTTGGGCCCGACCATTTTGTGCCGGTGATGGCGACGGCAACGGCGCTGAGCCTCCGATAGGTCTTCTCTCGCCAGACAAAACCGTCATCGGTCACCTCGACCGACTCCATCCTGCCGTTCCATTCGCGCAGCAGCCGAGTACCGGGCGATATGGCCTTTCGATGAGGGCGAACTATCTCAACCGTGTCGTCGGCCCCCGCACCCGGTGAGCCTCCGACACGAGATCGCGCTCGCCTGAGCCGGGCTTCTTCGGCGATGCGGCGTAGCTCTCGTCGGGTGGCGGGTTTTAGTCCGCCATAGACTAACTCCTGTAATCGGTAGGCGATGGCACGGCGCAAGAAGCCGGATCGAACCTTGAAGGGTGGCGGGACCTTGTAGAGGTCGCGCCATCGGCTCTGCAGGGCACCAATATCGAGAGTGTCGAGCGCGGCAATCTCGCGCTCGACCTCGTCCGGTGTGAGCCGCTTCATTTCGGGGACGTTGCCTCGATGCGGTAGCGGCGTTCGCCAGCCTTGTCCTTCTGCGAGATCAAAGACAGGCCAAGTTTCTTCTTCACCGTACCGGCTAGGAAGCCGCGCACCGAGTGCGCCTGCCAGTTCGTCGCTTCCATCCGGTCAAAAATCGTCGCACCCTGCTTGCGGCGCAGCAGCGCAACGATCTTATCTCCCTTGGTCGCCGGGGTCGTGGCAGGTTTGGTGGAAGCAGGACGTTGTGACTGAGGCGGAGTGCTGGACTTTGAGCCCTTTGTGGCGGCGCGAAATGAAGCGCCTGACTTGGCGCGGCTGGCACGGCCGGAGGCCGACCCGGTCGCCCTCGACTTGGCTGGCGCCTTCGCCTTCGCCGCCGGTCGTGCGCCATGCTCGGGTGGTGCCGTCGATTCAGGTTTGATGCCGATCGCGGCCAGGCCCACCGGCGATGCCATCAGGGCAATCTTGATGTTGTCCTCATCCTGGCGCCAGACCGGTTCATCGTCGAGGGCAGGGCGCTCCGCGAGTAGGCCGCGTGCCAGCATGCCCATGAGCACGACTGACTCGGCCCCTGCTTTAAAACCGAGCGTTGCCGCTAGCGGCAATACCTGATCGCCCTTTCGACCAGCCGCCGTCGCGAGGATAACCCGATGCACATCGGTGAGTTTTTTCATTTAAGACCTCCTTGGTCAAAAGCGCGCGCGACAATCGCGGCGCTTGTACTGACCGAAGCCCGGAGTGGGGTCCGGGCAGGGAGGAAGTGTTGGTCGACGTATGCAGCAATGCGTGCTTTAGTGCACTAGTCGAGTCGAATGATCGTCAGCGCTGCAGAAGAACGGAAAGTTCGCTGATCAACTAGCGCTGCGGTCAAGCTGACGGGCGACCTTGCTAGCATCCGTCGACGATCGGTCCTCGTCCTCTGGCCGTCCTGGCCATCGACACTCACCTCGTGCGCGTGTTCCAGCTCGTTGGTAATGTCGGCAAACGAGCGGCTGAGCCGCTCGCCTCGCGCTCCCGTCAGCAAACCATCTGCCATCCGTCGCCTCGCTTTCGCAAAACCGACTGACGCTCTGGTTACCTACGAAGTCCAGTCATTCGTCAGCGCTCAAAACCAATAGTGAGGATCGCCGGGGCGAAGGCTTCAATGCCTTTGAGACAAGCGATAAGATGTATCGACTGATATGGGAACGGCTCGTGCGCCTACTGATTGTGGAGGACAATCGCAGTCTTGCCGAATGGCTCGCGAAACTTTTGCGGGCGGAGAACTATGTCGTCGATTGCGTCTACGACGGGGAGTCGGCGGTTGGTGGCGTCGACTTCGAGAATTATGACTTAGCGCTGGTCGATCTGTCTTTGCCCGGCATCGGTGGTCTTGAGGTTATCCAGCGGGTCCGTTCGGCCGGGCATTCGATCCCGATCCTGATCCTGACCGCCAAGGACGCGCTGCAAAGCAGGGTTGGCGGGCTGAACGCCGGAGCGGATGATTACCTCACCAAGCCCTTTGAGATTGAAGAGCTAGAAGCGAGACTGCGCGCACTGCTCAGGCGCTCCAGCAAGAAGCTTCAGTCGGAAGTGCGATACGGTCCACTCTCCTTGGATCAGAACACCCGCATGTTCGCGCTGGCCGGGGCGCCCCTTCATTTGTCGCCGAGGGAACACGCCATCCTCGAAACTCTGTTGCGGCGGGCCGGTGCGGCGGTCAGCAAAGAGGTTCTGCTCGAAAGCACCTATGGGTTTGCCGACGAGGTCAATCTCAGTGCGATCGAAGTGAACATCCACAGGTTGCGCAAAAAACTCGAGCCCTCGGAAGTGTCCATCGCCACTCTGCGCGGCCTCGGCTACCTGCTGCGTCTCGAGGTCCAATGAGCGCCGCAGCGCGTACCCGCGGCAGCCTGCGCCTCAACCTCATGGCGTGGCTGGTCGTGCCGGTCGCGATCATTCTCGCCGCCAGCGCTTGGCTCTCCTATGACGGCGCCATGCGGTCGGCTACCTTGGTGACCGATCATCAGCTCATCGGGTCGGCGCGCATGATGGCCGAGGAGATTGCCTATGATACAGGCCAACTCTCCGCGACGATTCCGCCATCTGCCCTCGAGCTTTTCGCCTCCGACGACCACGATGAAGTCGCTTACGCAATTGTTGGGCCGAACAACGAATTGATCGCCGGCTATCCGGGCCTCGGCGGCCCGGCAGTCGGCGCGACGGACGTCGACCCCACCTACTATCAGACGATGTTTCGCGACGAATACATGCGGGTAACGCAATTGCCGCAGCCCGTCATTACCCCGCAAGGCGCGATCTCTGTAACGGTGCGCGTGGGCGAGACGCTCAAGGCACGGAATGACCTCGTCCAGTCACTTTGGCTCAGGGGGTTCATCGAGCAGGCGCTGCTCGTGTTGGCAGCCACGGTATCGATATGGATCGGGATCAATCGCGAGCTTGCGCCGCTGCTCAGTCTCCGGCAAGCCGTGCTTGGACGGCCGGCCGATCGTTTCGAGCCGTTCGAGTCGGCGTCGGTGCAATCGGAGGTTCGTCCTCTCGTGCTCGCGTTGAACAGCCACATGGAGAGGCTAAAACTGCAACTCGAACGGCAAACCCGCTTCCTCGACAGTGCCGCGCATCAGCTGCGCACGCCATTGGCGATCATGAAGACGCAGGTCGGCTACGCGAGGCGCGCGAAGGAGCCCTCGGAGGTTGGAGCGGCGCTCTCCGGGGTCGACGGCAATCTGACTGCAATGGCCCGACTGACCAATCAACTGCTGACCTTGGGCAAGGTGGAGCACGATGGCGGCGGGGTGCAAACCGAGGCCGTCGATCTCGATGCTGTCGCCAGGAGGGTTGTCGCAGACGCGGCGCCGAGAGCTCTCGATCATCACATCGAACTGGTCCTTGATAGCAAGGGCGCATGTCTCGCGCTCGCGACTGACATGCTTGCCCGCGAGATTCTCAAGAACCTCGTCGACAACGTGATTGCGCATGCGGGGCTCGGCGCAACCGCGACAGTATCAGTGCACCAAACGGCGGATTGGGCGGAGATCAGGGTGGCGGACGACGGGGCGGGTATCGACGCGGCGGACCGCAGCCGGCTGTTCGAACGGTTCCACCGCGGCCGGGGGGCCGTTGAAGGAGGTAGTGGCCTCGGCCTCTCGATCGTTGCCGAGATCGCCCGGACATTTGGAGGGTCGGTTGAACTTCCGCCTCCCTCCAGTGGGCGAGGATTTTGCGTCGTCGTCCGTCTCAAGGTCGCGCCGATGCCCGGACTTCGCGGAGAGTCGCCGGCGGAAGCCGTCGGTCCGCCTATAGCCTAGCGTTGGCCAGATCGACGAACTCGGTCGTGTAAGTCTTGGACAAGTCGATTGTTTTGGTCTTGAGGGCGGGCTTGATCGCGGTGAGTACCTTGAGAACCGTCTCAGGGCCATCCTCGGGCATGCGGCCATCAATGGTGAACATCTGTTTGCCGGCCGCGAGCGCGCGGACGTAGAGATCCTTGTCCCCCACGTAGTAGTCGGGGGGCATTTCATCGGCGATTTGCTCGGCAGTGTGGGTGGCGATGAACTTCATTGTCCGAACCATGGCATTGACCAGCTTCTGCACGATCGCGCGATGGGTCTCGACCCACGTTGTTTCCATATAAACGCAGCCGGCCGGATAGACGCCGCCGAGCGCCTCCTCCGTGCCCACAAGCGTGCGGGCGTCGACCAGCACTGTCGCCTGTCCGGTTTTGAGCAGCCTCGACACGGTTGGCTCAGTGGTCATAGCGGCCTGTATCTGGTCGTGTTGCAATGCGGAGATCAGCGTGTCGCCTGCGCCGACCGGTACCGGCGTAATGTCGCTCATCTTCATCCCGTACTTGACCAGCAGATACTCGGTCAGAAAATCTGTCGAAGAGCCCAGGCCGGTCACGCCGATGTTGCGGCCCTTGAAGTCCGCGAAGGATGCGATCTCCGGGTGCTGCGCGGAGACCATCTCAACCTCCCCAGGCGCCTGCCCGAACTGCACGACGGACTCGGTGTATTTTCCGAGCGACTGCAAGTCGATGGTGTGGTCGTAAAAGCCCACAACGCCCTGGACGGCGCCCGCCAGCATTTCATCTGCCGCCTCTACCCCCGCCGGTTCGCTGAGCAACTCGACGTCAATCCCCTCGTCCCGGAAGTAGCCGAGCCGCTGCGCCAGCATTGCCGGCAAATAGATTTGCTTTTCGATGCCACCCACCATCAGCGACACGTCGGCGCCCTGAACGGCAGTCGGTGCGGCGGACACGGCGACAAGCACTGCGGCGACTACGAGTTCACAAAGCCGCGTCATTCCGGAACGATCCTCCCCTCCCATTGCCGCGCGGACCAATTTTGGGCCTCTTCGACGGCTGAAGGAGGGCGGATGCCGCCCTCCTTCGAGGTAAACGTATGGCGCCGCGAGTTTGACGCTACTTGGCGATGCCTTCGAGCTTTTCCGCGGCGAGGACATAATCGTTGGTAAAAGTCGTCGTCAGATCGACCTTGCCGGTGACTTTGCCGGCCGCCTTCTGGATATCGAAGACGGTCTGCGGCCCGCTCGCCGGCATGATACCAAGGCCGTCGAGATTGAACTGGCCCCAGTCGGCCTTAAGCGCTGCGACGTATTCTTCCTTCGAGGTCAGCTGGTTGCTGACGAAGTCCTTGGGCATGACGTTGGCAACGTCAGCGGCGGTGTGGGTCTTCATCCAGGCCAACGTCGCGACGAGCGCGTTGACGACGCCCTGCGCTTCTTTCTGGTGGGTCTTAAGCCAGTCAGCGCGGACGAGCACGCCCGCGGCGGGATAGTCGCCGCCGAGCCACTTCTGGACGCCAGCGCCGGTCGAAAGGTCGATGCCGGAATAGCCGACCTTAAGCTTTTCTATGGCGTTGACCGTCGGCTGGCTGGTGATGCCGCAGACCGCCTTGTTGAACTTCAACGCCGCGATCATCGTCTGACCGGCGCCGGCGCCGATCTTGCTGTAGTCACTCGAGGTCATGCCTGCTCGGGTCGATACGTAGCTCACCAGGTCATCAGTCCCAGAGCCAATATCGGTCACGCCGACCGTCTTACCCTTCCAGTCTGTCGGTGACTTGATGTCCGATCCGGTAGAACACATGATGCGCTCGCCCGGAGACACCGCGAGCTGGACGATATCGATGACGTCTTTGCCCTTCTGCTGGAAATCGATGGTGTGGACATACCAGGCGCCAGCCATATCGACCTGGCCGGAAACCATTGCGTCCTCGGCCCCGACGCCCCCGTCCTGCTCAGTGCTGAGTTGCATGTCGATGCCATATTTCTCGAAGAGGCCCAGGCTCTTGGCCAGCTGATATTCGAGGTAGATCTGCTTATCGATGCCGCCAACCATCATGGTGACGGTCGGCATAGCGGCGGTTGCCGCGCTGGCGGCGGGCACCGAGCCCGGCATTGCCAAGGCGGTGGCGGACAGCAGCAGCGCGCCACCGATTTTGAGCAGTTTCTTCTGGTTCAAGATACTTCCTCCTGTTGATCGCTTATTGCGATTGTTCTCTTCATTGATTTCCCCCGGTGCGGGCTAAAGCCCTTGCACCGTGCTCTCCGAAGCCGATTTTGGTTTCCAGGCCAGCAGCCGCTTTTCGATCAGCGACATGATGCCCTCGGCGCCAAGCGCCAGGACGCCGATCACCAGCATGGCGCCGAAGACGCCATTGGCATCGAAGGTGTTTTGGGATGTCGCGATCACCAGCCCGAGTCCGTTTTGCGCGCCGAGGAATTCGCCGACAATCGCGCCGATGATCGAGAAGCCGAGCGCCACATGGAGGCTGGCGATGATCCAGGTCATGGCCGAGGGGAACACGACGTGTTGCACGACCTGCAGTCGCGACGCACCCAGGATACGGGCATTGGCGACGAGGTTGCGATCAACGCTGCGCACGCCCTGGAAGGCATTGAAGAACACGACGAAGAACACCAGCACCGCGGCCAGCAGCACTTTCGACGGGAGGCCGAGGCCCAGCCACATGACGAAGATCGAGCCAAGGACGATGCGCGGCAACGCATTGACGATTTTGATGTAGGGTCCGATTACGTCCGCAAGGAACGGCACCTCACCAAGCAGCACACCGACGACGATGCCGCTGACAACGCCGCCGACGAAGCCAAGCAGCGCTTCCTCGAGGGTGATCCATATCTGGAGCCAAAACGATCCGTAGGCAGTGCCGTTAGTGAACCAGTCGATTAACCGCAGCACGATGCCGAGTGGCGAGCCGAAGAAGAAGGGGTCAACGGTTCCGGTGACGGTGCCGAGTTGCCAGGCACCAAGGCCGATGACGGCGACGCCGATCTGGGCGGTAAGCACCCATGCCTTACGGCGGCGTAACCGTGCCTTCGCAGCAGTGGCGATGCTTTGCTCGTCGGTTGCGGCAGCATAGTCGGTCGCTGCCGGAGACGCGGATTGGACGCTCATGCGGATGCCCTGGCTGAATTGTTTGCAAGTGAGGTGCGCGAGTAGGCGCGCTCGACCTCTTCACGCAGGGCCTCCCAGATTTGCTGGTAGAGTTCGAGAAAGCGCGGCGCGAAGCGAATTTCCTGCACGGCGCCACGGGGCCGGGGCAGATCGACATCGAACACGGCCTTTACGGTGCCGGGGCCTGCGGTGATCACCACCACCTTGTCGGCGAGTGCGATGGCTTCCTCGAGGTCGTGCGTCACGAACATCACGGAGGGGCGGGTTCTTTCCCAAAGCGCCAGCAACTCGTTGGACATGATGGCGCGTGTCTGCACATCAAGGGCAGAAAACGGCTCGTCCATCAGCAGAATCGACGGCTTGTTGATGAGCGCCGCCGCAAGACTGACACGCTTGCGCATGCCGCCCGAGAGCTGGTGCGGGTAGTGGTGCTCGAACCCGCTGAGGCCGACCACCTTCAGCCAGTCGCGCGCTAGGGCAAGTGCATCGCTTTTCGCGGCGCCGCGAAACATTGGGCCCAGAGCGACGTTAGCCTCGACGGGTTTCCATGGGAGCAGCGCGTCGGTCTGGAAGACGAAGCTTGCGTCCTTGGTGATGCCCTCGACTGGCTTGCCGGAGACCTTCACCGATCCGGCACTGGCGCGCTCCAGACCTGCGGCCAGGGTCAACGTGGTCGATTTCCCGCAGCCGGTCGGGCCGACGATGGCGCAGAACTGTCCAGGCTCGACCACGAGGTCAATGTCGTGGATGGCGGTCATCGCCGCGCCCGTGGGAGTCACGAAGCGTTTGGTGACCTTGCGCATTTCAACGCCGCCGACCCCGAGATCAGCCATTGTGGCGCTCGCAGCCAGTGCGGCCCCACGAGGAACAGTGCGTGACAGATCGCGCCCGGAGCGGGCGTGGGACGTCGTTCATCAGGAAACTCCTCGGCTCGCCGCCTGGGTCGTTCGGACTCTTCATCAGCGATTGTGAGAGCCTAAGCCGCCAAGCTTTCAGTCAGCTTTCAGCCTGACGATTTTGGGCACGCCGGAAAGCCGCGCCTCAATCATCATCAGCAGGATGATCCAGGCACTCCCCAGCAACATGCTGCCGAAAACGTCCGTTGGCCAATGTGCACCGAGATAGATGCGTGAGGTCGCGACGATTAGCGTCCAGAAGGCAACTGCGAGGGCGATCATCACCTTGGGCGCCAGAGATGCCACTCCTCTGACGACCAATGCGGCCAGAAGCCCGTAGAAAACAACACATATGAGCGTATGCCCCGAGGGGAAGCTGCTGCCGGCGGCGGGCAGAATGGCCAGTGCCTGGTCCGGTCGTGGCCGCTGAATGATTGCCTTGAGTGCGGAGACGATGATCTGGTCGCCCGCCACCGCCACGAGCACCAGCACTGCAGCGCGGCGGTGACGGCGAAGTGCCAACGCGATGACGAGTACCGCGGTGCCAGCCACGATCACCTGCCACGAACACAGATAGGTCGCTAGTTTCATTGGCAGGTCGAATTGTGACCCCCGCCAAGGCGCAATGAGGGCCACGATCTGCCGGTCGATTTCCAAAGGCCCGTGAGTAGCGGCAACGACCAAGGCCAAGGCAGCGAAAATCACCAACAGCCCTGTAACAAGCACGACCAAAGCAACATCATCGTAGCGGGGGCGCGGCATGGGGAAAGTCTGCCTAGGCAGCGGGGGAAGGTCCATCCGCAAACTCACCGCGGCAACAGGTCGTCGCATTACAAATTTGTATGGAGGCTCGAGAAACCGCATCATCGCGGGTTTCGATGTACCCGATCGTGGGCGCATCGCGTTGGGCGGGCAACCACTGACCAACGGCGCCCGCGCCGTGCCGGCCCACGAGCGTGGCATCGGCGTTGTCGCGCAGGATAGCGCGCTCTTCCCAAATCTGTCGGTCGGCGAAAACGTCGGCTTCGACCTGTCGCGGCGCGATCTTGGCCGACCCGAGCGCATCGCTGAAATGCTCGAAATGGTCGAGCTTGACGGCTCGATATGTTGGAAAGGCGACCGGACCAATTATCCGGTGGCCAGCAGCAGCGGGTGGCGCTAGCGCGCCATGGCGATGCGGCTGACCCTGAGCCTGCACTGCCGGCGCTATACAAAGTCGTAAGCGACGCCTGCGACTCGGCATGCGCTTGACGATCAAATATTTCGCCAAACCACATGTCAGCGCCTGTTTGTAATATTACGTCGCTGTAAATATTGATTACACGCCATTTTTAGTAACGATTATCTCCTTAATGACGACGAAGAATTGCTGCAAAGCTCTCTACAGTACAATTTGTTCAACAAGGAGATCATTATGATCAGAACATCTGTCGTCGCCGTCTCGATTCTGTTCCTGCTCGCGGGGGCGCCGAACTTGGCGCTTGCCAAGTCCATCAAGGCCGACATGTCGGCCAGTCAGCTCGCCACCTACTGTGATCAGGCGGGTGCCGGCACGACAACCAACACCATGATCAATGTCGGCGGCAAAACGGTCACGGGCAGCGTTCACTGCACCGCAAAGGACCTGACTACGGCCGCGGTCACGTCGGATGCGGCAGAGTCGGAGAAGGGGGCGAGTGAGGCCGCCGAGAACGGCAAGGAAGACTGACATCTCAATCTGAGCTTCGGTTCCTGGTCGGCCGCGGTGCCGGCCAGGAAACTTCCATCTGATATCATCGTCATCATCGTGTAACATTCGCTTCACATATTCGATTCTGAAGTGAATGCTACAGGTGACGACGTCTTGGACGATAAAGCGGCCCAGCAGACAGCCTTCGAAGCGCATGTCAGCGCGACGATTGATCGACTAACCCCCGCCGAGCAGCGGATGGCGCGGTTCTTCGTCGATCAAAA